>WNFV01002197.1_pt1 | contig 33429 bp, 27 predicted proteins | sample 5400101 | NCBI WGS metagenome assembly WNFV01 (sample SAMN13153361, study PRJNA577476) | soil metagenome | isolation source: 115 cm soil or saprolite under grassland replicate 1 | place: USA:California | collected 2016-06-15 | reverse complement strand
CCCTTGAGCGCGGTCTCGATGTGCTTCTTGTAGGCCGCCGCTGCCGCCTGCTCCGAAAGGTACGGGTTGTACTGGAGGACGAAGCTGCTGTTCTCCAGCTCGCCCTCGAGGACCTTCTGGACCTGCTGCTGGAACGGTGCCTGCCGCGGCATCCGTCCGTAGAGGGACACGAGCCCGGGGACTCCCCAGCCGCTACCGGCCCTCGCCTCGGCCGGCGGACCGCCCATGTACCACTCGAACAGCTCCCAGGCGGCGTCCGGTTCCTTCGTATGCGATGAGACGACCCAGCCGGTGGCCGTCATGGTCGGGTCGCGACGGACGCCGGCCCAGGTCGGCGCCGGAAGCATGACGACCTTGCCCTTCGTCTTGTTGCTCTCGGCCATTGCGCTGAACCAGTAGCCGTACTGGACCATGGCGACGAGACCGTTGGTGAAGTCGGCGCCCACCCATGACGGGCTCGGATCGGCCGGGTTCTGGTCCAGCCCTTCCTTGGCCAGCTTGAACAGGAACTCGAACACGCTCTTTGCGTCGGGATTCGCACTCAGGTTGATGCTGGTGAAGTCCGCCGCGTACAGGCTCTGGTCCTTCTCGGCGAGCATGTTCATCGCCGTCCGGTCGATCCAGTCGTACGCGTTCGAATGGGCAAAACCCCAGTACACGCGCTTGTTGCCCGTCTTCTTGTTGACCTGCTTGCCGAGCTCGTACACGGCTTGATACGTCAGCGGCTCGGCATCGCTCGGGACGGCAACCCCCGCATCGCTGAAGGCCTTCGTATACGCGAAGATCGTGTAGTCCGGCGACCAGTCCTTGACCATCCCGTAGAGGTGCCCCTGCCCGATCTTCGTCCCATCCCACTTGTAGGAATCGTTGGCCGGTGCCAGATCGGCCGGCTTCAGGAGCTTGCTCGCGTCGAAGTACGTCTGGAGATCCAGGAGCAGCTTGCGGGCGATCAACTGCGGGATCCCGGCCGCCTGGACGCGGAAGACGTCGGGGGGATTGCCCGCCGCGACCATGGCCTGGAAGCGGGCGAGGTCGTTCTTGATGAATTCCACCTTGACGTTCGGATGGGCGTCCAGGAATGGCTTGAGCTCCTCCGCCTTGAACTCGTTGGGGTCGGTCATCAGGACGAGCTTGACGGGGCCGCTCTTGGTTGGCGACGGCGAGGCGGCGGCGGCCGAGGCCACGCCAGACGCAGCCGGCGCGGATGGCGTCGCGGCGCCACCGCATGCCGCCGCGATCGAGCCGAGCGCCACGGCCCCCGCGGCGCCCGCCATCGCCTTGAGGATCGCCCGGCGGGTGATGGGGTCCGGTCGATCCAGCCAGTCGTTGGTGGCCGGCGGGCCCTGCCGTGCTGGCGCCCCGACCGTGTCAGAAGACTTCATTGCCGCATCCCTCCGCCTCGCCTGCCGACTCGTCGCGGTGGTCGCTCGGGCCCCGACCGCCTGCGAAAGTGACCGGTAACATAGGAGGACTGGAGGGCATTGTCAAGCCCTCAGCCTGTCGTGCGGCGCGGCCACTCTTGACAGGCCGAGTATGCATATGTTACCGGTCACCTCGCACGGATGAGGATCACTGCCGGTTGATGACAGGCCGGGTCGCGGCGGCATCAGCAGGCCAGCACATGCTCGGCAGGAGGGCTCGTGAAGGAATACGGCGCGATGAGCCCGGGGCGTTCCTGCCGGCAAGCGGCGCCGTCGCGATGACGGCGATCCGCGGCGACGGCCGGCGAGCCATCCACCTGGGGACCGCCTGGTATCCGGAGCACTGGCCCGAGGATCGCTGGCCCATCGACGTGCGGCTCATGGCCGAGGCCGGCATGACGGTCGTACGTGTCGGGGAGTTCGCCTGGTCGAGCCTGCAGCCCGAGCCCGAACGCTGGGATCTCGACTGGCTCGAGCGGGCCATCGCCTTGCTCGCAGAGAACGGCATCGCGACCGTGGTCGGGACGCCGACCGCCGCCCCACCGGCGTGGCTCGTCGCGGCCCAGCCCGACGTCCTTGCCGTCGATGCCTCCGGGCATCGCGTCCAGTTCGGCAATCGATGTCACTACTGCGTCAACTCGCCCGAGTTCCACGCCGCGAGCACCCGGCTGGTTCAGGCGATGGGTCGCCGATTCGGCGCCAATGCCGGTGTCATCGGCTGGCAGCTCGACAACGAGTACAACCGGACCTGCTACTGCGACCGGTGCCGCGCCGGGTTCCAGGCCTACCTGGCCGACGCCTACGGCTCGCTGGATGCGCTCAACGACGCGTGGTCGACTCGCTATTGGAGCCAGACCTACGGCAGCTGGGACCAGATCCCGATCCCGCGCGAGGCCCGCGCGGATGGCTCCCAGCCGCTCCCTGCCTTCCACAACCCGGGCCTCCTGCTCGACTTCCGCCGCTTCGTCACGGCCAGCTACCGACGCTTCCAGCGATTGCAGCTCGATGCGCTTCGGCCGCTCGTGCCGGCGACGGCCTGGGTGACCCATAACTTCATGGACTGGTACGACGGCTACGACCACTACGAGATGACCGCCGATCTGGACATCGCCGCCTGGGACTGGTACGTGGGCATGGGTCGCCACGACCACCTGACGTCCGGGGCGGCCCACGACCTGATCAGAGGCCTGAAGCGGCGGAATTTCTGGTTGATGGAGACGCAGCCGGGCAGCGTCAACTGGCGACCGATCAATACGGTCACCGACCGGGGAGAGGCGCGGGCCATGGCCTGGCACGCGATCGGCCATGGCGCGGACGCCGTCCTCTACTGGCAGTGGCGGAGTGCCCCCGGCGGCCAGGAGCAGTACCACGGCACGATCGTGGATCCGTCCGGGCGACCGCGGCCGATCTTCGAGGAGATCCGGCGGCTGGGTGCGGAGCTCGCGTCCGCCGCCGGCATCCTTGCCGGCAGCGAACCCCGCGCGAACGCCGCCATCCTCAATTCGTACGACAGCCGCTGGTCGATCGGCTGGCAGCCGCACCACCGCGACTTCGACTATGTCGGCCTGCTGCGCCAATACTACCGACCGCTGGCGGCGCGGAACGTGTCCGTCGACGTGATCTCCGCGGACGCGCCACTCGACGGGTATGACCTCGTCATCGCGCCCGCGCTGATCGTCATGACCGAGCGTCGTGCGGCCGCCCTTCGGCGCTACGTCGAGTCCGGCGGCCACCTTGTGCTCACCGTACGGACCGCCATGAAGGACGACCACAACGCGCTCCTTCCGGCCCGCCAGCCGGGGCCCCTCGCGACCATCGCCGGCGTGGAGGTCGACGAGTTCTTCCCGCTCCTCGATCCCGTTCCGGTGCTCGCGGACGGTGGGGTCTTTCCGCCGGGCACGTCCGGCTTCGCACGCCTGTGGGCCGAGCGCCTCCAGGTGATCGATCCGGCGACCGAGATCATGGCCTGCTACGGTCCGTCGAACGGCTGGCTCGACGGCCATCCGGCGGTCACCCTCAGGCGCTGGGGCGATGGGCGCGTGTACTTCGTGGGCGCCTGCCTCGACGAGGGCCTCCAGGATCTCGTCCTGGCGCGGGTGGCTGCAGAGGCCGGACTGCGGCCGGTCCTCGAGACGCCCCCGGGCGTGGAGGCGGCCCGGCGAAGCGGCGGTCCCGAGGGGGAGGCGATCGTGCTCATCAATCACGATCGGGAGCGGGCACTCGTCAGGCTCCCCGTCCCATCCTGGGATCATCTCGCGGGCCGGGCCGTGGATGGCTCGATCGAGCTGGCGCCATACGGCGTGGCTCTCCTCACGCCCCGTGATCGGTCGGCCGACAGGGACCGGGGGACCCGGTGAGGACGGTGCCGTGAGGATCACGGAGGTGAGGCCGCTCGTCCTTGGTGCGAAGTGGCGCAACCTCACCCATGTCGTCGTCAGAACCGACGACGGCCTCGAAGGCGTCGGCGAGGTCCGGATGATCAATCACACGGATGCCCTGCTCGGCTACCTCGCCGAGGCGGTGCCCAACTACGTCCTGGGAGCCGATCCGACCGAGATCGAGGCGCTCGTCCAGCGGATGTGGCGCCACGACTATGCGCGCGCCGGGCAGATCGCCATGTCCGGCATCAGCGTCATCGAGATTGCCTGCTGGGACATCCTCGGGAAGTCCCTCGGGGTGCCCGTCTACCGGTTGCTCGGCGGAGCCGTTCGCGACCGGATCAGGACGTACGCCAACGGCTGGTACACGGTGGAACGAACGCCGGAGGAATTCCACGCCGCCGCCCGCCGGGTCGTCGAGCGCGGCTATCGCGGGCTCAAGCTCGATCCATTCGGCGACGCGTCGGGCGACCTCGAGCCGGTCGAGCGGCGGCGGGCGATCGCGCTCGTCGAGGCCGTCCGGGATGCTGTCGGGCCCGACGCGGACGTGATGGTCGAGATGCACGGGCGCTTCACGCCGGCGACGGCGATTGCGGTCAGCCGCGACCTCGAGCCGCTCAAGCCGCGCTGGATCGAGGAGCCGGTTCCGCCCGAGAACCTCAGGGCGCTCCACAAGGTGTCATCGAGATGCGCGATCCCGGTGGCCACCGGTGAGCGGATCCATACCCGGCATGACTTCCGCGAGCTCTTCGAGCTGCAGGCCGCCGACATCGTCCAACCGGACATCACGATGTGCGGCGGGATCGCGGAGACGCGCAAGATCGCGGCCTGGGCCGAGGCCTACTATGTGACAGTCGCGCCGCACAACGTCGGCGGCCCGGTTGCCACGGCGGCGGCATTGCATCTCGCGGCGGCGACGCCGAACTTCCTCATGCTCGAGCACTTCAACGACTTCGATGATCCGCACGTCAAAGCGGTCGCTCCCGGCAATCCCGAGGTCGTCGACGGCCACTTCGACCTGCCCGTCGGGCCGGGGCTCGGTGTGACCCTCGACGAGGAGGTCATCCGCGACCATCCCCGGCAGGCGGTTCACTTCGACCTGTTCCGGAAGGGCTGGCATCTGCGTCGCGAGGAGCGGGCCAGGCCCGATGCAGCAACCCCGAAGCGAGCAGGGCTCGCCGCCCGCACCGCAAGCAGGCGGGACCGATGACGGTCCGCCACTCGATGCACGCGGTCGTGGTCGACGGGCCGGGCGTGGTCCGTCTCACCGAGGTTCCCAAGCCCGAGCCGGGGCCGGGCGAGGCGCTCGTGTCGGTCGAAGCCGCAGGCCTGTGTGGCTCGGACCTCGAGCTCCTGGACGGCCGGCGGCCGGCCCAATTCGTGCGCTACCCCGTCGTTCCCGGACACGAATGGTCGGGCCGCGTGGCTGCGGTCGGTCCACGTGTCTCGGCCGTGGCTCTGGGCGACCTCGTCGTGGCGGAAGGCATCCGCGGTTGCGGGCGGTGCGATCGATGCCGAGCCGGCGAATCGAATCTCTGCACGACGGGGTACGCCGAGACCGGGTTCACCCATCCGGGCGCCTTCGCCGAGTTCGTCTGCGTGCCCGAGCGACTCCTCCACCGCCTGCCGGAGACCGCTGACCCCGAGCATGCCGCGTTGCTCGAGCCAGCGGCATGTGCCTGCAGCGGTCTCGCTCGGGTCGACCTCCGGGCGGGCCAGGCCGTTGCGGTCGTGGGGGCCGGCACGCTCGGGCTGCTTGCCACGTCGATCCTCCGATCGACCTTCCCCCGACGCCTGGCGTTGTTGGGCACCCGCGCCGAGCGGCTGGAGGCCGGTCGCCGATCGGGAGCCACCGAGACCTGGGACGCGCGTGACGGCGGTACCATCCAGCGGCTGGAGGCGGAGTTCGATCTCGTGTTCGAGGCCGCGAACCGCCCGGAGGGTGCCGCCAGCGCGGTCCGGCTCGCGCGCCGAGGAGGCACCGTCGTGCTCGCCGGCATCTCGGGCGCCGGTCTGGCGACGATCGACCCGGACGCCATCGCGCTGCGTCAGTTGCGGCTGCAGGGCGTGTTCGGAGCGACGGCCGACGGCTGGCAGTGGGCGATCCAGCTCTTCGCCGCGGGCATGCTCGAGGCGCGGCATCTCGCCACCCACCGCTTCGGCCTGGCGGACTTCGAGCGTGCCGTGGCGACGGCTCGCGATCCCGCCGCGAGTGCCATCAAGGTCCTCGTCACGAGACACGCCATGGCCGCCACATCGCGAGCTCGCGCCCGGGCCCTGGCGAGCACCGGCTCGCGACCGACATGACGAGGACGCGGGCGTTCCTCGGCCGAGTCGGCCTGCCGGATGGCGACCTGGGCGCGCTGCCCACCTCCACGAAGCGGTTCCCCGACGGCGCCCACTACCGGATCGAGATTCCGAGCACGGAGGGCCCCGCCTGCCTGGAGGCGATCATCCGCGAGGCCGAGCGGTTCAAGGTAGATGTCCATCGCGTCTCACAAGGCAGCGGCGTCCTGATGCTGACCGACGCGGAGCTCGATGCGATGAGCGAGCTGGGCCGCCAGGCCGGGATCGAGGTGAGCCTCTTCGCCCGCCCGAACGCCTCCTGGGTCAACTCGGCGATGGCTCGCTCGTCCGCCGGGGCGGTCATGGCCCCGACGGCCCATGGTGCCGAGGGCCTGGTGGCGATGATGGAGGACGTCCTGCGGGCAGCCGACCACGGCATTCGCAGCGTCCTGCTCGCCGATATCGGGGCGCTCTACCTCTTCGGCGAAATGCTCGCCGCGGGCGTGCTGCCGCCGGACATGCAGGCGAAGGTGTCGGTCATGCTGCCGGCCGCAAACCCCGCCGCCGTTCGGGTGCTGGTCACGCTGGGTGCCAGCACGATCAACGTGCCAACCGATCTGAGCCTGGCCCAGCTCGCCGCCCTCCGGACGGCCACGGACGTACCGCTGGATGTGTACGTCGAGGCTCCGGACGACCTCGGCGGCTTCGTCCGGCTGGCGGAGATCGCCGAGATCGTCCGGGTCACCGCGCCCGTGTATGTGAAGTTCGGGCTGCGAAACGCGCCCAACCTGTATCCCGCCGGCGGACACCTGGAGGCCGTGGCGGTGGCCTGCAGCAGGGAGCGCGTTCGCCGCGCACGGATCGGCCTGGATCTCCTTGCCAGCGACCCGTCCCTGATCGCCTCCCGCCCCGGGGCCGAGGGCCTTGCGCTGCCCCAATTCGAGCCGACCGGCGCTGGGGGGGCCGCTGCGACTAGCTCCTGATGGGCGGACGCGGCGGGGCGACGCTCGCGCGGGACACGAGTGACGCCGGCAGCGAGACCCGGCGCGGCGGACGGTCGCCGTCTCGCCCGCCGTTTCGTTCGATCGCGATCTCGTCCAGCACGAGCGACGCGGAAGCCGTGAGCTCGCAGTGCGGTCATGGCCCCGATGGCAAGCAGGTCGCTCTGGGCGAAGATCGCGGTGAACTCCACGCCCGCGCCGAGAAGCCGCGAGACTCCTTCCCGGCCTTCGTCGAGGCCCCAGCCCGCTGTTGGCACCTCGAGGCTCCCGGATGGGCTCAGGCCCGCGGCCTGCAGGGCGTTGCGATAGCCCCCCAGCCGGGCCTCCGCCGAGGCCCAGTCGAGGGGGCCAGTGATCGTCGCGATCAGGCGGTGGCCGTGCTCGACGAGCGCGCTCGTGGCATCGAAGGCACCCTGCCGATTGTCAATGTCGACCACGTCGATGCCCTGGATGTCCGCATGCGGCCCGATGGCCGCCAGCGGAATGACGGAGGCCGCCGCGGCGAGGCGACGGCTCCCTTCCTCGCCCAGCATCGGCCGGGCCAGGATGATCCCCTCGACGCGCCGCTGGAGGAGGAGCTGCAGGTACGCCTGCTCGTCGTCACCGGGTGTTTCCTCCACGCTGCCGATGATCACGAAATAGCCCTGTCGCCGCGCTTCGGCCTCGGCGCCGGACACGGCCTGTCCGAAGAAATGGTCGGCGATGTCGGACGTGACGATGCCCAGCGTATGCGTTCGGTCCGAGGTCAGGCTCCGGGCAATGGCGCTGGGAACGAAGTCGAGCTCGCTGATCGCGGCCATCACGCGGTCGCGGGTGGCCTCCATGACCGTGTCCTCGCCCTTGATCACCCGCGAGACGGTCTGATGGGAGACTCCCGCCCGTCTCGCGACGTCGCGGATCGTTGGACGTTTGGCGTTTCTGGGGTCGGGCATCTCGGGAGCATTATCGGCCAGGTGCGACGCCCGTTCACTTCGTGGGTGCCAATTGGGCAGACTCGGGGTGTCGGATGGTACGTGTGGCGAGACGTTCGGGACCGCGAGCCTGCGGCCGTGGGTACGCGAGGTCGGCCTGCCTGGGCCAGACCGATATCCTGTGAACATGCCCGTTCCCTCCCTTCGTCACCACCTGCACCACGCGCTGTGCTGTCTCGCCGTCGTGGTGGGGCTCGCGGCGATCGCGGCGATCACGGCGATGACGGCCGTGGATGTCGCCGCGCAGGACACCCCCAGGCTCCAGGGCCGTGTCACGGACCTGGCCGGGGTGCTGAGCGACGCGGACCGCTCGACTGCGGAGGACGGCATCCGGAGGCTGGACGCCGACCGCAACATCCAGCTCTGGGCGCTCCTCGTGGACACCACCGAGGGTGTCGCCGCCCCCGACTATGCCAACGAGGTCGCGAAGGCCAATGGGCTGGGTGGCAACGATGCCCTGCTCGTGGTCGCCGTCAACGACCGGCGCGATGCCATCTGGGTCGGGCCCCTGCTCGACTCCGTCACCGACGGTGAGCTGGACGCCATCCTGGCCGACTCGGTCGAGCCGCGCCTGCGCGAGAGCGCCTGGGGCCAGGCGGTGGCCGACGGGGCCGCGGCGCTGGGCCAGGCGTCGGTCGGTGCTCCGATCGGAGGCGGTGGAGGTGACGGCGCAGGCGGCGGGGGCGGCGTCACCGAGCCAGCGGCCGCCCCCGATTTCGGCTGGCTGGCCTGGTTCGTGCCGATCCTTCTCATCGTCGCCGGTGGAGTGCTTCTGGTCTGGTGGTTCGGCCGCTGGCGGGCCACGCACCGGGAAGCCGAGGAGCGGGACCGCCGAACCGGCGAGCTGGCACGCAAGGCGAACGTGCTTCTCGTCCAGACCGACGAGCTCTTGCGGCAGGACGACCAGGAGCTCGGGTTCGCCGAGGCGGAGTTCGGAGCCGATGCTGTGGAGGGTTTCCGGGCGGCGCTTGGCCAGGCCCGGGCCGAGCTCCAGGCTGCCTTCAAGGTGCGCCAGCAGCTCGACGACGAGGTACCCGAGGATCCGCCGACGCGGGAACGGATGTTCAACGAAATCGTCACTCGCTGCGCCAGCGCACAGGAGCTCGTCGGCAAGGAGACCGAGCGGTTCAGAGAGCTCCGTGACCTGGAGCGTCGAGCGCCGGAGATCCTTGCCGGCCTGCCGGACGAGCTGGTGAGGGTGGAGGGGCGCCTCCCTCCGAGCGATGCGGTGTTTGCATCCCTGCAGGCGGAGGCTGCCTCGAGCGCGGCCACGGTGCGCGGCAACGTGGTGGAGGCGCGCAAGCGAATCGGCCTCGCCCGCGAGGCGTCCAGCGCTGGGTCGGCGGCCGTGCAGGGCGGCGACAAGGCGGGCGCTGCGCGCGCCGCCAAGGCCGCGCAGGACGCGGCAGCCCAGGCGGCGGCGCTGCTCGACGCTGTCGACAAGGCTGCCCACGGGCTAGACGAGGCGCGGCGGCAGCTCCCCGACGCGCTGGCCACGGCCCGCACCGACGTGGCGGCAGCTCGTTCGACGCTGGCGACCACGACGGACGGAGCCGGCGAAGCCGACGTCGGACAGGCGGAGGCGAAGCTGGCAGCTGCCCAGGAGGCGGCGTCCGGCGATCGGCACGACCTCGTCCTGGCCTACCGCCTGGCGAAGGAAGCAGCGGCGGCGGCCGACGCGGCGTTGCTCCGCATCAGGAAGGGCGAGGAACGCCGCGCCAAGGCGCTCGCCGCGGCCGATGCCGCGGCGATGGCCGCCGCCCAGGCAGTGGATCGAGCCAGTGACTACATCACCGCGCGTCGTCATGGCGTGGGCCGTATCCCGCGGACGCGGCTGGCGGACGCGCAGGCCGCGCTCGAGCAGGCACGCAGCCTGCGCGACAGCGACGCCGTCGCCTCCCTGGCCCACGCCCAGAAGGCGCTGGCTCAGGCGGATGAGGCGTATCGCCTGGCGAGCGACGAGTTCGGGGAGACTGATGCCGCCGGCTACGGTGGAACGGTGATCATCAACGGCAGGCAGTACCCCGTCGGGCGTGGTCGACCGTGGCAGGGTCGATCGCGCGATCCACGCTGGGGTAGTGACATCGGGACCGCCATCCTGGGTGGCATCATCGGTGGCATCCTGAGCGGTGGGGGACGTGGAGGTGGGGGTGGCTTTGGCGTCCCGCGAGGCGGAGGGTTTGGCGGCTTCGGGGGCGGCGGCGGCGGACGCAGCGTGGGCGGTGGCTTCGGCGGTGTTGGTGGAGGAGGAGGCGGAGGAAGGGCACGCGGCGGCGGCTGGTGACGGCCGCCTGCGGGATTCGGTCAGGCACCCAATCGGCACAGCACGAGCATTCCGTTAGAGCACTGGAGGTACACAGAGATGGCACAGACCACGATCCTGGGCCGGATCGGTCAGCTCGTACGAGCCAACGTCAACGCGATGCTCGACGGCGCGGAGGACCCGGAGCGGATGCTGGATCAGCTCGTCCGCGACTTCACGAACAACATTGCGGAGGCGGAGGAGGCAGTCGCCCAGACGGTCGGCAACCTGCGCTTGACCGAGGAAGATCAGCGCGAGGCACAGCAGGCGGCGGTTGAATGGGGCGACAAGGCGGCCGCCGCCGCTCGCAAGGCCAGGGAGAGCACCGGCGAGGAGGCCACGCGCTTCAACGAGCTGGCCCGAATCGCCATCCGCCGACAGATCAGCTTCGAGGGCCAGGTCAAGACGTTCGACACGCAGATCGCCCAGCAGACGGCGCTGACCGAACAGCTCAAGGACGGCCTCAACAAGCTGCGCGTCAAACGTGAGGAGCTGGTCCAGAAGCGTGACGAGCTCGTCTCGCGAGCCAAGATGGCCAGCGCCCAGCGTCAGGTCCAGGCGGCCGTGCGTGAGGTGTCCGTGATGGACCCGACCTCAGAGCTGAACCGTTTCGAGGAGCGAATCCGGCGCGAGGAGGCGATGGCCCGCGGCATGGCCGAGGTCTCGGCATCCTCGATCGAGGAGGAGTTCGCCTCTCTGGAGACCGACGAGGACGAGGCCGAGGTGGAGGCGCGCCTGACCGGTCTGAAGGGCTAATCCGCGCAGGGCGGCACTTTGCGCCAGTTGGCGACGAGGTCGCCGACCGCCTGCGTGCCGGTCGTGCCATAGCTGAGCGTCAGCTGGCGGTTCGCGATCTCGCCGCAGCCGGAGTCCTTCTCGACATACGTCCAGTCGGAGTTGCCATCGTCGAGCACGTACTTGTACTCGATCTGCGTGCCCTCCAGCCCGGTCAGCTGGATCCGCCAGTGCGTGGCGTCCAGCCTCGTCAGATGCGCGGCGCCCGGGTTCCAGTCCGGCAGGCCGCCCTCCAGGCGGCTGAGCGTCCCGGCGATGTTGACCGTCCGGCCGGTGCCGTCGGTCGTCGCCGGGACCTCGGCCGTGAAAACGACGGTCACGGGCCGAGGGCTGGCAGTTGCGCTCATCTCGGGCGAGCTCGCCGAGCGATTGAACGACAGGTCCACCGCGCGGACGACGTAGAAGTACGTCATCCCCTCGCTGACGCTCGGATCGGTGAACGTCGGATCGCTCGCCGAGCCGATCAGCTCGTACGGTCCTCCGCTCGAGGTGGAGCGAAGCACCTCGTAACCGTAGAGCGTGGGATCGCCGGCGATCGCGTCCCAGGCCAGGACGATGTCCGATGGCGAGCCGGACACCACGTGAAGGCCGCTCGGGACGCTCGGAGGCGTCGTGTCGCTGCTGGAGCTGACCGTCAGGGCTCCGGCCTCCGCCGGCGAGTAGCCGATGGTGCTGGGGTCGAGGTCGGCGTACACCCAATCCCGGCCGCCGGTCGTCGAGTAGCGATACGCGTAGTCGAACTGGCCGACCGCGTCGGGCAGGAGGCTGGCCTCGAACTCGTCGTTGGCCCCAACGTCGGCGTTGAAGTCGGCCTCGACCCACGTCCAGGCCTCGGGATGGGCGCTTGGGTCGCTGCCGTCCGGTCCGAAGCCCAGTTGGGCGCGAAGGCTCGGAGTCGGGCCGGGCTGGCTGGTCACGCCATCGATCCAGACCTGGCCATAGACCGGATCGGTCCGGTCCACCGCGCTGATCGTGTGGGCCAGCGTGGGTGGCCACTGGAGGCTCGCCCAACCAATCGTCACATGCGGCAGGCCGGACGTCTCGTTCGACGGGGCACTCGCGTTCCCGACCGCGTCGCGCGCCCGGACCACGACGTATGCCGGCTGGGCGTTCGGCAGGCCGTCGATGCTGAAGGTGAGATCGGTGACGGGCGCGTCATTCGCCTTGACGTAACCGCCGCCTGGCAGCGGGCTGACGAACACGTCATAGCCGGCCGCGCCGCTGACGGCGTGCCAGGCGACATCCAGCCCGTTCGCTCGCTCCGCCGTCACGTGCAGCCCGGTTGGCGCGGCGGGTGGCGTCAGGTCGACCGAGCCGGTGGCCAGGATGAGGGCGCCGCGCGCCGGCACGTCGAACGTGAGGTGACCGCCGGACACGGTGGCGGCGGTCGAGCCGCCGCTGCCGACGGCGAACCTCGTCGTGAACGCGATCGCATTCCGCACGTAGCCTGCAAGCGGGATCGACGCTGTGGTCGCAGCAGCTCCGCGGTTGACGACGACGATCGCCGCCTGCGAGCCCGTCTTGCGGCCGTACGCCACGACGCCGTCGGCGTCGTCGGCGAGAAGCACCCGGAAGTCGCCCTCCCTGAGCGCGCCGATGTCGTGACGCAGCGTGCCGAGCGCCCGGTAGTGGGCCAGCAGGCTCGCGTCGGGGGACCCGCCAAGGTCCGCCCATGGGTAGGTGCGCCGGTCGTCGGGATCGTCGTCACCGGTGACGACGACCTCGTCCCCGTAGTACACCGTCGGCATGCCCGGCACGGTGAACTGGATGACGGACGCCAGCCGGAGTGCTCGCTTGCCCGCGGCCACATTGCTCGCATCGAGCTCGCGCCCCGCCCGGTTCTCAGTCCCCGGCGTGAGCGTCCACAGCAGACGCTCCGTGTCATGGCTGTCCAGGAGGTTCATCAGCGAGTAATAGGCGGCGTCCGCGTAATCCTCGCGCTGCGACGCCATGCGCTCGGCAAAGGCCGACGGCGGGATCGAGTGGCCGCTGTCGGGGAAACCCTTCGAGTCGAAGGATCCCGGCGCCAGGAACGCGATGACCGCGTCGCGCAGCCGGTAGTTCATCGTCGTGTCCAGGCGGTCACCCAGGATCATGCGCAGCAGGGTGCTGTCCTTCTGCCAGGTCTCGCTGATGGTCAATGCGTCGCTCTTCGTGGCCTTGACCACCGTCCGGAATGTGGGCCAGTAGTCCGCCGGGAACGACGCGTCGCCCGACACGTCCATGCGCCAGGCGCCGGCGCCGCGCTTCAGCCAGAGCTTGGAGATCGCGCTGGGGCCGGTCAGGAAGTACCGCTGAACGTCGGGGTTCGACTTGGTGAGGACTGGGATCGAATCGAACCCGAACCAACCGTCGTAGAACGTATCGTTGCCGCCGGGCGTCGACGGCGCGCAGGCCGCGGGCTCATCGCCGACCGGTGGCCGGAAGCGGAACCAGGCGCGATATGGCGAGCTCGCCGACTCGCACGCGCCATCGTTACCCGGGTAGTGGTGGTAACGGTCGAAGAACGGACTGTCGCTGCTCAGATGGTTGAAGACGCCGTCGAGGATCAGCCGGATGCCGAGCGCGTCGGCATGCTTGACGAGGTTGTCGAAGTCCCTCTGCGTCCCGAAGTAGGGGTCGACCTTCGTGTAGTCCTGGGTGTCGTAGCTGTGGTTCGAGGCGGCATCGAAGATCGGGTTGAAATAGATCGCCGTCACGCCGAGCGAGGCGAGGTAATCGAGCTGCTGATCGACGCCCTTGAGGTCGCCGCCCGTGTAGTCCCGGCCACGCGGCCCCTCCTTCGTCGGGCTCCAATCGGGGGGCGTTGCATCGAACCGCCACGGGCAGTTCGTCGAAGCGTCGGAGTAGTTCCGGCAGTAGCCCTCGGGCAGCGTCCCCCAGTCGAGCTTCAGAACTGGGTCGTCGTATCGGAGATCCCCGGTGTTGGGATCGTTGTCCCTGCGGCCGTTGCGGAAGCGGTCGGGGAAGATCTGGTAGACGACGGCATTCTTCGCCCACGCAGGCGCATTGAACTCGTCGGCGGTGATCGATAGCGCCCAGCTGCGGTCGATGACGGCGTCGGTTGGCGCGCCGAGGCCGCCGTCGAGGGCTGCCGAGTCGTCGGCGTAGTAGTCCGTGTCGCTGCCGTCGGTGACGATGAAGCGGTACCACAGGACGTCGGGGTTGGCGACGACCTCGTCGGGCAGCGTGACCGACCAGAAGTCGCAGGTCTCAGTCTCGAGGCCGGGTTCGTAGCAACCCACGTCGGCAGCCGCCCTGGTCATCGGCACGATCTGCTGGCCGTTGTGGTCGACGCTGTAGAAGCGGACCTTCACCCCGGTGACATCGGCATGGAACGTTCGGAATCGGATCTTGACGTTCGTTCCCTCGGCGACCGCCCCGCCGGGTGTCCGGTAGAGCGGGTCTCGCGAATCGTGCCGGAGGCCGTCCCATTCCACGTCGTTGTTGGCGGTGTGGCCGGCCAGGATCGAGAGGATGTGGTTGCCCGGGTTGTAACTGAACGTGACCTTGGCACCGTTGGCCGGGACGCTGAAGGAGATATTCGGGCCGTCCGGGACGCCACCCCGGCCGTAGTTCTCGGCCCAGGACTCGCCGATCGCCACCTTGGCCTCGTAGGTGCCGGCCGGCAGCGCGGTCGTGACGAAGCGGTAGACGCCGTCGCCATCTGGGTCCTGCAGCCACGAGCGAAGGCATCCGGCGTCCCAGTCGGCCGCGCACCCAAGCTCGCTCTGAAAGCTGCCCGGGGCTACCGCGATCAACGACGTCTTGCTGTCCGTGACCCAATGGCTCTTGTGGTCGTAGTAGAACTTCACGGTGCCCGGGCTGCCGAGCGAGACCGGCACGTTGGACGAACCGGTGTGCAGGCCGTAGCTCTCCGCCCAGCCGTCGTTGAGGGCCGCCTTGTACTCGTAGCTGCCGGCGGGCAGCGACCAGGTGCCCTGCCACACGGTGTCGTCGTCGTCGAATTCCAACTGCGTGGTGGCGCAGTCGGGCAGCCAATCTCCAGGGCAGCCGAGCTCGCTCTGGAGGCTGCCCGCGATCGTCACCGACGCCGGGTCGGGCGTGTGGCTGGCCAGGACCGTGGCCGGACCCAGTGGCGTGGCGGCCACCGGCAGGAGCGTTACGAGGTAGGCCGCGATTGCCGGCAGGGCGAGCCGCCGCCTCGACGACGATTGAGGGGTGGTCGAGACCGACATCCGGCACCTCTGGGTCACTGGTGCAAGGAGCCAAGAGGATGAGCGGCGACCATTGCAGTGTCAACCGCCGGCGGGCGTCGTGTGTCGGCGGCCGTCGCGCCGTGCCCTCGACCGGTCATCGGGATCGCTCCCGCGCGATCGGTCCTCGCCGATCGTCAGCCCGCTCGCTCCGCCGGTCACCTCGATCTCGCGCGCTCCACCGCCGCCCGAAGCCGGGACGATGTCCGACGCGTACCTCTAGGCAGGCTGCGCCGGCTGGGCGTTGTGCAGCCAGCTGCCTGCCCGCATCACCCGCGCGACGTTGAGGCCGTCATCGAGCTCGACGAGATCCGCGCGCTGACCGGCGGCGATCCGGCCACGATCGGCGACACCCAGCAGAGCCAGAGGGTTTCGCGTCGCGGCGGCGACCGCCGCCGGCAGGGTCACCCCCGACGCAACGAGATTGCGGACCGCCGAATCCAGGGCGATCACGGATCCCGCCAGCGCCCCGCCGTCGACCAGCGTGCAGCGCTCGCCGCGCACCTCGATCTCCAGCCCTCCGATCGTGGTCCGCCCGTCACCCGTGCCGGCCAGCGAGATCGCGTCGCTGACGAGGAGCAGCCGATCGCAAGGCTTCGTGCGGGTGATGATCGGCCAGACGGCCCGGTCGACGTGCTGCCCGTCGGCGATGAGCTCCACCCACGCCTCGTCGTTGCCCAGGGCCGCGACGGCCAGGCCCGGGGCGTGATGGTCGACGCCCGACATCGCATTGAACAGGTGGGTCGTGGTCGACGCCCCGGCCCGGTAGCCGGAGACCGACGTCACGAGGTCGGCGGCCGAGTGGCCGAGCGACACGCGCACGCCTCGTTTGCAGAACCAGGCGATCAGCTCGAGCCCGCCCGGGATGTCGGGCGCCACGGTGGTCAGGCGAAGGCCGTCGATGAGCGGCTCCAGCTCGTCCCGCGGCACGTCGGCCGGGATCGCGAGATGGGCGGGGTTGTGGGCTCCGCGCCGTGCCGCCGCCAGGAACGGCCCCTCGAGGTTGAACCCGAGCGGCTGCGCGCCGTCGTCGGGCGCCCTGGGCAGCCAGCCGCGCACGAGGTCGGCGAAGCGGCGGAGATCGGGCAGCGGCGCCGTCCAGCCGGTCGGCAGGAACGAGGTGACGCCGCGGCGCAGGAGGGCCCGGGCCATCCCATCGAGAGCGGCCGCGTCGGCCATCGCGCTGTGGCCGCCCCAGCCATGGACGTGGAGGTCGACGAAGCCCGGGGCCACGATGGGCAGCGACGATCCCTCGATCTCGCCGCCGTCCTCGAGCTCAACCGAACGGATGGCGCCATCCGCGACGGTGACGGTCCCGAGCGCAACGCGATCGTCGAGGACGAGGCGGCCCCGAACGACGGTCGCTGCCCCGCTCACGACCACATCCCGCGCTCCGGGATCGCTGCCCGGCGGATCGTCTCCATCAGCTCCCGGCCACCAGCCGGTCGCTGAAGTCGCCCGACACGGGGTCTTTCAGGATCAGCTTCGTCCGTCCGTCCGGCATGACCTCGCGCTTGATGACGACCTGGCCGTCGAACGTCTCCGGCGCGGACTCGATCCGCGGCGTCGTGGGAGCGCGCCAGCCCACGAGCTCGACCGGCTCCCAGGCTCGGCTCTTCGCCGACCGGTAGCAGGCGTCCATGATCGCGTTGACGACGTAGCCGTCGTAGAACGTCTCGCGTGGCTGGGTGCCCTCGTCGAGTGCCCGGAACATGTCGCTGAACATGTCGACATAGCCGAGCTCGGTCACCTCGTCGCCGACCGGGAAGAGCCAGCCCGCGGACGTCTCGGCCTTCTCGGCGACGTACCCGCCGCCGATCCCGGCCGAGAACATCTCGAAGCCGGTCCGCAGGAAATGGTTCAGCCAGATCGTTCCTCCGGTACCCGCGACCTCGTCCCGGAGGTCCATTCCCCCACGGAACGTCCAGCTGACCTCGAACTGCCCAAGGGCGCCCGACTCGAAGCGGATGAGCGCGACGGCGTTGTCCTCGTCGGCGATCGGGTGGACGAGCGTGTCCGTGTGGCACATGACCTCGACCGGTCGGTTCCCCTTGCCCACGAAGGTCCGGATGATCTCGATGCAGTGGCAGCCCAGGTCGACGATCGCGCCGCCACCCGTCAGGCGGCCGTCCCAGAACCAGGCGGAGTGCGGACCCGGGTGCGCCTCGCGAGAGCGGACCCAGGTCACCTCTCCGATCGCGCCGGCCTCGACGGACCGGACGGCCTTGAGCGTCTTCGGCGTGTAGCAGAGATCCTCCAGGTAGCCGGCGAACACGCCCGCGGTCTCGACGGTGTCGAGCATCAGTCGAGCCTCCTGGGCCGAGCGCCCGAGCGGCTTGGTGCACAGGACCGCCTTGCCCGCCTGCGCGACGAGCGCGACGGCCTCCTCGTGCAGGAAGTTGGGCAGGCCGACCACCACGACGTCCGTGTCGGGGTGGTTGACGGCCGCCGCCATGTCCGTCGTCGATTCCGGGATGCCCCAGCGATCGCGGAACGCCTCGCCGCGCGCCTCGCTCCGTGAGTACACGACGCGGACCAGGTCGCGGCCACGCTGACCATGCAGCGTGCTCGTGTAGAAGTCGCCGATGAGTCCCGTGCCGAGCATCGTGATGCTGTGAGCGTTCATCGCGCCGCTTCCTCCGATTCATGGTGCGATGCAACCCGGCTCGCACCCGTTCGCTGGCACCCATCGATGCGACCCATGCTCCGTTCAGGATCACACGATCCGCCGGCGCTTGGTGATCCACATGTGGGGGACTTGACAGCGCGAGCCGCCTGCATATTATGCCTGTAGGTTAATTAACCGAAAGGCGAAATGCAGACGCAGACGCAGACCGACCATCTCAACACCACCTTTGCGGCCCTGGCCGATCCCACTCGCCGAGCCATCCTCGCACGGCTCGCCAGGGGAGAGGCGATGGTCACGGAGCTGGCCGCTCCGTTCAATCTGAGCCTTCCGGCGATCTCGAAGCACCTCAAGGTCCTTCAGCGCGCCGGGCTCATCGAGCAGGGACGCCAGGCCCAGTGGCGGCCGTGCCGCCTCAAGCCCGAGCGGCTCCGGGACGTGGCCGACTGGGTGGGCCAGTACAGGCGGCAGTGGGAGGCGAGCTTCGAGCGCCTCGACGAATACCTCAGGGAATTGCAGGTGGAGGAGAAGAACGATGACGGTGCAAGCAACTGACGCGACAGTCCAGGAAGGAGCAGGACCGATGGCGGTGAAACAGCTCGGCAACGAACGGACAACGGCCTACACGGACGGCCAGGAGCTTGTCATGGAGCGCATCTTCGACGCGCCTCGGGAGCTCGTCTGGAAGGTCCTCACCGATCCGGATCGGGTGACCAACTGGTGGGGCCCGCACGGCTACACGACGACGGTCGAGGAGATGGATGTCCGACCCGGTGGGCGGTGGCGGTGGATCAACCACACGACCGGAGGTGAGGACGCCCCGTTCAAGGGCGAGTACCTGGAGGTCGTGCCGCCCGAGCGGATCGTCCGGACGGAGATCTTCGACGTCCCCGGTTTCGACGACAAGGCGGCGATCGACACCATGACGCTCGAGGATCTTGGCGGCCGGACGAAGATGGTTGCCCGAAGCCGGTTCCCGTCGGTCGAGGACCTCGAGGGTGCGCTCGCGACGGGCATGATCGGCGGCGCGCTCGCGACCTATGATCGGCTGGCCGACGAAATCGCCAAGGGCTGACCCGCGACTGCGGCACGCTTACCCCAGTCTGGACGGCCCGTCGGGCATTCTGCCCGGCGGGCCGTTTGTCATGACCACCCGCGACGCGGCCGTCTATGCTTCTCCATCCGGGGAACCTGATGAAGGAGGCAGCCGTGCCGCTCTACATGGACCACCACAATCTCCCGGGCGTGAAGGCAGATGACGTCGCCAAGGCGCACGAAGCGGATGTGCGGGTGCAGGGACAATACGGCGTCGACTATCAGCATTACTGGGTCGACGAGGCAGGTGGGCAGGTCTGGTGCCTCGTCGAGGCGCCGGACAAGGAGACGGCCACGCGGGTTCATCGCGAGGCGCATGGCCTCGAGGCGCACGAGCTCAGCGAGGTGCGCCAGGGAGCCTGACCGGTTGCCAACGGCGCGTCGTCAGCCGCGATAGCGGGACGCGGTGGAGAGTCAAGACCCGAGGGACAATAGTCGCCAATCCAGGACAGGAGGCGACGATGACCGACGGATCCCGCACGAGCGGCACAACGCTCGCCGACGTCCCGGAACGACCGGCAGACACACCGAGCACGCTCCAGTTGAGCGACGACGAGCTACGCCGGCTGGATGTCTACTGGAGGGCGGCCAATTATCTGTCGGTCGGCCAGATCTACCTTCTGGACAACCCGCTCCTGCGTGCGCCTCTCAGGGCGGAGCACGTCAAGCCACGCCTCCTCGGCCATTGGGGGACCACGCCCGGCCTGAACTTCCTGTACGCGCACTTCAGCCGCGTCGTCAAGGCGCGCGACCTCGACGCGATCTGGATCGTCGGCCCGGGCCACGGTGGTCCGGCGGCCGTGGCCAATGCCTGGCTGGAGGGGACCGAGACCGAGGTCTACCCGAACCTCACGCGTGACGAGGCGGGCATGCGCCGGCTCTTCAGGCAGTTCTCGTTCCCCGGCGGCGTGGGCAGCCACGTGACGCCCGAGACCCCGGGCTCGATCCACGAGGGCGGTGAGCTCGGCTACGCGCTCGTCCATGCGTACGGCGCGGCGTTCGACAACCCGGACCTCGTGGTCTTCTGCGTCGTCGGAGACGGAGAGGCGGAGACGGGGCCGCTCGCGGCGAGCTGGCACTCGAACAAGTTCCTCAACCCGGCCCGCGACGGAGCAGTCCTCCCGATCCTCCATCTCAACGGCTACAAGATCGCCAACCCCACGGTCCTCGCCCGGATCCCCGAAGGGGAGCTCATCGAGCTGCTCCGAGGCTACGGCTATCGACCGGTCTTCGTCACCGGACACGAGCCCAAGGACATGCACCAGCAGATGGCCGCGGCGATGGACGACGTGCTCGACGACATCGACCGGATCCAGCGGGCCGCACGTTCCGGCCACGATCGGGGCCGCCCGCGCTGGCCGATGATCGTCCTCCGAAGCCCCAAGGGCTGGACCGGCCCCAAGGTCGTCGACGGCCTGCAGACCGAGGGCACGTTCCGGTCGCACCAGGTCCCGCTGTCGGACGTCCGGAACAACCCCGAGCACCTCGCCCAACTCGAGACATGGCTGCAGAGCTACCGGCCGGACGAGCTGTTCGACGACGACGGGACGCCGATCCCGGAGATCCTCGCGTTCGCACCCCATGGATCGCGTCGGATCAGCGCCAACCCGCATGCCAACGGCGGCCTGCTCCTGCGCGACCTGTCCTTGCCGGACTTCCGGACCTACGCCGTCGAAGTACGCCAGCCCGCCACGACAACCGCCGAAGCGACGAAGGTGCTGGGCGGGTTCCTGCGCGACGTGGTCACAGACAACAACGACAACTTCCGGATCTTTGGACCGGACGAGACCACTTCGAACCGGCTCAATGCCGTGCTGGAGGCGACCAATCGCACGTGGGTCGCCGAGACCGTGGCGGGCGATGACCACCTGGCACCGGACGGTCGAGTCATGGAGGTTCTCTCCGAGCACCTCTGCGAGGGCTGGCTCGAGGGATACCTGCTCACCGGTCGGCACGGCCTCTTCAACTGCTACGAGGCGTTCATTCACGTCATCGACTCGATGTTCAACCAGCATGCCAAGTGGCTGAAGATGACCCGCGAGCTCCCCTGGCGCCGACCGATCGCCTCGCTCAACTACCTGCTGACGAGCCATGTCTGGCGCCAGGACCACAACGGCTTCAGCCACCAGGACCCCGGCTTCATCGACCACGTCGTCAACAAGAAGGCCGAGGTCATCCGGGTCTACCTGCCGCCGGACGCGAACTGCCTGCTCTCGGTCGCCGACCACTGCCTGCGCAGCCGCCACTACGTCAACGTCATCGTCGCCGGCAAGCAACCCGCGCTGAACTATCTGTCGATGGACGAAGCCGTCCTCCACTGCACTCGCGGTATCGGGATCTGGGACTGGGCGAGCAACGACGCTGGCGATCCCGACGTCGTCATGGCCTGCGCCGGCGATGTCCCCGCTCTGGAGACGCTGGCTGCGGTCGACATCCTCCGGCGCGAGCTGCCGGATCTCCGGGTCCGGTTCGTGAACGTCGTCGACCTGATGCGGCTGCAGCCCGACAGCGAACACCCGCACGGGCTCTCCGATCGGGAATTCGACACGCTGTTCACGACCGACCGGCCCGTGATCTTCGCCTACCACGGCTACCCGTGGCTGATCCACCGGCTCGCCTACCGACGGACGAACCACGCCAACTTCCACGTCCGCGGGTACAAGGAGGAGGGCACGGTCACGACGCCATTCGACATGGCCGTCCGAAACGACATCGACCGCTATCACCTGGTGATGGACGTCATCGACCGGACGCCCGGGCTCGGTTCGAAGGCCGGGTTGCTGCGCCAGCGGATGGTCGACGCGCGGATCGAGGCGCGCGCCTACGCGCGGACGTACGGCGAAGATCCCGACGAGATCAGCAACTGGACGTGGTCGGGAGTGAACGGCGCGGCAGCGGACGAGGGCAGCGGGGGTCCGGACCGGGGCGGATGAGGGTCGGCGCCTGGAGCGAACTCGATCAGGTACGACCGAGCGATCAGTTACCCGGGCAGGATCCTGATCTCGAGGCTCTGACCCGATACGGTCTGGCCCGCACTGAATCCGATATCCAGGATCGCAGGGCCGGGGTGGAACGGCGGCGTTCCGAGCGCGAGCCGGATCTCCCAGGAAGTCGGCGTGATTCCGCACGAAACGTCTATTGACGCGCCTGCCTCGCGGGTCGTTTGGGTCACAAACGCAGTGACCGTCGCTGTTTCAGTCTCGGTGCACGAGATCGTGCCACTGATCACCAGCTCCTGCGCGGCCCGATCGACTCGCACCGAATCGAACGTCGACGTTGCGAGGTCGGCGAGTGCGACGCCGGGAACCCCGATGACCAGGATGAGCCCAAGACCGAAGCCGATCGCTGATCGTCGCATTGGGTGCCTCCCCTTGCTGGCGAGCGTGTCGTTTCCACCGAGTCGGACCGTGGAAGCCTGGCGCCCTCGCCCTGCTTCGGCATGTTCTCGTGGCCAAGCAACCGGCCTTCCCCGGAGTCTGCCGAGTCAATAGGCGAACCGCCTCGACTGTACCGCGGCGTTCAACGGCGTCACCCAGATGCTGGAGGTATGCCTCCATTTCGCCTATGTTTCAACCTACTCCAACAGGTACTCGCCGAGGCTCTCATCGAGGTCGACCGGTCCTGAACGACAGCCACTCGTCACTCCTGGAGGGCCACCATGTTCGATGATCGAAGCGCTACCGACCGCGCAGGCGGCGCGGCGACGATGTCCGCACCGTCCACCCGCCCGGGCATCCTCCGTTCGCTCGCCCACCGCCTGGCCGCTGACGCGGATGTCCTTCCGGTGGAGGGACACCTGCCGTCCTTCGACGGCGCGACCGGCTGGCTCAACTCGGAGCCGTTGACGCCCCAGAGGCTCCACGGACGCGTCGTCCTCGTCGATTTCTGGACCTACACGTGTATCAATTGGCTGCGCACGGCGCCCTACGTCAAGGCCTGGGACGCGAAATACCGCGACCTCGGTTTGACCGTGATCGGCGTCCACACCCCGGAGTTCGGGTTCGAGCACGACGTCGACAACGTCGTCGCGCAGTCGCGCAGCTTCGGCGTCGAGTACCCGATCGCGATCGACAGCGACTACGGCGTCTGGCAGGCCTTCTCGAACCACTTCTGGCCGGCGCTCTATGTCGCGGACGCCGAGGGCCGGATCCGGTACCACCACTTCGGCGAGGGCGAATACGCGATGGCCGAGATGGTCGTGCAACAGCTGCTGGTCGAGGCGGGCGCCGAAGGCGTCGACATGGACCTCGTGTCCGTGGAGCCCAAGGGCTTCGAGGTCGCCGCGGACTGGCGGACCCTGCGATCGCCCGAGACGTATCTCGCCTACGGCCGGAGTGCAGGCTTCGCGTCGCCGGAGTCCGCCCGGTTCAACGTCCCGCACACATACCCCGACCCAGACCGACTGTTCCTCAACGAATGGGCGCCGTCAGGACCGTGGACGCTCGCGCAGCACGCGGCCGTGACGCGCGAGCCAGGTGCGCGCATTTCGTTCCAGTTCCAGGCCCGCGACGTCAATCTCGTGATGGGACCCGCAACGCGTGGGACGTCGGTCCCGTTCCGCGTGCGCCTCGACGGAACGGCGCCCGGCGACGCCCAGGGCTTCGACGTCAACGATCAGGGCACCGGCACCATCGCCGACCAGCGTCTCTACCAGCTGATCCGCCAGACCGGTCGCATCGGCGAGCGGCTCGTCGAGATCGAGTTCCTCGACGCAGGCGCCGAGGTGTATTGCTTCACCTTCGGCTGAGGCGACGCGCCTCACGGCCTGCCCTGAGACACTGGCTGCCATGACGAAACGGATCGTGGTCGTTGGCGGCGGGTTCGCCGGCGTCAGCGCGGCGCAAGAGCTCGCGCGGCAGTTGCGCAAAGAGCATCGGCTCGCGGGTGCATCGGGCTCGACGAGCAGCGACGCGATCGAGGTGCTGCTGCTCAATCGCGACAACTACTTCGTCTTCCAGCCGCTGCTCGCCGACGTTATCTCGGGAACGATCGAGACAACCCACGTCGTCGTACCGCTGCGGCGAATGCTGCCCGGGTGCGGTGTGGAGGTCGGTTACGTCGACGGCATCGACGTGCGGGCGCAGACGGTTCAGCTCCGGCGGCGCCTGAGCGGCGCCGTCGTCGCGGTCCACTACGACGCGTTGATCATCGCCCTGGGTGGGGTGACCGACCTGGCGGCTGTTCCCGGGATGGCGGAGCACGGCGTCGGCGTCCGCACGCTCGGGGACGCCTTCTACCTGCGCAACCGTGCCCTCGACATGCTCGAGGAGGCGCGCATCGAACCGGACGCCGAACGACGCCAGCGGCTGTTGACGTTCGTGGTCGTGGGCGGCGGGTCCGCCGGCGTGGAGGTTGCCGCGGAGCTCAGGGATCTCGTCGAGCTCGCCGCCCGGAGCTTCCATGACATCCGCCTCGAGCCACGGGTCGTCCTCGTCCACAGCCGCCCGATCGTCCTCTCGGAGCTGGGCGTGCGCCTCGGCCGGTACGCGACGAAGAAGCTGCGCGCGGCGGGCGTCGACCTGCGGCTCGGCCGTCGCGTCGCTCGAGTCGAGCTCGATCGGGTGGAGCTCGACGACGGGACGACGATCCCGACGGCGACGGTCGTCAGCACCGTCGGCAACGCGCCGAATCCGGCCCTCGCATCCATCCCGGCCGCGCGAGACGGCCGGGGATGGCTGACGCCCGACGCGACCTTCGCCCTGCCCGGCGTGGAGAGCGTCTGGGCGCTCGGCGATTGCGCCTCGATCATCGACCCCAAGACAGATCGGCCCATGCCCGCGACAGCCCAGCACGCGGTGCGCGAAGGGCCGCATGCCGCGCGCAACGTCCTTGCCGCGCTCGACGGCCGACCGCAGACCCCCTTCGACTACGGGCAGCTCGGGATGCTCGTCTCGGTCGGTCGGTTCAAGGCCGTCGGCGACGTCCTCGGCATCAAGGTCAGCGGCCTGCTCGGCTGGTTCCTGTGGCGTAGCTACTACCTGCTTCGCCTGCCCACGTTCGACCGGCGGATCCGGGTCGCCATCGACTGGACCCTCGACCTGATTCTCAAGCACGACATCGTCGAGATCGGGGTGCGCCGGACAAGGGCTCGACCCGGCGAGATACCGGGCGAGCTGGCGGGCGAGCCGGTGTCGATCGGCGCTCGCCCCGAGACGCCCGACGAGCTGACCCTATGAGCTGAATCGGCCATTTCGAGCAGCCACCTGCTCTTCCTGAGCACGAAACGCGAGTGGAGCCGACACCCGGATGTTGAACCGAGGACCGGCTGATTACGAACCAGATAGGCCGAAGCGTTGTGGCCCGAGCGGCTCAGGCGGTCGTCTCGGCGAGGACCTGCTCGAGCGACAGTGCGAGACCGGCCTGCCATGCGCGCTGGTGGCTCGCGTCACCCAGCGCCTTCCGCGCGACCGAGAGCGGGTCGCCGAGGCGGAGCCATTCCGGCGGCGGTCCGCCGCCCAGGCGCTCGCGAATCGCTTGGTTCGCGGCGAGCCACCGTCTGAACCAGAGCCCGATTCGCCCGTCAGGCGTCGAAGCGCCAGCGGGTGGCACCGCCGGGCTCGGCCGTCGACACCCCGAAGACGGTGGTCGGCGTGACCGCGTAGAGGTCCCATGGCGGAGGGCCGGCGCTCGGCGCGCTGTATTCGTGGGTGAACGCGCCATCCTCGACGGTGGGCGCCCAGCCCTGATCGGCGTAACGCTTTGCGAGTCGATGGAGCGTCTCGTCGTCAGTCACTCGTTCGGCCACGCCCTCGATCACCAGGTCGATGCCTGTCAGGGACATCGAGACGACGCAGTTGGCATTCTGGGCGAGGTTCCGGCTCTTGCGGGTCCCGGCTCCACTCACGAAGTAGACCTTGCCGTCGTCCCAGAGGGCACCGAGCGCGGCAACGTGCGGCCTCCCGTCGGGTCGCGTCGTGGCCAGGAAGGGTGTCTGGGTTCGCGGCTCGGCCGACTCGAGCGCCTCGAGCGCCCGCGACCACGGGATCGGATCCAGACCGTACAGATCGGCGAGGTTCTTTTGGTCCATGTGGGTGCTCCTTCGCGAGGTGTCATTGTCGAATCAGACCACCCCGCCGCGCGAAAGTCATCGGTCCTCACGCTGGCTGCTGTGTCCGCTGGTGACGTCGTCGTTCTCGGGCTTGGTACGCTGCGGTCGTGCTGGACGCCAACGCTGGAAACGTGATAACGGCCGTACTCGCGTTGGCCGCGAGCGGCGTGCGCCCGGCCATGTCCCGTGCGGATCCGCCGGTCGTTCGCGTTCCATGCGAGGGCTGTGATGAGTGGCCGATCTGGCTGCAGGCGATCCTCGTGGCCGTCGGCGTGGGTCTCGCCCTCGCCGTCCTGTACGTCCCCGTCTGGCTGTCACATCGAGCACGGAGTCCGCGCCAGGCTTCGTGGATCCTCTTCGGTGGAATCGCGCTCGGCCTCGCCGCGATCATTGGCGGCGCACGCCTTCTCGTGGTGCTGTTTCCGGGCTAGGTGGCGCCAACGCGATCGCAGGCGCGGAAGGCAAGTGCCTCTGGCGAAGTCGCCTCGTTAGAACAGATCACGGTCGAGCGCCGCTGGCAGCGGGCTCAAGCCACCGCCGGAGGTGCTCGCCCGTCAGCGAGCCGTCGGCCCGGACGAGCGCCGATGGCGGGCCCTCGAAGATGACCCGCCCGCCGTCGTGGCCGGCGCCCGGGCCGAGGTCGATGACCCAGTCCGCCCGGGCGACGACGTCGAGGTTGTGCTCGATGACGATCACGGTCCGACCGAGCTCGACCAGCCGGTCGAGCAGCCCGATGAGGTTGTCGACGTCCTGCATGTGGAGCCCGGTCGTCGGCTCGTCGAGCACGTAGACCTCGGTGTCACCGGACATCTTGATCGCGAGCTTCAGCCGCTGCCGCTCGCCGCCCGACAGCGTGTCGAGCTCCTGGCCGAGCGAGATGTAGCCGAGCCCAACGTCGGCCAGGCGGTCGAGCATGACCCGGACGGGCCGCTCGATGAAGAAGTCGCGCGCCTCCTCGACCTGCATCGCCAGGACCTCGACGATGTTCCGTCCCCGGAGGCCGTACTCGAGCACGTCGTCCGTGTAGCGGCGGCCCTCGCAGACCTCGCACAGACTCACGACTTCAGCCATGAACCCAAGGCTCGTATAGGTTTTGCCCAGGCCGTTGCAGTTCGGGCAGGCACCCTCTGAGTTCGCGCTGAACAATGCGGGCTTGACGCCGTTTGCCTTCGCGAACGCCGTCCGGATCGGGTCGAGGATGCTGGTGTATGTCGCCGGGTTCGAGCGCCGTGAGCCCCGAATCGCCGATTGATCGATGACCGTCACCGACGGATCGGTCTGGGGCAGGCAGCCGTGGATGAGCGAGCTCTTTCCTGAGCCCGCGACCCCGGTCACCGCGACCAGCACGCCGAGCGGCACGTCGACCGAGACGTCCCGCAGGTTGTGGAGCCGCGCATTCCTGATCGGAATCGAGCCGTGCGGCACCCGCGGCTCCGGCCTCAGTTCCTGGCGGACGTCGAGGTAGCGGCCGGTGGTCGTCCGCGAGCCGACGAGACCGTCGATCGAGCCCTCGTACACGATGGTCCCGCCGTGAGAGCCGGCGCCCGGACCCATGTCCACGACGTGGTCGGCGACGCGCATCACCTCCGGGTCGTGCTCGACGACGAGCACCGTGTTGCCCTTGTCGCGAAGGCGCCGCAGTAATGAGTTCATCCGCTCGACGTCGTGCGCGTGGAGCCCGATGGTCGGCTCGTCGAACACGTACGTGACGTCGGTCAGCGCCGACCCGACGTGGCGGATCATCCGCGTCCGCTGCGCCTCGCCGCCCGAGAGCGTGCCCGACGGACGGTCGAGGCTCAGGTAACCGAGCCCGATGGCGACGAACGAGTCGAGGGTGTCCCCAAGCGTTGCCAGCAGCGGCGCGACGGACGGTTCGTCCAGACCCCGCACCCAGTCGGCCAGGTCGCTGATCTGCATCGCACAGGCGTCCGCGATATTGAGCCCTTGGATCCTCGAAGATCGAGCCGCCTCGTTGAGGCGCGTACCGCCGCACTCGGGGCAGGCCGTAAACCTGACCGCCCGCTCCACGAACGCACGGATGTGCGGCTGCAGCGTGTCGACGTCCTTGGACAGCATCGACTTCTGGATCTTCGGGACCAGTCCCTCGTGGGTGAGGTTGATCCCGTTGATCCTCACCTTCACGGGCTCCTTGTGGAGGAAGTCGTGCAGCTCGGTTTCGCTGTAGTCGCGAATCGGCTTGTCGGGATCGAAGAAGCCGGACTCGCTGAACATCCGGGTCGACCAGCCGTCCGCGGTATAGCCCGGGACCTTGATCGCGCCCTCGGCGAGCGACTTCGTCTCGTCGTAGAGCTGAGTCAGGTCGATGTCATTCGCGCTGCCCATGCCCTCGCAGCGCGGGCACATGCCGCCCGCGACGCTGAAGCTGCGGCTCGTCGTCTGTCCATCGCCCCGCTCGATCGTGATCGCCCCGGCCCCGCGGACCGAAGGGATGTTGAAGGAGAACGCCTGGGGCCCACCGATATGCGGCTGCCCTCGCCGGCTGAACAGGATCCGGAGCAGGGTGTTGGTGTCGGTCACGGTACCGACCGTCGAACGTGCGTTCGCCCCCATTCGCTCCTGGTCCACGATGATCGCGGTGGTCAGCCCCTCGAGCGAGTCGACGTCGGGCCGGGCGAGCGTCGGCATGAAGCCCTGCACGAAGGCGCTGTACGTCTCATTAATCAGCCGCTGCGACTCTGCGGCGATCGTGTTGAACACGAGCGAGCTCTTGCCCGACCCGGAGACGCCGGTGAACACGGTCAGCCGGCGTTTCGGGATGTCGAGACTGATGTCGCGGAGATTGTTCTCCCGAGCGCCCCGGACCTCGATCGCGCCCCAGTCGCTGGCCAGGTCTCAGCCCGCGGCTTTCTTCACGAGCTCGGCGATCCGTGCCTCGACCCCGGCGGTGAGCTTCGTCACCGCGAAGGCGATCGGCCACATCTCGCCGTCGTCGATCCGCGCGTCGGGCTGGAAGCCGAACGTCGAGTACCGAACCTTGAACTTCGAGGCGGGCTGGAAGAAGCAGATGACCTTGCCGTCCTTGGCGTAGGCGGGCATCCCGTAGTACGTCCGCGGCACGAGGTTCGGCGCGCTGTCCGTGACGAGAGCGTGGAGCCGCTTGGCCATTGCGCGATCGGGCTCCGGCATTTCGGCGATCTTCGCCCGCACTTCCTCCTCGCCTGCGGCCCGCTCGTTGCCCGGGTCTCGGCGCGCGGCCGCCTTTCGCTCCCGGGCGCTCTCCTGCATCGCGGCCCGTTCCTCGTCCGTCCAGACCTTCTGGGACGTCCTGGTCGAGCCTTTGCGCTTGGTGCTGGTGTTCGTGTCCGTCATGGCATCGCTCCTCTCGAAAATTCGTCAGGCGGTCGCGGGCTGGGCGATCTTTCCCTGCTGGAGGATCCGGACGGGGTTACCGAAGGGATCGCGGACACCCATGTCGGTGCCATAGAAGTGCTCGGTCGGCTCCTGGGTGAAGTCGGTGACGCCGCGCGCCTTGAGGGTCTCGTACAGGCCCCGGGCGTCGTCCGTGATGAAGACGAGCCCACCCAGGGCGCCCTTGGTGATCAGCTCGCGGAGCTGGGCGGCGGTCGCCTCGTCGTGCAGCGGCGGGCCTGGCTGTTCCAGGGAGACCTCGGTCGCCCGCTCGCCGGGGACGCGGACCGTCAGCCAGCGGTAGTCACCCTGCCGGATGTCGTTGCCCACCTCGAGTCCGAGTTTGTTGACGTAGAAGTCGAGCGCCTCCTCCTTGTCGAGGACATAGATCGAAGCGACGTTCAGCCTGGTGATCATGAGATCTCCTCTCCTATGCGAGCTCGATTGGCGTGACTTTGATCCTAGGGAGCCGCCTAGGCCGCGGCTTCTCCAAAACTGCTCGATTGCATCCTCAGTCCGCCGCGCGTTGCGGTCGCATGGCCGCCAGTTGGACGCAGTTGGGCGCGACGATCGGGCCATGGCCCATCCGGTAGCCGGACGGTGTCTCGCCGACGATCTCGCGGAACATCCGGCTGAACGTCCCCAGGCTGGTGAAGCCGACGTCGAGGCAGACGTCGGTGACGCTCCGGTCGGTCTCGCGCAGCAGGAACATCGAGCGCTCGACCCGCCGCCGCTGGAGGTAGCGATGCGGCGTCTCGCCGAACACCGTACGGAAGCTTCGGATGAAGTGCGCCTCGGAGACGCAGGCCACCGCGGCCACGGCAGTGACGTCGAGCGGCTCGGCGTAGGCGCGGTCCATGGCGTCGCGGGCGCGCAGCAGGCGCCGGTTCATGTCCTCGACCTCCCGGCTCATGGTGCAACGCTACATCGGCCCGCGCCAACCTCGCACGCGCGTCAGCCAGCCGACGGGCCACGTCACCCGCCTCCAGACGCCTGAAACCGGTCGGCCACCGCGCGACGTAGCGCTCGGTAGGAGCGAGGTTCAAGACACGTGGGGAGGCGACAGATGCGCAGTCTGATCAACTCGCGGGTTCCGAGTGTCCGCGTCGCGGCGGTCCTGGCGGTGGCGCTCGTCATCGGCGGCACGGCAACCGTCGACGCCCAGCGGCCGCCGAAGCCATCGCCGCCGCCCTCGCCGTCGCCCTCGGTGCCGGCCGCGGTCGAGGTCGCCTCATCGGGAACGTTGGATCCGAACCGCGAATCGGTCCTGGTGGACGTGACGGCCACGTGTCCGGAAGGTTGGACCTGGTCCTACGGGCGGCTTTACGTCCTCCAGCCGGATCGAGGCGGCGCCGGGACCTTCAGCGCGCCCTGCACGGGAACGCCACAGGTTGCCCACGTGAAGGTGGTCAACGGCAACCGATTCCAGCTCGGAGCTGCGACCGCTATGCCTACGTTGGCATCGAGCGGAACGGCCAGGAGGTCACGGTCACCAGCACGAGGACGATCCGCCTAGAGCCGGGCGTCACCGCGCGGGTCGCGGACCAGGGCCAGCTCACCGGCACATCGGGAGGCGGCGTGCGGATCGCCGTCGCCGTTGCCTGCCCGACGGGGACCACCGGCCAGGAGTCCTACGTCGCGGTATCGCAGGACGGGACAGCGCTCGGGCGGGCGTTCTTCACCCCGACCTGCGACGCCCAGACGCGTTCATTGCTCCTCTCGATCACGGCCTCACAGGGGACGTTCCACACCGGCAGCGCCGTCTGCGACGCCTTCGTCACGGTCACTTGGAACGGCGAGGCGTTCTTCGGGGTCGACGACCGCGCAATCACGCTCCTCGAGTCGGCGACGGGTGACACTACGCCCCCGACGACGCCCGGCGGCCTGAGCGCCAGCACCTTCGGCACCGGGGATGGTGAGACGTGGCTGACGTGGGGTGCCTCGACCGACAACGCCACCCCGACCGCCCAGCTCGTCTACGAGGTCTATCTGAATGGCCAATTCGACCAGGCTGTCGGCGGTGGGTATACGCAGGCGATCCTGTACGTCGAGATCAACGCCCTGAACGCCCTCGAGGTCGCGTCGACGGCGCGGGCAAGAGGTCGGCCCCAGCGTCGACGACGGTCGACACGCGGCAGTGACGCTTCGATTTCACGACGGGGCCCCGAGCGACCGACAGGTCGATCACATCGGAGGCCACTCGTGACCAGGACGGCTATCTCGTCCCGGCCGTCCGAGGCTCGAGTACGACCACCGCCGTCTCGGTCGATCGCCGGGCGGCGAGAGCGCTGATGTCGTCGCCCCAGCCGGGGAAGTCGCCGAAGCTGGCCCATAGCCGCTCGCGCTCCTCGCCCACCGCGGCACGGGCCCGGACGGCGCGAGGCCCGTCGGCCAGGACGACCGTCACGTCGGGCTGGGCTTGGAGGTTCAGCCACCACGCCGGCTCAGCGTCGGCCCAGCCGTTCATAGCCAGCGTGACCAGGTTCCCGCCGTCCTCGTAGTACCCAATGATCGCGACCCGAGGCTGGCCCGAGCGCCGACCGAGTGTGGTGAGACGCATCATCCCGAAGCGGCCACCAGCCTCCGGCCGCGAGAGGCCGATCCGCCCCCCGCTGAACCGGTACATGGCACGGTGCAGCACCCAGGCGCTACGAACGATCAAACGTGGAGGGAGCTTTGGAGGTCGGTCCAAAACGGCGGTCATGCTGCACCCGCCTTCGTCGCGACGACGATCGGTGACTGGGCGGCCGCCGCCAACTGGCCCGTGTTTCCCGAGTCAGAAGCAAGCGCGGCCACCGCCGAGGGCCTGAAACCCTTGAAGGTGAGCCAGAGACCGAGCGAAAGCTCCCACAGGAAGATCGCGGGCAGCGCGATCCCGGACAACACGGAGACCTGCTCGTTCACGCCGAGAATAGTCAGGGTTGCGGATACCAGGAACAGTGGGGCTCCGATGAGTCCCAGCGCCGGGATGACACGTGGTACGAGTCGCGACCGGTACAGTACGTAGCCCAACAACAGCGCGTTCAGGCCGGGCATGACGCCGGGTCCAAGCAGAAACGTCTGATCGCGGACGGCGACGAGCCCCTGACCCACGGCGACCAGCGCGGCGGAGTCAAAGCCGGGAGCTCCCCCGGCCTGCCGGATGGCCACGACGGCCATGAGGCTCACGACGCCGATGATGATGACGCCGGCTTCAAAGATCCGAGTGGTGACAAAGCCAAGGGAGGCGGCTTCGCTCTGCCGTCTGATCACCGGATACAGCGCGACCGCGGTCCCGATGCAGGCCAGGGCGGTTACCAGATCGAAGAACGTGCCCAGGAGGACCTGGGTGTCGGCGCCGGCGCTGACGATGTAGTTCGGGTTGTGCAGCACGGGGTCAATCAGGAAGACTGCGGGGATCGAGAAGGCGAAGGTCATCAGGTACAGCACGCCCCCGGCGAGTGCGAGCTTCCGCCACGAGTCTGTCGGGACTCGCTTCGTTGCCGTCGTCCGTACGTCGTTAGTCATGTCGTCTCCTTTTCGTGGATTGATTAGCTCTCGAGGTTCAGCGCAGCCTCCGCGCCGCTCCAGGAGGAGCGTCAGTTGCCGCTGATCGTGCCGACGATCACGGCCCCGGTGCCGAGGTTGATCGGCGCGACGAGCCCGTCCGCTGCGGCTGACTCGATCGTGCCGGCCGACGTCAGCGGCTGGCCGTTGACCGTCGTCGCGAACGGGAGCGGATCCGGACCGCCGACGGACGTCCAGGACGGCACGCATGCGCCGCTGACGATGCCTTGACCACTGCAGAGCACGAAGAAGCCTTGTAGCTGGACGGTGTAGGTGCCGTGGTTTTGAGCGGGGACGTCGCGGACGACATGGTCGTGCGGGAAGGTATTGGGCGGCGCGCCCTGCGGCATGTTGGTCTGCGGCGCGACCACATA
>WNFV01004527.1_pt1 | contig 33453 bp, 36 predicted proteins | sample 5400101 | NCBI WGS metagenome assembly WNFV01 (sample SAMN13153361, study PRJNA577476) | soil metagenome | isolation source: 115 cm soil or saprolite under grassland replicate 1 | place: USA:California | collected 2016-06-15 | reverse complement strand
GACGAAGCCGTCTCGGGTCTCGTCGAATTGCAGAGTCGCTGCGGAGCTCGCTGGCGCCGTTATGTCGCTGGACACGCCGAAGATCGGCGTCAAGATCGTGACCACGAAGAGGGTCGGGAAGGCTCCCATCCCGAGCGCCCCGAAACTGCCAACAGAGAGCCCGAGGAGGATTGTGCGCCGGCGGCCTAAGCGATCGGCAAACAAGCCGCCGAGCGGTGCGCCGATTAGCCCATACCCCCGAGAACTGCGAGCAACGCTCCGGTCTGCACGCCGGATGCGCCGACCTCTGATGTGAGGAAGAGCGCGAAGTAGGGAATCGACAGTCCCGCGGTAAGGGAGCCGATTGCGCTAGTCCCCAGAAGGATCCAGAAGACGCGCGGGAACCGATCGGCGTGAGCCCGCGCGCGGAGCACGAGCGGGGAGATGATTTGCACCGGCCGACCCTACTCAGCACCCCGCCTAGTTCAAGACGACGTTTGCGGGCACGTTCGTCGGTCGCCTTGAAGGTTTCCGTGAGGCATGCCTAAGGTGGCAAATGTGACGCGAGGCTTGCTCGCGGTCCCGCTCCTGGTCGCTGTCACCATGGCGACGACGCCTGCTACCTCAGCGTTCACTCAGGCACCCGATCGTCGTCCCCCTGACCGGACGCCCCCGACCGCTCCGGTCGTCGATGGACCGAGCGAGACCGAGGACACAGCGCCGGTGTTCACCTTCTCCTCACGCGACCGCCGAACGCCGGCCGCGAAGATCCGCTTTGAGTGTTCGATTGACGCCGCAGCGCTACACCGGTGCAGCCGCGAATATTCGGAAAGCCTGGTTTTCGGCAAGCACGTGCTGCGAGTACGAGCCGTGGACCGCGCGGGGAACCGTAGCCGTATCACGTCCTTCGCATTCGTCGTCGTCGGCGTGTGGGACGCGGCGGACGACATGTTGATCGCGCCGAACCACGCAAACCCAAACCCCGACCGGTACGACAACGCGACGTGGAGCTACATGTGGAGCAGCGTGCGCGTTCACAATCCCGCCCAGTACCGACTGTTCACGCACTACACGGTGGTGGACGCATTCCGCGAGCAGTGGGACGTCGGCGACGTCCAAGCCACGCCGTTCCCGCCCCGCCCACTCGTCGGCCTCGATCGACCGGGCGGGCGGATCATCATGGCCCCGTATCCCGAGCAATTCGCCGTGCTCGCCTGGAAGAGCCCGGTCAGCGGCACGGTCGACCTCGAAGGGTCGGTCGCTTCGAGTGACCCTTGCAGCCACGGCATGGACTGGACACTCGATCAGGGCGCGACGAGCTTCCTGCACGGCACCCTCGGGGGCGGCCAGGGCCAAACGTTCAATGGATCGCTCACCGTCGCGAGCGGCGAGTCGCTCTACTTCGTGCTCGATCCCGGGCCTGACGACATCTGTGATACCGCGGTCGTCGAACTCACAATCAGAACGTCCGTTTTATAGACGTTCAGGACTTGGACATAGAGCCGCACCGTCTTGACTAAAAGCTTGGGGATGCCCCCGCCCGGAATCGAACCAGGGCACGCGGTTTAGGAAGCTACTCGATCGATGCACGTGGGAGACGTCTGCGTACGCTGAATCCGTCCCGTCCGAGTTGGCGGTGCACTGAGTGCGGTGGAGTGCGCCCCAGTCCGGCTAGTTCGGGCGAGTCCCGGTAGACGGCTGGTAGACGGAAAGCGTCTTGAGAAGTGCTACGTGACGTCGTGCAGATCAGTTTCGAAGAGCGACGAGATCGCCGCGCCGCGTGGTGCCGCCCGCGATCACCTCGGCGTATACCCCCACGTTCGCCTGGTTGTGCTGAGCCGCGGCACGCAGGATGCCGGGATCCTTCGGTAGGTCCCCCTGAGGCAACGTTGTCATCACGCAGCGAGGGCAGGGGCCGGTGATCCGCAGGCAAACCTCATCCCCGACCGCGACCGTTCTCCCTATCCACTCGTTCTCGACGAAGCCCAGCTCGTCGCTCGCGACGACGACGTTTGGGCGGAAACGACGCACCTCGAAGCGGCCGTCCGGGTAGAGCTCACGGAACCTGTCGAGCGTCGCAGTCGTAAGCAGGTGCACGACGGCCAGATCGAAGAATGTCCCCGCCGGCAGTTCCCACTCTGTAACCGCGTCCCTGTGGTCGAGACCCTCCATGTCGGGCCAGTACTCCTCGGCCGTCGCACTCGACATTTCTCCGTTGCCCGGCGCCTGCATGAACTTGACCTCGCGGCCGAGCGCCTCAGAGAGGATCTGGTCTAGGTCGTGCTGCTCGCTGGTCACTACAGCCCCATCCGGCAGCGTCAAACGCACAGCGGGCAGCTCCGATCCCGCCTCCGGAGGCTCGACATAGGCTGCTCGAAAGTCGAAGAAGTTGCCCCATTTGCGTGGGTTCTTCGCACCTGCGACCTTTCCGGTCGCCGCGTCCACGACCGCGAACTGTCGATCGCCCACGAGCCCGCGTTCGGTGACCTTCGCGGCGTTCAACTCCTCCCCCATCATCGACTTCACTGGATAGCGCCACAGCGAGACAACTGAACCCCCGACGTGCGCAGAGGACGAAGGCGGCGAATCCGTTTTCATGGCGGCCCCTCTCGGCTAAGAATCGATCCCTCTGACCGAGGGTCTCGCGACCGCGACGCCGTGTCAAGTGACAGAGCCGGAGGGTCCGCGAACACCTTGACGCAGACAGCTCAGGCGGGAGGGCGCGGCCGACGAGTCTGTTTCCTTCATGGCCCTTATCGCTGCGTGTGTCAGCCGCCGCCGATGCCCCCGCCCGGAATCGAACCAGCGCACGCGGTTTAGGAAAGCGCGAGTAAATCTTGAGAAGAACCTGCTCACGGGAGCTTTCTAAAACTCGTCGCCACCCGCGCGACACTCGTTGCGCCAGTGCGGCCACGCATAGTCCACCGCGAGGTACAGCTCTAGCCGCCGCTTACAACTCCGTCTTCGCCCGTATCTCTCCGCCCGCCTGCTGATAAAGCAGCAGGTGATCGGCCTCGTGCCAGTGATCCACGACCTTCCCGTCCTCGCCGAACTCGAAGATGTCGTTGCCAGTGATGTCGATCTGCTTTCCGGTGGCCGGGACTGACTTGAAATCGCCGACGTGCTTGCCGTGGTACCTCACCCTGCTCGCGACAACATCGTCGCCGCACGTGAAGAGCTTTTCGACGCTTGCGCCGAAGTCCTCGAACTTGTCCATCCACGACTTCGCGCCGGTGACGAACTCCTCCGGCGTCAGCTCCACGCCGTTCTCGCGGTAAGTCGGCGCGTAGAAGTCCGCCGCCGCATCCAGCTTCCCCTTCGTCCAGAACTCGTCCCAGTAGCGCCTAACGGCCTGCTCATTCTCCCGTGCTCCCATGACGGCCACTCTATTGAAGGAGTAACCCGCGCCCGGAATCGAGTGCGAAAGGCGCTCCGATCCTGAGGATGCCCCCGGCCGGAATCGAACCAGCGCACGCGGTTTAGGAAACCGCTGCTCTATCCACTGAGCTACGGGGGCGCGGCGCACAGGGTAGCGCCGAGGTCGTCCCGCGATTGGCCGTCCGGTCGCCAGACCGCCGCCACCAGGTTGACGGAGGCAGGCTCGGGTGGAATCGTATTGGAGGGTTTCGAGCTTCGTTTGCTGCGGGAAGGGCCCTCTTCGACCAGGTCTGGTCTTCCACCTCATGTTTCGAGAGATCACATCCGACGCCATCCGCAACGCTGTCCTGAAGCGCCGGCTTCGTGGTTATGACCCTGAGGCAACGGAGCAGCTCCTTACGGAAGTTGCGGAGAGCTACGACAAGGTGCGTGCGGACCGCGAGGATCTGTTGGAGCGAATGAGGGACCTCCGGCGAGAGGAGGAAGTCCGTGAGATGCGGGTCCGGGCTGAGCTCGACGAGCTCAGAGAGCAACTGAGCGACCGCGACCGACGCATCTCCGATCTCGAGGCACAAATTGCCCGCTTCGAGGAGGAGCGCTCGAAACACCTGGAAGAGCTAGGGCGATTGAGGGAAGAGCTCTCGAGCGCTCAAGTGGCCAAGGAGGCAGATCAGGCGGAGTTGGCCGAGCAGCGTGACATTGTCGCCCGGCTCGAGACACGTGAGAAGGCGTTCGCGGAACAGATAGCGATGCTCGAGGCCCAGCTCACGCAGGAGGAGATGGCCCTTCCCATTTCGACACACCAGCATCGGCTCTCCCCTCGCGACGATCGAGCCGCCGCGACATTGCTTCGGCTGGATCGTGTGGTTGAGAGCGTCGAGCGCGAGACGCGCCGAGAGGCGGAGGTGATGCTCAAGAAGGCTCGCGAACGAGCGGACGAGATCCTTCACTCTGCGGAGGCGAAGCGTCAGCGTCTTGAGACGGAGATTGCTCACCGGAGCGCCATTGACGAGACGGATCGCGACGAATACGACCCCGTAGCCGCGCTGGAACGCGCGGAGCGGCCAGTGTCTGAATCAGGAGTCCCTGACCGATCGGAGCAGCAAGTGGGTGAGGCATCATGGACCTCTCGCGTGGAGTTCGACCGGATCCCCGAGGGAAAGCGCTAGCCGTGCGATGACCACGATCTCCGAGATTGCACGCGCTGCGGATGTGTCGGTTGAGAGCGTTCTGCGTGTAATCAACCGAGACAACGTAAGCAGTGATATCGCGGCCCGCGTCGTTGCGGCGATGGACGCATACGGATACGGGCGGCTACCACGTCCCGAGAGCGGCCCGGGTCAGAGCCGACCGGAACCGCCTTCAGCACAACAAGAGGCCGGGAATGCCAGCGCGGTGGGACCGAGTCCGAGAGTCGTCTCCGGAGAAGTCGTCAAGCAAGGTGGAGAGCGGCACGTGGAAGCCGACGATGCGATCGGACGAGCACGAGAGCAGTTGCTCCAGGCGGTCGCAGAGGTCGTGAGCGAACTGGAAAGTCCGGGGTCGCTCAACCCCGGGCTCGGCCTCCGTCCTCTCGCCGATCGAATGACAGTCATGGACGCGCTGTTCGAGCGGCTGGCCCAAGAGCTCGAGTGGATGAAGCGGGAGCTGGGCCGGGCGAGAAGCGAGCGGCTCGAGGACCTCACGCTCCTCGTCGATCTCATCACGACGAGCTGGCGCGCCGTCGACCAGCGGCTCGGGCGGATTGACCGCAAGCTCGAGCGGATGGAGGGCCTACCTGAGCCGTCCTCCTCGTCGATCTCATCACGACGAGCTGGCGCGCCGTCGACCAGCGGCTCGGGCGGATTGACCGCAAGCTCGAGCGGATGGAGGGCCTACCTGAGCCGTCTGGTGCCCGCGGAGCCCTCTCGATGGGCGAGCGGCGGCGCGGCGCAGGTTCTCCGGATTTCCGGCATGTAAGCCCCTAGGAGGCCGGGGGAGGGCTGCGCGGCCGTGCGAGAAAAGGACTGCTGACATGCGAAACCTCGTGCAGCGTTCGGGGGCGTTTTTCTGGCTGCTGCAGGCTTCGCCAACGGAGCGCCGATCCGGCGCGTCCGCAGGGCGCCGGATGGACAGCGCGCGAAGGCATTCGAGACGCTGGGCAAGCTGCTCCGGCCGTTTCCGGCCCCGCGCCGCTGGCGCTGGAAAGACGCGGGAATGCGCTCCGGCTGCTACTTTGTGCGTAACACAAGAGCGAGTTCGGGCGGCCCTAACGCCTTCCTTACCGTTCACGACCTGGTAAGAGGAGGTGTTTTCTATGGCAACTGGAACCGTCAAGTGGTTCAACGATTCGAAGGGTTACGGCTTCATCACTCCTGCTGAAGGCGGGAAGGATTTGTTCGTGCACCATTCGAACGTCGTCGGCGAGGGCTTCAAGTCTCTCGCTGAGGGCGCATCGGTCGAGTTCGAGGCCGCCGAGGGCCAGAAAGGTCCCGAGGCGCGGAACGTCGTCCAAGTCGGCTCTTAGTCGATTTCCAGCCGCGTGCGTCCGGGGAGCGATCCCCGGACGCCCCCGGCGATAACCGCAAGAGAGGTCTGGCTCATTCCACAGAAGGAAGACAAGATCGAGCTTCAGGGCGAGGTCGTCGAGGCCTTTCGTAACGGTCTCTTCAAGGTGATGCTCGACAACGGGCACACCACCCTCGGCTACACCGCCGGGAAGATGCGTCGCTACCGAATCAGGATCAATCCCGGCGATCGCATCACGATCGAGCTCTCGCCGTACGATCTCGAGCGCGGTCGCATCGTGTATCGCGATCGCTGACCCGCGCCGCCTTTTTTTAGGCCCGGAAATGGCTCGACCGGGGGATACCAGGTCCCGGCCGTCCCACGAAGATGCGTCCGTTCCATGCGCAGGGGTCTTCTTCTCGCAGTCCTCGTGGTCGCCGCCTTTGCAGGCTTCCCGGCCGGGGCGTCCGCTGACGCGGAAGATCCAATCGTTTACATAGGGATCAACGACGGCTGGTACTTCCCGCAGGGTTACGACATTTCGTTCGGGTTCTTGTGCGTCTCTCCGACGTCGGGAATCGTTTCCTGCGAGGGCAGTCAACCGCTAGGTTCGAAGCTCGACACCGTGAACGCAGGCCCGCACACGCTCTGGGTGACTGCGACCGATTACGAGGGCCGCCAGACAACGGCGACCGTGACGTACACCGTGATCGACATCACGAAGCCGCACGTCATTTTCCGCACGCCGATGGAGGGCGCCACCTTCGAGCAGGGCGCATTCGTCACGGCCGACTATTCGTGTGAGGACGATCCCGGCGGCCTGGGCATCTTCGAGGGAGGCTGCTCGGGAACGCTGCCGGTCGGGATGCCGATCGACACGAGTCGTGTCGGCACGTTCTCGTTCTGGATCACGGCCGTCGACCGGGGATTCAATATCACGCAGGAGGGTGTGCACTACTCCATCGTCGATCGCACGCCGCCGACGATCACGTTCTCCACTCCCGCTGACGGAGCGACGTACACGCTCGGTCAGCAGGTCTCGGCGTCGTTCTCGTGCCACGATCCCAACGGCTCGGGCATCAAGGACTGCTATGGCGACGTCTTGGACGGCGCGCAGCTCGACACCTCGTCATTGGGCTCGAGGACGTTCACGGTGAGCGCGTACGACCGCGCCGGCAACAGCGCGAAGGAGACGCACACCTATTCGGTGATCTACGACTTCATGGGCTTTGCGTCGCCCGCGTCGGAGTATCCGACCGCGACCCCGATGAAGGCCGGCGAGAGCATCCCGCTCAAGTTCTCGCTCCACGGCGACCAGGGATCCGAGATCTTCGCGCCGGGCTCGCCCGGCTGGGCGCCGTGCGGCGCCCTGGACGGTCCCTCGCCGGCGGACGGAACGCTCTCGTACAACGGCTCGAACGACCGCTACACGTACCTGGCCACGACCTCGAAGGCCTGGAGCGGCACCTGTCGCGACCTCATCGTGACTCTGCGCGACGGCACCGTCCACCGCGCGCGCTTCACGTTCCCGAAGTAGGCCGGGCGCCTCCCTCGAGCCGGGGAGCGCGGCGCAAGTTTCGGCGGTCGGCGGCGACTCAGCAAGGTAGGCCGCAACCCCTCCCCCCAGCGAAAGGGTTTCCAAGTGCGTAGACAATTCAGCCGATTCACCCGCCGTTCTGTCATCGGTGCGGTCGTGGGTCTCGGATTCGCCGCCGCGGCCGGCGTCGGGCTCGCTCAGATCACGGCCGGCTCCAGGCCGACCCTCGCTGCGGCGAGCACGACCCAGTCGACGGCGACGCAGACCACGTCCGGGCGCGAAGCCGAGTCCGCCGACGACCAGGAGTCGGAAGCCGCCGAGTCCACGACCAGCCTGAGCACGACGACGGTCCAAAGCTCCACTACGACGATCGGCCTCGGAACGACGCCGACGGGTGCGGAGACCGTCACCGGGGCAGGTGCCGGCCAAGAGAAGATGGACGTCTGTCACGTGACCGGGTCGACGAAGCACCCGTCGCACACCATCAACATCGCTGCTCCTGCAGTTCCGGCGCATCTGGCTCACGGGGACACTCTGAACGCATGCACCACGACGACGACCCCGACCACCGCCGCCGCGACCACGACGGCCCCGACGACGACGAGTACGACCACATCAGCGTCGCATCCGGCGAAGAAGCCGAAGAAGCAGCATGTCTCGAGTCACTCCAACGGCAGCGGCAGCTCGTCCGGACATGGCAACTCCGGCCACAGCAGCCACGCCGGCCACAGCAGCCACAGCAACTCTGGTCATGGACACGGCCACGGCCACGGCCACGGCAAGTAGCGTCCCCTCAGTGTTCATCCCGGACGAGAGCCCCGCAGCGCGGGGCTCTCGTCGTTTCGGGAGCGGTACGCTCCGCCCGTGATTCGGGAGCTTCTCGAGACGCGCGTGGGTGAGGACTACGAGCTCTACGCCCGCTCGATCAACCCGCAGTTCATGCGCGTCCTGAAGACGATCGGGTTCGACCGCGTCTGGTCGCGCGCCGAAGGGCAGTACCTGTACGACGCTGACGGCAATCGCTTCCTCGATCTGCTCGGCGGTTTCGGCATGTTCAACGTCGGTCGGAACAACCCGCGCGTCCACGCAGCGCTCGTCGAGACGCTGGAGCTCGACACGCCCGGTTCCGTGCAGCTCGGCGTGTCGCTGCTGCCGGGCCTGCTCGCCGAGGAGCTGCTCAAGCGAACACCGGACCGGCTTGCGCGTGTCCTCTTCACGAGCTCCGGCACCGAGGCGGTCGAGGCGGCGCTCAAGCTCGGGCGCGCGGCGACGGGCCGCTCGCGCGTCGTCTCGACAAAGCACGGTTTCCACGGGCTCACGCTCGGATCGCTCTCCGCGAGCGGCGATCCGCATTTCGTCGAGCGCTTCGGACCGCTGCTTCCCGGTTTCTCTCAGATTCCGTTCGGCGATCTCGATGCCCTCGAGCGTGAGCTGCGCAGCGAGGACGTCGCGCTCTTCCTCATCGAGCCGATCCAGGGTCACGGCGTGTACCTGCCACCGGTGGGCTACCTGGAGGGCGCGCAGGAGCTGTGCCGCCGCTACGGGACGCTCTTTGCAGTCGACGAGGTCCAAACCGGGTTCGGCCGTACCGGAAGGCTCTTCGCGTTCGAGCACTGGGGCCTCGAGCCCGACCTCGTCACCGTCGCCAAGTCTCTGTCGGGCGGATACGTCCCGCTCGGCGCGCTGCTCATGGCGCGGCAAGTGTACGACGGCGTCTTCGACTCGCTCGAGCACTCGGTCAGCCACGGCTCGACGTTCGCGCCGAACGATCTTGCGATGGCGGCCGGGCTCGCGACCTTGCGTGAGCTCGACGAGGCGCAGCTCGTCGACCGCTCCGCGCGTCTCGGTGAGCTCCTGCTCGAGCGCACGCGTCCACTCGTCGAAGCGCACGACGCCGTCCGCGAAGTCCGCGGCCTCGGCCTGATGTGGGCGATGGAGTTTGCCGAGCCGGAATCGGGCAGCCTTGCCTGGCGCGTGATGGAGCGGATGCAGACCGGCTTGTTCGCCCAGCTCGTCGTCGTCCCGCTCTTCACGAAGCATCACATCCTGTCGCAGGTCGCGGGCCACGACCTGCCCGTGCTCAAAGGACTGCCGCCGCTCGTCGTCGGTGAGCAGGACATCGAGGACTTCACCACTGCACTCGACGAGGTGATCGCAAAGGCCGCGCGTCCGGCGCGTGTTGCGGGCTTGGCGTTGCGCGCCGCCCGGGCTCGATGATCGGAGCGGTCGTTGCGGCGCTGGTCCGCATCCAGGAGGGGCCGGCGGTGATCACGGTCCAGGCCGGTGAGGCAGCCGCAAAGCGCTTCGTCCGCACGCGGCTGCAGGTATCGGCCGTGGATGCGAGCGCGTGGCGGCCGAAGCTCGCGCTCAACTGGGTCATTGCCTCGAGAGGTGAGACCTACCGGCGGGTCGCGTTCTTCGCGCGCGGGAAGTACCTCGGCACCGACTACGACTTCGGCAACATCGGTCAGCTCGGACAGCTCGGCCGGCGATCGGGAGACCGGGTGGAGTTCGCGCTGACGCTCTTCCGAAGCCAGGACCGTCGTTGCTGTCCAATGGGTCGCACGATCGACGTCCGTTTTCGCTGGAACGGCACGCGCCTCGTCGAGACCAGGCCGCTGTTGCGGGAAGGCGTCGAACCCGCCGAAGGACTTCAGCTGCCTTCGCGCAACATCGGCTGCATCTTCGGCCGGTCACCGCGCTACCTCAGGTGCGACGTCAGGTCGGGATTGAAGCCGGCGCCGCCGCGCCCGGCAGGCTGCGATCTGGACTGGGCCTACGGCCTGCAGATGACGCCGGTCTCGAAGCCGAAGACCTTCTGCGCGGGCGACATCGCGCTCGCGCAGGGGCCGATCCTCGCCTACGGCGCGACGCTGCGAATCGAAGGCTTCACGTGCCTCTCCCAGCGCACCGGGCTGCGCTGCACGAACCGCGTCGGCCACGGCTTCTTCCTGTCGCGACAGCGCTGGCGCGTGTTCTAGCTAGAGATCGGCGATCTCGGCGTGCCGGTCGTGGATGCACTGGCGGGCCCAGATCTCCGCGAGGCCGACGAGACGCTCGCAGAGCGCCTTCCGTTCGTCCGGATCGTCGGGCACGACATCGGGTGGGATCGCCACCCGCACCTGATGGAGGACCACCTCCACGTCCTCCGTCAAATCGTGCCGTTCCTCGCCGACGATCGAGATCTCGCCGGCCTCCGGGACGAGCAGCTTGCCGAGCTCCTCGAGCTCGGCAGTGGTGGCGTCCCGGCCGGCGAAGACACCGAAGTTGACTCGGATCTCGAGTCCCGCGGGCTCCTGCTCCACGACGAAGGCGATTGTGTTCTCAACCTGCATTGAAGGTCGTATTACCGACATGCGCCGAGGCTAACCTTCCCGCGGCTCCCAGCGGAATTTCCGGGCGGCAACGAGGATTCCGAAGCCTGCCCAGCCGCAAAGGACTGCGACCGCCGTCGGCTTGTCCCAGAGCTCGCGGCCGTGGAGATAGATCGCGTTGACGGCGTCCAGCAAGTACTTCAGGGGCAGCACGTCGCCGATCGCGCGCAGGGCGGCGGGATAGCGCTGTCGCTCGCCGAACGATCCGGAGAGGAACGCCATCGGCAGCACGACGAGATTCAGCGCCGCGGAGGAGCCTTCGAGCGAGCGGATGAAGCCGGTGATCGCGACGCCGAGCCCGGCGAACGCAGCCGCGCCGAGCGCGAGCGCGAGCACGAGCGAGAACAGGTGCGTCGGCCACGGAGTGGACTTGAGCAGTCTTCCGAGCACGAAGAGCGAGGTCGCCTGAAGCGCGAACACGATCATGATCGAGACGAGCACGGCCGCGACGTAGGTGCTTGTCGGCAGCGGCGTCGCGCGGATGCGCTTGAGGATGCCGAGCTCCCGTCGCGAGATCAGCAGCAGCGCCAACCCCGCAAACGCCGTGTTCGCTGCGCCGTAGCCCAGCATGCCTGCGAGCAGCGCCCACGACGCGGGCCGGTCGTAGATCCGTCCGTTGTAGACGGCGGTCAGCAGCGCGAACAGCAGCAGTGGGAACAGGAAGACGAACACCGCCGCCTCGCGGCTGCGCCAGAAGACGAGCTGTTCGCTGCGCAGCTGGTGCCAGAAGAGCCTCATGCCTGGGCGTCCTCCGTCAGGAGGAGGTAGACGTCCTCGAGCGTCGGCCGCCGCACGGTCAGACCTTCGAGCTCCCGGCCTTCGGCGATCGCCTGCTCGGTCAGCTCGTGCAACACCTGCGTCGGCTCCTTGGTGCGGATCACGACCTCGTTGCCGTCGCGCCGGTAACGCACCTCCGTCTCTTGGGTACCTCCGGTGAGCTCGGCCGGAGTGCCCTCGCTGATGATGCGTCCCTCGCGCAAGACCGCGACGCGGTCGGCGAGCTGCTCCGCTTCGTCGAGGTAGTGCGTTGTCAGCAGGATCGTCTTGCCCAGCGACCGTAGGGAGCGGATCATGTCCCACGCCGCGCGCCGAGCCCTAGGATCGAAGCCCGTCGTCGGCTCGTCGAGGAAGACGAGTTCCGGGTCGCCGACGAGCGCAATGCCGAGGTCGAGACGGCGCTTCTGTCCGCCGGAAAGTGTCTTCACCCGCGCGTCGCGCTTCTCGCCGAGGCCGACGAGCCGGATCACTTCGTCGACGTCGCGCGGCCGCTCGTAGTAACCCGCGAACATCCGGTGTGTCTCCGCGACGGTGAGGTTCGGCCACAGCTGCGACTGCTGCAGTACGACGCCGATGCGCTCGCGATACGCGGTCTCTGCGCGGGCCGGATCGAAGCCGAGCACGTCCACCTTGCCGCCGTCGCGGCTGCGATAGCCCTCGAGGATCTCCACGGTCGTCGTCTTGCCGGCCCCGTTCGGGCCGAGCAGACCGAACACCTCACCTTCTCTGATCTCGAAGGTGATCCCGCGCAAGGCCTCGTGCTCCCCGTAGGACTTGCGGAGCTCGCTGACCGCGATGGCGGTCACAACTCGATGATCTGAGCGCCTGCCGGTGGGAAGGCAGGCTCCTCACCGCCGCTCAGGGCGGCCGCGATCCGGCCGCAGTCCGGCTGGTGGCCGACGACGACGACCGTCTCTCCGCGTCCTGCGACGGCTGCTCGGACATCCTCGTCCGTTGCGCCCGGGCCGAGCTCGTCGACGGCCTCCGGGACTCCGAAGCCCAGGTCGGTAGCCGTTTCACGCGCGCGAAGAAGCGGACTCGAGAGCACGGCGTTCGGCTCGATCCCGTCGGCCCGCAGCCGCTGCCCGAGCTGTCGCGCCTGCTCGTGTCCTTCGGGCGTGAGCGTGCGCAGCTCGTCCGGGCTTCCCGGGGCGGCTTCAGCGTGGCGAACGAGCACGAGCCTCATCGAATCGGCGCCGTAGGCTACCTGCGTGGCGTCCCTTCGCTACGTCGTCGCCGACGTCTTCACCGACACGCCGCTGACCGGGAACCAGCTCGCCGTCTTCACGGACGGGCGCGAGGTCGACGACGACACGATGCAGAAGCTCGCGCGCGAGACGAACTTCTCGGAGACCGTCTTCGTCCTCCCGCCCGAGGCCGGCGGGCACGCGCGGATCCGGATCTTCACGCCGGTCCTGGAGTTGCCGTTCGCCGGGCATCCCGTGCTGGGCTCCGCCTTCGTTCTCGGCGCGCCGTTGCAGCTCGGCGAGATCCGCGTCGAGACCGGCTCGGGGATCGTGCCGGTGACGTTGGAGAGGGAGGGCGCGCGCATCGTCTTCGGCTGGATGCAGCAGCCGATCCCGGAGGTCGAGCCGTTCGGCGACGCGGAAGCGCTGCAGGATCTGCTCGGCGTGCGCTCACAGCTTCCGGTGGAGCTCTACCACCTCGGGCCGAGGCACGTCTTCCTCCAGCTCGGAAGCGAGGACGAGGTCGCCGAGCTCGCACCGGACTTCGGGGCGCTCGCTCGCCTGACCCACGCGGGCGTCAACTGCTTCGCAGGCTCGGGGAAACGCTGGAAGACCCGGATGTTCGCGCCGGCGGACGGCGTCCCCGAGGATCCGGCAACCGGTTCGGCCGCGGGCCCGCTGGTGATCCACCTCGCGCGTCACGGCCGCATCCACTTCGGGGACGAGATCGAGATCTCGCAGGGCGCCGAGGTCGGCCGTCCCTCGAAGCTCTACGCGCGGGCGGAAGGCGGGCCGGACCGAATCGAACGTGTCGAGGTCGGCGGCTCGGCCGTCGTCGTCGCGCGCGGCGAGTTCCGGATCTAGGCGAAGCTCACGGCTTCGATTTCCGGAAGCTCGGGGACGAGCGCTCGCCAGAAGGTGCCTCCGTTCTCCGAGAGGTAGAGGCGATTCCGCGCGGCGAAGAGCATCACGTCCGGATTGTCCTCGTCGATCGCGATCGCGAAGCCGGGTGGTAGGCCGCCGCCGGCTTCGCGCCACGTGCTGCCGGCGTCGTGTGAGATCGCCAGCGGTGGGCGACGGTCGACGACGGCGACGACCGTGGCGCCCGCCGCCGCCGCGGCGACGACGCGCGGGAGCTCGACACTGAGCTTCGCCGGCTCGAAGTCCTCGCCCTCTCCGAGGATCTCCTCGGTCTCCAGGTCGACGAGGTACGTTCCGAAGGCGGTGCGAACGGCCGCTCTCACGACACTCTCCGTGTCAAGAGTGCGCCGACGAGCGCCGTAGCGCGGCGCGCCGCAGAGGCCGGGGTCAGACCCTGAGATCTGCCGGCGAGGTACGCGGCCGAGACTGTCCACCGCGCCGATCACCTCTGCCTCCTCCTCGGCGAGCTTGAGGATCTGCAGGTGCTCGAGCAGCGCCGGGTCGAAGTTCGCATCCAGCCGAAGCGGTCCCGGCTCGGCGACCCGGACGAGGCCCTGGCCGTCCAGCGAAAGGCGGCGCCCACGTGCGAGCGCGGCAAGGGTCTCGGCAGGAAAGTCGGAACGCAGCAGCGGCGCCACGTGCACCCAGGCGCCGAGGGCTACCGCATCGGCGTCGCCCGGCGTCCATGTGTCTCCCGGCTGCTCGACGGTCATGACGCGCACATCGCCGTCGTAGTAGAAGGAGAACGATGTCGTCCTCGTTCCCGGGAGCATGACGAGGGGGAGTCCGAGCGAGCTCAGGCGCCGCGTGTAGCCGAACCGTTCGTCGGGACCGCAGCGGGTTACGATCGTCGCGCGCGAGCCGAGCGCGCGCCACGCGCGCGCTGCGTAGTACGGCGCGCCGCCGATTCGCGGTGGGCCGCCGTCAACGACGTCCCGGGAGAGGTTCCCGACGAGCGCGAGCGGCGGCACGCGCCGAGCCTAACCACACTGCGGCCGCGGTCAGCAGGAACGCGACGACGAAGGCCGGCAGCGAAGCGCCGATCTGGTACTTCGGCGTCCACAGGTGTCCGAGCCAACGCGTCCAGAAACCGAGGTCGGTGGGCTGGTAGAGCCATTCGTAGGCGAGGAAGCCGGAAATCCACGCGAAGACCGAGCCGGGGCGGAGGAGCGGAGCCTCGAAGACGTCCGATGCGACGTAGTGCGCACCCTTCAGCAGCCAGTCCGCCACGAGCACTCCGAGCAGCGGCACGAACACCGCTCCGAGCAGGAGGAGGAAGCGCTGGTAGCTCCGCATGTCGATCGCGAGCGCGCCGCCCGTGGCGAGCACTGAGGCGCCGACGATCAACGCGCGCTGCGAGACACGCGGCGCGAGATTCTGTGTCGACACCGCTGCCGAGTACACATTGGCGAACGCCTCGTCCGTCTCGTCCACGGTGAGCGCGAGCAGCGCCAGCGCGGCCGCAATCCCGCCGCCCGCGATCGCGGTCAGGATCAGCTCGGGGTGATTGGGATCAACTCCGCGTGAGAGGACGAGGATCGAGCCGAACCCGAACTGGAAGAAGGTCGGCAGGAGATAGCCGATGCCGACGCCGAAGAATGCGCTGCGGCGATTGCGTGAGAAGCGGGTGTAGTCGGCGACGAGCGGTGCCCAGGACACGGTGACCGCGACCACCGTGTCGACGGCGAGCCAGAAGGAGCCCTTGTGCCCTCCTTCCGACCAGATGCGACCGAGGTGCGCGCCGTCCACGATCCACCAGGCGAGGTAGATCACCGAGGCGACGACTGCCCAGATCGCGAACTTGCGCACGAACCGGCGCACGAAGCCGATCGGCCCCAGCAATGCCAGCACCGTTGCAACGACGCCGAAGACGAGCTTCCAGACCCAGATCGCCTTGAACCCGAACAGCTTGTCGCACAGCAACCCCGCGGCCGTCGCGATCACGATCAGCTCGAAGATCGCCCACCCCAGACATTGGAGGATGTTGAGTGTCGTCGCGAGGTAGGAGCCTCGGCGACCGAGCGGTGCGCGCTGCAGCACCATCGTCGGCACGCGTCCGTCAGCGCCGATCAGCGCAGCGATCGCGAGCATCCCGTTTCCGATCAGGCCGCCGACCAGCGTTGCCGCGAGCGCGTTGCGCAACGAGAGGTCGAAGTAGGCAGGAAGGACGAGGACCAGCAGCGAGATGCCGAGGTTCGTCCACAGCAGCGTTGTGTCGAAGGTGCCGAGCACCCGCAGGCGCTCCGGCACCGGCTCGATTCCCCACCTCGGCGCTTGGACGCGGGGGAACCCATGGATCCCCCGCGAGCCCCCTCCTTTGCGGAAGTGACGAGACGGATGCATCAGTACCTCCGCCGGGCAAAGCCCGGCTGCGGCGGCCTTTGTTCGCGTGCCAAGATTGGTTTCTCCCTTCGCTGGTGCTAACCAGATCAGGTTCGACGGGTGTGATCTCAGCGCCGCGCGCGGCGCACCCCGGCGTCGGAAAGGTTACCCAGCCGGACTGAGCGCGCCGCGCAGCACCGTTGCTCCGCGGGCGAGCCACCACACGGCGAGGCCGAGGCCGACGGCGATCGCGAGGTTGACCTCGAAGCCAACGATGCCGACGCCGGCGGCAAGCGCCCAGGCGGGCGCTCCGCGCAAGTCACGCAGGAGGCTGATATGGAGCAAACCAGCCGTGGCCAGCAGGGCAGCGAGGATGGGGAGGGGGAACGCCGGAAGCAAAGCGGCGAGCCCTGAACCTGCGGCAATCGCGACTGCGGTCAGCACGGTCCCGATCGCAAGCGGCGCACCGCCCGTGCGGGCACCGAAGGCGACGTGCGCCGTCATCCCACCCGCGCCGTGACACACCGGCATGCCGCTGATTGCCCCCGAAAAGAGATTCGCAACGCCGAGGGTCGATGCCAGCCGGCCCGGCCGGACGCGCTCCGCTTCCTCTCTCGGAAAGTAGACGCGCGCGGCGTCGGCCGTCGCGAGGCAGGAGTTCGCGAAGCTCAGCGGCAGCTGAGGCAGGACGAGAACGGTGAAGGCGGTCCAGAAAGTTCCGCCGTCAAGGGAGGGGAAGGAGAGCGACGACGGTCCGAGCGCGCCATCGTGCCCGGCTCGCACGAGCATGACGATCGCACCGGCCCCGACGAGCAGGAGGGACACAGGGTGTCTGCGCAGGGCGAACGCGACGATCACTCCTCCCGCGGCAAGAGGTATCGCCCACACCGGCGGTGATGCGAAGTGCCCGAAGCTCTTCGGCGGATCGGACACGAGGCCCCAGGCGATCTTGAGGAACAGTAGGCCCACCGTAAGCTGCACGCCGCGGATCAGGGCGCGCGGAAACGCGCGCGCCGCCAGATCGAGCGCGCCGATGCGGCCGAGCACGAGAAAGATCGAACCCAAGACGAGGGCCGCCGCCGCGATCTCGTCCGAGCCCAGGCCCTTCGCAATCGCGATCGCGCCGAGCGCCTTGAGCGGCTGCACGGGCACGGGCAGGCGGTAGACGAACGAGACGGTGATGTACAGCAGTCCGGCCGGCAAGAGCACGGCGGTCGGCGAGAGGCCGTTCTTGACGATCAGCGCGACCGCGATCGGAACGAGGACACCGAGATCGGCGACCGCGCCTGAGAGCTCACGCCGGCCGAAGCGCATCTCCCAGAAACTACCGGGTTAGGCGAGGAACGATTGGGCACAGCGGAGCCGTGACCGGGCGTTCCGGGGTGGCAGCGCGTTCATCACCTGGGTCGCGGTCGTTTTCCTCGCCGGCTCGGCCGATCGGATCTACGTGTTGTTCTCGATTCCGTACGAGACGCTGATCTGGATCTTTCGCGTACTCGTGTTCCTGCTGCCGGTCGTCGTGTTCTTCCTCGTCAAACGGCTCTGCGTCGAGCTGCAGGTGAGCGAGACGTACGAGCTGCGGCGGAAGGCGTTGGAAGAAGGCGCGCCGGCAGTTCCGGCGGGCCTAGACAGGTAGCTCGGGGGCGAGGCGCTCCACGAGCGCTTCGGCCACGCCGCGGCCGATCTCCGGCGTTCGCTTCAGAAGGAACGCGAAGTCACGTTCGGTAATCACGAGGACCCGAACGTCGGACACTGCGGTGACTGTTGCGGTTCGCGGCATCTTCGTGACGAGCGCGATCTCGCCGAAGAACTCACCGGTCTTCATTCTGCGGAGCAGCTTGCCGCCCTGCTCGACCTCGACGTCGCCGTCTAGAAGAGCGAAGAACTCACGACCGCGGTCACCCTCTTTCGCCAACACCTTGCCCGCCGGCACATCGAGCTCGTCGGCCAGGGTCGCAATCTCGCGCAGGCGTTTCGTCGAGAGCCGCGAGAAGAGCGGAACCTTCTTGATGACATCGACCTTGCCCTCTTTTCCGAGACGCATGTGGCGACTGTAACCGCCTTCCGGGGCCTTGGCTACGGTGAACCGGTGCCGTCGGACATGGATGTGGTCTCGGGCGTCTTCGGCGCGGGGGCGGGGCTCGCCGGCCTGCTACTGGTGTTCCTCGGGACCTCGCTCGGGGCCTTTCAGTCCTATGCCGGCGACGTCCCCGCAGGGGCAACGCTTCGCTTTCGCCGGGCCGGAGCTTGGATCCTGGCCGCCTTCCTCCTCGGCCTGCTGGAGGTGGCGGCCTCGTTTGCGTGGCTGCTCTCGCCGCACCGGGGCCTCCGGGATCTCGCGGTCGTCCTGTTCGGGATCGAGCTGGCCGCGACGGCCTCGGCCGCCGTCACGACCGCGCGCGCCGTGCTGTGGCGCTGAGCCTCAACAAGCTGAAGCGTCTCGGCGACGCGGGCCTGACGGAGCTCTTCGAGGACGACCGGAAGCTGTGGACGGCGATGGCGAAGGACGCGTATGCCTACACACGGAAGTTCGTAGGTGCGGAGGTTCGCCCGGACGATCTCGTTCCGACGCTCGTCCCCGCGCTCGAGGTCTCCGATCGGCTTCGGACGTATCTCGCCCAGAGAAAGCTCGGGCAGAACTATTGGTACACGTGGTTCGCAGAGCTGATTGTCGACCGGCTGTGGAGTGACCTACACTGAGCCCTGTGGCGAAGACGCCGGATGCGGATCGGCAGGCGCGTGAGTTCATCGACCGGGTGGTCGAGTCGCACCGCCGAAACGGCTATAGGCTCCGTCTCTCGAACAAGCGCTACGAGGAAGCGGTGGGCCGTGTGGCCGCGAGCTTCCGAGGCCTCATCGACGCCTCAAAAGGCGGAGCCGCCTAGATCCGCGTCCGATCAGGCGTGGGAGGCTATGTGCCTTCGCGCAGCAGCCTCCTGAGCACGTACCGCAAGATCCCGCCGTGCTGGAGGTACTCGCGCTCGCGCGCGGTGTCGAGGCGGACGCGGGCCCGGAACTCCTTCTCGTCCGCTCGCACGGTGACCTCGCTCGCCTCCCCGTTCTCGACGCCCTCGACGGAGAACTCCTCGCGACCCGTCACGCCGAGGGACTCCGGGTTCTCGCCGTCCATGAACTGCAACGGCAGGATCCCCATCATCAGCAGATTCGAGCGATGGATCCGCTCGTACGACTCCGTGATCACCGCGCGGACGCCGAGCAAATTCGGGCCCTTCGCCGCCCAGTCGCGCGACGAGCCTGACCCGTACTCCTTGCCCGCGATCACGAGCAGGGGCGTGCCCTCCTCGAGATAGCGCCGCGAGGCCTCGTAGATCGTCATCTCCTCGCCGCTCGGGAGGTGCACGGTCCACGTTCCCTCCGATCCCGGGACGAGGAGGTTCTTGAGCCGCACGTTCGCGAACGTCCCGCGCATCATGACCTCGTGGTTGCCGCGCCGCGAGCCGTAGGAGTTGAAGTCCTTACGCTCGATGCCGTGCTCGACCAGGTACTTCCCGGCCGGCGAGTCGGGCTTGATCGCGCCAGCCGGAGAGATGTGATCGGTCGTGACCGAGTCCCCCACCATCACCAGGCAGCGCGCCCCCGCGATGTCCTCGACCTTCCCGGGCTCGTGCGGCATGCCGTCGAAATAGGGCGGGCGCCGCACGTAGGTCGAGTCGGGAGCCCAATCGAAGAGGTCACCCTCGGGCACGGGTAGCTCGCGCCACGCCGGATCGCCTGTGAAGACATCCGCATACGTGCGCGAGAACATCTCCCCCTGGACGGCGCGCGAGATCGTCTCCTGGATTTCGTCCGCGCTCGGCCAGATGTCGTGGAGGTAGACGTCGTTGCCCTCGTCGTCCTGCCCGAGTGGCTCCTCGACGAGGTCGAGATCCATTCGGCCCGCGAGGGCGTACGCCACCACGAGCGGCGGCGACGCGAGGTAGTTCGCCTTCACCTCCGGATGGATACGGGCTTCGAAGTTTCGGTTGCCCGACAGCACCGAGCACACGACGAGATCGCCCTGCGCGATGGCAGCCGAGATCGGGTCCGCGAGCGGGCCGGAGTTTCCGATGCACGTCGTGCACCCGTAGCCGACCGTCTGGAATCCAAGCTCGTCGAGGTACGTCGTCAGCCCCGCCCGCTCGTAGTACTCGGTCACGACCTTCGAGCCCGGCGCAAGCGACGACTTCACCCACGGCTTGCGCTTCAGGCCGCGCTCGACCGCCTTCTTCGCGAGCAGCCCCGCTCCGAGCATCACCTGTGGGTTGGACGTGTTCGTGCAGGACGTGATCGCGGCGATCACAACCGAGCCGTGCTCGAGCTCGAACTCCTCGTCCTCGAGCTCCACGGCAACGGACGCACGCCGTAAGGCGACCGCGACGCCCCCGTCGGTCTCGACCCTCGCCCCACCGTTCTCCAGCTCGACGCTCGAAGGCGGATCGCTCGCGGGAAACGACTCCGCAACGGCCTCGTCCCGCGCGTTGCCGTAATCGACGCCGAAGGTCTCCAGGGCCTCGAGGAACGACGGCTTCGCCTCCCGCAGGGGCACCCGATCCTGAGGCCGGCGCGGCCCAGCCAGCGAGGGCTCGACGTCGGAGAGGTCGAGCTCGACGACCTGCGAGTACTCGGGCTCCTGCTCGGGCTCGTGCCAGAGCATGTTCTCCTTGCAATAGGCCTCCACGAGCGCCAATTGCTCCTCGTTGCGCCCGGTCAGGCGCAGGTACTTGAGCGTCTCGTCGTCGACGGGGAAGAACCCGCACGTCGCCCCGTACTCCGGCGACATGTTCCCGATCGTTGCCCGGTCCGCAAGGGCCAGGCCGGCCAACCCCCGGCCGAAGTACTCCACGAACTTCCCGACGACACCGGTCTGGCGCAGGATTTGCGTCACCGTCAGCACGAGATCGGTCGCCGTCGCACCTTCGGGAAGCTCGCCCGCCAGCTTGAAGCCGACGACCTGCGGAACGAGCATCGATACCGCCTCGCCGAGCATCGCCGCCTCGGCCTCGATTCCGCCAACACCCCAGCCGAGCACGCCGAGGCCGTTGATCATCGTCGTGTGCGAATCCGTCCCGAGGAGGGTGTCAGGGAACGCCTGTCCGTTGCGCGACTCGACCACACGGGCGAGGAACTCGAGGTTGACCTGGTGGACGATGCCGGTGTTCGGAGGGACGACCTTGAAGTTGTCGAACGCCCCCTGTCCCCAGCGCAGAAACGCGTAGCGCTCGCGATTGCGCTCGAACTCGAGCTCGGCATTACGGAACCGCGCCCGCGCGCTCGCGTACTCGTCGACCTGGACCGAATGGTCGATCACGAGCTCCGACGGCAGCAGCGGGTTGATCCTCCCTGGGTCTCCGCCCAGGTCCGCCATCGCGTTGCGCATCGCGGCGAGGTCGACGACCGCAGGGACGCCCGTGAAGTCCTGGTGCAGCACGCGCGCCGGCCGGAACGAGATCGCCTGCGAGGGCTCCGCCTTGGGCTCCCAGCCGGCGATCGCCCGCGCGTCCGGCCCCTCGCCGTGACGGGTGACGTTCTCGAGCAGGATCCGAAGCGTGTAGGGAAGGCGTTCGACGTCCTCGAGCCGGAAGATCTCGTAGCTCCGGTTGCCGACTGTCAGCGTTGGGGCGGCCACGCAACCGATTCTATGGAACCCCTGCCGGTTCCGATTTGACGTGCGCGGGGCTTCTCCCTAAAGTCCACCGATTCAGTGGACTAATAAGGAGAGCCGATGCGACGAATTAGCCTGACTTTGCTCCTGGCCCTTGTCTGCCCGGCCCTGGCCGCAGGAGCGTCCCGCGACGCCAAGCTCACGCTGGTCGCCTATTCGACGCCCAAGGAGGCGTACGCGCAGCTGATCCCGGCCTTCCAGAAGACACCGGCCGGCAGCGGCGTGTCGTTCTCGCAGTCGTACGGCGCGTCGGGTGAGCAAAGCCGGGCCGTCGTCGCCGGCCTCGACGCCGACGTGGTCGCGTTCTCCCTCGCGCCCGACATCACGTCGCTCGTCCAGAGGAAGCTCGTCGCCCCGGCCTGGAGCACGGACCGGTGGAAGGGGATCGTGACGCGCTCGGTGGTCGTGTTCGTCGTGCGCGACGGCAATCCGAAGAAGCTGAAGACCTGGAGCGATCTCCTCAGACCGGGTGTGCAGGTCATCACGCCCAACCCGTTCACCTCGGGCGGCGCGCGCTGGAACGTGATGGCCGCGTACGGCGGGGCACTGCGCGCGGGAAAGTCCCCGAAGCAGGCGGTCGATTTCCTCGGGAAACTCTGGAAGCACGTGGTCGCGCAGCCGATGAGCGCGCGCGAGGGGCTACAGACGTTCCTGAGCGGCCGCGGCGACGTCTTCCTTGCGTACGAGAACGAGGCGCTCTTCGCACAGAAGAAGGGCCAGCCGGTGCAGTTCGTGATCCCGAAGGCGACGATCCTGATCGAGAACCCGATCGCGGTCACGACGACGTCGAAGCACAAGGCCGAGGCGCGCGCGTTCCTGAAGTTCCTGCGCACGAAGCCGGCGCAGCGGATCTTCGCCGAGAACGGCTACCGCCCCGTCGTGAAGGGCGTGACGGCCGGGCTCAACTTCCCGGTGCGGCCGCAGCTCTTCACGATTAAGTACGTGGGCGGCTGGTCGGAGGTCGAGAAGAACTTCTTCGATCCGCGCACGGGGATCATGGCGAAGATCCAGGGCTCGAATGGCGGCTAGAGCCGCCGCGCTTTCGCTTCCTGGGGCCCGGCGGTCGGCTGCGCCGGGCCTCGCCGTTGGTGTAAGCACTCTCTATTTGAGCGTGATCGTGTTGCTTCCGCTCGCGGCTTTGAGCTGGCGGGCGCACGGCTGGGATGCGCTGACGAGCTCGGAGGCGATCTCGGCCCTGCGGCTGACGCTCGGCGTCTCCCTCGTCGTCGCGCTCGCGAACGCGGTTGCCGGAACCGCGATCGCGTGGACGCTCGTGCGCGACCGGTTTCCGGGCCAGGGCTTCGTGAACGCGCTCGTCGACCTGCCGTTTGCGCTCCCCACGATTGTCGCCGGGCTGACTCTGCTGGCGCTCTACGGGCCCAAGTCGCCCATCGGCGTCGACGTCAGCCTCGAGCGCTTTGGAATCCTCGTCGCATTGCTGTTCGTGACGCTCCCGTTCGTCGTGCGAACCGTGCAGCCGGTGCTTCTCGAGCTCGACCGCGAGATGGAGGACGGAGCAGCGTCGCTGGGCGCGGGTCGGATCGCGATCTTTGCCCGTATCATCCTGCCGACCATCCTGCCGGCCATCCTCTCCGGCGTCGCTCTCGCGTTCGCGCGCGCGGTCGGCGAGTTCGGTGCGGTCGTCCTCATCTCCGGCAACATCCCATTCAAGACCGAGGTTGCCTCGCTCTACGTCTTCGGACGCATCGAGAGCGGCGATCCGGGTGGGGCAGCGGCGGTATCGGTCGTGATCCTCGGGATCTCCTTCGGCGTCCTGGTCGCGATCGGCGCGCTGCGCCGCTGGGTGACAAGACATGATCGGTAGATACGCGATCCGCGTCGCGTCGCTCAGCTATCTCGCAGTGCTCCTGGTCGCGCCCGTCAGCTTCGTTTTCTGGCGCACGTTCGAGCACGGTCTCGCCCCCGCCTGGGACGCCGTCACGACGCCCGACGCCGTCCATGCCCTGAAGGTGACGTTGATCCTGACGGCGATCGCGGTACCGGCGAACACGATCTTCGGCGTCCTGACGGCCCTCGCGATCGTCCGGCATCGCTTTCCGGGAGCCGGCGTCTTCAACGCCGTGGTCGACCTGCCGCTCGCGCTCTCTCCCGTGGTCGTGGGGTTGGCGCTCCTCCTGCTCTATGGACGGGGTGGCTGGCTCGGCGGCCATCACATCGCCTTCGCGCTCCCTGGGATGGCGCTCGCGACCATCTTCGTCTCGCTCCCCTTCGTCGTTCGCGAGGTCGTACCGGTGTTGCGCGAGATCGGGACGGAGCAGGAGCAGGCCGCAGCGACCCTCGGGGCTTCCTGGCTCCAGACCTTTCGCCGCGTCACCTGGCCCGCGATTCGGTGGGCGACCACGTACGGCGTCGTGCTGACGACGGCGCGGGCGCTCGGGGAGTTCGGCGCGGTCAGCGTCGTTTCAGGCCGGCTGACGGGCGAGACGGAATCGATGACGCTGTACGTGCAGGACCGGTACCGCGCGTTCGACGACGTCGGTGCGTACGCATCAGCAGTGGTCCTCGCGCTGATCGCGGTCGCGACGCTCGTCCTGATGACCCGGCTGAAGCCGAAGGAGGAGACGAGGTGATCGAAGCGCGCGGGATCGTGAAGTGCTTCGGGACGTTCACGGTGCTCGACGGTGTTTCCGTCGAAGTTCCCACCGGATCCCTCACGGCGCTGCTCGGTCCGAGCGGCAGCGGCAAGTCGACGCTGCTGCGCGTGATCGCCGGGCTCGAGCGGCCGGACGCAGGTGTGGTTTGCCTCGACGGCGAGGACGTCACCGCCAGGCCCCCCCAAACGCGCGGAGTCGGCTTCGTCTTCCAGCACTACGCGGCGTTCAAGCACATGACCGTGTGGGACAACATCGCATTCGGGCTGAAGATCCGGCACCGTCCGCGCGTGGAGATCCGGGCACGCGTGTCGGAGCTCCTCGACCTCGTCCAGCTCACGGGTCTGGCGAGGCGCTACCCCGCCCAGCTCTCCGGCGGTCAGCGGCAGCGGATGGGACTTGCGCGAGCACTCGCCGTCGACCCGAAGGTGTTGCTCCTCGACGAGCCGTTCGGCGCGCTCGATGCGCGCGTGCGCAAGGAGCTCCGCGGCTGGCTGCGGCGGCTCCACGACGAGACGCACACAACGACCGTGATCGTCACGCACGATCAGGAAGAGGCGATGGACGTGGCCGATCGCGTTGTCGTGATGAACGGCGGCCGCGTCGAGCAGACGGCGCCGCCGCGGGAGCTGTACGACCACCCGGCGAATGAGTTCGTGATGTCCTTCGTGGGCCCGGTCAACCGTTTGGGTGACGCCTTCATCCGCCCGCACGACGTCGAGCTCCTGCTCGAGCCCAACGGAGTCACCCAGGAGGCGATGGTGCAGCGGCTCGTCCATCTCGGGTTCGAGGTGCGCGTGGAGCTCGTTCGTGACGACGGGGAGATCCTGTCGGCGCAGCTCACCCGTGAGCAGGTAGAAGCGCTCGAGCTCCAGCGTGGGCAGATCGTGTACGTCCGCCCGACGCGGCAGACGGTCTTCGCCGACTACTAGTGCGGCTGCCAGGCGTCCGGGTCGGCAGCGAGCTCTTCGATCGACGCCGGCAGCTCGCCGTGTGCGAGATCCGCGATCGTCACGTGCTCCAGCACCGCGCGTAGGTTGGCGCGCACGGCGATCCAGACCTCGCGGAGGCGCGCGGCCGAGCCCGCGTACTCGACCTGCTCGGGACCGACCCCGCGGACGTTGGCGATCGGACCCTCGACCGCGCGGATCACCTCCGCGACCGCAATCTCCTCTGCGGGGCGCGCGAGCCAGTAGCCGCCCTCCACGCCCCGCTGGCTCCGGACGAGTCCCGCATGACGCAGGTCGCCGAGGATGTTCTCCAGGAACTTGAGCGGAATCTCCTGCGCCTGCGCGATGCGTTCTCCCTTGACCGGCCCGTCGCCGCTCGCGGCGAGCTCGATCACAGCACGTAACGCGTAGTCCGCCTTGGCCGAGACGCGCACGGTCGCATTCTGGCGAACTTGCAGCCGCGGCTCGTTCGTCGAGCCGCGGCTGCGAAGAGTCGGTCCCTAGCCGATGACCGCCACGTAGAAGGCGTGGTCGGCCGGGCTCCCTAGGCTGTTCCGCGTCTCGACGTAGATGCTGCTGGTGTTGTCCGACGTCGGGCACGTCCTGCCCTCCGTGCCGCCGCCGCACGGACCGGCGCTCGTCTCGCCTCGCTGGTCCGAGGCGTCTGCCGCATACGCGCCCGCAGAGAGGATCGGGTGTCCGGTCACGGCGCTGCCCCAGTTGAGGATGTACGTTCCGGCGCCGGGCTTCGCCGCCAGGGTGATGCCTCCCGACTGCGCGGCGATTCCACCATCCCCCCGGACGAGTGCCCACTTCACGGCGGCACCGCTGCCGGCCGGCCCGGCCGGCCCCTGCGGTCCGGCGGGTCCCGCCGGTCCTGCAGGCCCCGCGGGCCCGCGCGGGATCTGACCCGCTCTGAAGTCGCGGGCTAGCAGGCTGTGGTCCTTCACCTGCACGGTCGTGACGCTGTTCCGTGGCAGAGCCTGCACGGCCGCGTAGCTCGTGCCACCGAGTGCGACGAGCAGTGCCAGGCACGCGACGACCATCGCCGGGGAGGGCCGGAAACGTCGAAGCCAGCTCATTCGATCACCTCTCAGGTCGTGTTCTGGGCGATATCGCTGGAAACCCTAGGCTGTACACCTTTAAAGACGTGTAAAGCCCGCCCAACCGTCCAAAGTGCAGGGACTTCCTGCGCTACTAGCGCGCAAGCGAGATTCGCGTAGAGCGGCCCGACGCCGATGTCGGCGCCGTACGCACTGGTCTTCCCTCCGTTTTGACGGGCCGCGTCGCTGGTAGATAGCGCGCGGTGAGCGTCGCGAAGCTCCTCGAGGCCTGGCCGGTCCTGCGGCAATTCCGCGAAGGCGACCCGCTGGGATTGGGGCGCGCGGTCCGGTCGGAGCGCTCCCGGACGCTGAAGCCGCGAATCGACGAGGCCGACACGGTCGCCCACTCCATCTGTCCGTACTGCGCCGTCGGCTGCGGCCAGCTCGTCTACGTCAAGGACGGCGAGGTGACGCAGATCGAAGGCGATCCCGCGAGCCCCGTGTCACGCGGTCGGCTGTGCCCGAAGGGAGCGGCGACGCAGAACTACGTCCAGAGCCCGTTGCGCGAGTACAAGGTCAAGTACCGCCGCCCGTACGGCAACCAGTGGGAAGAGCTCTCGCTCGACGACGCGATGGACATGATTGTCGAGCGCATCGTCCGCACGCGCGAAGAGAACTGGCATGAGCAAAACGAGAAGGGCGATCCGGCTAGGCGCACGCTCGCAATCGGAAACCTCGGCGGCGCCACGCTCGACAACGAGGAGAACTACCTCATCAAGAAGCTGATGACGGCCCTCGGCGTCGTCCAGGTCGAAAACCAGGCCCGCATATGACACAGCTCCACGGTCCCCGGTCTGGGGACCTCATTCGGACGAGGCGGCGCGACGACCTTCCAGCAGGACCTGCAGCACTCGGACTGCATCCTGATCATGGGCTCGAACATGGCCGAGAACCACCCGGTTGGTTTCCAATGGGTGATGGAGGCCAGAGGGCGCGGCGCCAAGATCATCCATGTCGACCCGCGCTTCACGCGCACGAGTGCGATGGCGTCGAAGTGGGTCGGCATCCGTGCCGGCTCGGACATCGCGTTCCTCGGCGGGATCGTCAACTACATCCTCGAGAACGGACGCTGGTTCGACGAGTACGTCAAGACCTACACGAACGGGCCCGTGATCGTCGACGAGAAGTACGAGGACACCGAGGATCTCGACGGCTTCTTCTCCGGCTGGAATCCGGAAGAGGGCGACTATGACATCACCAGCTGGGCGTACAAGGGGACGAAGCCGCAGACCGCGCCGGGAAAGAAGTCCAGCCACACGCGCGGCGAGCAGTCGGGACACGGCGGCCACGGCGGTGGTCTCTCGCACGGTGAACCTCCGGAGAAAGACGAGACGCTGCAAGACACGCGCTGCGTCTTCCAGATCCTGAAGCGGCACTACGCGCGCTATACACCCGAGTTCGTCGCCGAAGCGTGCGGCTGCTCGGCCGAGGACTTCGTCGAGGTCGCGGAGGCGATGTGCGCCAACTCGGGCCGCGAGCGCACCGGTGTGATCGTCTACGCCGTCGGCTGGACGCAGCACACCGTCGGTGTCCAGATCATTCGTGCTGCCGCGATCATTCAGCTGCTGCTGGGGAACGTCGGCCGGCCGGGCGGCGGCGTGATGGCGCTCCGTGGACACGCGTCGATCCAGGGCTCGACGGACATCGCGACGCTCTTCGACATCCTGCCCGGCTACCTGTCGATGCCGCGATCCGAGCAGAAAGGCGGGCTGAAGAAGTACATCGAGAGCGCGACGTCGCCCGCGGGTTGGTGGGGCAAGGCGGACACGTTCATCGTGAGCCTGTTGAAGGCGTGGTGGGGAGCGGCCGCGACGAAGGAGAACGACTTCTGCTTCGACTATCTGCCGAAGATCGACGAGGACCACTCCGAGTACTGGACGTTCGTGCAGATGCTCGAAGGCAAGGTCAAGGGCTACGTCGTCGCCGGCGAGAACCCGGCGGTCGGCTCGGCAAACTCGAAGGCGCACCGCCTCGGGCTGGCGAAGCTCGACTGGCTCGTCGTTCGGGATCTCGTGGAGATCGAGACTGCAGCGTTCTGGTACGACTCGCCGGAGATCGAGAGGGGCGAGCTTCGGACCGAGGAGATCCCCACCGAGGTCTTCTTCCTGCCGGCGACTTCGCACGTCGAGAAGGACGGGTCCTTCACGAACACGCAACGGCTCGTCCAGTGGCACTACAAGGCCGTCGACCCGAAGGGCGACTGCCGCTCGGAGCTCTGGTTCTACTACCACCTCGGCCTGAAGATCCGCGAGCGGCTGGAGCAGTCGCAGGACCCGAAGGATCTGCCGATCCTCGACCTCACGTGGTCCTACCCGACCTCGGGCGAGCACAACGAGCCGAGCGCCGAGGCCGTCCTGGCAGAGATGAACGGCTGGGACGATAAGGGCAAGGCGCTCTCCGACTACAAGCAACTGAAGGCGGACGGCTCGACTGCGTCGGGCTGCTGGCTCTACTGCGGCATCTATGCCGACGACGTCAACCAGGCGGCGCGAAAGAAGCCGCACTGGGAGCAGGACTACGTCGCGGCCGAGTGGGCGTGGTCATGGCCGATGAACCGGCGGCTGATGTACAACCGCGCGTCGGCCGATCCGGATGGGGAGCCGTGGTCCGTGCGCAAGCAGTACGTCTGGTGGGACCCGAAGCAGAAGAAGTGGACCGGTAAGGACGTCCCCGATTTCGACGAGCAGAAGCCGCCCGACTACGAGCCGCCGACCGATGCGCAGGGCCCGGACGCCATCCGCGGCGACCATCCGTTCATCATGCAGTCGGACGGCCAGGGGTGGATCTACGTTCCCCAAGGTCTGCTCGACGGGCCGCTGCCGACGCACTACGAGCCCCACGAGTCGCCGTTCCAGAACCGCCTCTACACGCAGAGCGCGAATCCACGCCGCCAGCGATTCGACCGGCCCGAGGATCCGCACAATCCCTCCGCGGGTGAGCCGGGTGCCGACAGGTACCCGTACGTGCTCACCACGTACCGGTTGACCGAGCACCACACGGCCGGCGGGATGACGCGCTTCGTGCCGTACCTCTCCGAGCTCCAGCCGGCGATGTTCTGCGAAGTGCATCCGGATCTCGCCCGCGAGCGCGGGCTCGCGCACGGCGGCTGGGCCACGATCGTCACCGCCCGGTCGGCGATCGAAGCCCGCGTCCTCGTGACTGACCGGATCAAGCCGATCAGATCGAACGACCGGGTCGTGCACCAGGTCGGTCTGCCGTACCACTGGGGCTCGCGCGGGCTCACGACCGGCGACTCGGCGAACGACCTCACGCATATGGCGCTCGATCCGAACGTGCACATTCAGGAGGTCAAGGCGCTGACGTGCGACATCCATCCAGGAAGACGAAAGCGATGAGCGATTTCGCCACGCTGGCGGACATCACCGGCGAGCCCGACGGCTGGGCGGACACCTACGGAAACGAGACGAAGCCGCGCATGGGCTTCTTCACGGACACGTCGGTCTGCATCGGCTGCAAGGCGTGCGAGGTGGCCTGCAAGGAGTGGAACGTCATTCCCGAGGACGGGCTCATGTGGACGGGCGAGTCGTACGACCACACGTCGACGCTCGGGGCGAACTCGTGGCGGCATGTCGCCTTCGTGGAGCAACGCAAGCCTCTGCGCGGCGACGACGAGGACGGCGACGCGCTGCGGTGGCTGATGTCCTCGGACGTCTGCAAGCACTGCACGCATGCGGCGTGCCTCGACGTCTGTCCGACGGGATCGCTCTTTCGCACCGAGTTCGGCACCGTTGTCGTGCAGGAGGACATCTGCAACGGCTGCGGCTACTGCGTCCCCGCGTGCCCGTTCGGCGTGCTCGACAAGCGTCACCTACCGCGGAGCGAGTCGCGGCCAGCTGGGGGAACCTCCCGGTTCCCCCAGACCCCTTCCACTGGTCCGCTTGCGGGGACAGGCCGCTTCGCGGCCGGCAAGAAGGAGGACGGCCGAGTCTGGAAGTGCACTCTGTGCTACGACCGCATGCACGGCGGCCACGAGCCGGCCTGTGCGAAGGCATGCCCGACCGACTCGATCCAGTTCGGGGAGCTCGACGAGCTGCGGGACCGCGCGGACTCGCGTCTGGAGAAGCTGCAGGCGGAGGGCTGGAACGGCGCTCAGCTCTACGGCCGGGATCCAGAGGACGGCGTCGGCGGCTTCGGCGCCTTCTTCCTCCTGCTCGACGAGCCGGAGGTGTACGGCCTGCCGCCGAATCCGGTCGTGACGACCGCGAATCTGCCGCAGATGTGGACGGCGGCCGCGGTCGCGGCGGGCGCGCTCGTCGCCGGGATTCTCGGGGCGTTCATCGGAGGATCGAGATGACGGACGGTTCCATCACCGCGGTCGGCACCGAAATGCGGTCGTACTACGGCCGGCCGATCCTGAAGGAGCCGGCGTGGCAGCCGGAGATCCCGTGGTACTTCTTCGCCGGCGGGCTTGCGGGCGCCTCCTCGATCCTCGGTCTTGCCGCCCGAGCAGCCGGCAACGAGCCGCTCGCAAAGGCAGGCCTGTACATCAGCGCGCTTGGTGAGGGCGTCAGCCCGGTGCTGCTGATCTCGGACCTGGGACGGTCTGAACGGTTCCTCAACATGCTGCGGGTGTTCAAGGTGACGTCGCCGATGAGCGTGGGGACGTGGATCCTCACCGCCAGCGGCGCGGCTACGACCTTGGCGACGGGACTCGAGCTGCTCGACCGCGCGCCGCGGCTGAAGGTGCTTGCCGAAGCGGCGTCCGCGTTGCTCGGCGCGCCGTTGTCGGTCTACACGGCGACGCTCGTGTCGGATACGGCCATCCTTCGGGGCCAGCTCCGTCGCGAGCGCAGGCGCCGCCGCCGCGGCAGTCGTCGCACCCGAATACGCGGGACCCGCACGCCGCATGGCGGTCGGCGGCGTCGCAGCTGGGAATGCCGCGATGCTGGCCATGCAGGCACGGCTCGGGATGGTCGGCGAGCCGTACCGCAGAGGCGAGGCCGGCAAGTACCACGCGATCGCGAAGGTGTGCACGACCGCGGGCGCGGCGCTGCTCGCCCGGTCGGCGAAGCGAAGCCGGCTCGCGGCAGTCGTGGGCGGCGGGCTCGTGCTGGCCGGGGAAGCAGCGCTTCGGTGGTCGGTGTTCAGGGCGGGATTCCAGTCGGCCCGAGATCCGAAGTACGTCGTCGAGCCGCAGCGCGAACGCATTCGCGAGCGCAAGCGCACGTAGCCGTCGCCGCATCGGGACTCCGGATTCATTGGAGCTCTTAACCGAGGGTTAACGGAGCGCAACCCACCGTTAAGACCGCCGTGGGTAGAACCAGACGGTGCGACCAACCCTCCTTCCGCGCCGCGCTGCCGTCGTCCTCGTCGCCGCGCTTCTGGGTGGCGGCGTCGCGCTCGGCGGCGCGGCGGCGTTCGGAAAGCTCGGGGAGAAGACGACGATCATCCGTGAGGAGGCCGCCCCGAGCTCGTCTGCTCCCGCGGCGTTCCAGTCGGGACGGTCAAGGTCGATCAACGCGATCTACCGCGCATCGGCGCCGGGCGTGGTCCACATCGAGACGACGACCAAGGTGCAGCCGTCGCAGGTTCCCTTCTTCGGCAATCCCTTCGACGAGACGCAGACGCAGCGCGCGCTCGGGTCGGGCTTCGTCATCGACAAAGCCGGTCACATCGTCACGAACTACCACGTCGTCCGCGGTGCGAACGCGATCCAGGTCAGCTTTTCGGACAACGAGCGGATCAAGGCAAGGCTCGTGGGGTCCGATCGGTCGACCGACATTGCGGTGCTGAAGGTGAACGTCAAGCCGCGTGCGTTGAGGGCGCTTCCGCTCGGAGACTCGGACAGCGTGCGGGTCGGAGACCAGGTGATCGCGATCGGAAACCCGTTCGGTCTCGACCGCTCGGTCACTGCGGGGATCGTGAGCGCCGTCCAGCGTCGCATCGAGGCGCCGAACCAGTTCCCAATCTCCCACGTGATCCAGACGGACGCGGCGCTGAATCACGGCAACTCCGGCGGGCCGCTCCTGAACGCGCAAGGCCAGGTGATCGGCGTCAACGCGCAGATCGAGACCGGCGGCGTGAGCGAGGGAAACGTTGGCATCGGGTTCGCCATCCCGATCAACACCGTCAAGGACGTCGTGGCGGAGCTGATCAAGCACGGCAAGGCGGAGCACGCGTTCCTCGGCATCGAAGGCAAGACGCTGGAGCCGAACGTCGCGCGCCTCTTCCACTTGCCGGTGTCGAGCGGCGTGCTCGTCGGGACGGTGAGGCCGAGCACGGGCGCCGCGAAGGCCGGGCTGAAGCCTGCGACCAGTGAGGTCACTGTCGAAGGCGTGAGCTGGCCCGCTGACGGCGACCTGATCGTCAAGGCGGACGGTGAGCCGGTGCCGACCATCGAGCGCCTGATCGACGTGATCGGGTCGAAGAAGCCCGGCGACAGGATCGACCTCGAGATCTACCGCGGAACGAAGCGGCTGACGCTGACGGTGAAGCTTGGACGGCAGCCTTGAATCTCCCTCCCAAGGACCTAGCCGTCCGGACTGGCCCCGAACCCCTGGGGGCCTGCTTCCGAAGGAGTCGTAGGCCAGCACGACGCTCGGAAGCGCCGAGCTGAGGGCCCGCCCGCCTGCCCGGGCCCTCAGCTCACTTTGTAACGCCGGCGTGCGCTGAGAGACTGCCCTTCGATGGGGATCGTCTCGCGTGGGTTCCACGGCCGCGGGCGGCGGGACGACAGTGGGCGCGTTCCGCCTGGGCAGTACGTCACCGACGACTTCCCGGTCCTCTCCGCCGGGCCGACGCCGCGCACGTCGCTCGACGAATGGTCGTTCTCCATCCTCGGCGGTGCCGAGCCGGTGCGCTGGAGCTGGGAAGAGTTCCGCGTGCTGCCCACCGAGACGCCGACGGTCGACATCCATTGCGTCACGAAGTGGTCGAAGCTCGACACGGAGTGGGAGGGAGTCTCCGTCGACACCTTGCTCGAGGCTGTCGACCACGATGCGGCGTACGCCCTCGCTTTTTGCGACGGCGGCTACACGACGAATCTTCCTCTCGAGGACCTGACCGGCGGAAAGGCGTGGATCGCGTTCGCCTACGCCGGGGAGCCGCTCGATCCCGAACACGGCGGTCCGGCGCGACTGCTCGTCCCCCATCTCTACTTCTGGAAGAGCGCGAAGTGGGTCCGCGGGCTCATGCTGCGCGACG
>WNFV01001877.1_pt1 | contig 33499 bp, 41 predicted proteins | sample 5400101 | NCBI WGS metagenome assembly WNFV01 (sample SAMN13153361, study PRJNA577476) | soil metagenome | isolation source: 115 cm soil or saprolite under grassland replicate 1 | place: USA:California | collected 2016-06-15 | reverse complement strand
GCCCAGCCCACCGACCCGCCGCCACCGACGTCCCCACCGGGCACCACCAGCCCGCCGCCGGCGGCGACCCCGACCTCGTCGGCCAGCCCCACCATCACCGCGACCCCGACCCCGTCGGCGAGCGCCGCGGACGCCGACGGGGTGGTGCCACCGCCGGCCGTCACCACACCGCCGCACGTGCCGACACCTTCGGCGACCGCGACATCTGCCCCGTCGACCAGTGCCGCCGCGACCACCACCCCGGGCCTGTCGGCCACCGCGTCGTCCGGCGCCCCGGCGACGTCGACGGCGGCACCGCCTCCGGTCGACGAGGACGAGCCGTCCTCCGACATGCCCGGCTGGATCCAGATCGCCGGCGGGTTCATTGGCGCCGGCCTGGGCGCCGGGCTGCTCTACGCGGCGGCCATGGTGTGGAAACGCCGCCGCCACCACTACAAGCCGACCCCCATCACCACACCGGTCCTCGACGACCCCGACCTCACCCCACCGCTCGGCGCGCTCACCCACATCCGGCAAAGCCTGCGCCGCCACACCCCAGAGTTGCTCGACCGCAAGCCCGAGCCCGGCCCGACGGTGCGGCAGTACACCGCCGCCGACGTCAAACCCCCGCTGCCGCCGGTGGGGCCCACCGGCGCCGAACTCGCCGGCGTCGGCACCCTGCCGGTCGCGGCCGGGCTGGGCCTGTCCGGGCCGGCCGCCCTGGACGCCGCCCGAGCGCTGCTGGCCGCCACCCTCACCGCCGGACACCCCGACGACCCGGACGCCCAAGGCCGGGCCGTCGTCCCCGCAGCCACCCTCGCCACCCTGCTCGGCGTGTCCGCCGTCGACCTCGGCCCCATGCACCGGTTGACGGTCGCGCCCACCTTCGCCGACGCCCTCACCCTCGTCGAGGAAGAAATCATCCGCCGCAGCCGGATCATCGCCGACCACGAGGCCACCGACGTGCCCACGCTGCGCGCCGCCGAAGCCCTGGCCGAACCGCTGCCGCAGCTGCTGCTCATCGCCGACGTGCCCGAGGAAGGCTGGCACACCCGGCTGGCCACCGCGATCCGGCTCGGCAAGACGGTGGAGATCGGCACCGCGCTGATCGGCGACTGGCCGCACGGCACCACCCTCACCGTCGCCGCCGACGGCAGCACCACCGGCGGCGACGGGCAGCGGGTCGCCGTGCTCGACACCGCCGCCACCAGCGAGATCCTCACCATGCTCCGCGAAGCCCACGGCGACGCCGCACCTCCCACCAAAGCCGGCCGGGCCGCGCCGGCGCCGGCCGGGCCGCCCAGCCACGCGGCACCGGCGGCAACCGAGGACGGCGGCGGCGGGCAGGCCCGGCCAGCGACGGCAGCCGCCACCGCCCCGCCGGACCGCCCAGCCACTGCGGCCGGCGCAGGCGTCGTCCCGGTGCGGGTGCTGGGTTCCCCCGCCATCCTCGGCGCCGACGGCCGACCGGTGCGCGGGCTGCGGGCCAAAAGCCTGGAGCTGCTCGTCTACCTCGCCGTCCACCGCCGCGGCGCATCGCTGGACGACATCATGGAGGCGATCTGGGGTGACGCCAAACCGCGCCGCGCCGCCGAGCGGCTGTCCACCTGCGTGGGCAACCTCCGCGGCGTCATCCGTACTGTGGCCCAACCCGCCACCGCCACCAAGGACCCTGACGGCGACGGGAAGAGCCGCAAGCACATCGAGCCGGTCGTCAACCCCGGCGGCCATTACCACCTCGACCCGGCGTTGCTGCACGTCGACTGGTGGACCATGCTCGACGAGTACGCCCAGGTCGCCACCGCCACCGACGATGGAGCCCGGCTGGCGCACCTGCAGGCCGCGATCGCCGTCATCGGCGGCGGCCTCGCCGACGGTGCCGACTACGAATGGATCGACACCGACCGCGAGCACGCCCGCCGCCACTTCGTCAAGATCTACGCTCAGACGGCGCAGTTGCTCACCGACGCCGACCCGCACCAGTCCCGCGCCTACTTCGACGTCGCCTGCGACCTCGACCCGCTCTCCGACGAGCTGGCCCGCCGCGCCATGCACGCCGCCGCCCGCGTCGGCGACGCCGACGCCATCCGGGCACGGCTGGCCGCCCTGCGCCGCGAACTCGACGACGCCGGCATCGAACTCGACCCCGACACCGGACAGCTCGCCGCGACCCTGCTCCGCGACCTGGCCAACCCGTGACCTGGCCGGTCGTGGCCGCCGCCGCCGCGGCTGCGGTATTCGCCGCCGGATGGGTCCGCGCCCAGGTGTTCATCCACAGCATGCCGCCGCAGCAGCCGTGGCGTACCGCCTGCCCGCACTGCCAGCACCCGGTGATCACGTCCGGGCATGCCTGGGCGTGGTTGCCGCGGTCGCGTTGCCCGCACTGCCGCCACCGGATCGGGCCCCGCGCCACGGTGGTGGAGGCCGTGACGGTCAGCGCGGTGGCGCTGCTGGCGTGGACGGTCAACGACCCGCTGGTCCTGTCCGCATTTCTCGTGTTCGCCGTCGCCGGTGGCGCGCTGGCGTTCATCGACCTTGCGGTGCGCCGGCTCCCGGACCGGCTCACTGTGCCGGCGTTCACCGTCGCCGCGACACTGCTGGCCATCGACGCGATATGGCACCACCGCCTCGCCGACGGCGTTGGTGCCTTCGGCGGCGCGGTCGCCAGCGCTGGCTTCTACCTCCTGTTGGCGTTCATCGCCGGCGGCGGCATGGGGGATGTAAAGCTCGCCCTGGGCACTGGTCTCCTCCTCGGGTGGCACGGCTGGGCGGCGGTCCTGCTCGGCGTGACCGCAGGGTTCGCGCTCACCGCGCTGTTCGCGGCAGCGATGGTGCTGGCAGGCAGGCTCAAACGCGGCGACCACCTCGCCCACGGTCCAGGGATGCTGGCCGCCACCCTCGCCGTGACGGTCATCGCCGACTCTGTAGCGTCCTTTGAGATCAGTGACACATTCTCGGCGCCCTGACGTCCGGATGACACATCCGTCATTGGCTTGAGAACGGCCGAGCGCGTCGCGGGGCTGCGTCGCCATGGACTCTGGTCGAATCTCGTCATGGTCACGCGCAAGGCCGTGCCGCCCGGTTAGGCGCTCACACGATCGGTGACGGTGAGCATGCCGAATGCGGCCAGGGCGACGCACCGGCTGCGGACGGCCGCATGGCTCGACGCGTCGGGAAGGGCCGTGCCAACCCGGGCGAGGGGGGCGTCCAGCGCGATCCGGCGGCAGCCGGCCTGGACGAGGCGAAACGGTGCATCATGGGAGCCGCAAGCCGTTGATCAATCGACAATGTGAGGGAAAGTTGGACACTACGCAGAGTAGGCTGTCGACACTCACACTCGATCCGCTCGTCTCCCAGAAGGGCTGCTCATGATCCAATGCCGTTCAGATAGGGCCCTTTGGGCAGGCCAGGACGGGGGTCGGTGGCCCGTCGTGACGAATGATCCGGTCGGTGGGTCGTTTCACCCGGTAGGAGTTGTGCCGGGCCCGTTTCAGCGCTCGGGGACAGGTGCGATGTCGTCGTTCGGGCAGTGGATGTCGCAGGATCTCGGCAATGGTCTCGGGTATCGCCTCGGCCAGGTGCTCAGGGGGAAATGGCCGCCTGGTCGGTGACCTGGCGGCGGATGACCCGCAGGCCACGTATGAAGGAGAGCCGGTCGGGGTCGTAGCCGGCCTCGTCGGCGGCGTCGCAGATCAGCGCCCGGATCGCGTAGTGGGCCAGCAGCAGTCCCCACATCTGCTGCTCGACCAGCTCGGGGGTCTTCGAGCGCAGGGCCGCACCCCGCCCGCGCAGGTCGGTCTTGATCTCATCGAGAGCGGACTCTTCCTCCCAGCGGTCGTGGTAAGCAGTGGCCAGGTCCAGGGCCGGCACGTCGGTCGGGTCGAGGATGGTACTGATCACCGTGATCAGTTCCCCGTCGGGGCTGCGGTCGGGCACGGTGTACTCGACCACCCGCACCAGCCGGGCCAGCTCCACGGGGACCTGCTGGCCGGCCTTGGCGTCGTTGGCCAGCCGCCGGCGCCGGTCTGCGGCCAGTCCCGGCCGGTAGATCAACGCCAGCCAGGAGCCGTCGGCCAGCCATCGCACATGCCCCAGTGACACCGACGCGCCGACGCGCCAGGCCAGATCCGCGCCGGTGCCGGCGAAGGAGCCGAACAGCTCCCAGGAGTAGAAGCCACTGTCGGCCAGCACCAGCATGTCCGCCTCGACGGCGTCCAACAGATCCTTGGCTAGGGTCCGTTCCCCGGTGCGGCACGACCCGAACACCGCCCCCACCACCGCGTGGCTGCCGCACTCGACCAACGCCGCGACCTGCAGCTTCGGGTAAGCCGACGCTCTGGGACCCGAACCGGTCCGGCCGAAGTACGCCACATTCTCGGCGGTGTCGGCCACATCGAAGCTGGACCCGTCGATGGCCATCAACCTGCGCCGGGCCAGCCAGGCGCCCTTGGTACCCGAGGTCGCCACCGGCACCGCGGCCCTGGCGAACAGTTCCTTCAGCGGTGCGACACCCAGACGCTGCCGGGCCTGGGTGATCGCTGACTTGGTCGGCACCTGCCAGTCATCCGACCACGAGCCCATCCTCTTCAAGCTGCCCACCAGGCGGCGCATCACCTCCTCGTAGGACTCGTTGGCGAACAACCCCATCGCGACCACATACCGGATCATCACGTGCGCCGGCAGCCGACGACTGCGCTTCTCCCGGCACCCGGTCCGGTTGATCACCTCTTCCAGCAGGTCCCGATGGAACCGGGCAGCCAACACCCCCAACCCGATATGGTCGGTCAACCGACCCGACGGGCGAGTATCCACATCAGACTGTCCATCTGGGACCACGGCCGAGACGGTACCGACGGCACCGCCACCTCTCCGCCCACCACGCCGACCTCGGCAAAGGTTCTATCTGAACGGCATTGGCTCATGATCCACGATGCGCAGCTGCTGCTCGGGCTGTCACGGCACCTTTCCGCGTACTCGATATCTCCGGCACACGCTGCCCTTGACTCGCTACAGTTCGCAGGTCAGGTGTATGAGCTCGCGTGGCGTCTGCGGCAGTCCCAGCTGTCGTCAGCAGAGCGGATTCGGGCCATCGCGATTGAAGCCAAGATCGGCCCGAGACAGCTTGAGCGTGAGGTACTGCCGACTCTTGAGCAGCTTGGGTGGATCCAGTGCCAGCGCGACACCACCGGTGAACTCCTCAACGTTGCGGCGCTCATACCGCCAATAAACGAACTCATCGATGGCGCCTCGCGACTGCTGGACATCGTCGTCGCGAACCAGATTCAGCGAGCTGCGCTCACCATCCTCCGCGCCACGACCAGGCAGCCGCTCGAACGCACCGCATGTCTCGCGGAGGCGTCAGCTCACGGCGAGCAGGAGGCCGAGGCCGCCCTGCGACATCTCACGACCATCAACCTGGTCCGCCAGGTACGCGGGGATGACGGCCGCGCGGCCGTTTTCAACCCCAACATCTGGGTGGGCAACGAGAAGGTTACGGCTGCTGCGCTCAAGACGGAGGACGCCCGCGTACGCATCGAGGTTGGAGCGCTTCTCGAAGAGGTCGGGGCGTCTCCGGGACTACCCGAGGCTCACGTCACGAGTACCGAGCCGCGCTGGGTTGATTTCGCCGTGGGAGTTGGCTTGATCGAGCGGACGGTCGTCCAGACAGCGAACGGCGCGGAGCAGCGCTTCCTGTTCACGCCCCATATGGGCCGTGATCCCTTCGGCGTGGCGAATGGTGATCCGTCGGGCCACGTGCGGCAGCTGGTCGGCAGCATGATCTACGCATCGACATTCGCGAGCTGGAAGCTCAGAAGCCCGGGAGCCTTCCTGTACGTGTTGATCCGTGACGGGCAGGCAGGTGGTCATGAACGAATCGCCGAGGACTACCCCATGCTGGAGACAGCGGGGACCATTCGAGTCGTTGGCACCGGTCGAAACGCCGCGATGCAGCTGCTGCAGGCCGACGTCGCGGAAGCCGCGCTCACGATCATCGACAGCTGCGGATCACATGTCGGCGCAAGCCTCGACGGAGTGGAGTCCCTCGGCGACCAGCGCTCTTATACCCACCTTGAACGGGAGCGAGCGGAGCTGGCCAACCGTGTCACCCTCGACGACGCCGACGCACGGCGAATCATCGACGCGCTGCGCGACACGACGGCGAAGAGGGACTTCTAGTGGCTGACCGGAAGTCACCGAGACCTAGCACCCCTCCACCGGGTGCCGACCTGGAGCGACGGGTAGCGCGACTGGAGTTCGCCGAAGGCGCACTCGCCCGTCTACGAGTGCCCGTACGGGTGGACGCAGACCCCGGTCGCGGAGTTCTGACTGACCTGGATGTTCTGGCGCTTGACTTTGACCGACGTCTGCGGCTTACGCGTTCGATCCTTGAATGCAAGAGCGGCAAGGGCCAGGCCGGTGAACCCGACCGCCTTCTGTGGCTCGCAGGACTTCAGCGGTTCGTACGTGCCGATCGGGCTGTTCTCGTCCGCCAGACGATCACCCGTCGCGGACGCGAGGTGGCCGCCTCGCTGGCGGTCCAGATCTTGGATGTGTCCACACTGGAGGGTCGGGAGACAGCTCACGCGTGGATCCCCAACCAGTTCGGACACGTTGACGGGCCAGCGTGCGCAGCAGCTGAGACCCGAGCTGATACCCACCTGAAGGCGCTGCCACACCTACCGGCACAGCTCATAGGTTTCCTTCGTCACGAGGCGTTGCTAGCCAATCCGACTCGCTGCATCAATGCCCTGCATGCGCTGAAGGGAGCAGTTGAGTCTGGCGGAACGCTTCCTCAGCCGACAGCAAGAGTCTTGGCCAGTCATGCGCTCGTTACGCTGCTGCTCGCCGCGTTGCAGGACGCGGCACGGCTCGACGTCGTACCACCTGAGCAGCTTCAGATCAGGGTGGAGCGGTCGGTCACTCTCGGAGACCCGGACAACGACAGAATCCTGCGGGTGCTCGGTCAAGCAGACGCGCTCGTTGCGCTCATGGTCAACCGGATCCATGACAGTTACGCCGCTGCGGGCGCATCGCGGCAGAGTCTCGAACCGGCCAGCCTCCGGGAGCTTGTCGCAGATCCACCCACTTGGGTCGAGCGGTATCTTGATCTCGTCCAGCGGCTGAGAGTGAACCCCTCGGTCGCGTCAACCTTGCCGCAGACAGCGGAGCTTGCCTGCTTTGATGCCCTGCTCGGCGATTCCGCCTACACTGCACCCGCCTTCGGTCAGCTGTTTACCCCCGAGCACCACTACCTGTTGGTAGTTGCGGTCCGGTTCCTTCGCGATATCGCCGGGGATCAGATCGGTGAACAGGTCGCACCGATACTCGATCTTGACTTCAAGCGGGGGGCCCCGGCGCTGCCCGACCGAACCAATGGGTACGGTTCCCCGGCGCCAATAACGGGAATGCCCACTACGGCTCAGCCCGTAAGGCAGACCACGCCTCCGGAATAGAGGCCTCCAGGTCCTCGATCGCCGAGTACCAGAACCCGATCACCGCCCGGCGAAGCGCGCGCATGTACACGACCGCCTTGTCGAGCTGATCATCCGGCGACGCGAGAGCTTGAACCACCGCAACAGCCTGCCTGACCCGGGCATCTCGGTGGGATCCGGTTTCTCCCGCTCGGCGCCGTCGTACCGCTGGACCGGGGCGCAACGAGGTCGCCACCGGATCCGAGCTCCTGGTTCGGGGTGGTGCGGGCAGTCGAGCCCTCCGCTGGTGGATCGGCTGCCCGCGGATCACAGCGGACACTACGAGAAGCAATCGAACAGGCACGAAAAGTAACCACCATGGAGACGGAAAAGGATCCCTGTCGCGCCGGGCGGGCGCGTCGCATCAGGTGTGCCCGGCCCCGGGGCCGGGCATCCGTGGGGGCGGGGATGGCCCGGCCACCCGGGCGCGGGCGGTCACACTCGTTCGACGATGTCGCCGGCGTCGGGCAGCATGATCAGGCGGGAGCCGGTGTCCCAGTCGACCATCAGTTGGCCGGTGAGCGGGTTGTAGCCGGTGATGGTGCCTTCGTCGCCGGGTTCCAGGTCGGTGTAGGGATCGTTGGTGTGTACGAGGACGACACGGTCGCCGGGCTGCCAGTCATCCATTGTGGACATCACTGTCCGAGCGGTGTGCGCCGCCTTCGCGGGAGGGATGAGCGGTGTCCTCGTTCAGTTCGGCGGCGTAGGGGCGGTCGGCGCAGGTGCCGCAGAATCCGTCCCATCCGTCCCCGTCGTCGTCGGGGTCCCCACAGCAGCCCAGCGTGCGGCACCGCTCCGGCGCCTCGACATCGCTGTCGTCGGCTGCGGTGTCCGGCCCGGTCGTCCTGGTCTGCCAGGTGGCGAGCAGCTCGATCATCGCCTGGTACAGCGGAACGGCGATGTCGTCGCCGCCCTGGGGTGGTGGACTGATGTAGAAGACGATGTCGGTGTCGTCGGCCCGGTCGCGTTGCAGGTAGTAACGCGTGCCGGTGATGTCGACGGCCACCAGGACCCGAACCCAGGGCTCGTGCCGCCAGCGGTGCCAGACCCGGTGGACCGGACGGGGCAGCCACAAGCTCAGGCAGCCGGGGCACATCTCCGCCGTGAAGGTGACCGCGACCGGCGTGCCCGTCACCGACCGCGGATCGGCGGTGCGCGCCGCGGCGATGTAGGCGGCAACCTGGACGTGTGGTGGGTCGGTGAGGGCCAGGCCGGGTGGCCGCGGCAGGATCTGGCTGCGCACGAACACGCCGTCGATGCTGACGACGTGCATCGAGGTCGGCAGGACGTTCCAGCCGAACCCGTGGCGGTCAGCCTCAATCTTGAGGATCTTGTCTCGTAGCACGAGCAGGGTGATGGCACCTAACATGGCGCGCTCCTTTCATGACGGAGCCCCGGCTCGGACGAGCGCGGGGCCGTGGGCTGGCGCGGACTGTCCACGCCACGATCTAGGGATCATCGGGCTGCTGTCGGAGGTCCAGGCGCGCCTGACGAATGGTTCGGCACCAAGGCCGCACGGCCGCGGCACTTCTCGTGGCGCTACGAGCCGGGCGCGGACGAGGGCGGCGGCGGTGACAGTCCTACATGGACGGTTTAGTCACCGGGAGCTCGACGTCGTGCTGCTCGGCGTAGCCGCTGATCACGCTGCGGGCGTGCGCGGCGGCGGCCCGCGACAAATGACCGGCGCCGTCCAGCTCGTTGCGGACCCATTCATCGTCGACACCGGCCGCGCCTGGGTCGATGTCGTGGACCTTCACCGTCACCAGAGCGGGTGCGCCGATGGCGCGCTGCTCGCCGTCGACGTAGACGGTGATGTCATTGGCGGCGTCGGGATCGCGGACGACGACGACCTCGACTGTGTGGCCGGGCAGCAGTCCGGCCCGCTCGGCCAGGCTGTACTGGGCCTGGATGTGGGTGAGGTCGTAGTGGCCGTACTGGGCCACCGTCCGGTCTGGCCAGACGAACACCTGGACCGTGGCGTACCGCTCGGTGGGCGTTCCTTCTCGGCAGTCGACGACGGCGATGAACTCGGCCGGCCGGTCGCCGGTGCCCAGACGCACCGCAGACAGCACCGTCCAGCGCAGGTCGCCGACCGTGGCGGGAATCTGGATCGTGGTCACTGGTGGTCCTCCTTGGCGGCGAGCCACCGCTGGTGTGCGGTGAGCGGGGCGGGCTGCCCGCGGCGGCGTTCGCGGCGGGCAGCGAGGATCAGGTCGAGCAGCCGTTGTGCTTTGGTGTCGGCCTGTGGGCGCAGGTGCGGCGGGCAGCGTTCGTCGACGGTGAAGCTGCCGTGTTTGAGGTCGAGAACCACTCGGCACCGTACGATCATGGCGCCCATGCCCTGCTTGCGTTCGTACAGCTGCAGGCCGGCGTGGACGGTGGGGCCGCGGCCGGTGGGATGGGCCAGGACATACTCGTTGCGCCAGGCCCAGTAGCGGGTGTTGGGTGCCAGCCGTACGCCGCTGGGCTGGCCGTCGCGGTGGTACGGCCACCAGCCCGGCCCGTAGGCGATGTCGAAGTCGTCGACCTCGTACGCCCAGTCGCCGTCTGGCAGCTGCAGGCCGCACATGTCGAAGACGGGTTGGTGATACACGTGACCTCCCCTGGGAGAGTGGGTTGGGATGCGGAATCTCCTGGCGGCTGTGTGACGCCGCAGTTGCGGGCGCTGATCGCGCGTTTCGAATGGTGTGCGCATGGCCGACGGCGAGCGGGCGTGCTGCTCGCCGGGGCGCCGACGGTGCAAGCCGGTTCAACCGTGTCGGGTGAGGCGGCGGGCGGCTGTGTCGCGTGCCGCTAGAGGTGGGCGCGGCGGTGCCGTTCGGCGGCGGTCAGCCACACCCCGCGGTCCGGATAGAGTTCGTTGCGGCGGCGAACGCAGTTGTCGCAGATGGGTTCTGGGCGGCTGCGGGCGCGCGCCTGCGGGGTGGGTTCGATGGTCACGGGCCGGCCGTTGACGACGGCCCGGTCGATGGGTAGGCCGGTGTGCGGGTCGACGCGGACGGTGTTGACGCAGTCCGGGCAGGCGAGCGAGAGCAGCGTGCAGGCATAGCAGTCAAACAGGAGCAGGACGTCGCTCACGGCTCCTCCTCCGGTCGTGGGCCAGGCGCGGCCGGCGTGACCAGGCGGCGGGTTTCGGTGGGTTCGTTGCCGTCGCCGGTGTCGACGGTTTCGTGACGCGCCAGCAGCCGACCGACGGCATCGGGCACGGCCCCGCCGGGATCGTGGCCAGCTGTGCCGGCGACCAGGTCGAGCGCGACACGGATGGCCGAGGCGGGGATGAGCGCCTCGTGCTCGACGACGGTGGTGGTGCGCCAGCGAACCCGTGTCGTCGACGCCGGTCGGGTCGCGATGGCGTCCTCAACGACCCGCGACGTTTCGCAGTTGTCTGGGCAGACGGTGTGGCCGTATAAGAATCCGACGTCCACATTGGACCAGGTGCAATGGGTGCCATTGCTGGTCTGGTGTTGGCTGAGGTGCGGCATTCGTCACCCCTCCCGTTCGACGATGCGGGAGGCGCTGCAGGCCTGCGGGCAGCGGCCGTCGTGGTGTGGGTAGTCGTCGCCGACCGGCGTCTGCGACTAGGGGCACCAGTCTCCGATGTCGTTGACGTGGTCGTTGAGCATCCGCCGGGTGTCGGGCAGCGGGGCCGAGGACGGGCCGGCGGCCCGCTCGGCGATCTGGGTGGTCGCGATCCCCCCGCTGTCAGGGTGGCTGCTGGTGGTCACGGCCGGCTCGCCCGCCGCGGGCGGCGCCTGCCGTGCCTTACGCAGCAGCGACGTCAGCTGCAGGTGCCCACCATCCCAGGCGATCTGTGAGATGAACCGCCGCTCGTCGCTGTCGATGGGTCCGACGTCGCCGAGTGCGGTGTAGATGAGGTCACGGTTGTGCTGGTGCTGACGGGTCGCGGCGTCATGCCAGTCGACGGGTTCGTGGATGGACTGTTCCTCCATGACATACCTGCCTTCCAGGTGAGATCTGTAGTGCCGCAGCAGCGCTCGATCGGGCAGCTGCACGCGCGGCGTGCCGCCGACCGTGGCCGGCCGGCGGTGAGAGACCGGAGTTGTCGTGACGTTCTCGTGCGGCTCGGCTGCGTCGGGCGCGTTCCGGTTCGGCTGTTACGCCGGCGTGCCGTTGGTCAGCGCTGTCGCCAGATGGAACGGCAGCGAGGGCACGTCACGTCGCTGATGGAACCTTCGGCTCCTCGGCCGTCGAGGCCGACACCGCATTCCGCGAAGTAGGTGAAGCCCGCCCGCACGATATGGGTGCGGGAGTTTCTGCGGCCGGTTCCGGTGATGGTGACGATGGGCTGTTTCGGAAGCCCGAGTGCGCGTTTGACGCCGGCCATGCTCGGGATCGCGGTGGCGGCGTCCGGTGCCACGTCGGCGCGCCACGCGACGTCAAAGGCGTCCGCGTCGGGGTGGAAGTGCGCGGTCACCTGGACGCCCTGGTAGCTGGCGATGACGTCGCATCCGTCGCGGATCGTGGTGGTAGCACCGAGCCTGCGCAACGCCTGGGCGAACCGGCAGGCGGTGGTCGGTGCCATCACTGCTCTGCTTCGCAGGCGTCAGCGAATCGCTGCGCGAAGGCTTTGAAGTCGGCGACCTTCCGTGGGGTTTCCAGCCGAAACGCTCCGGGTTGTCAACGGCGATCGGAGGGCACATCCGACCTTGGGCGCTGATCCAGAAGGAGAAGCACGGCGCGTCAAGTCCTTCGTACCAGCACAGTTCGCGCCGGGTGCCGGTGGCGCTGGTCCAGGCGAACACGTAGATGCCCAGCGCGGACTCGTTTCGTATCGTGGTTGGCATGGCCGTCACCAACCCGGCCTTGTCGGGCACTGGCGCGCGGTGGACGGGGGCCGTTGTGGCGCGGGGTTGACAGCTCGCATGGTGTGGTTTTCTGCGCGTGGGCGCCCGGGCAACGGGCGCGTGCCTCGGGGCACCGGCGCCAGCGCGCAGGCCCACCCCGCGGCCGGGGTGGGACCACGACGGTGGTGGCGGCTACCCGAGGCGGGGTGAACACACGGGAGGGTCAGGTGCGGATGGTGACGTCGGGTGAGCGACCGAGCAGCTGCGCTGCTTCGGTCACCTCGCTGTTGGTGAAGCCGTGGGCGTGGCCGGCGGCGGTTAGGAACCGCTGGCCGGTGCGGGCGACGCCTCGGCGGATGAACGCCAACGCGTGTGCTGCGCCGGGGTTCTCCGGCGCCGCAAGGTCGGTGAGCCGGCCCGGGTGGACCGCCTCGAAGGCGCCGTAGAAGGTCCGGCCGTCGTCGTAGGACTCGACCGAGCCGAGGCGGGCGACCAGCCGGTCGGCCAGCCACCGTGCGGGGCCGCGGTCCTCGCCGTCGGGGTACACGTCCGCCGTGACGTCGTCGCGCTCGGCGTGGACCCGCCAGTAGGAGCGGTCCGGGTTCCACCAGCCGGACTGTTCGGTGTAGCCCTTGCCGGGTTCGCAGCCTTCGCCGTAGGCGTTGGTGTCCGACCCGTCGAGGGTGATGATGGTGGCGCTGAAGTACAGCTCACGCGCCGTGGTCATGGGGATGTCAGCCTCCTTGAACTCGTCGCCCGCGCTGGCCCGACGCCGCGTCGCGGGTTGTGCAATAGGTGACCGGTCCGACCCAGCCGGACCCGGTCGGGGTGATCACTAGGTGTCGGTGCCGGCCAGGTGCATGCGGCCAGGAGCCGGACCCCGGTCAGCGCGACGGCTTCTCGTGGCCGGCTTGCGGGTCGGTGATCGTGAGGACGTGACGCCATCCGCTGGTGCTCCAGATCTGCCAGATCCCGCCGGGCCTCGCGACCGGGTCGTTGGTCAGGTGGACGGCCAGATCGGTCAGTCGGGTGGTGTTGAGCGCGGCGACGGCGCGGATGGTCAGGCACCGCCCCTGCGGGTCCATCAGCCGCACGAGGGTGAGCCCCGCCTTCGCCGCGCGGGTGATCTCGGCGGTGAGGTCGAACTCGTCGACCAGGCTGTTGAGGAGGGTCTCCTCGTCGACGTGTTCGCCGTGCCGGCGGCATCGCGCGACGTACTCCTGCATCTGCCGCCAGCCGAACACGTCGTGGTGTCGGCTGCGGAATGTGGTCTCGCCGCCGTGGCCGTCGTTCTCGATCGTCCCGATCGGTGTGGTGTCGAGGTGCAGCTCGGCGGTGAACGCGACCCCGTCGCTGGTGGGGAGCTGGTGCAGCGCGGTGACCCGCAGCCTGCGGTGCGGCACCCGAACGTCGCTGTGGACCAGCGCGATCAGGCCGTCCGGGTCGGGTCCGGCTGCCGCGTCTGGCCGAAGGTCGCGGGGATCGCCGGTGGTGTCGGTAGTGGGCATCGTGGACAGGGTCGCGGGGATGGTGTGTGCGGCGGGCCAGTTGTCGTCGAGCCAGCCGGCCAGCAGCTTGTTGGATTCGGCGACGACCGCGTGGTCGGCGCCGGGTGCCAGGTCGCCGGTGGTGACTTCCGGATACTGTGCGGCGAACGTGGCCCACATCGCGTCGCGGGCGGCGTCGGCCGCCTGCGCGAACCGGGTCCGCCGCGCCTGCACCTCGTCGATGACCGCGACGACGAGATTGACGAGGTCGTCCATGGCGGGGTGCTCCGGCACCGTGACCGCCCACGTGTCGTCGCCATCGGGTCCGACGGCGAACTCGGCGGTGTCGGCCCACGGCTCGCGGCGGCCGGGTGCTTCGAACCAACCCGGTCCCGCAGCGGCCGACCAGCGCGGATCGCCATACCGGTCCGGGACCTGCCGGCCGGCGTAGAGGGTGGCCGTGTTACCGCCGGTGTGCTCGACGACGGCGTCCTGGCCGCGCTCGTGCAGCGCCGAAGCGACCACCTGTAGGTCGATGCGGGTGGGGTTGCGACCGGTGTTGAACGCCTCGCGCAACTGTGCGAGCAGCTCGGCGTCGATCTGCTCCGGCAGGTTCAGGTCCACCCGGATGCGGGAGGCGGCCCACAGTTGGTCGTCGGTGGGCGGGGGTGTGCCGTTGGCGACGCTGGCCTCGCCCCAGGCGGTGATGATGTCGATGTGTTCCAGCCAGCGCAGGTTGTGATAATCCATCTCGTGCTCCTCGGTGGTTCGGGTCGATACGTGGCACGCCGAACACACCTGCCGCGGCGCGCGCCGCAGGGCAGCCAGGTGCCGTTCGGCGTGCAGCGCTCAAGGGATCAGGGGTCAGTGCTATCGGTGGCCGCGTTGCCGGCGGCGCAGCTCGGTGAGGGTGAGTGGGCGGGACACGCCGCCGCGGTGCTCGCGCAGGATGGCCACGTCGCCCAGTTCGGCGCGCAGCTGCTGCTCCCGCGCTTCGGCTTGCGCGTAGCGGTCGGGGAAGACAGTCGCCGGTGTAGGTCGGCGCGTCATGCAGCGCCCAGCAGGGTCCGTGCCTTAATCCCGCGTCACTGCGCGAAGCGTTGCCGCCAATGCGGCTGTCTTGTTCGCCGTCCGGAACATCGAGACGGCATTGGCAGCGATGTCCGCGACTCCGTCCTCTCGCTCTTGCTCAGTGAACGGCAATTTCGCATGTGGACCGACGCGGAACGCGGGCAGGTTGTAGTGCTCACGGGCAACGACATTCGCGTCCGGAATCGCGTACTCATCGAATGACCCGAAGTCGAGCCCATCGATGGCCGTCTCCTGGTTGCCCGTGCAGAGGACAACGAGGTCGTACGTGCGGCCATCGATGAGTCCCATGCCGGGCAGCGCGACTGGCCGTGCCCGGCGACCCAGCACGTTGAGTCGCCGCACGCCGAGGCGATCCGGCCGCAAGTAGCGGCCAATGGCCTGATACCTGCCGCGAATGTCCTGCTGCCACTCTTCGCAGGTGGTCGGCAGTTCGTCGGAGTACATGTCGATCCGGTCCACGCTGTCCAGCGCGGCAGCGGCCATGAACGGTTGCGGCGCGATGCCAAGGAACGACTCGACGGCGCATTTGGCGGAGTCGCCACCACCGATGACCGCGGCGCGGCGCGCACCGCGCAGCGGCCACATGCTGGCCATGCGTTGCATGAACAGCGGGAAGGTGAGGATCGTGGTGCCGTTGGCAACGTCGGGGTTGTCCGGATCGCCCAGTCCCCGTGCGTCGATGACGCGCCCGGCGAGCAGCGGGTCGCGATCGGCAATCTCGATCTCCACCCCTGTTCCGTCACGAGCGACGGACAGGACCTTCGCGTTAGTCACCACATCAGCGAACTGCGCCAATGCCAACCGGATGACGAACGCCATGTCCGTGTTCGTCTGGTACTCCACCATGGACACGTTCGCTGGCTGGATCGGTGCGCCCGGCAGGTAGTTCAGGCTTGCCCTCTGGTCGCCTGCCAGTCCTGCGGTTCCAGCGCGGTTACGGGAGTTGAGGTAGAACGTCGGCCGCGCGGTCATGGCGAAGGTGCCACCGGCCCGCTCGTTGCGTTCCAACACCAGTGGTTTCGGGTATCCACTGAGGACACGGGTTGCTGCGTATACCGCTGCGTGGAATCCGCTACCGATGATGACCTCGCGGTCGGTGCTGCCGGAGCTCAGCGCGTCTTGCTGACGCGGCTCGTCCGACCAGTAGGCGTCCAAGACCTGGTCAGCGAGATCGCGGCCGTTCGGGTCCAGGGCGATGCCGGTGAGCTTCGCAGCCAACGGGCTCGGGAACTCCGACTCCCGTTGCGTCATCGCCCGCATTCCCTCAGAGGCAGCCTGCCTCAAAGCGACGGCGGTCAGGAGGGACTCGATCTGCGCGGACGGCTCGAAGGGGTCGGACATCAGTGGTGATGTGTCGGGCACGGTGGTCCTCCTCGGCAGTTCACCGGGTCACCGCACCGGGCCGCGTACCCACCCCGGGTGTTCCCGGGGGGTTGCGGCACGCGGCCGGCGCGGTCCCCGGAAGGGTCAAACGGGTGGGTAGCTGGGTCTGGCGGTTACCAGTCCCAGGTGGGCAGATCGCCGACCTGGTCGGCGTCGGCGTCGAACAGCACGTGTTCGAAGCCCGACGCGCGGGCGTAGCGCTGCATCGCCAGCACCTCGGGCGGCAGGTCGGGATGGCCGACCGCGTGAGCTTGCGGGTCCGGTGGGACCCACGTCAGCCAGCCGTACGTCAGGTGGTAGGTGCAGGTGCGATGCGGCACCGCGGGCCGTGCGGGTACCGGTGGTGCCGGATCACCGTCGCTGCGGTGAGCCGACGGGGAGGTGACGGTCCGTCAACCACGTCGTGGCGGACGATGCGACAGGCGCTACGCGGGGGCGATGCGGCCGGCGGCGCGGATGGGTGGGTGCGGCTGGTGGTGGTCCACTCGTCGATGAGCGGTTCGCGGCGCAGTCCCGCGAGCAGGGCGGCGGGCGCCCGGCCGGCGCGGCTGCTCTGGCCGTTGTCGGATTCGCCCCGTGCCACGCGCGATGCCCGGCGCACACGAGCTCTGGACGCGGGCTGATGAGACAGATCTGCGGCGGCGGGAGAATCGACGACATCGCCGTGACGCAGGCGGTGACGGTGAACGAGCTCGCCGCCGCGAGCCCGACGATGACCGCTCGTCCGAGTACTGAACCACATGCGTGGTCATTCCTGGCCGCCCAGCAGCATCGCGAACGTGTCGTCGGCTTCCAGGGCTTCGCAGAGCGCCGCGCCGGGCTGTTCCCCGGATTCGTAGGCGCCGCGCCAGGACCAGTCGGAGAGGTCGAAGATGGACACTCCGAGACGCCGTGTGCAGGTGACGTCGGCGACCAGCAGCCAGGCGGCAAACCCGCGGTCGCCGTCGGCGTGGTCGCGGCAGTGTTGGCCCCGCGGCGAGTCCAGTACCGCGGCGATCGCGGTGCGCCGCTGGTCGGTTTGCTCGTCCCACCAGCTGTTCACAGCGCCACCTCGATCCAGCTCAGGACCTCCTTGTAGTCGTCGTCGTCGTAGTTGCGCTCGACGACGTCGTGTAGGTCCTGGGCCTGCCCGGTCAGGTACGCGATGGCGGCGTTGACGAGCAGGTTCAGACCGTCGCGCGGCCCTTCGTCGCCGGCGTCCACCGCGTCGAGGATGTCGTCGGCGGCGTGGTTGAGCGCCTCGGTCACCTGCTGCTCGGTGAACATGGTCGGCTGCATGGGCGGGGCCGGTTCGGTGGTGGGGTTGGTGGTGGTCATGGCGACACCTCCGTCGCCGCCGCGTACTCGGGGTTGGCGCGCTGGTAGGCGTTCAGCAGCAGGCACGCCTGGTGGGCGATGTGGGCCAGCGCAGAGATGGCGGCGGCGATGCCGCGCTGGTCGCGGCCGGCGAAGTCTTTGATGTCCTGGTGCAGGGTGGCCAGGCGTATCCCGTTGGACAGGTCGACGGTGATCAAGGCCCCCTGGTCCAGAACCTCACCGTCCGGGATGAGCCACAGGTCGACGGCGCCGATGTCGGCCCGGCGGCATAGCCCGTCCGGCCCGGCGGTCAGCAGATCGTCGATGGTGGCGAGGAAGCCCTCCAGGCCGGGACCGAACAGGTCCTCGTCGACGCCGAGGCTTTCGGCCCGGGTGAACCCGTCGGTGCCGCCGGGCTGGCGCAGCCACGCCTGGGCGGCTGCGGGGTCGAAGGTGAGTGCTGGCGTGCAGTGCACGGTGGCTCCTCCATCGTGAATCACGGGGGAAACCCGTCCGGCCGCGTGCACGCCCGGGTCGATCCCGGGAAACGGCACGCGGCCAGTCAGGTCCCGGGATGCGGATAGGTGCGGGGCTGGGTGCTACCAGTCCCCGGTCGGTTGGTCGAGCCGATCAGTGTCGGCGTGGTGGTGCGGGCATGCGGCTGCGGCCACCGGCGTGACGCAGGGTGTCATCGAGCGCCGGTGGGCGTGCTGGCCCAGATGTTGGCTCGGCCGCTTGGCCCGCCGGTGCTCACCACCGTTGTGGTGCGCGGATCGCGTGTCGCGGCAACCGGGGTCAGTGCCCGTCGTCGCGGGTGGTTTGGGTACCGATCAGGACGCTGACGCCCTGGACCGCCGGCCAGCCGTGGGAGGTGCCCGGTGCGGTGTCGTCGAACGCCTCGTACCGTCTGCCGTTCTCCATGCCGAACACGGCCGCCCGCGCGAGCCGGTCGCCGACGAATGCGTGGATGTCGATGCACAGGTGCGGCCGGTCGCCGTCGGCGCCGACACCGCACAGCTGCAGCACTGCGGTCTTGTCGCCGAATGTGACGACGACGGTGGGCCAGTGCGCGATGTCGTCGCCGACGTCGATGGCCGGGTACCGGCCATCGGCCGGGCCGTACTGGCGCATGAAGGACTCGAAGGTCTCTGCCATGCTGTGTCTCCTCTCAAACGTGGGTTGTGTTGGTGTGGTGCGCTTTGCGCCGTCGCCGGGATCGGCGGCACGGCGTGGGCGGCCGGTGACTGAGGTGAGACCCGTCGTCGCATGTGGACAGTCGCCGGGCAGCCCGGTGTGGTGTGGTCGGGGCGGGTGGCACAGGTGCGGGCGGGCGATGGCCGCGCCGACCCCGCCGCCCGTGGTGGGGTTCAGATCGTCGCCGCGCGGCTGATCATGCGGGTGGTGTTGTCGGGGCCGGTGGCGACGTCGACGAGGAAGGTCCAGGAGCGTTTGCCGCGGCGGATGCCGATGCGTAGCTCGTCGCGGTGCATGCCGGCGTCGATGAGGACCTGGTTGTTGTTGTCGGCCCGCCAGTGCAGCGTCATGACGTCGCCGACGCGGATGAAGCCGGCGATCGAGCCCCAGACGTCGTCGAGCCCTGCCGCGTGGATCATGGCGGAGGCGCAGGCTCCGGGCGTGCGTGTTCATGCCAGCGGCCGTCGCGGTCGAAGCCGACGATGGTGGCGCCGACGTGGATGCGCCGGCGCCGGTCGGTGTGGTGGGCGTCGGGGAACAGCCGCTGTTGGGTGGCGGTGAAGATCCGCGGTTCTGGATGGGCCCAGGTGGTGAGGTCGGCGTCGATGTAGGCGGTGCCGTCGCGACGAACCTGGAAGCAGATCCTGTCGGCGCGGCGCAGGGCCTGCACGTCGCTGATGTGGAGCAGGCCGCGCTCGTCCTGCTCCGTCTCTGGTTGCTGGGTGTTGTCGGGGTTCGTTTGGCGCGGGTCGGTCATAAGCTGTCCCTCTCGCAGTTGCTGGGTGTGTGGTGGAACTTTCGGCGGTGCCGGGAGCGGGGACGCGACGGTCGGGTTGGCTCGCGGTGTCGCCAGCGGGTGATGGCCGCCGGGCAGCGTTACTGGCTGGTCGTCGCCGCTTCCTGCTCGGCTGCGGTGGTTGGCCGGTCGGCCTCGGCGTCGCGTTCGGCGATGGCCGTGCGCAGGAAGTCGCTCGCGCGGCGCGTCTTCTCGGCGAGGATGTCCAGGCCGCGGGTGGCCGGGCCGACCGGCTCGGCCAACCAGGCGTCACCGGCCAGCCGGAGCCGGAAGTCCGTCAGGCACGCGTCGGGGCGGGGTGTGTCGTCCGGGACGACGTAGCAGCTGCCGTCGACGACGCCGGTCTCGTCGGTCGGGTACAGCAGCAGGTACTCGGTGTGCCAGGCGGAGAACGCCAGGTCCGGTTCGAGCCACACCCCGCACGGCTGCGGGGCATGGTCGGTCGAGCGGGCCCCGTGCGGCGAGGTCCGGTCGGCGTAGAACGGCCACCAGCCCGGCCCGTACGTGACGCCACCGTCGTTGAGGATGTACGTCCAGGTCTCGTCGGCGGCCTGCGGCAGGCCCGGCGGCATCTGCCAGGCGGGGCGTGCGTGTCGTGTGCTCGTCGGTCGATCTCCACTTCGGTGTAGGACGGCGGGTCGATGTGCGGGTCGGGGCGGGGGCTTGCCACGGCGTGTTGGTAGAGCACGTCTTCGGCCGTGGCGTAGGTCGGTGCGGCTGCCGCGTACGCGAGCGCGACGTCCGGGTCCGGGATCTGCTCGCGGTGCGCGTAGCGGTAGTGGCAGGCGTCGCCGACGTCGCGGCGCTGCCCGTCGAGGGTGCTCACCGCGATCGGCGGCCGGTACGGACGCGGGCGACGGTGCCGACGATCCACTCGGTGGGCTCGTTGATGCGGCTCTTCGGCCAGCCGCGTTCAACCTGGTCGAGTTCCTTCGATCCCAGGTGCGGTGGGATGGTGGTGTGCGAGGCCAGGAGCTTGTCCAGCACGGTGTCGGGATGGTCCCCGCCGTACCCGACGACGATCGGGTCGCCGCGACGGACCCTGTCGAGGTAGAGCGGCATGGTGATCGTGTAGCGGGTCATCGCGCCCACCTGAAGGACTCCCAGCCGTTGCCGGAGTCGCGGTGCGCGATCCGTTTCGGCGACGTACTGCGCGATCGTCAACGTCCGGCCGCCGACCAGACGCAGCGTGGTGACCGTCGCGTGTTCGGCGCAGACCTGCCCGACCCGTGGCGCCTTCGCCACGGCCTCGCCGGCGCAGTGCTTGCGGCCACACTGGCGTTGCGTGGACTGCCGGGACCACCCGGGGATGAACCCGTAGTGGCAGACCCTGCACTCGGCCCCCGCGCCGTGGCAGAGGACCGAACCGCGCAGCTGGCAGGTGGCCGGTGGGCAGTCGCGGTCCTGCGCTGCGCGGCAGAAGCGGCACTGCGGCCATGGGTAGTTGCGGGGGGCGTGCTGGCCGCCGTACACCCAGCGCCCCAGGGAGTTCGTCACGATGCGGCCTCCTCACAGCTGGTCGAGGTTTCGTTGGCGCGGCCGGGCTCGCTGTGCGTGGCCGCGGTGTGTCGGGGCTGCTCGCGGTCACGGTGTCTGGCCGTGCCGGCCCGCTACGGATGCGCTGGCCGTGGTGGCCGAGCGCACGGCGTCGACCGCGGCGGGCACGTCGGGGTAGGTGGCGGCGGTCGCGGTGCCCGGGGTGAACAGGGCGCGGCACACACCGGCGGTGCGGTTGTAGACCCGCACCCGCCAGTCGTGTCCGCGGTACGGCGGAACGAGGTACGCGTACAGGTCGACCGGCCGGGCGGGTGGATGCAGGTCCAGGGTGTAGCAGCCGCAGTGCGAGGGCTCCCCGACCGCGGTGTGCCAGCCGGGCGGCAGCAGCGCGAGCGCGGCCGGTTGCGCGGCGGTGGCGGCGTCGCGGGTCTGCGCGATCGCCTGCAGCTCCTGAGCTTGGGGCTGGCGCCAGGCGTGTTCGGCGAAGCTGACCCATTGCCCGGTCGGTTCGTCGTGCACCAGCCAGATTCCGCAGTGGGTGCACCAGGGGATGCCTGGCGCTGGTGGGTGGATTCGGTGCCGCGGTGGGCACAGACGATGTTCATCATCACTGTCCCTTCTGGACTGTCGTTGTGGTCGACCCGTGCGGGGCCGCCTCGGGACGAGCGTGCGGTGGGTGCCGAACCGTGGCGGCCGGTGACCGGCGGGTGCGGGTCACGCGGTGGCGGGCGAGCCGAGGAACACCTCGGTGCCGCAGCCCGGCCGCCAGCGTGGTCGCGCCGGTGTGCCGTGCGGGGCACGGCCGTGCGCCGAGGTCAGGTTGGAGTGCTGGCGTGGTTGAGCGGGTGAGCGGGCTGATCACCAGCCGCGGTCCTGGCGCCGCAGTTGGCCGCGGATCTCGCCCAGCGCGCAGAAGACGGCGTCCTGCGCGGTGGTGAACGCGACGACGTGGCCGGCGGCTTGCACGTTGTAGCCGACGTGGCTGGAGTAGACCCCCACGGTGTAGGTGTCGCCGCTGGTGTCCACACTGATGTGTGCGTAGGCGCCGGGCTTGCCGAAGCTGAACGTCGGCACGTCGACCCAGTCGGGGCTGATGGTGACGTCCCGGAAGGTGTGATCGATGACGGTGTCGTGGCGTTCCCGGTAGACGCTGGTGTAGCCGTCTGGCAGTGGGATGGCGAGGAGGGCATCAAGCATGACGCCGATGTGGTCATGGGTCATCGGTGGTCTCCTGCGAGGTCGAAGTGGGGGCGAGCGGTGTTGTCTGCTCGCCGCGACTACGGGGTTGTGGGTCAGCAGACGAGCGGATGGGTTGCCGGGCAACGGGTGTGCCGGTCCCGAATCCCGCTGTCCGGGGACCTGCCCGGTTGGTCAGGGCATGGCCATGGCGAGACTCGCCGGATGTGCTCCAGCCAGCCGCCCACCACCGCACGGACACGACGTCGACATGCTCGGGTGTCGGCAACGCGGTGGTGGTGTTCGTGGCTGGTATCGTCTGGACGAGGAGCGCAAGGGGAGAGCCCCGCAGCGGGCGCGGTGATGCAACCTGTTGTGGGGCAACCGATTCATCGGCTCGGTTCGCGCAGGTTGATGCCGCGTTCGGCGAAGAAGGCGACCGGGTCCGCCGCGTTCAGCGGTGTGGCGGGTTGCCCGAGATGCGTCTCCAGGTGCAGGTGCGGGCCGGAGGAGTGGCCGCTGCTGCCGACCTGGCCGATGACCTGCCCCACGGCCACCTGCTGTCCGACGTGGACGAACGGGCGGCGCACCATGTGGCAGTACCGGGTGACGGTCGAGTCGGCGTGCAGCAGCTCGGTGTACCAGCCGCAGCCGCGTACGGTGACCGGGTCACCGTCCACATCGCACGAGTACGGTGCGCCGCCCACGAGGTGGGCGTTGCACTCGACGCGCAGCACGACACCGGAGGCAGCGGCGTGGATCGGGGTCTGTTTCGCCGCGGCGATGTCGACCCCGTCGTGGCCAGGGCGGTCCCCGGTGCGGAACCCGGACACGACCGGTCCCGCGACTGGCTTCATCCAGCCGGCGACGCTGATACACTGCTCACCGGTGACGGGTGCCGCCGAACCGGACGGGCCGGCGGTCAGTCCAACGAGGACAGTCGCGTCGGTCTCCCACTTGGCGTAGGCATCGGGATAGGCGGATCGCTGAACGGCTTGCGCGGCCTCGGTCAGCGGCATGCTCTGCCAGCCCGCGACGGTGATCAGCTTGTCGTAGAAGCGGCCGGCGGCGTAGGCCGGGTTCATGATCTGTTCCGGGGTGCCCCATCCTTGGCTCGGTCGCTGCTGGAACAGGCCCAGCGAGTCGTGGGCGTTGCGGTCACCGAGGTTGGGCAGGTTGCGCAGGTTCGATTCCTGGATCGCGGTGGCCACGGCGATGATCTGCCCACGGACCGGGATGCCGCGTTGCACGCCGACGGCGACGATGATCTGAACGTGGTGCAGCTGTTCGGCGTCGTACCGCGCGGTGGTCTGCCCGCTCGGGCTGACGATGACCGAGCACGTGGAGGCGGTGCCGGCCACGGCCATGATCCCGCCGACGCAGAGGAACGCCACGCCGAGTACGGCGGCGACGAGGGCGGTGAGGGTGCGGCCGGTCATGGCCGGTTCCTGATGCTGTGCATAGCTTTCTTTCCCTTCGAGACGGACGAGGTGGCGATGACGGCCTCCGGTGGTGGTGCCGGTGGCGTGGTCCGCCTCGAAGCGGGTGCGGGTGGGCCACGGTGACGTGGCCCACCCGCACCGTTGGTGGGCTAGGAGGCGGGCGCCGGGTCGTGCGGCAGGTGGCCGTTGGTGCTGGCCAGCTGCGCGAGTCGCACGGCCGGTGGGATCGGGGAGTTGAGCAGCCCGGTGGCGCCGACGCTGCGGATCCACTGGACCTGCCGGACGGAGATGCCGTGCCGGTCGGCGAACTGTCGGGGGTCGATGTCGGGGTCGGCGGCCAGCTCGGCCCACAGCTGGCGCCACCGGTCGTAGGCGGGCTGCTTGGTCGGCACTCGGCGCAGCACGTCGGTCGGTGGCATCGGTGCGGCCATCGCCAGCGCGGCACTGGGTTCGAGGTCGCTGCCGCCCACCGGGGCCGGGGCTGGCCGCTCGGCGGGTGCCGACGGCGGCAGCAGGTCGGTGCCGATCGCCCGCGCCCAACCGGCCACGTCGGCGTGGGCGGTGAGCTCGCCGGCGACGGCGTCGATGTCCAAGGTGGTGGCGGCGATGGCCGCCCGGACGGGGTCTTTGTGCCGGGACCGGATCAGGGTCTCGACGTGGGTGGCCAGGGCGGCGCGGCGTTGCTCGTCGCGCAGCTGCGCTCGGGCCAGTGCGAGGGACTCGTGCAGGCTGTGGCCGTGGGCCAGGGCCAGGGATTTCGCCCGGCGGGTGACGGCGGGTTCGCGCCGCCACTGGGCCAGGCCGTAGACGGGTGCGGTGTCGGCGAGCTTGCCCGCGGCGCGCAGTGCGTCACGGCGGCGGGCGGCGGCGTGCATCAGCCACACGGCGTAGGCGAAGACGCCGAGGCCGCCGAAGACGACGGCCAGGTACGGCACGTCGGCGTGGCCGAGGATGTTGATGCCGACCCCGGTGGTGACTGAGCCGGCGGACAGGATGCGCCAGCCGTAGGCGGCTTCGCCGAGGCGCTGGCGGGCGTCGGCGAACGCGGAGGTGACGACGCCGCCGAGGTCGATGACGGCCGCGAACGGTGTCACCATCGCCGCGCGCCACCACCAGTCGAGCTGCGCGGGCCAGGGTGGGGTGTCCACGCCGACCCAGATCTGGCCGATCGTGGAGCCGAGCGCGGCGATGAGGTAGAACACCCACGCCGCGTGTTCGGCGGCGCGGCTATGCGCGCGGGTGTTCGTCGTCGGTGTGAGGTTCATGCGCCACCTGCCATGCGGCGGCGGTGGTGTGCGGTGGTTGGGGTCATTGGGGTCCTCCTGCGGTGTGGGCAGGCCCCAGCGCCCCGGTGCGGGACGCTGGGCCTGAGCGGCGTGGGCGTCCCGCGACGCGGGCACCGTGTGGGGGTGCCCGCGGTTGGGCGGAGACTGTGTTCAGGTGGTGATCTGGAACCGGGCGGGTCTGACCGTGGTTCGGGTCACGACGCCAACAGCGGCGAGGTGCAGCAGGTGCCGGCGGATGGTGCCGTGCGAGCGGTGCAGGACCTTCGCCAGCTCGTAGGGGCTGAAGTCCAGGTCCGGGTGGGCGCGCAGGTGCTGCAGCAGCAGCGGCGCGAGCTGCCCGTCAGGCAGCCGGTCTCCTCCCGACGGGGACACCGCACGGGAGCCGGGCGGTGCTGGTGCTGTGGCGCCGTCGCGGGTCGGCCGGCCCGGCGGCGGGTGGTGCTCCACCATGGGTCCTCCCACAAGACGGGGGTGGCGGTGCGACGCGAGATTGGCGCCGCGCGTGGGTTCGGCGGGTCGCGGCGACCCGGCGGCGACTGGCGGCGACCCGGCCGTGGGTCGCGGTGAGTCGCGGTGAGTCGAGCGCATGGTTCGGCGACTCGTCCTCGTCGGTGAGCTGCGTCGGAGGGCCGGATCAGGCGGGGCGGTGGCGGCGGCACACGACGAGGCCGCGGCCGGTGTCGTCGCGGATGGCGCGCACCTCGTTGGTGAACAGGTGCCGGTCGAACTTTTGGGTGTCGAAGAACTCGATGGCGCCCAGCCCGCGCAGCGTCTTCTCCCAGCCCAGCTCGTCGAGCCGGTACGCGGTGTAGGACAGCTGGTGGCCGAACCGGCCGATGTAGGCCTCGCCGAACGCGGCAGGAATGTCGTCGGCGTTGAGCAGGCCGGCGACGCCTTCGGCGGCCAGCCAGTCACCGACCACACCGGCGGGCAGGTCGTGCGCCGCGGCGGTGCGGTTGATGGCGCACAGCACGTCCAGCTGGGGGTGTCGTGCGTCGCGGCCGTACTGGCCGTACCCGTACGCGGTCATGATGATCGGCGCTTGGGTGCCGGTCGCGTCGGCGACGCGTCGGTGCGACTCGTCGAGGTCGCCGCTGATGGGTACCCACCAGGCGCGGGCCGGCTCGCCCGGGTTGGCGACCCGCAGCGACCCGACCCGGTCGGACCGATACCCGTTGTCCATGTCCTCGTCGCGGCCGTCGCGGGCGTCGCGAAGGTTGGCCAGCTGGCCCAGGGTGTGCCGGTACAGGTCGGCCAGCGCGGCGGTGGCCGACTGCTGGTGCTTGACCTGGTTGCGGGTCAACGCCGCCTCCGGGGTGACGATCACGCCGTCGACGGTGAGCCAGCAGACCGGGAACCCGTCCGACAGGACCAGGTACACCGGGGTGGCGGCGGTGACGGTGCCGGCCGTGCGGGCGGCGAGCAACTCGTTGAGCTGCGGTGGCCAGCCGGGCGCGCCGGTCTTGGCGGCCGGCAGTCGCCAGGCGTCGTGCAGGTCGACGCCGACGAGGTGGCCGGCGTCGGCGTAGGACAGTCGCTGCATCTGGCGCAGCGCCTCGGTGATCGTGTACCTGGCCATGAGCGGTTCCTCCATGGTGTGCAAGGGGGCACCGCGCGGCAGGCCACGACCCCGGCAGGGGCCGCGGATGTCGCGTGCGGTGCCCCTGGTGGGATAGCGGTCGTGGGTGTGCCTGTTGTCGTGGTCCGGGAACTAGTTCACCAGTCCGGCCGTCCACAGTGGATGCCGCCGGCGTGGCGGGTGGTGGCGTTTGTGACGACGCCGCAGTGCTGAGGGCGGGACGCGGTTTACAGCATCTGCACGCCGAGCGTCGCCGCGATCGAGCGGGCCCACGTCCCGGCCCAGTCGCCGAGGTCGGTGAAGCCGTCGCTGTGCGCGCCGTGGCCGTCGTGCCAGACCTTCTGCAGCGCCCACATCAGGTTGCTGAAGTCGGTGTAGCTCAACTCGACCGGGTAGGTGTGGCCCGGCTGGGCCTGCATCGCGTCGATGGTGGCCGTGATCGCCTCGTCGGACATGTGGGTGTGGCTTGTCATGGGGTCTCCTCCCAGATCCAGTAGGGGGCCCGTGCCGCGGTGGCCGTCGCGGGTGCCGCGCCAGACGGCGGCGCCGTCGGCGTCGACGACCTCGACCCACCAGTACACGGACAGGCCTCGCAGCTCGCGGGTGACGCAGTGCTGTACCTCGGCGATGGAGGCAAACGGGGTGCCGACACCCGGCGGCACCGCCTCGATGTCGTGCACCGTCGGGTCACCGACCAGGTACTTCGGCCCGCGTACGGACACGGCGACGACTCGCAACATCACACCTCCCGGCGCTGTGACACGGCTGCACCGTCCGATGTGGACGATGTTGGGCGCTGCCGCACGTGGACGGCGGCGCCGGTGAACCGGCCGCGGGTGATGCCCAGCAGGTTGCTGGTGGTTTGACCCGCATGGTCGCCGGCGCTGGCGGCGGTGCACAGGTGCAGCAGGTGTTCGGCGAGGACCGTTGTGTGGACGGCTGGTCCGCTCGCTGTGTGGACCGGCGCCGGCAGGTGCATGCGCGGCGGTTGGCCGGCCAGGTCGGGCGTGCCCGAGGTGCGGCTCACCTGACCGCCGCTGACCGTGAGGCCCAGCTGCGCCATCCGGCGCAGCCGGTGGCGAGCTCGCGGGGGGTGAGCCGGACGACGCGGTGCAGGTGTTGATAGGTCAGGTCGGCGTTCATCGGGATCCTCCGCTCGTGGTCTGCGCCGGCCCACCGCCGGGGGGCGATGGGTTGTGCCGGCAGGAGCAGCGGCACGGCGTGGGGTCGCCGCCGCTGGTGGGCGGGCGGACGGTGCCGGGGCAACGGTCGCACCAGCCCGGCCAGCACGCCTTGGTGACGTGCTCGACGGCCGGGGCGGCGGTGAAGTCGGTGGCGACGACGACGACGGCGGTGCCGGTGTCGAGCAGCCACACGTGGGTCCACCCGTTGCTGTAGCGCACCTTGAGCCCGAGCAGCCCGTATTCGGGCCACAGGTCGGGGTCGGCGTGCCGGAACGGGTGGTCGGGGAAGTCGCAGCGGCACCGCCACAGGTCGGCGCAGCCGCAGTCGGGCACCGCCACGGTGGCCAGCTCGTTGACGCCGATGCCGGCCAGCCGGTTGGCGATGCCCAGCTGGGGCACGACCTCGTTGACCAGGGCGCCGGTGTGGAAGGACAGGCTCGGCCGGTCGATGGGCCGCACCCATTGCATGCCCGGCATGCAGGCTGCGATCGCATTGCGGCGCGGCGGGGTCAGGGTGTAGGCAGTCGGTCAGGTGGCCGATGCGGGGCAGCGTGCCGCAGGCCAGACACGTGACGGCGGTGTGGTCGCCCGCGTGGGCGGGCGGAGGGTTGGTCATGGCGTTTGGTCCCTTCAGGTTCAGGTCGTGGTGGGTGGGTGCGGTCGCGGCGGCGGGGCATCGGCGCGGCGGCCAGCTCGGGCGTCCACATGCACGCGTGGCCGCGGTGGTGTCGTTTGGCGTGTTGCAGCGCCCGGTCTGCCCGGCGCAGCAACTCCGGGACGCTCAGCCCGCGGTACGGGCCGGCGGTGACGAGGCCGACGCTGGCCCGCACCGCGACCGTGACCGGGCTGCGGCCCGCCAGCAGGTCCACCGGTTCGGTGACGACGGCGAGCAACTGCGCCGCCACCTGCTCGGCGGTGCCGGCCTGCTCGGGCAGCACGAAGGCGAACTCGTCGCGGCCGAGCCGAAACGCCGCGCCGCCGCAGGTCTGGGCCCGGTGACGCAGGCCGCCGGCGAGCAGGACCAGCAGCTCGTCGCCGCCGCGGTAGCCGACCTGTTCGTTGATGGCGGCGAAGTCGTCCAGGTTGAGCAGCGCGAACACGACCGGCCCGGCCGGGTTGCGGCCGGCGACGTGCTGGTGCAGCGCGTTCCGGTTGCCCAACCCGGTGAGCGGGTCGTGGGTGAGGTGGTGTTCGGCGCGGCGCAGCGACCGGCGCAGCCGCCGGAGCCGGGATACGGCAATCGCGTATCCGACGACGGCGCCGGCCAGGATCGCGGCGGTCGCGGTGAACGCGACCGCGTGCAGCGTAGACACGGCGGCCCACACCTCCCTTCTGGTGTGTTGGGGCGGGAGGTGTTCGGGGGCAGCCGGTAGCCGCCGGCTGTCCCCACCTCGCCAACGCTGGTGATGGGGCGGCAACCGGACCGGCCGGCGGGCCGACGCGGCAACGTCGCCCCGGCAACATTCGGGTCTTATATGGACAGTACGATGTGGACGTCGACGCCTGCGGCCCCTGCTGGCGGCGAGGCTCGATGTGCGGGTTCGACCCGACCGGCCGCCGGGTACCTGACCACGGCCGTGGTCAGCCACAGCCCACTCGCGGCGGCGGTGCGCAGCGCGGCGACCAGCCTGGGCGGATCGACCTGCTCACCGGGTAACCCCGGTGCGTGCGGCCGGCATCATCTGCGGGGCGGCGAGGCTGGTGTGCAGCCGGCGCAGGCCACGCCGTTCCAGGTCTCGCACCGCCTCGGTGCTACGGTCCATCAGCCGCGCGGCCTGGACTCGTGGGAGCCCGTCGAGGTAGCGCAGCTGAATCGCGTGGCGCTGGTTGTCGGTGAGCCGGGCCAGGCCGAGCACCCACGCCCACCGCGCCACCGTCGCCGGCGACGCCGGTGGCGGCATGGATGGCGCCGCGGTGCGCTGGTGGTCGTGGATCTCGTGCGCGGCGCGCAGGTAGCGCCGGCTGGTCCAGCCGTGGCGGGTGCAGGCGCGGGCGGCCAGTTGCAGCAGCCAGCCGCGCACGTCGTCGTGGGCGCCCGCCAGCTCGGCCAGCGCGTCGGTGAACGCGTCGTGGACCACGTCGGGGATCGCGTGCCGGTCGCGGTCCCGCAGCCGGACCGCCACGTAGCGGGTGATGACGCTCAGGTGCTCGGCGTAGAGGCGGCCGAACGCCTCGCGGTCGCCGCGTTGGGCGCGGCGCAGCAGGTCGACCGACTCGGGCGCGACGTCGCGGCGGCGGCTCGTGGCCAGGGCGGAGCGCGGGTGGTGATGGGCCATGACGGAACTCCTCCTTGCAAGATCGACAAGGGGTTCGGGCAGGGCCAGGTGGCCGTGCCCGGTGCGCGAGGTGCGCGGACGGCCGGGCGAACGGCCAGGTGGTGCGGTGTGGTGGATGATCGGGTCGGCGGGCGTGGCTGCCCAGCCGCGACCGTGGTGCTCGTCGAAAGGCGACCGCGGATGGTGCGGCTACGCCGGTGTGCTAGCGCTGCTGGTGCCGCGCGGTGGCGCGCATGTCGGCGACGGCGGCATGTTCGGCGGTGTCGGGGTCGGCGGCGGTGACGCTGGTGACCCACCGGCCCTGGCCGAAGTGCCGCCCCGCCCCGCCGGTGACCTGGTGGTCTCCGGCGATGACGCCGACCGGTACCGGCTCGTCGTCGTCCCAGACACCCACGACGGTGTAGACGCCCGCCGCCGCGGGATCTGGGTGCGGTGCGGCGGTGACCGCGTCGTAGACGGCCACCTCATGGTTGATCAGGTCGGCGATGTGGCCGAGGGCTTCGACTGCGGCGTCGATGCCGCTGGTGTCGGCGTCGTCGACGAAGTCGTCGAAGCCCTGGTGCAGGGTCGCGAGCCGGACCCGCTCGCCGCCCACGCGCAGGTCGGTGGTGATGATCGCGCCGCCGTCGGTCCCGTCGCCGTCGCAGGTCCGCCACACCGACACCTGCTGCAGCGGGTGGCGCAGCTGCCAGACCTGCGGCTGCGGGTCGTTGTCGAGCGCGGCCAGCAGCCCTTCCAGTCCGGCCGGGATGCTCAGCTCCTCGCTGCAGAAGCTGTCGTCGATGCCTTCCTCGTCGGCGACTGCGCCGGAAAGCCACGCCCGGCATTGCTGCGGGTCGTAGACGATCGCCGGACCGGGCACGGCCGGGTGATGGTGGCCGGGCGGGAGGGTGGCGTCGACGCGGGTCGGCGGGTGGTGCGGTGATGATCCTGGTGTCACCGGGAGTTCCCTTCGTCGTGCTGGTGGCGGTCGGTCGACGGGGTGGTTTGCCACGGGTGGGGCAGGTGCGGCACGGGCCGCCAGACGTTGCGGCACCGTCCGGTGTCGGCGGTGACCTGGTCGCCGTGCAGGGCAAGCGGCCGTGCCGCGATGTCGAGTGCGAACGTGTGCACGCCCGCGGCGTCGACGCGTATGTCGGTGACCCGGAAGTTGATGGGCCCGTGGCCGGTGAACGCGGCCACGCCGTGCAGGACCGCGACGATGTCGTCGACCTCGACAGCGTCGGCGCGCAGCGTGCCGAGGTCGGTCGCGGTGACGCGGCCGTAGCCGTGCACGGTCACGGTGGCGGCGTCTCTGATGCCGGTCGCGGTGCGGGCGGCCTCGTCGAGCAGGTCCGCCGCCGTCTCGACCGCGCCGAGGGTGCCGACGTCCAGGCCGAAGCCGGCCAGGGTGTGCGTCGAGTCGGTCAGGTCGCCGTGGGCGCGGTGGCGGCCCCGGCCCAGGGCGGCGTCGATTTCCATGGCGGCCAGCCGGACCGCCCACTCGTGGGTGGTCGGGGCGGCGCCGCGTGGTGTGGCGCGGGCGACGGCCTCGCCGATGCGGGGGCGCCGGTCGGCGGCGGCGGTGCCGCGTTCGGTGCGGGTGCGCACCATGACGGCGGCGTCGGCCAGGACGCGGGCGACGGCGCCGAAGTCGACCGTGGCGTCGGCGCGGTGTTCGTTGACGGTGGTGGTGGTCATCGGCTGGTTCCTTCCGGGTCGGGGTGCTCGGCCGGACTGGGTATCGGCTCGTGCCGGACGGTGGTGGTCTGCTCGTAGGCCAGGCGGTGCGCTCGCAGGTAGCCGATCGCCGCGTCGAGCCCGGCCTCGGTGAGGCAGCTGGACGCGCCGGAGTTGAGGTGGATGTCGCGGCGTTCGCCGGGGCAGCCTTTGAAGCGGCCGAACCACGTGGGCGGCAGGCCCAGGGCGGGTGCCAGGCCGTGGAACTGTTCGCGGCTCATACCCAGCGCCACCACAGACCGTTCGGTGACCACGTCGTGGTAGCCGGGGTCGGCCGCCGGCTCGTGCTCGGGCGCGGCGAGCCGGGCCCGCCGGGTCCGGCCGGGGCCGGTGTCAGCCGGCGTTGTCTGCGCCGTGGCGGGTGTCCGGTCGCAGGCGGCCGGGGTGGCCTGCTGGGTGCGGAAGTCGGCTGCCGCGGCGCGCCACTGGGCGGGGTCGCCGCCGGGCAGGTGGTGGCCGTTGTTGGTGTCGGCCCACTGCTGGCAGCGGGTGGCGACCAGCTCGCACATGCGGGCGGCGGCGTCGTACAGGCTGGCCCGGGTGATGGTCTCGACGACGACCCGGTCGCGGCGGCGCCGCCGGCGCATGTTGCGCACGGTCAGCGTCACGTCGCGGGTGTCGGCGTCGAGGGTGAGGTGGTAGCGGTAGTCCAGGTCGGAGGCCCGCTCCTCGTCGGCGAACGCGTCGGTCACGTCCTGCACGGGCAGGGTGCCCGGGTGCTCTGCGCCGTAGCGCAGATAGGTGTCGATGGTCAGCGGCCCGTGGTGCTGGTCGGCCCAGGTGAGGAAGGTGGCCAGGTGCGGAATCTGGTACTCGGGGCTGGCCCACGCCGACCAGAAGCGGCGCGGAACGCAGGTGTGGTCGATGACGGTGGTGACGGCACGCATGCCCATGGGGTTCTCCGTGTCTGGTGGGGCGGGCGCGGCCTCACAGTTATCGGTGAGGCCGCGCCGGCGAGGTATGGTCGGCGCCGCTACAGGGCCGGTGCCGACCTTGGGTGTCTGTTGTGGGCGGTGGTCACGACTCGTCGTCGCCGGCCCAGTCCAGGCCGGCTGATTCGGCGATGGCGTCGCCGACGTAGTGGGCGTGGGACAGCTGGTCGATGCCGCGCTGGAGCGTGTCGTGGTGGTCGGTGAGCAGCTCGGTGAGCCGCGCGTCGGACAGCGGGGTGCCGTCCGGGTCGGTGTAGTTCTCCTTGAGGTAGCGGCGCACCCGGTCGTGGGTGGCGTCTTCGTTGCCCTGGTAGGTCACCTGGATGTCCTCCTTGGTGGCGAGGTGGCTGCCACGGCGACGCGCCGGGCAGGTCGTGCCGATGTGGGCGTGCCCGACGGTGGCCGGTGCCGCCGCCGGGCGGCCCGCTTGGGTTCAGGCGGGACCGCCGACCCGGGTGGGGTTGGCGGCCGGGTCTGTTGTGGACGGTTGGTGGCCGAGGCCGAGCCGGGCGCCGATCACCGCGCCGAGGCGCAGCGCCGCGGCGACGGGAGGCAGGTGCCGGCGTTGCCATCCGCCCAACGCGGCGGGCAGGTCGGCGTGATGCGTGCGGTGTTGGGTCAGCGCGGCCACCAGCCCGGCGGCTTGTTCGATGCCGTTGTTGGCGCCTTTGGCGGTGTGCGGGCGTACCGGGGCGAGCGCGTCGCCGAGCAGCACGGCGTGGCCGGCGCCCACCGGCCACACCATCTGGGTGGGCGGGTCGATGTCCAGCATCGGCACCGCCATCCGGTGGGCGGTCACGTGCACGGCGGCGGCCTGCTCGGGGGGCAGCAGCCGCGCGGCGCGGCCGTCGACCAGGTGTCGGGCGTCGGCGCTGACGTGCTGCGGCAGGGCGACGACGCGCCG
>WNFV01001356.1_pt1 | contig 33544 bp, 31 predicted proteins | sample 5400101 | NCBI WGS metagenome assembly WNFV01 (sample SAMN13153361, study PRJNA577476) | soil metagenome | isolation source: 115 cm soil or saprolite under grassland replicate 1 | place: USA:California | collected 2016-06-15 | reverse complement strand
CCCGGCTAAGACAGCGCAAGCTCGACGGCTTCGTGCGGGGTACGGGCACGCATCGCGCCCTCCACCTCCCAGCCGGGCTCGAGAATCACGACCCGGCGTCCGAGCCTGAGGGCGAAGCCGATCTCAGCAAGGGTGCCGTAGCGGCCCCCGACGGCGATCACAGCATCGCCGCTGGCGACGACGGCGAGATTGCGCGCATGGCCGATCCCGGTGACCACGACGTGGTCGATCCACTCGTTCGCGTCGGTGCGCGTCTCCCCCGGCAGGATTCCGATCGTGGTTCCACCTGCGGACTTCGCGCCGCGCGCGGCGGCTGCCATCACCTCACCCTTGCCGCCGCAGACGAGCGTCGCGCCACGCTCCGCGAGCAACCGGCCGACCTCCTCCGCATCCCGCTCGTGCTCGGCCCCGCTGCCGATGACCGACACTTGAAGTTGCGCCACCGTGCGATCGTATGCGCATGGCGGATCGCAAGGCCCTCGGCGGGACGCTCGTACTCGGCGGCGGCTTCGCCGGCGGCTACGTCGCACGCCTGCTCGGGAAGCGGGGCGCCACGATCGTCTCGCCGGAGAACTTCATGCTCTACACGCCGATGCTGCCTGAGGCGGCGTCGGGAACGCTCGAGCCGCGACACGTCGTCGTCCCGCTGCGGATGATGTGCCCGCATGCCGAGCTATTGCTCGGCCGCGCAACCGAGGTGGACGCAGAACGACGGCGTGTTCACGTCGAGACCGACGGGGGGCTCCTGACCGTGCTCTACGAGGTGCTCGTCGTGGCGCTCGGAGCCGTCTCGCGTACGTTGCCGATCCCGGGGCTCGCCGACCACGCGTTGGGGTTCAAGACGCTCGCCGACGCGATCCACCTTCGGAACCATGTGCTGCGCAGGCTCGAGGCGGCGGCTGCAGCGACGAGCGAGGGGCACCGGCGGCGCGAGCTCACGTTCGTCTTCGTCGGCGCCGGCTACGCGGGCGTCGAGGCGCTTGCAGAGCTCGCCGACCTCGTCCGCGACGCGTTGCGCTACTACCCGACGCTGCGCGGCGAGCCGCAGCACTGGGTGCTGGTCGATGCGGCACCGACAATCCTCCCCGAGATTCCGCGCAAGCTCGGCGACTATGCGGCGAGAGAGCTCGAGCGCCGCGGCGTCGACATCCGCGCCGGCACGACGCTCGAGTCCGTCGAACCGCACGCGGCGGTTCTCTCGGACGGCGACCGGCTCCTGACGAGCACGGTCGTCTGGACGGCCGGCGTCCGGGCGAATCCGGTCAACGAGCGTCTCGGCATGCCGCTCGACGAGCGCGGGCGCATCGTCGTCGACGAGACGTTGCACGTCGAGGGCGTGCCGCACACCTGGGCGCTCGGCGACGGCGCGCGCGTTCCAAACAGGGCGACCCCGGGGGAGTTCGACCCGCCGACCTGCCAGCACGCGCTGCGCCAGGCGCGGCGCCTCGCAAAGAACCTGACCGGCGAGCCGAGGCCGTATCGCTACCGCATGCTGGGCCAGGCAGCGACCCTCGGCCGCTACAAGGGCATCGCCCAGATTCCGGGCGCGCGCCTGCGCGGCTTCTCGGGCTGGTTCGTCACCCGGACGTACCACCTGTACCAGCTGCCGTTGCTGAGACGGAAGCTCCGCGTCGTCGTCGACTGGACAACCGCGCTGCTGTTCCGCCGCGACATCGCCGAGCTGGGCATGCTCGGACATCCGGAAAGGCTGGATCCGTCGGCGTGACGGGCGAGACATCGGACGGCGTATTACAGACGTGATTCCCCTGCTCTCAACGCCTCCTCCTGCTTTCGTCGTCGTCGGCGGGGTGTCGCACAGGCTCGCCCAATCGAGCTACTGCTGGCAGAACACCTGCGCCGACTTCATCGCGCCGCGCTGCGGCGACGGACGAACGCCCTCGGTCCGGCTGCGGCGAGGCGCGATCGTGCGCTTCCGGCTGGGATTTGCCGCGAAGGAGGTTGCGCTCACGATCGGAGATCCACGACGAGCCCGGCCGTTCCGTCTCTCTCCCAGGCCGCCGATCCGGTGGAAGGTGACGCGCGGCGGCGTGGCGCTCCTCTTCGCCCGCCCCGCTTCAGGCGGCGATTCGAGCTACGCCGCCTGCTTTCGGGTGCGCTAGCGACTGGGTTCCTGCACCTCCCCCGTCCGGGGTAGGCCGAGCGGCCCTAGACGTCGCAAAGCGCACAGCCGATGCGTACGAGGATGCGGCTCCTCCTTCGCGAGCGTCTCGCGCCTCTCCTCGTGCTGCTCGGCCTCGGCGCGGTCCTACCCGCCGCCCTGCTGCGCTTCTACGGCCACAAGATGGTGATGTTCGGCTGGCAGGTGCACTTCATCGGGGTCGGAGTCAGCGCGCTGGTGGCCGCGATCGCTGCGATCGCGCTCACCGTCGTCGGCGTGCGGCGGAATGACGGCCGCGCCGTGCTGGTCGGAACGGCGTTCACGGTCATGGCCGCGCTACTCGCGATCCACGGTCTCGCAACCCCCGGCGTGCTGATCGGAATGAACGGCGTGATCTCGTTGACCGGTGCCGCAACGCTGCCTGTGGGCGCAGCCGTGCTGGCGCTCTCCGCGCTGCCGTCACTCCGGCGGCCGACGAATCTCCACGCATTGCTCCTGCTCGACGCGCTCGCCGTCGCCGTCGTGATCGCCCTGGGCGTGGTCGGGATGGCGTTCCCGAGCATCGTCCCGTCGGTTCCGCAACCTGCGAGCCCTGCCGCAATCGCCGCGCTCGCCATCGGCGCCTCCCTCTTCGCGATGCTCGTCCTCCGCGCCCTCAAGACGTACCTGCTGACACAGCGCATGGCGGACCTCGTGGTCGTCGTTGGAGTCGCATGGCTCACAGCCGCGCTGCCCCCCGCGTTGCTCCTGAACTACATGGATCTCGGCTGGTGGCTCGGACACTTCCTCGAGCTCGCCGGCATCGTCGTCGTCGGGGTCACCGTCGCCGTCGACCTGGGGCGCTCCGCGCAATCGCGCTCGCTCGTAGGCGACCTGCGCGCGGGAGACCTCGTCGCCAAGGAGGAGGCCTTTCTGGGCGCACGCGTGCACGCGCTGACGCAGCTCCTCGCCGACAAGGACGAGTCCACGGAAGAGCACACCCGCCGGGTGGCAATGCGCGCCGTGCAGGTCGGCGAGGAGCTCGGGCTCCCGCCCGGACGTCTCCGCGCCCTCGCAATCGGCGGCCTGCTCCACGACATCGGCAAGCTCTCGGTTCCCGAGCGGATCCTGAAGAAGCCGGCCGCCCTGGACGAGGAAGAGTTCGCCGCGATCAAGCGGCATCCCGAGCGTGGCGTGAAGCTGCTGCGCGAGCTGGGCGGCTTTGCCGCACCGGTTCACGAGCTCGTCTGCAACCACCACGAACGCCTCGACGGCAAGGGCTACCCGCGTGGCCTCGCCGAGTGCGACCTCACGCTCGACACGCGGATCCTCACCGTGTGCGACGTCTACGACGCGCTGGTCTCGCCGCGCGTCTACCGCTCTGCGTGGAGTCAGGATGCTGCCCTCGGCCTCCTGCGAGATGAGACCGGCTCGGCATTCGACGCGCGCTGCGTCGCAGCGCTCGAGGCGGTCCTCGCGCAAGAGCAGCCGGACCGGGGGCTCGCCGTCCTCCGCGTCGCCGCGGCCGGGGCTTAGCTTCTCAGCGCGTCCGTCAGGCGCTGCTTCGTCGTCAGCACGCCCTCGAACAAATCTCCGTGCTTGCGCACGCGTTCGAGCACGACCGGCATCGTGAACGAGAGCGGGTCGAGATCCTCGTTCACCTCGTCCCAGCGCAACGGCGTGGATACCGGCGCGCCGGCGCGCGGACGAACGGAGTACGCCGAAGCGATCGTCTTCCCCTCGCCGTTCTGGTTCGCGTCGATGAGGACGCCCCGCCGTTTCGACTTCGTCCACTCCGTCGTCGCCAGGCCGCGATTGGTGCGTGCGATCGCGCCGGCGACGATCTCCGCGAACTGCCGCGTATCGTCGTACGTGTACCGGCGTTCCACGGGGACGAGCACGTGCATGCCTTCGGCGCTGGACGTCTTCGGGAACCCGACGAGGCCGAACGCGTCCAGCGCCTGCTTCACGAGCAGGGCCACCTGAACGGTCTCCTTGAAGCCGACGTCCGGTGAGGGGTCGAGATCGAACAGGACGAAGTCCGGGCGGTCCGCCTTGTCGACGCGCGAGTACCACGCGTTCATGTCGATGCAGCCCATGTTCACCATCCAGAGCAACGCCAGCTCGTCGTTGACGATCGGGAAGTTGACCCACTTCTTCTTCCGTGGCGATTCACGGGTCGAGACCAGCGTCCGGAAGGTCGGAATCCACTCCGGCATGTGCGAGGGCGCGTCCTTCTGGAAGAACCGTCCGGCCTCGATGCCGTCGGGCCAGCGCACCATCGTGAACGGACGGTCCTTCAAGTGCGGAATGAGCGCCGGCGCGATGGCGCGGTAGTACTCGAGCAGATCGCCCTTCGTGATCCCTTCGACCGGGAAGAAGACCTTGTCGAGGTTCGACAGCTTCAGCTCGCGTGAGCCCTTCGTGACCCGATCCGCGATCGGCTCCTCTCGGCGCACGTCCTCGGCAGGCTTGTCTTCGCGCAGACCCTTGTAGGACGGCGCCCGCAGCCGCCCGTCGTGTGTCCACTCTGCGAACTCGACCTGGCAGACGAGCTCCGGCTCGACCCAGATCACGTCGCTCTTCCGCACCTTCGGCATCTTCGGCACCTCGCGGAAAGGCGAGGACGACCGTTTCAGCGGCCGGAGCTTGTCGAGCAGCTTGTCGATCTCCTTGCTGTTGAAGCCGGTGCCGACGTTCCCCGCGTAGACGAGCTCGTCACCCTGGTAGTAGCCGAGCACGAGCGAGCCGAAGCTCGATGCGCGCCTCCCGGTTCCCTTCGTGAAGCCGGCGATCACGAACTCCTGCTCGCCGTGCGTCTTGATCTTGAGCCAGTCGCGCGTGCGCCTGCCCTGGGCGTATCTCGAGTCGAGCCGCTTCGCGATGATCCCCTCGAGCTGCTGCTCCTTCGCCGCCTGGAGGAGCGCGGCGCCGTCGTCGAACGACTCCGACAGCCGCACGGTGCGGTTCCGCTTGTCGAGCAGCTTCTCCAGCCGCTTGCGGCGCTCGACGAGTGGAAGCTCGACGAGGGACTCGCCTTCGACCTCGAGCACGTCGAAGACGTAGTAGACGAGCGGCGTTCCCGCCTTGCCCTGCTGCATGGCGGAGAAGCTCGAGCGGCCCGACTCGTCGAGGGCGCAGACCTCGCCGTCGAGTACGCAGTCGGGAGTCTTGACGGCCTTGGCGATCTCCTTGGCAACGTGGGAGAAGCGTCCCGTCAGGTCTTTGCCGTTCCGGCTCGTGAGGGACGCCTCGCTCGCCGCGACCGTCGCGATCGCGCGGTAGCCGTCCCACTTGACCTCGAAGGCCCAGCCGGAGCCGCGCGGCACGTCCTCCGCGAGGGTCGCGAGCATCGGCAGATACGTGGTGCCGCCGCTTCGACGCGGCGCCGGTGCCGACTCCTCGCGCTTGCGGAGGATGAGCCAGTTCTTCTCGTCACCGCTCAGGTGCGCGGGGACGAGCGCCCAGATCCCGTCCAGCCGCTCGCCCTTGAGCCGCACCGTCAGCCCGCCGTCCTTCTTCTCGTCCAGCAGCTCGTACGTCCCGCTGTCCCAGATCTCGACCGTGCCGGCGCCGTACTGGCCCTTCGGGATCTCGCCTTCGAAGCCGGCGTACTCGAGCGGGTGGTCCTCGACGTGCACGGCCAGGTTCTGCTGGCCCGGCTCGAGCGGCACCCCTTTCGGAACGGCCCAGCTCGCGAGCGCACCGTCCCGTTCCAGCCGGAAGTCGTAATGGAGGCGGCGCGCATCGTGACGCTGGACGACGAAGATCGGCTCCTTCGTCTTGCGCTTCTTTGCCCCGAAGGGTTCCGGCGTCTTCTTGGGGTCGCGCTTGCGCCTGTAGTCGGAGAGTTTCTGCTCGGCCACCTACGAAGCTTTGCGCTTCGAGGGGGCCTTGCGCTGCTTCTTCGTCTTCTCGACCGACTCGCGCAGGGCGGCCATCAGGTCGACGACCTCGCCGCCCTCCTCCTCTTGGGGCTCCGGCAGCGGCTGACCCTCGGCCTTCGCCCGGATCAGCTCGAGCAGCTCCTTGCGGTACTGATCGTCGTACTTCTCCGGCTTGAACGGCTCGCTCAGGTTGTCGACGAGCGACGTCGCCATCTCGACCTCGGCCTTCTGGAGCTTGGCGGTCCCGATATCGCCGTCGAGCGACTGCGGCTTCCGCACTTCGTCCGCGTAGTACATCGTCTCGAGCAGCAGCGCGTCCTCGAACGTGCGCAGACAGGCGAGGTGCTGCTTGTTGCGGATGACGACCTTGGCGATCCCGACCTTCCCCGTCTCCTCCAGCGCGCGCACGAGCAGCCGGTAGGGCTTCTCCGCACCCTTGTCCGGCAGCAGGTAGTAGGCCTTGCGGAAGAAGACCGGGTCGATCTCGTCCAGCGAGACGAAGTCGCAGATGTCGATCGAGTGGGTCAGCTCGACGTCGAGCCGGTCGAGATCCTCCTCCTCCAGCGGGACGTAGCGGCCCTTCTCGATCTCGAAGCCGCGGACGATGTCATCCGGGTCGACGGGCTCCCGATCGTCCCGGCGTACCTTCTCGTAGGCGATCGGGGTCAGGTCCTTCTTGTGGAGGAAGTGGAAACGCAGCTCCTTGGACGACGTGGCCGGAAACATCCGCACGGGCACGCTGACGAGCCCGAAGGAGACGGCCCCGCTCCAGATCGACCGCATGGGGGCGAGGTACCCGCAGCGGCGGGGGTTTCAACCCGGGTACGCTCGGCAAAGGACTGTTTAAAGGAGGGTTCTTACCTTCAGAAAAGCTTCTCCACCCAGCGGGGGGGTCGACTCTTCGGGCCGGTTTTCCGGCCCGAAGTCGTTCTCGGGTCGGGGGAAAAGGCTGTGGATGTTGTGGAGAGGCGACGACCGTCCAGACCGAAAAGCTACCGAAAGCTTCTCGAAGCTATCCACAGGCCGCCGTTGACTCAGGCGTAAACGCCCAAAGAGCGGAATCTGGCTCGGCGCCTGCGCTTGAGGTCTTCCGGCGGCACCGATTCCAGCTCGTCGAGCGTTTCTCGCAGGAATTCGCCCAGGAGCCGGGCTGCCCCGTCCGGATCGGTGTGGGCACCGCCCGCGGGCTCGGGAACGATCCCGTCGACGACTCCGAGCTCGAGGCAGTGCACCGCGTCGGGCTTGAACGCGGCAGCCGCCTTCTTCGCCTCACCGGCGTCGCGCCAGAGGATCGCCGCGCAGCCCTCCGGCGAGATGACCGTGTAGATCGCGTTCTCCTGCATGAGGACACGATCGGCGAGTGCCGTGGCAATCGCGCCGCCCGAGCCGCCCTCGCCGATGACACACGTGACGATCGGGACGCCGAGCCGCGACATCAACGCCTGCGACCGCGCAATCGCACCTCCCTGACCGTGCTGCTCGGCCGCCACGCCCGGGTACGCACCGGGGATGTCGACGAGGCTGATCAACGGAAAGCGATGGCGGTCGGCAAGCTCCATGATGCGCATCGCCTTGCGGTAACCCTCGGGGTACGCCATGCCGAAGTTCCGGTGCGTCCGCTCCTTGATGTCGCGACCCTTCTGGTTGCCGACGAGCGCGACGGTGCGATCGTCGAACCGACCGAGGCCGACGACCAGAGCCGCGTCATCCGCGCGGCCGCGGTCACCGTGCAGCTCGACCCAGTCGTGGAAGAGGCGCTCGACGTAATCGAGCGTGTAGGGACGGTCCTGGTGCCGCGCGAGCTCGACCGAGCGCCAGATCTCCTCGTCCGTCGGTGCCTGGATCCGGTCGAGCTGCCGCTGCAGCTTCTCGAGCTCCCCGGAGAGCCGAGTGCCGCCGAGCAGGTTGAGGCTTCGTAGGCGCGTCAGACGCTCGCGCAGCCGGAGCTCGTGATCAGTCGCCATTACGGGAGAACAACCGCAGGAGGCGTGCGACGTACGGCTTCAGCTCGGGCCGCGGCACGATCGCATCGATGTGCCCGAAGCGCAGGTTCTGCTCGGCGAGCCCGAAATCGTCCGGCAGCTTCTCGCGAGTCGTCTGCTGCACGACCCGCGGCCCGGTAAACGCGAGCAACGCTCCCGGCTCCGCCACGATCACGTCACCCAGGCTGGCGAAGCTCGCCAGGACACCCGCCGTCGTGGGATGCGTCATGACGCTGATGAGCGCCTGCCCCGAGTCGTGGAGATCTTCGACGGCGCAGACGGTCTTCGGAAGCTGCATCAGGGACAGAATCCCCTCCTGCATGCGCGCGCCGCCGGATGCCGTGACGGACACGAGCGGGACCCCGCGCTGAGACGCGCTGTCGCACGCGCGCGAGAACTTCTCTCCGACCACGCTGCCCATCGAGCCTCCCATGAAGGAGAAGTCCATGACGGCGAGCTCGCAGGGCTTCCCGTCGATCGCCGCGTGGCCGATCATCATCGCTTCGCCCAGCCCAGTCTTCATCTCCGCCTCGGCGAGCCGCTCGGTGTAGGGACGGAGGTCGAAGAAGTGGAGCGGATCTTCGGACCGGAGCTCGGCGCTCTCCTCGACGAACGAGCCGTCGTCGGCCAGCGAGGCAATCCGCGAGGGAGCGCCCATCGGAAAGTGATGGCCGCAGTGCGGACAGACCCAGAGCGCCGCCTCGAGCTCGTCGTCCCGGTAGTGCGAATCGCATTCCGGGCACGTGTTCGGATGCTTCTTTCCCGGCGGCTCTGGGACGTTCCGGTGCTCGATGGAGACGTCGATCCGGGATGTCATGAACGTCGAGTTTAGACGGGTCGGCTTGGCTGGCTGGTTACAGGCCCAAGGCAGCGGCGAATCTCGAGAGTGGCTGGACGTTGGAGGGCTCGAAGCTGAGACCGCTGAAGCCCCCGCCCAGCACCTTCGTTCCGCCGCTGACGTCGCGGAGGATCCGCTCGGTCTCATGCCGCGTGAGGCCGCCTTCTTCCGGCATGAACACGGACATCTCCGTCGGCTCGAGCGCGTCGCAGTCGAGCGCAACGTACGTGCACCCGGTGCCCTCCAGCGCGGCTGCGATTCCCTCTGTTCCGACGTGGAGACGGCGCGACCGGATGAACTCCTCCTCCGGAGGATCGAGATTGCGGGCGCCGATCAGTGCGACATCGGTTGCTTCGACGGCGCCCGAGTCGATGATCATCCGCAGCGGCATCCCCCACTGGTTGCCCGACGGTGAGGTCTCGGGGGTGTTCAGGTCGCCGTGCGCGTCGAGCCAGACGAGCGAGATCCGTCCCTGGCGCGCGGCAAGCCCCTCGACCGCGCCGACGTGCGAGCAGCAGCAGCCGCCGAGCACGAGCGGGCGCTCCGGGAGATCGGCGGCGAGCGCCAGTGTTTGCTCCTCGAGCGATTCCGCCTCGACGACGGTGGTCTCAGGGAAGGGAAGCTCCAGCCACGCCGCTTCCGCCATCGCCTCGCCGCCCTCTCCCCACGCCTGGGGAACGCGCACGAGACCGGAGTGGAAGACGCGACCGCAGGAATGACACTCGTAGTCGGGACCGAGCGCGACCGCGGTGTACGTCTTGCAGTCGGGGCATTTGGCGCGCAGGCGGCTCATGCTAGTGCCCCTTCCAGTAATGCTGTCGAGCTTCTGGGTCGCGAGCACCAAGCCAGAGGCCGCACTCGTCCGCAGCCAAGGCTAGAAGCCTTGGTAAGGGCGAGGGTGGACTCTGGCGCCGCGTGATCGCGGGCCAGAAGCCGGCGTGTATTGCTGGGAGGGGCACTAGGACCTTGTCAGGCAGCGACGAGCTCATCGAGCGCGGTCGGCAGGCCGGCGAGGTCGGGGAGCTCACGCGTCGGCGGCGGGTCGTGCTGCTCCGACAGGCGGTTGATCCAGATCGTGCGGAGCCCGAGCTCGTTCGCGGGCACGATGTCGTGAAAGTGGCTCTGGGCGACGTGGACGTGGGACTGGCGTGACGCATCGGTTTCCTCGAAGAATCGCAGCCAGTGACGATGGCCGGGCTTGTACGAGCCGATCTCGGACGCGACGATCGCAAGCTCGAACGGCACGCCGATCCGCACCATCGACGCCTCGATGAAGTCGCGGTCGGTGTTCGACAGGATGGCGAGCTTCCACCCGCGCGAGCGCGCCTCCTCGAGCGCCGCCCGCACCTCGGGAAAGGGCCGCCATGAAGGGAGGGCAGTGGCCAGAGCACCCTCGTCGCCCTTGGGCGCGCCGAGCTCGCCCATCGTTTCCGTCATCACGTCACGGTACGACCGCTCGCCGCCGACTTGCAGGGCCGGCTCGATCTGGTGGTACCGCTCGAGCTGCTCGTCGGCGCGGTCTTCCCCGAAGAGGCGCGCAAGCTCACGACGAATCCCACCGTTCCAGTCGATCAGCGTGCCGTAGCAGTCAAAGGTCGCCCACCGGTCTCTCCGCGAAAAATGCTGTGCATTTTCCACGGGGAAGAGTATGGACATCGCTTCCCTCGTAGGAAATTACTCGAAGCGCTTCAGGACGATCGACGCGTTGTGACCGCCGAACCCGAACGAGTTCGACACCGAGATGCGCACGTCGGCGTCGCGGGACTCGTTCGGGATGTAGTCGAGGTCGCACTCCGGATCCTCGACCTCGTAGTTGATCGTCGGCGGCAGCTTCCCGTCGCGGATTGCGAGCGTCGAGAAGATGGCTTCGACTGCCCCTCCGGCGCCGAGGCAATGGCCTGTCGCCCCCTTCGTCGAGGAGATCGGCGTCCTGCGCGCGTTCTCTTCGCCGAGCGCGATCTTGATCACGCGCGTCTCCGCCGCATCGCCGAGCGGAGTCGACGTCCCGTGCGCGTTGATGTAGTCGACTTCACCGGGATCGATCCCCGCGTCGGCGAACGCATTCCTCATCGCCCGCGCGGGATTCTCGCCGGTCGGATCCGGCTCGGTGACGTGCTTCGCGTCCGACGAGAGGCCGTAACCAACGACCTCCGCGTAGATCTTCGCTCCACGCGCCCGCGCCCGCTCGAGCTCTTCCAGCACGACGACGGCACCCGCTTCGCCCATCACGAAGCCGTCGCGTTCCGCATCGAACGGGCGGCTGGCGCTCTTCGGATCGTCGTTCCGGCGGGAGAGCGCGCGCATGGCGGCGAAGCCGGCGATCCCGACCTGGTTGATTGCCGACTCCGTGCCGCCGCAGAACATGACGTCTGCGCGACCCAGCCGGATGTCGTCGCGCCCTTGCCCGATCGCCATGTTGGACGCGGCGCACGCGGTGCACTCCGACGACAACGGGCCGCGCGTTCCGAGCTCCATCGAGACCCAGCCGGCGCCCATGTTCGGGATGATGCAGGGGATCGCGAACGGATTGACGCGATCGGGCCCACGCTCGATCAACGTGTCGTAACAGTCCTGGAAGGACTTGATCCCGCCGATTCCGGTCGCGATCGACGCGCCGATGCGGTCGCCGTCCGCCGAGATGTCGACGCCGGAGTCGGCCTCGGCCTGCCGCGCCGCAGCGAGGATGAGCTGAGCGAAGCGGTCCATGCGACGGGCCTGCTTCCGCTCGATCCAGTTCGAGGGATCGAAGTCCTTCACCTCGCAGGCAAAGTGGACGTAGTAGTCGCTGGAGTCGAACTGCGTGATCGGAGCCGCGCCCGACTCACCGGCGATGAGGTTCTGCCACGAAGTCTCGGCGTCGTTCCCGAGCGGCGTGACCGCGCCGATGCCCGTGATGACGACTCGTCTCTGTCCGTTGACCGACACCTACATCCCCAATCCGCCGTCGACGAGCAGGACCTCGCCCGTGATGAACGAGGCTTCGTCGGAACAGAGGAAACGTACCGCCCCGGCGATGTCCTCCGGAGCGCCGAACCGGCCCAGCGGCGTGTTGGCGAGCATGAGCTCCTTCATCTCGTCCGCGATCACCTGCGTCAGTCGCGTGTCCACATACCCGGGCGCGACCACGTTCGCACGTACCCCGCGGTTGCCGAGCTCGCGCGCGAGCGCCTTCGTGAAGCCGATGATCCCCGCCTTCGAGGCGGAGTAGTTCGTCTGGCCTGGATTCCCGTGCAGGCCGACGATGCTCGAGATGTTCACGATGGAGCCGGCGCGCCGCTTCATCATCCCGCGCGCCGCGGCGCGGCACGTGTGGAAAACACCGCCGAGGTTGGTCTCGATGACGTCGCTCCAGTCCTCGTCGGACATGCGGGCGATCAGCCCGTCGCGCGTCACGCCCGCGTTGTTCACGAGAATGTCGAGCTCACCTGCGGCGCCGACCAACTCTTTCGCCTGGCCCGGATCGGACACGTCTGCCTGGACGGCCCGCCCGCCGATCTCCCGCGCGACGTCTTCGGCTTCGTCCTGCCCCGAGCGGTAGCTCAGGGTGACCGTCGCGCCGGCCTCGGCGAGCTCGAGGGCGATCGCGCGTCCGATCCCGCGCGAGCCGCCCGTGACCAGAGCCGTCTTGCCCTCGAGCGTGCAGAAATCGGGCACTAGGTCGCGCTGAGGGTCTCGTCGAGCTTCTCGATCGCTTCCGGCGTGGAGACTGAGATCGTCTTCACGCTGCGGTCGATTCGCTTGATGAGCCCGGAGAGGACGTTGCCGGGGCCGACCTCGACGAACGTCTGCACGCCCTCCCTGATCAACGCCTGCGCCGCCTGGGTGAAACGAACTGGGGCAGTCAGCTGCTCGACGAGAAGCGGCGCCATCCGCTTCGCCGTCTCGACGCGCGCAGTGACCGTCGACATGAAGGGCGAGACCGGCTCGACGAACCTGACCTTCACGAGCGCAGGGCGCAGCCGGTCCGCCGCGCGAGCCACGAGTGGGCTGTGGAACGCGCCGGACACGCGCAGCTTGACCGCGCGCCGGGCTCCCGCGACCTCCGCCGCCTCGCAGGCCTCTTCCACGGCCGCGTTCTCCCCGGACACCACCACCTGGCCCGGGCAGTTGTAGTTCGCCGGCCACACGTTGAGGATGCGCCGGCAGATCCGCTCGACAACCACGTCGTCGAGCCCGAGAATCGCGGCCATCGAGCCGGGGTTCCTCCGCGCTGCCTCGGCCATCGCCAGCCCGCGCTCCCGAACGAGACCGATCGCCTGATCGAACTTCAGCGCGCCGGCCGCAGCCAGCGCAGCGAACTCACCCACGGAATGGCCGACGACGAAGTCGGGCTTCAAGCCGCGCTTCCGGATCGCCGCCAGGACGGCGAGGCTCGTCGCGACGAGCGCAGGCTGCTGCACCTCCGTCTCGACAAGCTCTTCCTCGGCCGCGCCGAAACACAGTCGCACGAGATCGATTCCCGCAGCTTCGCTCCCGCGTTCGAAGACCTCCATCGCCTCGGGGACCCTCTCGGCGATCTCCCGGCCCATGCCGGTCTCCAGCGAGCCCTGGCCAGGGAAGCAGAAGGCGACGAGACCACGGCCGCTCACGCGGTCCACTCCATCAAGCCCGATCCCCACGTCAGCCCGGCGCCCATACCCGTCATCAACACGAGACTTCCCTTCTCGAGCCGCCCGTCCTTCTGCGCATCCGCCAAGGCGAGCGGGATCGAGCCCGAAGACGTATTGCCATAACGGTCAACGTTAACGACCATCCGCTCGCGCGGGATGCCGAGCTTCCGAGCAGCGTGATCCATGATCCGGACGTTCGCCTGGTGAGGGACGTAGACGTCGATGTCCTCCACTGAGACGCCGCAACGGTCGATGACGGCCTGCGCTGAAGAGACGAGTACCCGTGTCGCGAATTTGAACACCTCGCGGCCGTTCATGTGGACGAATCCGTTCCCCGTCGCGTCCTCCAGCTTGCGCGAGCCGCTGCCGGGCAACGAGAGATGGATGCCGCCGCCGCCGTCTGCCCCGAGCTCGAAACCGAGAAAGCCGGGCTGCTCGACCTTCTCGAGCACCACTGCTCCCGCTCCGTCGCCGAAGAGGACGAGCGTCGACCGGTCGGTCCAGTCGAGGATGCGCGAGAGCACGTCGCCGCCGACGACGAGCGCCCGCTCCGCGAGGCCCGCGGCCATCATGCCGTACGCCTGCGCGAGTGCGTACATGAAGCCGGTGCAGCCCGCGAGCAGGTCGTACGCCGCTGCATCGTCCGCGCCGAGCGTGTCGGCCAGGAGCGCGCTCGACGTCGGGAACATCATGTCCGGCGTCACGGTGGCGCACAGGAGGAGGTCGATGTCGCGCGCCTCGACGCCCGCCTGAGCGAGAGCCGAGCGCGCAGCCGGGAGCGCGAGGTCGGTGAGCGCCTGCCCGGGCGCGGCTATGCGTCGCTCGCGGATCCCCGTCCGCTCCATGATCCACTCGTCGGTCGTGTCGACGATCGTGGATAGCTCGTCGTTCGTCAGCACGCGCTCCGGCACGTACGCACCGAGTCCGGTGATCGAGATCGGCGGTCCTTGCGCCTTCCCGATCATCTTTCCACCGCGAACGTCAGGACCGCCTTACAGGCGAGGTCGCCGTCGACTCGCGCCTCCGCTCTCCCGCGCCCGATCGGACCGCGCACGCGGTCGAGATCGCAGCGAAGCTCCAGCACGTCACCCGGCTCCACGAGACGCTTGAAGCGGCAGCCGTCGATGCCGGCGAAGAGCGCGAGCCGCCCACGGTTTTCCTCCTCGCTCAGCACCGCGACCGCACCGGTCTGCGCGAGTGCCTCGACGATCAGGACGCCCGGCATCACGGGCCGCCCGGGGAAGTGGCCGGCGAGATACCACTCGTCCTCACGGACGGTCTTGCGTGCGACCGCCCCGACGCCAGGCGTGAGCTCGAGCACCTCGTCGATGAGGAGGAAGGGCTCGCGATGCGGGAGGATCTCCTCGATCTTCTCGCGCCCGAACGGCGGGGCAACGGTCACGCCACCTCCGAGAGCTTGTCGCGCAGCCGGTTCCGGCCCCGATGCGCATAGCACTTCGCCGTCCCGATCGGCATCCCCGAAGCCTCGGAGATCTCTTCGAAGGAAAGGCCGAGCGCGTCCTTCAGCACGACCACGCGCGCCTGATCCGGCGCGATCTCCGCAAGACAGCGGCTCAGCTCGCTGCGCAGCTCGGCCCGATCGGCCTCGCGGGCCGGATCGGCATCCGTGGCGGCACGGCGATCCTCCAGCAACGGCTCGCAGGCGCGTAGGCGCTGGCGATTCGCGACGTCGCGGCAGGCATTGACGGTGAGCCGGTGCAGCCAGGTCGAGAACTGCGATTCGCCCCGGAACTGCTTGATGCGTGTGCACAGCTTCGCGAGCGCTTCCTGCGACGCGTCACGTGCGTCTTCGGGGTCCCGCAGAAGGTGCGCCGCAAGCTTCTCGACACGGGGAGCGTGCCGCTCGCAGAGCGCCTCCAGGGCCCGCGGATCGCCGTCCTTTGCCCGTGTCACCAGAATCGGATCGCTCAGCCGCGCATAGACAAGAGGTCCTTCCGGCCGGAAGGACTGCTGGATTGGACGGCGGCGGCGTCGGGCTAGTTGCATGTGCGCTCTAGTGTAGGAGCGTGGCCGATTCGCTCGCCCCCGGCGCCGTCAAGCCGCTGCTTCGCGGCCGGTTCGGGGGGGAGTACCGCTACGCCGAGTCATGCCCGTCCACGCAGCGACTGCTCGAGCCGAAGGACCCCGAGGGGACGGTCGCAGTGGCCGAGGAACAGACCGAGGGACGCGGGCGGCTCGGTCGAACGTGGGAGGCGCCGCCCGGAACGAGCGTGCTCGTATCCGTGCTCCTGCGGCCGTCCGTCGACCCGCCCCGGCTTCCCGAGCTGTCCCTCGTCGCCGGCGGTGCCGTGGCGGAGGCGATTGCCGCGGTAACGGGCATCGAGCCGACGATCAAGTTCCCCAACGACGTCCTCGTCGGTGGACGCAAGGTGGCGGGAATCCTGGCCGAGTCGAGCAACGGACGAGTCGTGCTGGGGATCGGCGTCAACGCAAACCAGGTGAAGGATCAGCTCCCCTTGGGAACGCCGACGGCGCCGACGTCCCTGCGCATCGAGCTCGGGCAGCCCGTCGCGCGTGCGCCGCTGCTGGCGGAGATCCTGGTGCGGCTCGAGCGCGCCTACGACGCCTGGGTTACGGGTACTTCAGCGTCCGGCTGAGGTTGCCCGCCGCGTCCCGGGCGACTGCCCGCACGGCCCGCACACGACCGTGGCGGAAGGAAAAAGAACCCGCACGAACAGTCCTGACGATCGGCTTGCCGTTGACGGTCAGCCGAACCGTCACGGCCTCATTGACGGCGAAGACCAGACGGCGAAACGAAATGGCGCGCAGGCGTGGCGGGATTGTGTCGATCCGGAACAGCGCCGAGTGCACGACCGTCCCGATCTCGTTCGTCGCAGTGAGCACGGCCGCGTACTTCCCGTCCTTGACGCCCGCACCGTTCCAGCCGACGGTCTGCTCGCCCGGCTGCAGGTTGGCCGAGTAGACGGAGGTGAGGGTCTTGCCCGCACGCGCGATCTCGACGCGGACCGCGGCTGCGCGGGTCAGCTCGAACGTGACCGTGAGTTCATCGCTGACACCGTCGCCGTTCGGGGAAAGGGCCGCCGGAGCGGCGGTGAAATGCCCAACGGTGCGATCGACGAGCACGGGCACGAACGCCGTCACGGTCGTCTTGCCGTCGGTCGCGCTGAGGACGATCTCGTAGCGGCCGTCCGCTATCGCGGCCGCCGTGAACCGGAACGACTGCTTGCCGGCCGTGCGTTGCGCCGAGAACAGGACCGCCAGATCTCTCCCGTCGGGCGCGCGCAAGGTCGCCGTCACCGTCGCGGCCGTGCTGAGCGTGTAGGAGATCTCGCTGGAATCCGTCTTGCCGTCGCCGTTCGGCGTGATCGTGCGCGGGGTTGCGGACGGCGACTTGATCGCGAGCGGGACCGCAGCCGTTCCGATCGTCCCCGTCGCGGGACGGACGGCATCGCCGGCGGCGATCGTCCAGCCGTACGGGCCCTGCGCCGCCGTGGACGCGTCCCAGGTCCAGTCGACGTCCTGGCCGGTTCCGGTCCCGGTTGCGACGACGCTCCCCGTTCCGTCGGAAACCGTCACCGTCCATGGCAGCTCCTCGCTCAGACGCGCGCGGAACCGCACCGGCCCGCCGATCGCGCCGCGTGCCGAGGGTGCGTAGAGCTTCGGCAAGCCGCTGGAGGCGACCTGCTGCGCGATCGCCCCGAGCTGCGCGTAGAGCGCGGCCCCGGGACAGCTCGTGAACCCGGTGTCGCGATGACCCGAGACTGCGCGCAGAACGACCGGCACGCCGGATGGAAAGCGTGCGTTCCCGCCGGAGGTAAACGTGACGGTCGAGGCCGGATCGACGTGAGCGACGTCGAGCCGCCAGGAGAGCAGCCCGGCGAGCGCGCTCCGTGCCGCGACCGGCGGCGCGGCGGAGCCGTAGGTCCCCAGCACCGCGACACCGACCGAGCCGGTGTTGAACCCCTCCGCGTGCGCGCCGATGACGTTCCTGTCGACGCCGCCGTAGCGGCCCTCGAACACCTGGCCGTAGCGATCGACGAGGAAGTTGTAGCCGATGTCGTCCCAGCCGTTTCCCTTCACGTGGTAGACCTCGATGCCGCGCACGATCGCGGCCGACTGCGCCCGCGTGTAGGAGTTCGAGCCTGCCGTGTGATGTACGACGGCGAACTGAGCCGACATCGCGTAGCGCGGCGGCGCGCGGCGGATCGATTCGTTCGCACCCCACGAGAGGCGGGAGAGAATCAGCGGCGATCCTGCGAGCGACACGCGCCGAAGCGGGATCCGTTCCTCCGGGCTCCGCACGAAATACGCACGCAGACGATTCACTCGTCCGCGTAGCCGGTACGCGATCCGGTCCGACGGTCCGGTCCAGTAGGGATTCCCGAGCCGCCAGCCGCGGGCCGGCCGCGACTCCGAGGCGCCCACGTCCGGAAGGTCCTCCGCCTCGGGAGCTGCGCGGCGCCAGCCGCTCCAGCGACCCGCGGTCGAGCGGGTGCGGAACTCGACCGAGCCTGGCCCCTGCCAGTGCAGCCCGACGAGATCGAACTCGCGCGAGGACGAGGCCGCGAGCGTTCGCCCGCCGTGGAGCGAAACCTCGCGCATCGTGATCGACACGCTCCCGAACGCCGCTGGGGGCGCAGCGAGAAGCGCGACGAATGCGGCGAGAGCGATCTTCATGGCGACGGCGACCGGAACCAAGGGTGCCTGCGCCGTCTGTCGACCTCAAGACCGCTGATAGAATCCTTACGAGTTGAAGAGCGCCTGTTTGCGGGGACTTTTGCTCCTCGGAGCGCTCTTGGCGCTCGCCTCTCCCGCCGCTGCGGCCACACCGCGCATTCTGGCGATCCACTTCGGCAGCGATCTCGAGGTGAATCCCGTCACCCAGGGCTGGGTGAACCACCAGCTGGAGCGGGCCAAGGACGACGGCTATTCCGCGGCGGTCATCCTGCTGGACACTCCGGGCGGCCTCTCGAGCTCGATGCGCAAGATCTACCAGAAGGAGCTCGGCTCGCCGATCCCGGTGATCGTGTACGTCGCGCCCGACGGCGCGCGCGCAGGCTCGGCGGGGCTGTGGATCTCGGAGGCCGCCGACGTGCTGGCGATGGCGCCCCAGACCAACATCGGCGCCTCGACCCCGATCAACGCCGGGGGCGCCGACCTCGACAAGGACCTGCGCAAGAAGGTGATCAACGACGCCGTCGCGTCAGTCGTCGCGCTCGCCAAGAGCCACGGGCGCGACACGAAGTTCCCCGCGCGCGCCGTTCGCCAGGCAGCGAGCATCGACGCCCCTGCCGCCCTGCGTCAGCACGTGATCGACGCGATCGCGCCGACGCTGCCCGCGCTTCTCCAGAAGCTGGACGGCTTCAAGACGAAGCCGAAGGGATACGTGCTGCACCTCGATGGCGCGAAGATCGACAACGTCCGGCCCGGCTTCTTCACGCGCCTGCTCAACACGCTCATCGATCCGAACATCATCGCGCTCCTCTTCCTCGCCGGCATCGCGGGAATCGGCTACGAGATCTTCCATCCCGGCGTCGTGCTACCGGGAGCGCTTGGCCTCGTCGCCCTGGTCACGGCGCTCTTCGGATTCTCGGTCCTTCCCGTCAGCTGGGCCGGCCTCATCCTGCTTCTCGCCGGCGTTGCCCTCCTCGTGGTCGATGTCCACGTCACCAGTCACGGAGCACTCACGGTTGCGGGCTTGGCCTGCCTCGCGGTCGGCTCCATCATGCTCTTCCAGAACGCGCCTGCGCCGTACCACACGTCCAAGCCGCTCGTGGTCACCGTCGCGGTCGTGCTCGGCTCGATCTGGGCGTTTGCCGTGGGCAAGGCGTGGCAGGTGCGCCGCACGCCGGTCGAGGTGAGCCCGGAAGCCATCGCCGGCGCGGTCGGCGAGGTCCGCCGCAACGGGCTCGTCTTCGTCAACGGCGAGCTGTGGCAGGCGCGCACCGCCGGCGGCGAGGAGCTGCGGCCCGGCGAGCGCGTCCGCGTCGAGTCGCTCGACGGGCTCGTCCTCACGGTCCGAGCTGTCGGCACATAGGATCCGCCCATGAACGCAGCGATCTTCATCGCGGCCGCGCTTCTGTTCCTGATCGTTCTCTTCCTGTTCTCCGCGATCAAGGTCGCCCGCGAATACGAGCGTGGGATCATCTTCCGGCTCGGCCGGCTCCTACCCCAGCCGAAGGGCCCGGGCCTCTTCATCCTGATCCCGGTCGTCGACCGGATGGTGAAGGTCGACCTGCGCACGATCACGCTCACCGTTCCGCCGCAGGAGGTCATCACCAAGGACAACGTGCCGGTGCGCGTAAATGCCGTTGCCTACTTCCGGATCGTCGATCCGAAGGCGGCGATCGTGCAGATCGAGAACTTCATGGTCGCCACCTCGCAGATCGCACAAACGACGCTGCGGTCCGTGCTCGGACAGCACGTACTCGACGAGCTCCTCTCCGAGCGCGAGAAGATCAACTCGATCCTGCAGAGCATCATCGACGAGTCGACCGCCCCCTGGGGAATCAAGGTCTCGATCGTCGAGGTGAAGGACGTCGAGATCCCGAGCGGGATGCAGCGCGCCATGGCCCGGCAGGCCGAGGCCGAGCGCGAGCGGCGCGCAAAGGTCATCAACGCCGAGGGCGAGTTCCAGGCCTCCGAGCGGCTGAAGGACGCGGCGCTGGTCATCGAGAAGCATCCGATCGCGCTCCAGCTTCGCTACCTGCAGACGCTGCTCGAGATCGGCGGCGCGAACTCCTCCACGATCATCTTCCCCGCCCCGGTAGATCTCATCCGGCCCTTCCTCGAGAAGGCCGACCGCGCCGCGGCAAGCTGAGCGGCGAGCTCCGCCGCGATCCCGAGTCGGGCCGCGTTGCCGTGATCGCCCCCGGACGGGCGAAGCGTCCCGGCGCGTCCCGGCCGCTGCTCGACCCGCCGACCGCGGACGAGCTCGAGTCCTGCCCGTTCTGCGCCGGGCACGAGCACATGACGCCTCCGCAGACGCTCGTCCTGCCCGCTGAGGGCGAGTGGCGCGTCCGTGTCGTTCCCAACCTCTACCCCGCTCTGGAGCGGCAGGAGGTCGTCGTCCACAGCCGCCGGCACGTCCGGTCGCTCGCCGAGCTCGAGGACGGAGAGCTCGATCTCGTCGCCGAGGCCTGGCGGCGCCGGGCTGAGGCGCACGGCGGCTACGTGCACGCGCTCGTCAACGAAGGCCGCGAGGCCGGCTCGAGCCTGCCGCACTCGCACTCGCAGCTCGTCTGGCTGCCGGAAGCCCCCGCCGGACGCGGGCGGCCGAAGGGAGAGGCCTTTCTCGAGGAGGACGGCCTCGCCGTGAGCTGCCCCTGGGCCAGCCGCCTGCCCTACGAGACGGTGATCGCCCCTGCAGAGCCGGAGGCCGGCGGCATCGGCAACGCGAGGCTCGGAGCGGCCCTCCGCCTCCTCGCAGCGATCGTCCGGCGGCTGCACGCCCTGGAGGGCCCGGCGCCGCTCAACGCGTGGCTCGAGTACGACGACCGCGACTGGCGCCTCGTCCTGCTCCCTCGCCTCACCGTCCTCGCCGGCCTCGAGCTCGGCGCGGGAATCTACGTCAACACGCTGGCGCCGGAAGAGGCGGCTGAGCGGCTGGGAGGCGCCTAGTCGGTCTGCGGCTGCGGCTGACGCTGGACCGCCTGTTCGCGGAACCGGCGTGCAGCGTCGATCGCGGCGCCGAGGTTCAGGCCCTTGTCCTTCGCCTGCTTGATCAGCATGACGGTCTCGAGCGCATCGATGTCGTAGATGCGCTGCTTCTTCCCCTTGGTGGGAATCTGCGCCTTGTTCGTCCAGTAATCGAGCTGCATCTTGGAGATGCCCGCGATCTGGCAGACCTGACCGAGATAGAGCTCGACCTTGCCGAGGTGCTCGGCGAGATCGATCGGCTCGAGGAGGTCTACCTGTCGACTGACTGCCATGTTGCCCTCGTCTTCCTCCGCACTGGAATCCCTGGTTTGCAAGGTATACCGCTCCGGTTCCTGATCGGGAAGGGGTTTCTTCAAAATGTCCCCCTTTCGAGGCACCTAAATGCGGAGTTTTGTGGCAAGGGCCTGCCCCTTAGGGGGCGGCTTCCCCGTCGGTCGAGACCTCGACCTTGTCCTCGGCGGCTTCGACCACCGGTGCGAGGCTCGAGACGTGCTCGCCCTCGCGCAGACGCATCACGATCACGCCCTGCGTGGCCCGGCCGGAGCGCTTGATGTCGTCGACGGGCATCCGGATCACCGTGCCGCCGTCGGAGATCAGCATCACCTGGTAGCCGTCGCGAACGACGCGGGAGCCGGCGAGCTGTCCCTTCGCCTCGGTGAGCTGAACGGTCTTCACTCCCAGCCCGCCGCGGCCCTTCACGGGATAGTCGGAGACCCGCGTCCGCTTCCCGTAGCCGTTCTCGGTGACGACGAGGACGTCGGCGTCATCCTGCGCGATGTTGACGGCGATCACCTCGTCGCCGGAGCGGAGCCGCATACCCTGCACGCCCGAGGCGTCGCGTCCCATCGCCCGGACGTCGCCCTCGTGAAACCGGATCGCCTGCCCTTTGCGGGACACCATGAGGATGTCGTCGTCGCCCGAGGAGTGCCGCACTCCGACGAGCTCGTCCCCCTCGCGCATTTTGATCGCGATGATCCCGTCCGCGCGCAGCGGCGTGTTGTAGGCCGCGAGCCTCGTCTTCTTGACGACACCCTTCTTCGTCGCGAAGACGAGAAACTCCGCCTCCTCGAAGTCGCGCGTCTGGATGACGGCACGGACCTGCTCGTCCTGCCGAAACGGGAGCAGGTTCTGAATGGCGCGGCCCTTCGACTGTCGTGAGCCGAGCGGCAGCTCGTGCACCTTCAGCCTGTACACCTTGCCGACGCTCGTGAAGAAGAGGATGTAGTCGTGCGTGGAGGCCACGAACAGGTGCTCGATGTAGTCGTCCTCCTTGAGGTCCATTCCCATCACGCCGATGCCGCCACGGCGCTGCTCCCGGTACGCGGTCACCGGTAGACGCTTGATGTAGTTCGACCGCGTGATCGCGATGACCATGTCCTCTTCCGCGATCAGATCCTCGAGCTCGAGCTCCTCCTCGGCCGCGACGATCTCGGTGCGCCGGTCGTCGGTCTTGCCGTAGATCGACTTGATCTCGAGCAGCTCGTCCTTGATCACTCCGTCGATGCGGGCCGGGTCGCCCAGGATCGCGCGCAGCTCCGCGATGCGCTCCTGCAGGTCCTTGTATTCGTCCTCGATCTCCTTGCGAGCGAGTCCGGTGAGCCGTGCGAGGCGAAGGTCGAGGATCGCCTGCGCCTGGATCTCCGACAGGTCGAACTCGCTGATCAGGCCTGCGCGGGCCTCGTCGGTATCGGCCGCGGCGCGGATCAGGGCGATGACGGCGTCGAGGTTGTCGAGAGCCTTCAGGTAGCCCTGGAGGACGTGCGCCCGTTTCTCGGCCTGACGCAGCTCGTACTTCGAGCGCCGGGTGACGACCTCGCGCTGGAACTTCAGGTACTCGCGAACGAGCTCGAGCAGGGACAGCGTTCGGGGAACGCCGTCGACGAGGGCGACGGCGTTGTAGCCGAAGGTGGCCTGAAGGGCCGTGTGCTTGAAGAGCTTGTTGAGCACGACCTGCGGAATCGCATCGCGCTTCAGTTCGATCTGGATGCGCATGCCGGACTTGTCGGAGTGATCTGCGAGATCGGAGATCTCGGTCAAGACCTTGTCCTGGACGAGGTCGGCGATCTTGCGGATGACGCCGTTGTCGCCGCCCTTCTTGACGGCGTAGGGAAGCTCCGTCACGACGATCGCGGTCTTGCCGCCGCGCAACTCTTCGATGTGGGCCCGCGCACGCATGACGACCCGGCCACGGCCGGTGCGATACGCATCGCGGATCCCGGCCCGCCCGACGATGATCGCGCCGGTCGGGAAGTCCGGACCCTTGATGTGCTTCATCAGCTTCTCGACGTCGATGGCGGGCTCGTCGATCATGGCGACGATCGCGGCGATGGTCTCGCCGAGATGGTGGGGCGGCATGTTCGTCGCCATCCCGACCGCGATGCCCGACGAGCCGTTGACGAGGAGATTCGGGAAGCGAGAGGGAAGCACGACGGGCTCACGGCGCGACTCGTCGTAGTTGGGCTGGAAGTCGACCGTGTCGGCGTCGATGTCCCGCAGCATCTCGGTCGCGATCCGGGACAGGCGACACTCGGTGTACCTGTCCGCGGCCGGCGGATCGTCGTCGACGGAGCCGAAATTCCCCTGGCCCTCTACGAGCGGATACCGCAGCGAGAAGGGCTGCGCCATACGCACGAGCGTGTCGTAGATCGCGAGATTGCCGTGCGGGTGATACTTGCCCATGACGTCGCCGACGACGCGGGCGCACTTGACGAAGGGACGGTTCGGCTGGAGGCCGTTCTCCTGCATCCCGTACAGCACGCGGCGGTGCACGGGCTTGAGCCCGTCCCGAACGTCGGGCAGTGCGCGCCCAACGATCACCGACATCGCGTAGTCGAGATAGCTCGAGCGCATCTCCTGCTCGAGCTCGCGCGGCTCGATTCGTCCGGGGCCTAGCGCCCCTGTCTCGAGCTCAGACATCGAGGAAGCGAACGTCCTTGGCGTTCTGCTCGATGAAAGCCCTGCGCGGCTCCACCTGCATACCCATCAGAACCGAGAACATCTGATCCGCCGCGGTCGCGTCCTCGACATCGACCCGCACCAGCAGGCGGCGCGCAGGATCCATGGTCGTGTCCCACAGCTGCTCGGGATTCATCTCACCGAGACCCTTGAAGCGTGAGAGCTGAAGACCTTCCTTCGCAAGATCGATCGCGAAGTGGCGCAGCTGCTCGAACGTCGGGGCCGTCTCCGTGCGCTTCCCGTACTTCATGACGAACGGCGGCGGCCCCGTCAGCTCTACGAGCCGGCCGTACGTCCCGCGCAGCTTCTCGTAGACCGGGGAGGCAAGGATGTTGGTCGGCACGCCCACCGTGTGAGCAGCCGAGGTCTCCGTCTCCACGACGTTGATCTGGAGGCCGTCGGCGCCTCGCTCGAGCACCGAGAGGACGTGCCCGTCGCTCGGCATCGCCTTGATCTCCTTCTCGATGGCCGCCGCGGTCGTCGCCGGGGTCTCGACGAGCCTATGTGCGATGAGGAAATCGGTGGCCGGGCCGAAGTCCTCACGCAGCTTGGCCGCCTGGCCCTCGAACCGCGGCAAGAACTTGACGAAGCGGTTCCAGCGAGCCTCCGTCAGCTTGACAGCGTCACCGTTCCGGTCCGTGACCTCGATGTCACCGAAGCGCTCGCGTACGAGCAGTTCCTCGAGCTGGGCCTCCTTCTCGAAATACATCTCCCGGTTGCCCAGCTTCACCTTGTAGAGCGGCGGCACGGCGATGTAGACGTGACCCCGCTCGATCAACTCGGGCATCTGCCTGTAGAGAAACGTCAGGATCAGCGTCCGGATGTGAGAGCCGTCGACGTCGGCGTCGGTCATCACGATCACGCGGTGGTAGCGGAGGTTGGCGATATCGAACTCGTCGCCGATGCCGGAGCCGATCGCCGTGATCATCGCCTGGATCGCGTCGTTCGACAGCACCTTATTGATCCGGTTCTTCTCGCTGTTGATGATCTTGCCCCAGAGCGGCAGGATCGCCTGGTACGCGTTGTCTCTCGCCTGCTTCGCGGACCCGCCCGCGCTGTCTCCCTCGACGATGTAGAGCTCGGCGTTCTCGGGATCGCGGATCCGGCAGTCGGCAAGCTTTCCGGGCAGCGACGACGACTCGAGCGCGGACTTGCGCCGCGTCAGCTCTCTCGCCTTGCGTGCGGCGAGCCGGGCGCGCATGGCCGCAATCACCTTGAGCACGATCTGGCGCGCGTCCGTCGGATTCTCCTCGAGGAACTCGCTGAGCTTCTGGTTGACGTTCTGCTCGACGACTCCGCGCAGCCAAGGGTTGCCGAGCTTCGTCTTCGTCTGTCCTTCGAACTGCGGCTCGCGCAGCTTGACGGACACGACGGCGGCAAGGCCCTCGCGGACATCCTCGCCGTCGAGCGTCTCGTCCTTTTTCAACTGGCCCTTGTCACGCGCATAGCGGTTCAGCGTCGAGGTGAGGGCGGTGCGAAAGCCGGTCAGATGCGAGCCGCCCTCGTGGGTGTTGATGTTGTTGGCGAACGTGTAGACCGAATCCTGATACGACGCGTTCCACTGCATCGCGACCTCGACCGAGGCTTCGTCCGCCTCCACCTCGAAGTAGACGATGCGCTTGTGCACGGAGTCTTTCGTCGAGTTCACGTGCGCGACGAAGTCCCGGATGCCGCCCTCGTAGTGGAACTCGACCGTCTCGCCGCCGGCGCGCTCGTCGGTGAGGACGATCCTGAGACCGCGCGTGAGGAAAGCCGTTTCGCGCAGGCGCTGCGTCAGCGTCTCTGCCGACACCTCGATCTCCTCGAAGACCTCTGCGTCGGGCAGGAAGGAGATCGTCGTCCCCGTGTCGTCCTGCTCCGTCTTCCCGACGACTTGCATCTCACCCGTCGGCTCGCCGCGTGCGAATTCCTGGCGGTAGATCTGTCCGTCACGCCGCACTTCCGCAACCAGCCATTCGGACAGCGCGTTGACGACCGAGACGCCGACGCCGTGCAGGCCGCCCGAGACCTTGTAGCCGTCGCCGCCGAACTTTCCGCCGGCGTGCAGCTTGGTGAGCACGACCGTCAACGCGGACATCCCCTGCTCCGGCATGACCTCCACCGGAATGCCCGATCCGTAGTCGCGAACCGTCACAGAGTTGTCCGGATGGAGCGTGATCTCGACCTTGTCGTTCCGGCCCGCCAGAGCCTCGTCGACGCTGTTGTCGACGACCTCGTAGACGAGGTGGTGGAGCCCTCGCGCCCCCGTCGAGCCGATGTACATACCGGGTCGCAGGCGCACCGGCTCGAGACCCTCGAGAACGGTGATGTCCTTTGCGGTATAACTGACTTCAGTCATGAAAAAAGCCCTGCAAACCGACCACTTGCGGGCACTCCGAATTCTACCAGAACGAGCGGTCGTTATCTGCGTTGGCAAGGCTCGCAGCGGCGGCTTTTGCGACCACTTTGCGGAGGTCTTCGTCACGAATCCCTCGTACGAGTGAGTCAGCTTCCGCGACGTGTTTCGCGGTCGGTTTCGGAACCTGCCTGCGAGGGGCGTCCGGGATGACGTCGGCAGCCTCGGGAAGAGGTCCCGGGGCGAAGACGAGACGCGGCGGCGGATGCTCCCCGAGCCGCAACCGGATCTGCTCCGCCCGGCTCGTCAGCTCGAAGGCCCAGATCGAGTCCTTCGCGTGAACGTGCAGCGTTCCATCCCGCGCTAGCCGTGCGGGCCAGGCGTTGCGCGCGATCTCCGGCCCGACGGCGGCAGGCCAGGCCTCGACGAGAGGCGCCATCCCGGGGGCCGGTCCGAAGCGGCCGAGCTCGCGCGTCACCTCTTCGCCGACGCGTTCCATCAGGCGGCCCGCACGAGCCCCGGCGAGACCTCCAGCAGCTGCGCCGGCTCGACCGGGAGGGAGGAGGCCTGCGTCGCCGTGACGAGGGTCTGGCCCGAGCTCAGCACCCGTTCTGCGAGCACACGCCGGCGACCGGGGTCGAGCTCGGAAAGGACGTCGTCGAGCAGCAGCAGAGGAGGGAAGTCGCGGCGTTCCCGAATCAGCTCCGCCTCGGCGAGGAGCAGGGCCAGGACGGTCAGGCGCTGCTCGCCCTGCGACCCGAAGCTGCGCAGGTCGCGTGTTCCGCTCGTAAGCACGATGTCGTCGAGGTGCGGACCGAGCCCGGTCGCGCCGCGCTCCAGATCGCGTTCGAGCCGTTCGTCGAGCGCGGCCACCGTCGGCGGCTCGCCGCTGTAGGTCATGCGCGCGGCGGGTAGCCCCAGCTCGTCGGCTCGGTCCGCAAAGCCGGGGGCAAGCCATGCCACCACCTCGCTTCGCGCTTCGACGAGCCGGCGGCCGAAGTCGGCCACCTGCTCGGTCCACGGCGCGAGCGCATCACGGGACGAGAAACCTCCCGCCACTCGGCGCAGGGCGGCGTTGCGTTGCGCCACAGCCGCTCCGTACTCCACGGCCAGAAGGCTGCGGGCAGGAGCGAGCCTGCCCAGCGCACGGTCGAAGTACGCACGTCTCACGGCAGGTCCGCCCTTCACGACGGCGAGCCGATCGGGAGTGAAGACGAGCGTCGCCACTTCCAGCCGCAGCTGCTCTGCCGCACGCAATGAAGCACCGTTCAGCTTCGCGCGTTTGCCTTCGCCGAGCTCGAGCGTGACCTCCGTGTCGACGGGCGAACCGCGTCGATCTCCGTGGAGCGCAACCCGCCCCACTCGTTCACCGAAGCGAATCAGCTGAGCATCGGCGCGCGTACGCGGCGAAAAGCCTTGCGTCCCGAGGTGCAGCGACTCGAGCAGATTGGTCTTGCCCGCGCCGTTTGGGCCGATGACGAGGATCAGTCCCGGCCGGAGGTCGAGGTCGAGGCGCGCGTACGACCTGATGTTCCGGAGCGAGACCGTCTCGACGATCAGCCGGGCTGAGGCGTCGCTTGGCGACGCCGACCATAGAGGGCATGCGGGCTTGGCCCGCACGCCCGTTTGCCTTCCATCCGCCTCTTCACTCCGCCGCCGACCAGAGCGCTGCCTACCCAGGCAACCGGATCGGCATGATCAGGTACGTCGGGTCGTCCTCGCCGCCCTCGATCACCGCTGGACGCAGCGGAGAGATGAGCTTCAGCTCGATCTCGTCGGCGCTGATCGACTCGATGCCTTCGCGCAGGAACTCCGCGTTGAACCCGATCTCGAGCGGGTCGCCGGCGAACTGCACCGGCAGCGACTCCTTCGCCTCGCCGACGTCTTGCGTCCGCGCAAAGACCGTCAACTCCCCCTCGGCGAAGCGCAGCTGGATCGGCGACGTTCGCTGCACCATGATCCCCACCCGGCGAACCACGTCCAACAGTTCGTTCCGCGGCAGGGTGAGCTCGTGCTCGAACGTCTCCGGTAGCAGCTGCCGGTAGTTCGGGAACTGCCCGTCGATGCGGCGCGTCGTCAACCAGACGTCGTCTGCGACGAACACGGCCTGGTTCTCGTGGACACCGAGCTCGATCGTGTCGCCGGACTGCGCGATGCGTCCGAGCTCCGAAAGCGCCCGCGCCGGAATGATCGCCTCGAGCTCAGGCGCTTCGCCCGTGAGCTCCGTCTCCTTCACCGAGAGCCGATACGAGTCTGTCGCCGCCATGACCAGCTTGCCGCTCTCGAAGCGCACGAGGATCCCCGTCAGCACCGGGCGCGACTCGTCGCGCGACGCCGACCGCGCGACACGAGAGACCGTGTCGAGCAATGCCTCCCGGTCGACCGTGAAGGTGCCGGCGGTATCGAGGTCAGGAAGCCGAGGGAAATCCTCGGCGGCATAGGTGTGCAGCGTCGACGTGGACGAGCCACTGGTCACGTGCACCACGCTCTCCTCTGCGCGATGCTCGATCGTGACCTCGCTCTCGGGCAGAAGCCGAACAAGATCGACCAGGAGGCGTCCCGGCATGACGACTGCGCCGTCACCTTCCACCTGGGCCTCGAGCGAGGCTCGCAGCGAGAGCTCCATGTCCGTCGCCGCGAGGTGTAGCCGGCCCGATTCGGCGCGTAGCAGCACGCCGGACAGGATCTGGACGCTCGCCCGTGTCGACACCGCTCGTGCGACCACCGCGAGCTTCTGCGAGAGCTCGTCGCGCTGACAAACGATTTTCATCCCCGTCTCTACCATGGTGTTGGTTTCAATCATTTAAAACCTCGTTGTAGTGATAGGGGGTGTGGACACCGGGGAGGAGGCCACCCGCCCTGTTGGTTGAGCCATTCTCGCAGGGGACGCAGACGGTGGAGAAAGGAAGCGTGTCAACAGGGCACGACCCTCAACGGACCTGTTTCACACGAGCGGTCAGTTCCTGCACAAGGTTGTAGACAGATCTGTCCTCACGGATGAGACGGGCGATCTTCGAGGTCGCGTGGATCACCGTCGTGTGGTCCCGGCCGCCGAATTCCTTGCCGATCTTGGGCAGCGAGGAGTCCGTGAGCTCTCGTGAGAGGTACATCGCGACCTGGCGGGGATAGACGATGTTCTGTGAGCGCTTGTCGCCGCAGAGCTCGTCCATCGAGAGTTGGAAGCGCTCGGAGACGAGCTCCTGGATCCTCCGGATCGAGACCTCGGCCGCCTCGCCCTGGGGGAAGACGTCCTTGAGCACGTCCTCCGCGAGCTCGACCGAGAGCGCCCTGCCGGTGAGGGACGAGAATGCGACCACCCGCGTCAGGGCACCCTCGAGCTCGCGGATGTTGGTGGAGATGCGCGAGGCGATGAAGGAGAGGACCTGCGGATCGGGGATGTGGATGCCGTCCGTCTTCACCTTCTTGCGCAGGATCGCGATCCGCGTCTCGAGGTCGGGCGGCTGGATGTCGGTGATCAGGCCCCACTCAAACCGCGATCGCAGTCGCTCCTCGAGCGTCGCGATCTCACGTGGCGGGCGATCGGACGACATGACGATCTGCGAGCCGGCCTCGTAGAGCGAGTTGAAGGTGTGGAAGAACTCCTCCTGGATTCGCTCCTTGTGCTCGAAGAACTGCACGTCGTCCACGAGCAGCAGGTCGTACGTGCGGTAGCGCTGCTTGAACCCCTCGATCCGCTTGTCGCGCAGCGAGTTGATGAAGTCGTTCATGAACGTCTCGCTCGTGACGTACCGGACCGAAAGCTCGCTCGAGTGCTCGGCGACGTACTGGGCGATCGCCTGCATCAGGTGCGTCTTGCCGAGGCCCGTGCCGCCGTAGATGAAGAGCGGGTTGTACGCCTGCGCGGGCGCCTCGGCGACCGCCAACGCGGCCGCGTGTGCAAAGCGGTTCGAGGAGCCGATCACGAACAGGTCGAACGTGTACTTCGGGTTCATGCCGCTGTCGGCGGCACCCCCAACGGATCGTTTCGGGGCTTCCGCCGGCATGGGCGTGTCGACCGGGACACGCTCCGTCACGGAAAGACCGACCCGACGCTCCTGGCCCGTCACGTCCCGGACGGCAGCGCCGATCAGACCGAGGAAGTGGCCCTCGATCCACTCGCGCGTGAAGTCGTTGGGGACGCCGAGCACGAAGGCGTCATCCGAGAGATCCGCCCCCTCGGCCTCCGCGAACCACGTGCGGTACGTGGTCTCGTTGAGGGCCCCCTTGAGCCGACCGGCAACCTCGTTCCACAGGGTCTCCGCAGTCAGCTCAATGGGGCGATCCACGCCGCGGTACCACTCCTCTCCGGCTCGGGGGAGCGGCGAGCATAGCAGCGTGTCTCAAGCGCTACAACGCGTGGAAACTGGGGAAGAAATTATGCGGATTTGCAGGCATTTCCGCGACTCCACATCACTCTCCACACCTGTGGAGGAAGCATGACGGTTTGTCACATTTGGAGGTACTTCACAGCCCCGCAGCTGTGGATAACTCTGTGCACCAGGGCTCATCTATACTGGCGCAGCCACAGCTCCTCTTTGGAGCAATTTCCTCCCTCTTCGACCTCGTGAAACGGACCTACCAGCCCAACGTGCGCCGGCGGAAGCGCAGGCACGGCTTCCGTGCCCGCATGGCGACGCGTGCCGGTCGCGCGATCCTGAAGCGCCGCCGCGCCAAGGGCCGGAAGCGTCTCTCGGCGTAATCACCGTCGTGCAACGTCGGCACCGCCTGTCTCGCTCGCGAGACTTCGACGCCGTCTACCGGCAGGGTCGCTCGACCTCGACGCGGTTCCTGGTCCTCTACTGGTTCGAGCGCAACGGTGAGCCGGGGGAGCCGCGGCTCGGCCTGGCCGTGCCGAAGGCGACGGGAAATGCGGTGGCGCGCAACCGGATCAAACGCCAGCTGCGCGAGGCGTGGCGGGAACGGCTCGAGCGGATTCCCGCCGGGCGCGACTACGTCCTGATCGCGAAGCCGGGTCTGCCGGAGGCCGTTGCGACGAACGGGTTCGAGTGGCTCGGAGAGCGCGTCGACGAAGTTCTGACGAAGGCGGCCGCGTGAGGTATCTCGGCGTTGCGGCAGTATGGCTCTACCGCATCACGCTGCGGCCGCTGCTGGGCCCCGGGCAGTGCAAGTACCACCCGTCCTGCTCGCAGTACGCGATCGACGCCTTCAGGGAGTTCGGTCTCTTCAAAGGGACGGTGCTCGCCGGCTGGAGGCTCCTGCGCTGCAATCCCTGGAGCCGCGGCGGCGTGGACTACGCGCGCGACCAGAGGGTGTTCACGTGATCGTCGCCGGGATTCTCACGCCGCTCGAGGATCTGCTGCGCAACATCCTCAACGGCCTGCATACGGTACTGCCCTGGTCGTGGTCGATCGTCGTCTTGACGCTGATCGTGCGGATGCTGCTCGTGCCATTGACGGTCAAGCAGATCCACTCGATGCAGAACATGCAGGCCCACGCGCCGCAGATGAAGGAAATCCAGCGGAAGTACAAGGGCGACCGCCAGAAGCTCAACGAAGAGCTGATGAAGTTCTACAAGGAGAAGAACATCAACCCCGCGTCCTCGTGCCTGCCGCTGGTCGCACAGATCCCGATCTTCATCGGGCTCTTCTACACGCTACGCAACTTCGCCAAGGAGGCGAAGCTCGAGGGTTCCAACCTCGGCGATCTCTCGTGGCTCCATTTCGTTCCGAGCGTGGCCGACAAGGCAAGCGCTCACTGGTCGGGCTGGATATTGATCGTTGTCTACGTCGCCAGCCAGCTCGCGTCGACCTACTTCATGTCCGGGACGATGCAGCAGTCGCAGCGGGTGCTGATGATGGTCCTCCCCTTCGCGTTCATTCCGTTCATCATCCACTTCCCTACGGGGCTCGTTCTCTATTGGATGACGACCAACCTGTGGACGGTCGGGCAGGGCCTGATCACCCGTCGGCTGATCCCGAAGGTGGCGCCGCCGACCGGCCCGAAGCGCTCGTCCCGCACGCCGCCGAAGGAGGCCCGTGAGGACGGCGCCGCCGCGCCGGCCGCTGCGAAGCCGGCCGCTCCTCCCCGGCGCGTGAAGCGCAAGAAGAAGGCGCGACGCTGATGGACCTCCAGGTCGAGGTGACCGGCGAGACGGTCGGCGAGGCCAAGTGGTCGGCGCTGCGTGAGCTCGAGCGGCAGCAGCCCGGGCTCGACAAGTCCGCGGTTCGCTTCCAGGTCGTCACGGAGGGAGAGCGAGGCCTCCTCGGGGTCGGCTTTGCCCCGGCGCGCGTCATCGCCACCGTCTCTGCCGAAGTCACGGCGCCTGCGCCTCCGCCGGACGAGAGCGAGCTGAGCCGGGCCGCGCGCGAGCTCGTGCAGCGGATCGTCGCCGGCATCGGCGTCACCGCGCGCCTCGAGCTCGACGAGGACGAGGAGACGATCACGGTCTCGTGCGTCGGAGCCGATCTCGGAATGCTCATCGGCCGCCACGGCCAGACGATCGACGCGATCCAGTATCTGGCGAATGCGATCACGTACCGCCGCCATGAGGAGGATCGCAAGGAGGTCGTCGTCGATGCGGCCGGCTATCGCGCGCGCAGGCGCGCTTCGCTCGAGGCGCTCGCGATTCGCTCGGCCGAGCGTGCACTGTCGCTCGGAGAGCCCGTCGAGCTCGAGCCGATGACGGCCGTCGAGCGCAAGGTCGTTCACCTTCGGCTGAAGGAGTTCGAAGACGTCGAGACGGGCAGCGAGGGAACCGAGCCGAACCGCTTCGTCGTGATCAGGCCTGTTGCTTGAGGACTGGCTTAGCGCACTCGTTGCAACGCCAGGCCTGACTGCGATCCGAGATCTCGAAGAGGCCCGCCGCCTGCTGCTCGAAGATTCGCTGCGTTCTCTCGGCCACGTGCGCGAGTTCGAAGGTCCGATCGTTGACGTCGGGTCAGGGGGCGGGGTCCCGGGGATCCCGCTCGCCGTGTCGCTGCCGCAGCGCGACGTGGTGTTGCTCGAGGCGAACGCGCGCAAGTGCGAGTTCCTCCGGCAGTGGGCACCGCCGAACGCAGCGGTCGAGCAGGGTCGCGCCGAGAAGCAGGAGACGGACACGTTCGGCGTCGCGGTCGCGAAGGCGCTCGCCCCTCCACCGGTCGCCGCCGAGTGGTGTCTTCCTCTGGTCCGGCTGGGAGGGGCTGCGATTCTGTGGGTTGGTCCGACCGCGGACGTCGCTCGGGTGGCCCGCGTCGCG
>WNFV01001350.1_pt1 | contig 33584 bp, 39 predicted proteins | sample 5400101 | NCBI WGS metagenome assembly WNFV01 (sample SAMN13153361, study PRJNA577476) | soil metagenome | isolation source: 115 cm soil or saprolite under grassland replicate 1 | place: USA:California | collected 2016-06-15 | reverse complement strand
CGATCGCGTCGTCCAGCCAGAGATGAACGACGGGCTGCCCCGCGTCCCGAAGGGGGGTCAGTACCTTGTCCACGTTGTCGGCGCCGATCCCCACGAAGAGCCGGTCGGCCCCGTACACCGCCGGCTCCCCCACATCCTCGCCCTCCACCGGTACGATGCCTTTCCCGGCCTTTCCGGTGGACTCGGCGATGAGCTGCTCCACCCAGTATCCAAACGTCCTGACGTGCTGGTCCAAAACGAGCGTGAGCTTGTCCCTTCCCGCCAGGGCCGCCTCGCCGATGACGGCTCCGATCCTTGCTCCCGGGTTGTTCCGCGCCGGGGCGTCGGAAACGCATGCGTGAGCCATGGCGATGGCCATGTCGAGCAGGCGATCCAGGTCGGTCCCGATGAGAGCGCCCGGGACCAGTCCGAAGTAGGACAGGGCCGAGTACCGCCCACCGATGTCCGGAGGGTTCAGAAAGGCCCGCCGGAAGCCCCGCTCCGAGGCCAGCCCTTCGAGTGGCGTCCCGGGATCGGTTATGGCGACGAACCTCGACCCGTCCGGCACCTTCTCCCAGAAGTAGGCGAAGTGGGAGAGGGTCTCGGTGGTGGTCCCCGACTTGGACGCGATGACGAAGAGAGTCCGGTCCATGGGCAGGCTTCGCTCCACGGCCAGGATCTGATCTGGATGCGTCGTATCGAGGACGACCAGGTCGAGCATGGCCGGCGCCACGCCGAAGGTCCCCCGGAGGACCTCGGGGGCCAGGCTCGAGCCGCCCATGCCCGCCAGGACGGCATGCGTCAAGCCGTCGGCGGCGCAACTCGACGCGAACTGCTCGAGCTCGGGCACCCGTTCACGCATCACCTCGTGGACGGTCAGCCACCCCAGGCGATCCGTGATCTCCGCAGGATCATCCCGCCATACCGTGAAGTCCTTGCGCCAGATGCGCCGGATGGTGTCGTTCTGGTCGAAGGCAGCCAGCCGCAGGCTGACCCTGTCCTCCAATTCCTGCAGCGGATTCATCGGCGCTCCAGCCGGATGGGGGCGATCCGGCCTCGAATCCTATTCCTCGGCCTCCGAGACTTCGGCCAGGGTGGCTCGGAAGGCCTCGTACCGCCTGCTTCCGAGTCGCCGGCGGATGCGTGACTCCACAGCCTGGATCGACTTGCGAGAGCTGGCCCGTAGCCTGAGTCCCTTGGCCGTGAGCCGCACCATCTTGGCCCGGGCATCCTGGGAATCAGGCACGCGGCGCACGCAGCCCATTTCCTGTAGGTCGTCCACCAGCTGCATCATGGCCTGCTTCGTGATCGTCGCCCTCTGCGCCAGGTCGGAGAGTCGCGTCCCGGCCCGGTCCACCAGCAGCAGAGCCACAGCCTGGCTCGGCCGGAGCTCCGAGGCCCCCCGGTCTTCCAGGGCGGCCACGATTTCCCGTTCCAGGCTCCGGAACGCTTCCAGCAAGAGATGACTGAGATCGAGCTCGTTCATGGAGACATCGTGGCTCCCGGCTCATTGGCTCGTCAAGTAGCTTTACCAACTTGGTTCCACCGTTTCGAGCGGGCACCGGACATCGACCTGCCGCTGAGCGATGACTTGAAGCTCCTGGGGGGTACCGGCTCGCCCTGTAGGCGCTAGGAAGTCTTCGGGTTGTGAAGGATCTGGCCGGTCGCCAGGACGACGCCGTCCTCGCACTCGGCCTCGACCATCCCGCTCTGGAACTGCTGCTGGTACAGGCGCGCATACAGGCCGCCCTGGTCGAGCAGCTCGGCGTGGGTCCCTCGTTCCACCACCCTCCCCTGGTCGAGGACGAAGATGACGTCGGCCGCCAGGATCGTGGACAACCTATGGGCGATGGCGATCGTGGTCCGGCCGTGCATCAGCGGCCGGAGCGCCTCCTGGACAAGCCGTTCGCTGGTGGTGTCGAGAGACGAAGTGGCCTCATCGAGGATGAGGATCCGAGGGTCTTTCAGAACGACCCGAGCGATGGCCAGGCGCTGCTTCTCTCCGCCGGACATCCGATACCCCCGCTCGCCCACAACCGTGTCGTAGCCGTCGGGCATCTCCATGATGCGGTCGTGGATGAATGCCGCCCTGGCGGCAGCTTCGAGCTCCTCCTGAGTGGCACCCGGCTTTCCATACAGCAGGTTCGTCCGGACCGACGTGTGGAAGAGATAGGTCTCCTGGGTGACCATCCCGATGATGTCGCCGAGCGACGCCAGCTTGATCTCACGCACGTCTGTACCGTCGATCTCCATGGATCCCTCGTTGACGTCGTACATCCGGGGGACCAGGTAGGTGATCGTGGTCTTGCCCGCGCCGCTCGGTCCCACCAGCGCGGCGAGCTGCCCAGGCAGGATCTCGAAGTCCACGTCTTCGAGCGTCCACTCCCTGCCGGGCTGTCCGTTGCCTGCGGCGAGCGGCACACCCGCTCTCCCGTCCGAAGGGCTGACCGGGACGGGCCCAGCCATCTCCGAGACCGCCTCGGGAACGCCCTGCAGTGGGCCGTCGGCCTGCTCCGTGGGCTCGGCTTCCCGCCGAGCCTCGTACCGGAAGAAGACGTGGCGGAACCGGATGTGGCCCTCGACCGACTCCTTCGGCAGATCGCGCGCGTTGGGCGAGTCCACGATCTCGTGGGCCATGTCGAGGTACTCGAAGATGCGATGGAACAGGGCCATCGAGGACTGCACCTCGACCGAGATTTGCAGCATCGAGCCGATGGGAAAGAACAACCGGCTCTGCAAGGTGGTGAACGCCACGATGGTGCCAGCCTGGATCGTCGCCGTCGACAGGGGCTGGTGGGCGATGACCAGCCCGGCCACCAGGTAGACGAGCGCGGGGGTGATCGAGAAGAAGATCTGCACGACGGCAAAGAAGGACCGGCCGATCATCTGCTGGCGGATCTCCAGATCCACCAGCCGTGCGTTCTCCGACCGGAACCGATCGATCTCGTGGCGCTGCCGCCCGAAGGCCTTGGACAAGAGGATCCCGGACACGGACAGCGTCTCCTCCGTGATCGCCGAGAGATCGGCCAGCGACTTCTGCGTCGAGGCGGCGATCTGCTGGCGGGCCTTCCCCACCTTGTACGTCAGCCACACGAACAGCGGGGTGAGGAACACCGAGAGCACGGTGAGTTGCCACGAGAGGACCAGCATGGCCACCAGCGTGCTGATCAGGATGACCACGTTCGACAGGATGCTCGAGGCCGTGTCGGTGACCACCGACTGCACGCCGCCGACGTCGTTGGCCAGGCGCGACTGGATCTCGCCGGTCCGGGTGGCGGTGAAGAACCTGAGCGGCATGTTCTGCAGGTGCGCGTAGAGCGAGTTGCGGAAGTCCTGCATGACCCGCTGGCCGACCACGTTCGCCAGGTAGGTCTGGAAGATCCCCAGCAGGCCGGACAGGACGGGGATGGCCACCATCAGGCCCACCAACCAGTACAGGCGGTGGAGGTGCGGAGGCAGGATCCGCTGGCCGCTGTGAGGGAACAGTGCAGTGTCGAAGATGACCTTGATCAGGAGGGGATTGATCACGCCCAGAGCCGAGGTGACCACGATCAGCCCGCCGACGACGATGACCTTGTTCCGGTAGGGCTTGAAGCTGGCCACCACCCGGCGGACCGTGCGCTTGTTGACGGGTCCTGCGTCCGGATCCGGGATCCTCACGTGCCAGTGGTAAGGGCGACGGCTCATGCGGCCCAGCATACGGCTGTTCCCTCGCTTGTCATCCGGGCGTTCGAGCCCGCGCTTGGTGGGGTTCAGCCGGCCAGTTCGACCGCTCTTCGCAGGACGCCCTCGAGCATCGAGGGCGTGAGCTTCCCGGTGAAGGTGTTCTGCTGGCTGGGGTGGAATGAGCCGATCAGGGTGTACGGCCCCACCCGCGCTTCCCCCCCGTGACGGAACCGGGGCTTGGGCCGAGGGATCGAGCGCCCCAGCAGGGCGATTGCTCGAAGCGCCCCGTCCCACGCGAACGAGCCCAGCGGCACCAGCACCTTCAGACGATCGAGCAGATCGATCTCCCGGGCCAGGTAGGGAAGGCAGTTGTCCCGTTCCTCAGGTGTGGGGCGATTGCCCGGCGGGCAGCATCGGTTGACCGCCGCCACGTACAGATCGTTCAGCTCCAGCCCGTCGTCCGCACTGACGGAGGTCGCCTGGTTCGAGAGACCGCATTTGTGGACGACGTCGAACAAGAAGTCGCCCGAACGATCTCCAGTGAAGATCCGTCCGGTCCGGTTCCCTCCGTGGGCGGCCGGAGCCAGTCCCACGATCAGGATGCGAGCCTGGGGATCACCGAAGCCAGGGACGGGCCGACCCCAGTACTCCCAGTTGGCGAAGGACGCGCGTTTCTCCCGGGCTGTCCGCTCCCGCCATTCCACCAGACGAGGGCAGAGCCGGCATACGACGATGTCGTCCCACAGGTCGGCCAGCGAGCCAGGGTTCGGCACGCCGGCGATTCTATTGGCGGCTGAACTCACCCCATTTAGGTACGGGTTCGCGGCGGTCGAACCATTACCTTGAGAAGCCAACATGGGCGATTCCGTGCGTGTCATGGTCGTGGACGACTCCTCGAGCACCAGGACGATGCTCCGGGAGGCGCTTGCGCTGGGCGGGGGCATCGAGGTGGTCGGCGAAGCCGGGAGCGGCCGGGAGGCCATCAGCGTGGCTTCGGACTGCAGGCCGGACGTCGTCCTGATGGACGTCCGCATGCCGGACATGGACGGAGTGGCCGCTGCTCGGTCTCTGCTGACCGAGTACCCCGAGATGAAGGTGGTCGCCCTGACCTGGTCGGATGACCCCAGCACGGTGCGGGACATGCTCACCGCAGGTGCGATCGGCTACGTCGTGAAGGGGGGCACGATCGACGAGCTGTCCGCCGCGATCAAGCGGGCCGCCACTGGTGAAGCCGAGCTGGACCATCGGGTGTTGCCCGCCGCGGTCGAGGACCTCCGGCGCCTTCTGGAGGAAGAGCGCGAGCGCCGAGCTCAGATCGAACGACTGGCCCGGGCCAGGGCCGAGTTCGTCCAGGTTCTCTCTCACGAGCTGCGAACCCCCCTCACCATCATCTCCGGCGCCCTCCGGATGCTCGACCGGAGCGGTGTCTCCGCCGAGGAACGTCCCATCGTGGAGAGCGCTCTGCGCCGAGTGGGCGAGCTGGAGTTCCTCGTGGAGGGCCTGGAGCTCGTCGCCGCCGGTCCTTCCCCCGAAGGCATTACCCATGTCGATCAGGCGATCGCCACTGCCGCGCAGCGACTCAACGCGCCGCCGGACCGGGCGACCGTCAGGGACAGCCTGTGGGAAGGCGTCCCCCACAAGTGTGTGGAGCGGGTCGCGTTCGAGCTCCTGTCCAACGCGGTGCGCCACGGTGCTCGGCCCATCGAGGTGACCGCGTGGAAGGACGAAGGCTACGCCGTCCTTTCGGTTGCGGACGCGGGAGGCTGGATGCCCGAGAGCCAGGATTTCTCCGCGTTCTTCCAGGAGGACATGTCGGCCACGCGCACGCGGAGCGGGTTCGGTCTCGGGCTGTTCGTGGCCTCACGACTGTGCCAGTCGTGCGAGGGCGACCTCTCGATCAGTGCCTCGGGGGGACGGACCGTGGCCCAGGCCAAGTTCCGGTTGCGCCAGGTCGCAGTGGGAGTCGGAGCGGCCTAGCCCAGCAAGGGAAACCGTTCCGCCAGCGGCCTCGGTCCTCGCGGGCGCCCCACTCCACGACCTCACGCCACAGGTCGTCCCAGGCCGAGAACCGAGTGGGACGAGAGAAGTCTTCTTCGAAAGAGACCGAGGGCGACCTTCGACACCTGCTCGCATTCTTCCCGGAGCGCCTCGAGCGCGTCCACCGGTGACCGGCCGCCGCCGATCACGTCGGGCCGGGGAAAGCCGTTCGGGCCCTCATGTCGCTTCGTCGACTCCCCCGCGGCCCTTGGATGCTCTCACCGCCGCGTCGGCGAGGACGTCGAGGCCTTCGTCGAGCTCCTCGTCGGTGATGACGAGAGGCATCAGATGGCGCACCACATTGTGGTAGGGGCCGCACGACACTGCGACGACACCGTTCTTTATGGCCTGACCGATCAGCGCGCTCACGAACGCCTCGTCCGGCTGCTTCGTCTGGCGGTCCTTGACGAACTCCACTCCCACCATGGCCCCGACCCCCCGAACCTCGCCGATCTGCGGCACATCCTGGGCCACCTCGTCCCAGCGCGCCCGGAGGGACTTACCGATCTGCTCGGCCCGTTGAACCAGACCTTCCTCCTCGATGACCTGGAGGACCGCGTTGGCCGCGGCGCATGCGACGGGATTCCCCACGTAGGTGCCGCCGATGGCCGACGCCCCGGGCGCGTCCATGATCTCCTTGCCGGCGATCACTGCCGACAGCGGATAACCGTCGGCGAGCGCCTTCGCCAGGACCACGATCTCGGGCTCGAATCCGAAATGTTCGGAGGCCAGGAACCGGCCGGTGCGTCCGCACCCCGACTGGACCTCGTCGGAGATGACGAGGATGCCGTGGCGCCGGCACAGTTCCCCGAGGCCCCGGAGGAAGTCGGGCGTCGGCACCACGAAACCGCCTTCCCCTTGGACCGGCTCGACGACGGCGGCGGCCACCGAATTGGGGTCGATCATCGTCTGCAACGCCCGGTCGATGGCCTGAAGCGCGAGCTGCCCCGCCTCATCCGGATGGGCGCTCCTGTAGGGGTACGGGTACGGCAGGCGGTATACCTCAGGAGCGAACGGGCCGAACCCGGACTTGTACGGCTTGTACCGGCTGGTCAGCGTCATCGTGAGGAGCGTCCGCCCGTGGAAGGCGCCCTCGAAGCACAGTAGTGCCGGCCGGCCCGTGGCCGCCCGGGCGAACTTGACCGCGTTCTCCACGGCCTCCGCCCCGGCGTTGAACAGGGCGACCTTGGCCCCGTGCATGCCCGTGAGGGCGACCAGCCGTTCCGCCAGCTCCACGTAGACCTCGTACGGAATGACCGAAAAGTCCGTATGGGAGAAGCGCGCAGCCTGACGCCGCACGGCTTCGACGACCCGTGGATGCGAGTAGCCCACCAGGTGGCACCCCAGCCCGCCCGAGAAGTCCAGCATCGTGTTGCCGTCGAGGTCGGTGATCCGAGCGCCTTCCCCGCGGTCGATCACCGCCGGTACATGGATATCGAGCGGGTCACAGACCACTCGGGCCTTGCGTTCGAGCACTGCCCTGGACCTCGGCCCGGGGATGTGGGTGACCATGTGGATGGCCTTGCCCATGCGGATCGACCTCCTGAACAAGGTGGACTCGGTCGGCGGCGCGGCGAGCGTACACGACCGACCGATTGGGTGACAGGGAGCATCTGGCTGGCACCGGCCGTCTCGTCGAGGTTGACAAATGAGTGAGCGCTCACTCAGAATGAGCGGATGCTCACTCACACTGTGGGTGAGCATCCCGAACGATTCCGCAGAGTGCCGGAACGAAGGGAAGGAAGAGCCGATGGAACGAACATTCGAAGGCGCGATCTCCGACGGCCAGGCAGCTTCCGAGGACAGCCGCAAGTGGTGGGTGCTGGTGGCCATGGTGTTCGGGTTGTTCATGCCCATGCTGGACAACCTGGTGGTCAACGTGGCGCTCCCCACCATCCAGACCAAGCTCGGAGCGGGCGTGTCCGGACTGCAGTGGATCATCGACGCGTACACGCTCACGTTCGCCTCGTTCATGCTCACCGGGGGCGCTCTGGGTGACTTGTACGGGCGCAAGCGCTTCTTCATGGCCGGACTGGTGGTCTTCACCAGCGGCTCGCTACTGTGCGCCCTGGCGGGGTCCACCTCGGAGCTCGTGGCCTTCCGCGCCGTCCAAGGGCTGGGCGCCGCCCTGCTCCTGCCCGGGTCGCTGTCGATCATCACGGCCACATTCAGGGGGCGTGAGCGGGGTGCGGCGATCGGCATCTGGGCGGCGATGTCCGGCCTGGCCATCGCCATCGGACCCGTGGTCGGCGGGTTTCTCGTCGAGCACGTCTCTTGGCAGAGCATCTTCTACGTGAACGCACCGGTCGGGATCATAGGCCTCACCATGACCTACTTCGTGGTGAGAGAGTCGCGCGATCAGAGCAGGTCTCGCCGGGTCGACCCGCCGGGTCTCGTGACCGGCACGGCCGGCCTGTTCTTCCTCGTCTACGCTCTGATCGAGGGGAACGCCAGGGGTTGGACGGATGGTCTGATCCTCGCTGCTTTCGGGCTGTCGGCCATCCTTCTGGCGGTCTTCTTCTACGTCGAGTCGCACCGCGAATCGCCGATGCTGCCGCTTTCCTTCTTCCGCATCCCCACGTTTGCCGCGGCCAACGTGGTCGCCGCCGCGGTGTTCTTCGCCATGTTCGGCACGGTGTTCTTCTTGACGCTGTACCTCCAGAACGTGCGGGGGTACTCGCCGGTGGGCGCGGGGATCCGGTTGTTTGCGTTCTCCGTGGTGATCCTGCTCGTGGCCCCGGCCGCGGGCCGTCTCTCCGACCGTTTCGGCTCCCGGTGGTTCATGACGTTCGGGCCCCTCGTGGCCGCAGCGGGAATGGGAATGCTCCTGCGGACGCAGCCGGATTCTTCGTATCTGACCGTGATCCTTCCCGCGTTCATCGTGCTGGCGGCGGGGATGGCCTCCACCATGACTCCCATGACCGCCGCGGTCATGGGATCGGTGGACACCCGACACGCCGGTGTGGCCTCGGCCGCCACCAATACCAGCCGGGAGCTCGGTGGGGTGTTCGGCATCGCCCTGCTCGGAGCGATCGTCACGGCAGCCTTCAACCGAGGCTTCCTGGCTCGGCTGGTGGAAGCCGGCATCCCCAGGGCTCAGGCCGCCGGCGTCGTGGCGAGGGCCGGCGCCAGCGCTGCGGCGGGCAACACCGCCGGGGAGGGGACGAACTCGGTCATCGGCCAGTCCGTCCCGCACGCCTTCGTCCACGCCATTCACGTGGGGATTCTCGTCGCCATCGCCTTCCTCCTCCTCGCCTCACTGGTCTCGGTCCTGTTCGTGAGGAGTCATGTCGAACCCGAACCTGTCCCCCTCGACAGGGAGGTCGCCGAGGGTGCCTCCGTTGGCCACTGAGGAGATCGCCGGGATACGCAGGCATATCCTCGCGGCGGCCGAGGAGATCATTCACGATCGCGGTCTTCGGGCCGCCACCACCCGGGCCATCGCCCAACGGGCGGGATGCGCGGAGGGGAGCATCTACCGGTACTTCGTGGACAAGCATGCGCTGTTCATGGAGATCGTTCGGACCCGCTTCCCCCAGTTCCTCGAGCTCATCAGCACCCTGCCAGACCGGGCTGGGACGGCCACGGTCCGGAAGAACCTGGAGGAGGTTGCCCGGACGGCGTTGGGCTTCTACCGGGCCATCGTGCCGATGGTCATCGGGGCCATGGCGGAGCGGGAGCTCCTGGAGGAGCAGCGCCGGCACTTCCAGGAGACCAAGGGAGGCCCCATGAGAGCGCTGGGGTCGGTGTCGACCTACATTCGAAACGAGCAGCGTCTCGGTCGGATCTCGGAGAAGGTCTCGCCCGAGCACGCCACTAGGACACTCCTGGGAGCCTGCTTCAGCGAGGCCCTGCTCGAGGAGCTGGTCGGTGCCGAAGCCGTGCTGGGGAGCGACGAGCAGTATGCCCGCGAGATCGTGCGATCCCTCATGGAGGGACTGAAACAGCGAGGGGAGACGGCGAAGGAGGGAGGCCAGTGAACGAGCTTCGCCAGCTCATCGAGGTGGAAAACCTGGTCAAGGTGTACCCGGACGGGACCCGTGCGGTGGACGACGTGTCGTTCGAAGTCCGTGCCGGCGAGATCTTCGGGTTCCTAGGGCCCAATGGGGCGGGCAAGACCACGACCATCCGCATCTTGGTGACGCTATTGCCGAGGACCTCGGGGAGCGCCAGGGTCGGTGGGCACGAGGTGGAACGAGAACCCGAGGCCATCCGCAAGATGATCGGCTACGCCGGCCAGTTCATCGGCATCGACGTCGACCTCACCGGCCGGGAGAACCTCATCCTGCAAGGACGTCTTCACGGCATGAGCGCGGCCGAGGCCGCCCGGAGGGCCGATGAGCTACTGGGAGTCTTCGGTCTCACCGACGCCGGCGACCGTCGAGCCGCGGCCTATTCCGGAGGCATGCGCCGCCGCCTGGACCTGGCCCAGGCCCTGGTGCACAAGCCACCGCTGCTCTTTCTGGACGAACCCACCACCGGGCTGGATCCGCAGACGCGGAACGCCCTATGGCGTCAATTGGAGGAGCTGAGAGCCGTTGGATCGACGATCTTCCTGACCACCCAGTACATGGAGGAGGCCGACCGGCTCTGCACCCGCCTCGCGATCATCGACCACGGCAAGATCGTGGTGTCGGGGTCGCCGACACAGCTCAAGGCCACGGTCGGCGGGGACGTCGTCACGGTAGCTCTTCCCGAGGACGCCGACGGTGGGCTCGTAGAGCGGGCGAAGAGGGCTCTGGCTGGATTCCCGGGCGCCGGGGAACCGACCTCCTTCGACCATTCCGTGGCGGTGCCGGTCACGGACGCCGGCCAGTCGCTCTCGGCGCTGGTGCGCCGGCTCGACGAAGACAGCGTGCCGATCGCCAAGCTCACGTTCACCACGCCCACGCTGAACGAAGTGTTCCTCAGGTACACGGGCGAGCGCATGCGGGTGGAGGACGCGACGACAGCGCACAGCTCGATGTTCGCATCGATGCGCGGAGGGAGGAGAGGCTGATCATGGCGAAGTCGATCGCAACCCGACCAGGGCTCACCCTCCGTTCGGAGCCGTATGGCAACCCGGCCGCACGGCTGGTCAACGAGTCCCTGACGATCTTCGGCCGCAACCTGAAGAAGATCGTCCGAATCCCGATGATGCTGTTCTTCTCATTGTTCCAACCGATGCTATGGCTTCTGCTGTTCACCCAGATCTTCAAGAAGCTCGGCGAGTTCCCACAGTTCCAGCAGCAGGGGTTCTCGAGCTACCTGATGTTCTTCGCCCCGAGCGTCCTGACGATGACGGTGCTGACCTCGGCATTCCAGTCCGGCATGGGGATGGTCACCGACCTCGAGCAGGGCATGCTGGACAAGTTCCTCATCAGCCCCATCCACCGGTCGAGCGTGCTGATCGGCAAGGTCCTGGCCGACGCCACCCGAATGGTCTTGCAGGGGACCCTGGTTCTGGTCGTGGCGATGCTGATGGGGGCCAGGATCAAGACCGGGGTGATCGGGGCGCTCGTGATGCTCTTCACGGCGGCGTGCTTCGGGATCGTGTGGGCTGGACTGTCCAACATCGTGGCGCTTCGAACCAAGAACTCCGAGATGACCATGATGATCGGGATCCTGTTGACGTTCCCCCTGCTGTTCCTGTCCACGGCCATGATGCCCTCCGCGCTTCTCCCGCACTGGCTGGAGACGGTGGGCAAGTTCAACCCGGTGACCTACGTCATCAACACGGCCCGTGACTTCATGAACTTCGGGTACAGCTGGGTCCAGTTCGGGAAGACGATCGGGGTCATCGCCCTGGTCGGGCTGATCACGCTCACCGGAGCGACCAGGGCGTTCAAGAAAGTCACGTCCTAGCACACACAAGGCGTTTCGAGTCGTGTGCGGCGTGGATCGGCCGGATAGTCAGAGCTGCCCACGTGACCTATGCGCCCAGCCGGCGGAATCGATCCAGAGCTACGGCGAACGCTTCGAGCGGCTCCATCAGGTCTGCGAGCACGGTGTACAGCTGCTCATACCCCGAGGGTGCCTCGCCCAGCCTGAGCGCCTCGGCCCGACCTGAAGCCTCGTCCATGCCCGTCGCGCAGCGCTGCCACGCCTCCTCAACCTCAGCCGTCCTCCAGTCCGGCATTGCCTGATGGGCCTCACGAAGGGCCGCCTCGAAGCCGACGAGGGCGTCCGCGAGCGGCACTCCCTGGGCTCTGCCTGCCGGGGCGGCCGCGGCCAGTGACGCCTTGGCCTCCTCCACGATCCCGAGGCAGCGACGGAACTGAGTGAAGGACTCCTCGACCTGCTGGGAAGCTTGGCGCCGCTGTGTGAGGAGGAGACGTGATCGAAGCCGTCCGAACACCGTCCCCGAAGTGTACGGAGAGGAAGGCTTTGAATGCTCGGTGGGTAGAATCGGCGGGTTGTCCGATCAGGTGACCATCCGCATCCCCGCGACCACGCGGCACGTGGCGTTGGTGCGGGCCACCGCGACCACCCTCGCCGCGCTGCTCGACTTCACGTATGACCGGCTGACAGATCTGCACATAGCCATCGACGAGGTCTGCTCCCGGATACTGGCCACGTCCTCGCCGCACGCCTCCAGGCTGGAAGTCATCTTCACCCTCGATCAGGGTGGCATGAACATCGAGGCCTCCGGCGACTCGCCGCTCAAGTCGGGCGAGGAGTTCCTGACCACCTGGTCGAAGGCGATCCTCGACTCGGTGGCCGAGCATATGCAGGTCGCGCTCAATGACGGGGTCGCCGCCGCCAGCTTCCGGATACCGAGGGGATGACGAGCACGGTTCCATCGCACGAGCGGCACCCTCAGCTGCCCAAGCCCGAAGTCAAGCGACTCTTCCGGGAGCTTCGCAAGGCCGAGGACCCGGAGGTCCGGGCCAAGCTCATCGAATCGCATCTCGGGCTGGTCGAGTACCTGGCCCGGCGCTTCGCCGGTCGGGGCGAGCCCCTCGACGACCTGATCCAGGTGGCCACGATCGGCCTGGTCAAGGCCGTCGACCGGTTCGATCCGCAGCGGGAAGTGGAGTTCTCAACCTATGCCACCCCCACCATCGTGGGCGAGCTGAAGCGTCACTTCCGGGACAAGGGGTGGGCCGTGCGGGTCCCCCGCCGGCTCCAGGAGCTGAACCTGCGCCTGGGCGGAGTCATCAGCCAACTCTCCCAAGAGCTGCAGCGCTCCCCGACAGTGGCAGAGATCGCCGTCGCCTCGGAGGCCTCTCAGGAAGAGGTCCTGGAGGCCCTCGACTCGGCGCACGCCTACAGCTTGATCTCGCTCGACGTGACCGCCACGGAGGAGGGGCTTTCCTACCATGAGCAGATCGGGTCGGAGGACGAAGCCCTGGAGGCCCTCGAGGACCGGGTCAGCGTGGGACCGCTGCTCCGACAGCTCCCTCCCAGAGAGCGACACATGCTGCACCTGCGATTCTTCAAGGGGATGACCCAGAGTGAGATCGCCCAGGAGCTCGGGATCTCCCAGATGCACGTCTCCCGACTGCTGGCCAAGACTCTGGCCACGCTGCGGTCCGGTCTTCGGAGCGAGGAGCAGAAAGAACGCTAGTGCGGCGTCTCTTGCTCATCGTCAACGAGAACGCCTACCGAGTGACCGGTGAGCTTCGTAACACCATCGCGGGCGCCCTGACAGGCGCGTTCAAGCTGGAGGAGGCGCCGACCGAACGGCCGGGCCATGCTATCGAGCTCACGACGGAGGCCGTGCTCGACGGAGTGGAGATGGTTGCGGCTCTGGGCGGGGACGGGACGGTCAACGAGGTGGCGAACGGCCTGGCCGGAACGAATGTGCCCATGGCCATCGTCCCTGGTGGCATGGCCAACGTGTTCGCCCGTTCCCTGGGTATCCCGAACGACTCCGTGGCTGCAACCCGCATGCTCCTGAAGAACGCAAAGGGGCCACCTCGACAGGTGACTCTCGGCGTCGTCGGAGGTCGCCACTTCACGAGCAATTGCGGAGTCGGATTGGACGCGGCCATCGTCCGCAGGGTCGAGGAGCACCAGCGGGCCAAGAAGCGCGGCGGCGACTGGTTCTTCGTGTGGACGGGTTTGCGGGTGTTCTTCACCGGCTTCGATCGCCGGACTCCCCGCGTCCGGCTCGCCTGGGGCGAAAACCTCGAACAGCAGCACGATGGCCTGTTCGTCGCGATCGTCCAGAACACCGGCCCGTATACGTACCTGGGCAAGCGCCCGATGCGGCTGTGCCCCGCCGCCGAGCTGGATGCCGGCCTGGACTGCATCGCGCTGGACAGCATGCGCACGCGAGTAGCCTTGCCCGTCGTCATTTCGTCGTTCGGCAGAGCGGAGCACGTGAACAAACCCCACGTGTTGCACGTCAGGGACCAGAAGACGATCGAGATCGACTGCGACCGGCCGATGCCGGTCCAGGTCGACGGGGAATTCATCGGCGAACGCGACCACGTGCTGGTCGAAGCGGTTCCCAACGCCCTCTCCGTCATCTACTGAACTGCGCAGGACTTCGCGGCGGCGGTTGACGCCGCCCACCCCACTCGCTGCGGCTCGACTCGCACCGGGGGTCCGCGTGCTCGCTTCGCTCGACGTGCGGAAGGGCGGCTCGCTCGCCTCCGCTCGCGGGGGCCCTGGGCGCCTATACGCCGCCGTTGCCATTATGGCCGCGCGTCCGCGCGGAAGCGGTCGCGGATGGGGACGGCCATTGCCGGGTCGTTGGTGGCGATGGCGTCGATGCCCATCTCGAACAGACGCTCGATCGCCTCGGGATCGTCGACCGTCCAGGTCCCGACAAGGACGCCGTCGGCATGCGCAGCCTTGACGAAGTTCGCGCCAGCCTCGAAGACGGCAGGGGCTTGCGGCAGGACGAAGGCGTGGCCAGCGGACCTCGCATACACCAGCGCTGCCCATGGGTCGATGGTGGCAGTGGTCAGGAACCCCGTCGGGATCTCGGGGTCGAGCTCCCGGATCCGTTCGATGGAGAGCCAGTTGAACGAGGAGACCAGCACGATCCCCTCGAATCTGGTCTCGTGAAGGAGGCGGACCACCTCTTCGGCGGCTGCCTCGCGGGGCGAATCGAACGAAGGTTCGCCTGGAAGGTTCTTGATCTCGATGTCGATCCCGGCCTGGCGCGACAGGAGCGCGAGCGCCTCACGAAGGGTTGGGACCTCGACCCGGGGGCCCCGACCACCCGAAGCGTCCAGCCCTTTCACCTCGTCCAAGGTCAGCGAATGGACGAACCCGGACCCGTCTGTCGTGGCGGAGACATCGAGGTCGTGCATGATGACCAGCACGTTGTCGGCAGACAGCCTGACATCCAGCTCGACCACATCGGCTCCCGCCTGCACCGCACCTCGAAATGACGGCAGAGTGTTCTCCGGATACGTGGCCGAGGCGCCACGATGAGCGACCACGATCGGGTGGATTTGTCGCTTGAAGTTCGCCAAAACCATTGTGTGATCCGAAGGCCGGTCAGTATAATCCGCGCCTCGCTCGGGCCCTGGTCGTGTGCTGGGGGAGAGGGGGTCAGTCCGCCGGGCGAGGCGGGCCGGCGTTTACGGTCTATTGTCCGGCTCGGGAGGGGGTCGCCATGGACTGGGTTCATCGTGCCCGCTGCAAAGACGAAGATCCCGAGCTCTTCTTCCCTGTGGGCACTACCGGTTCGGCTGCCTCACAGATCGCAGCGGCCAAAGCGATCTGTACGCAATGTCAGGTTCGAGCCCAGTGCCTGGAATGGGCCATGGCCACCGCCCAGGACGCCGGCGTGTGGGGAGGCCTCTCCGAGGAGGAACGCCGGGCGCTCCGTCGAGCCAGGCGCCGCACCGAAGCCGCCCGCCTTCCGCTCCCTGCGGGCAGGATCTAGACCCTGCTCGACGGGCACAGGTCGTTCACGGGGCACACTTCGCACCTCGGAGTCGGTGCCTTGCAGACCTGGCGGCCGTGCTCGATCAAGACGTAGGTAAACGAGAACCAGTCCTTTCGCGGAATGATCTTCATCAGGTCTTGTTCGACCTTGTCGGGATCCTTGTTCGAAGTGAACCCGAGCCGCTGGCTCACCCGCCTCACGTGTGTGTCGACGGCGATGCCCACCTCGGGATCCTTTCGATGCTGGTCCGGGTAGGCGTTCCCCTGCACGATATTGGCCGTCTTGCGAGCCACACCGGGCAACGAGTCGAGCTCCCGCATGGTCCTGGGGACCTCTCCCCCGTACTCCTCGATGATCTTCCGGCACGCGGCCCGGATGGACTTCGCCTTCTGGTTGAAGAACCCCGTGGGCTTGATGTCCGCGGCTAGCTCCGATTCCGGCACCTTCAGGTAGTCCGCAGGGCTACGGTACTTCCGGAACAGGGTCTTCGTGACCTGATTGACCCGCTCGTCCGTACATTGCGCCGACAGGATCGTTGCCACCAACATCTCCAAGGCGTTGCTGAAGTGGAGGGCCACCTTCGCCTCGGGGTAGGCCTTCTTCAGCCGCTTGATCACTTCGGGCGCTCGCTCTTCGAGGGCACTGTTGCGAGTGAGCGTCTTCACCGTCGAGCTTTTCTTGGCCACAACCCGTCACGTTCCCTTGAACTTGGGCATCCCTTGTTCGGCGAAGGCCTGGATCCCCTCACGGAGATCCTCGCTCGCCAGCGCCTCCGCTGCCATCGTCTCGAAATCCCTCACAAGGTGGCCCTGCGTGAATCGATCCAGCCGCAGGTTCTCCAAGACGGCGGCGATGCCTCCCTTGGAGCCGCGGACAGACAATGGCGCCGCCCCGGCCACGGCCGATGCCACCTCACGGCGTTGCGCCCTCGGGCGACGTTTCCCGTGATGGGATGACTTGGCATGGCCGAAGCCTACTTGCCGGACAGGCCGGCGCGCCGCCACCAGGACGGCACATGAGCAAGAGAGATGGCCTCGCGGCCATCTCTCTGTCGGTGGAGCTGCGATCAGAAACGCGTGTTACTTCTTGCTGCCCTTGGCCGAGATCGCCTTGCGCTCGGCCCCGACGGCCATCGGGATCTTCTTGGAGCCCGTCAGCTCCCCAGCCTTCGGGATCACCACCTCGAGGATGCCGTTCTCGTAGGTGGCCCGCACATCCTCGGCCTTGATGCCCTGGGGCAGCGGGATGCTGCGCTGGAAGGAGCCGTAGGACCTCTCGAAGCGGTAGAAGTTGTCGCGCTCGGTCTTCTCCTCGAACCTGCGCTCTCCCTGGATCGTCAGGGCTCCGTCGTGGAGCGAGATGTCGATGTCCCTCTCCGGATCCACGCCTGGAAGCTCGGCTCGGACCACCAGGTCGACCCCGCGGGTAAAGGCGTCCACCACGGGGCTCCACACGCGCCCGTTGCCCCTGGTGGAGGGGACGAGCGATCCGCCGCCGAAAAACCGCCTGGTCAGGTCAGACATCTCCCGCTCCAAGTCGGACAGCTCCTGCCAGGGATTCCATCTGGCCAACATGGTATGTCACCTCCCCAATGGCTCTTCCCCCTTACTGACCAACCGAAAATGTAACTCAGGCAGTGGTGTTATGTCAACTCGAACAGCAGAAAACCTGATAATCATGCTAGCAGATCCTTTTCAGGCCTTCCCTTCCAGCAGGCGCTTGCCGCGGTAGTTGGGGAAGTGAAGATCAGCGTGCTGCCAGCACAGGGCGCCGAGGTTGTAGATGGAAAGGCGTGTCTGGCATCCGGGAACGGCGCAGATGCGACGCCCGCTCCTCGTGGGCGAGGGCGGCGGCACCTTTCCGGGGCGGCTACCCTTCATCGATCCGCTCAGAGCGCAACGCCTCCTCCGATCCTCTTATTCGCATGAGGAAGGCCGCGGGTTTCCGGACCGGCCTAAGAAGTTTGTGACGAAACACGGGCTGGGTCGGGGACCGACGAAGTTCCTCAGGGCTCCTCGACCCGTCGCTCCAGGTGAATGGCTTCCCGCACCCGCCACACCAGGCGCTCCGGAGCCTGGGAACGACACTTGTACTTGACGATCTCCTTCAGTTTCTTTTGGAACTCCGCTCGGTCGAAGCACGGGCTGCAGGTGCTGAGGTGGCCCCGGAGGCGGGCCGCCCGGTCCGGATCGAGCTCCCCGTGAAGGAAGTGCTCGATCTCTGCCAGAACCTCTTCGCAACTAATCTCGGACAAGGCCACGCTCCCGTACCACGTCCCATAACCGCTTCTCCAGCGCTCTTCTTCCCCGATGCAGCCGGGACATCACGGTCCCTATCGGCACGCCGGTGATCTCGGCGATCTCCTTGTAGCTGAACCCCTCGACATCTGCCAAGAGGACAGCGATCCGAAACTGCTCGGGAAGGGACGAAAGCGCCTCCTGCACGTCCTCGTCGGGCAGGGCCTCGATCACCGAGGCCTCAGCCGAAGGCTCGGCGCCTCGCTCGGCCATCCTCGAGTACAGGTACCAATCCTCCACCTCGTCGTCTGAGATCGTCTGCGGCTCACGCTGCTTCTTGCGATAGCTGTTGATGAAGGTATTCATCAGGATGCGATACAGCCATGCCTTGAGGTTCGTGCCCTCCTTGAACTGGTGGAAGCCCCGGTAGGCGCGGAGGAAGGTCTCCTGGATGAGGTCCTCTGCGTCGGCCGCGTTTCGGGTCAGCCGGAATGCAGCCGAGTACATCCCGTTCAGAAGCGGGAGGGCCTCTGCCTCGAACCGGGCCTCGAGGTCGTCGTTGCTTCGTGCTTCAGCCTGACTCATATCGCACCGTGATCGCATCGTACCCGCTGGCACCGTCAGGATGGGGTGAGGCGAAGCTCCTCGTCTGGACGATCCCCCTCCCGTCGTACGCGCGAACCAGGATCCCCGATTGACCACGTCCGCGCGCCTCCCAACGGTACAGCCACAACCGCCAGGTGACGGAGGAAAGAGCCCGCTTGAGCCGGGCCTGATTCCAGGACCGCCCGCCGTCCGTCGAGACCTCGACGCGGGAGACCCCCCGGCTGCCGGCGAAGGCGACCCCGGCGATCGTAACGGTGCCCGATACGTGGGCTCCTGCGGTTGGCGTGTCGAGGCGGGATCCCGTCTTCACGATTGCCTGCTTGGACCAACCTCGTTGCTCCCAATACCCCTGGTATGGACGATCGATCACCTCGATCCCGGTCAGCCACTTGGGATTCTTCATCCCGTAGGTCCCGACGGAGAGAACGCGGGCGGGGAACCCGTGGGCCCTTGGCAACACGTGGTCGTTCATGCCGAGGGCGATCAGAGTGCTGGGGTCCACGGCCTGCTCGATGGCCATGCTGTCCGAGTAGCCGCCGGCGGCCCGGAACACCACCTCGACGGCGTCGCTGCCCACCCCGACCCGGTCGAGGATCTCCGGTAGGGGCACCCCGACCCACTTCGCGTTCGAGATGAGGTTCCCGCCCACCGGGTTGCTGATGCACTCGAGGGTCTGGAATCGCTCGACCGCGGGGAGCCTCCGGAGTTCCTCATAGGTGAAGGCGAGCGGGAGTCGGACCACTCCCCCGACATCGAGCCGCCACACCGTTGCGTCGATGTCCGGGTCGATGATCTCCTCGTCCACGACATAAAAGCCCTCATTGGGCGTCACCTCTGGTGTCAGGCCGGCGACCCTGGAGAACGCCGCGTCGGCGGAGGACAGTGGCGGCGCAGTGGCCGGTCGCACATTGGCCAGACGGAGCAGCTCGCGACCGGGGTCCGGCCTTCGGTAGACGAGCCTCCCGAGGTCCGCCACCCCGAGGAGCACGCCCGCCGCTCCCCACCACAGAGCCCGCAGGACGAAGCGCCGGGTCGGGTCCGGCTCCTGACGGAGCCGAGCCTGGTGAAGACGACCCTGCGCCCACGCAGCGGCCAGGCCGCCGAACCCGTAGATGGGCAGGCTGACCAGGGCAAACGGTAGGGGTTGCAGCGTCTGCCCAGTCGGCGATGGATAGAAGGCGACGGAAACGAGCCACAGGGGAAGGAAGCTGAGCAGGCCCGCGGCGGCGGCGCTTCGGACCAAGCCGGACAACCATGGGATCAGGAGGCCGAGCGCCGCACCAGCCCCAATGAAGGCCAGGACCGTTCCCGTGACCGCCAGGCGCAGGGCCCAGTGTCCCAGATGATCGATGAAGAACGTGGCGAAGCCACCGGGAGCCGCCCGGACCAGTGCCTGGGCCAGCGCAAGGGGAAGGAACGGCACGGCCCTCACGAACGTGTGAACGACGGCGGTTGCGCCGATCGCCACCACAGCGCCGACCAGTCCTCCCGCCGGCGAGCGCTCCCCGCGCGATGGGGCCGCCCGCGCCTGCGCGGTACTGTCCCGTGCGCTGCCGCCACCCACGAGGCCAGGATACGGCCGACCACCGGACAGCACAGACCTGAGCGGTTTCACAGGAGAGGCTCAGGGAGCAAATCGGGCCACGAGGTGGTTCAGGAGAGCTGGTGGGAAGATGTACGGTAGGAATGGGTTCGACACCCACTCGGGAAAGACTGAAGAGGACACGAATCATGCCGAATCCCAACGACAACGAACGGCGAGGCAAGGGGCGCTGGCAGGGCTTCGACCTCGGTGGAGGCTCGGGCCAGGGCGGGCGGAACCCCTGGCGCTTCTCGCTCGTGTACATCCTCGGAGCGATCGTTCTGCTCTTCCTGGTTCAGAGCCTGTTCGGCCAGAGCACCACCAAGGCCCGGCTCGATCAGTTCTACCGCCAGCTCGATCGCCACACCGTCCAGTCCGTCACGATCACCGGCGCGTCGATCGCGTGGACGGACACGAACGGGAGCCGGTTCGCCGCCGAACTTCCTCCCAACTTCGATACCTCCACCCTGGTGACACAGCTGTCGAAGGAGGGCGTTCAGTTCAAGGGCCAGCAGCCCAGCGCGCTGACCTCGTTCCTGCTCCAGTGGATCCTTCCTTTCCTTCTCCTCGGCCTGCTCTGGGTGTTCCTGTTCCGGCGCATGGCGGGCGGCGGCGCGGCCACCGCGCTCAACCTGGGGAAGAACCGCGTCAAGATCTACGACCGCAAGGAGATGAAGACCACCTTCGCCGATGTCGCGGGGGTGGACGAGGCCGTCGAAGAGCTCAAGGAGATCGTCGAGTTCCTTCGAACCCCCAAGAAGTACCAGCGCCTGGGAGGGCGGATCCCCAAGGGGGTCCTCCTCCTCGGACCCCCCGGCTGCGGCAAGACCCTGCTGGCCAGAGCGGTTGCCGGCGAGGCAGCAGTGCCTTTCTTCTACATGTCGGGCTCTGAGTTCGTGGAGATGTTCGTGGGTCTGGGCGCGGCGCGGGTCCGTGAGCTGTTCCAGCAGGCCAAGGAGAAGGCCCCGTGCCTGGTGTTCCTGGACGAGCTCGACACCATCGGTAAGTCGCGAGCGGGCGCCCTGGGCGGCTCGCTTGGCTCGCACGACGAGCGCGAGCAGACGCTGAACCAACTCCTGGTGGAGATGGACGGGTTCGACACCTCCAAGGGTGTGATCATCATGGCCGCCACGAACAGGGCCGACGTGCTCGATCCGGCGCTGCTTCGGCCCGGCCGTTTCGACCGCCAGGTCGTGGTGGACCGACCGGACCTTCGCGGCCGGGAGGCCATCCTCCGTGTGCACAGCCGCGGTGTGGCCATCGACCCGGACGTCGACCTGAGGACGCTCGCCGCCAGGACGCCCGGCTTCACCGGCGCCGACCTGGCCAACGTGGTCAACGAGGGGGCGCTCCTCGCCGCCCGCAGGGAGAAGAACTGGGTAGGCATGGAGGAGCTGGAGGAAGCGATCGACCGCGTGGTGGCGGGCCTGGAAAGGAAGAGCCGGGTCATGTCCGAGCGGGACAAGGTACGCGTCGCCGTCCACGAGATGGGGCACGCCCTGGTGGCCCTTAGGTCACGCAACATCGATCCCGTCCACCGCGTCACCATCGTCCCGCGCGGAGTCGCCGCGCTCGGCATCACCATGGTCCGCCCACTCGAGGACCGCTACCTGATGACCGAGCCCGAGCTGCGCGATCGGTTGGTCTTCGCCATGGGAGGGAGGGCGGCCGAGGAGATCACCTTCGGGGAGATCTCGACTGGTGCGCAGAACGACCTCCAGAACGCCACCGACATCGCCCGAGCCATGGTGGTCGAGTACGGCATGAGCCCGAAGCTCGGCCCGCTGTCCTTCGGCAGCGACGGGTTCCGCTCGGCGGGGGGGCGCCCGCTCTTCCCGGGCGAGCGGCCCGAGTTCTCCGAGCAGACTGCGCGGGTTATCGACGAGGAGGTGGCCCGGCTTCTGCGGGAGGCCCAGGACCAGGCCACGGAGATCCTGGAGAACGACAAGGAGAACCTGCGCAAGCTCTCCGACGTCCTCATCGAGCGCGAGGTGATCGAGGGCAGCGAGCTCCGCAAATACCTCGACGGCGAGAAGCCCATCCCCACGAAGGAAGAGCTGAAGCGCGACGCACAACAGAAACAGGCTGAGGAAGCCAAGAACGGAGGCGACAAGGTCCCGGCGGGCCCCGAGATCATCCTGTCACGGGCAGGGGATTCGGCCGCGCCGACCCAGGAGATCCCGGTCCGCCCCGACGCGTAAGCGCTGGGTCGCCGGAGGCTAGCCGCCGGCGTTGCCCTCGACTCGCCACACCAGCAGGTCGGTGCGGCCTCGCCATCTGTCCAGGAACCGGTAGAAGTTCCGCTTCGACAGGCGGGTCCGTTCGTCATCGGGAGTGTTCGCCCACATCCGGTGCTCGTGTCGGGTAATGGGAACCGGGGTGACGGTGGCGCGAAGGCCCATCGCCTTGACCTGAAACGAAAGCTCGATGTCCGCCGTCCGGTAGAACTTGAACTTCTCGTCGAACCGGAGCCCCTGCTCGACGAGCTCTCGGCGAAAGGCCATCAGGTACCCCTCGACGGCGTCGACGTCGGGCCCCCGCGACTCACGGAACTCGTGGAGGTCGTCGGTCACGATCCCGAACGGTCCGGTGATCCCAACCGCCGGATCCGTAAGCGCCTCGGCGAGCGGCCCGAGCACGTCTCCCCGTGCCTCCACCGAACCATCGACGATCACGACCATCCGCCCCGCTGCGCGTCGAAGGCCTGCGTTGCGCCCGGCGGCCCATCCGAGCTCGCGATCGATCCGGACCACCTCGGTCGGCTCCGGCCAGACGCCTCCGTCGATGAGGTCCACCACCACGTGTTGGGTCGACCGGTGACCCGGATCACGGCGGAACGACTCGATCCCCCGCAGGATGTCCTGCGGCCACCCCTGAACCAGCCACTGGACGGTCGCCTCGAACGCCGGCGGCTCGGACAGGAGCGAGGGAACTTCCTCGGAGCTTCGGTACGTCGTGGGCTCGGCTCCTCTGCCCTCCTTCCCGCGAAGGACCACCTGAGTCCCGGCTGGCGTGTCCATGACGTCGAAGCCGGCTCGGGCGATCCGATCTCTCAGCTCGTCGGCCCTGGCGAAGTCCCTCGCTGCGCGCGCGGTCTCCCGCTGCTTCGCGAGCTCGAGGATCTCTTCCGGGATGTCGCTCATCACCGGCCGTCCACCGTTCGCAGGAAGTCCATGACGACCCGGTCCGCTGCCTCCGGCTGCTCGGAGTGATACGCGTGGCCGGCCCCTTCCAGCAGGAACAAGGTTGCTCCGGGTATGCGTTCGGCGAGCATCTGCGCGTTTCGGGGGGCGATCAGTTGGTCTTCCGTCCCATGGAGCACCAGCGTCGGGCAGCGGATGTGGGCCAGTCGGTCCCACGCGTCCCACGCTTGGATGGCCTCCCATTGCCTCTTCCCGGCGTCCGGGGGTTGCGGATTTTGGCTCGCCACCAGGATGTCCTCCGCCACGTGGTCGGGATGCTCCCGGGCGAACGCTTGCGAATACAGAGCCAGGTACGGCTTGTCCTTCGGGACCTTGGCCGGCGGATCGATCCGCGCGGCGAGCCGGATCCCGGCATGGGTGCAGGCCAGTACGAGCGAGGCGACCCGTTCCGGATGCGTCAGGGCCATCTCCTGGGCGGCCATGCCTCCGAAGGACTGGCCGTAAGCGTGCACGGATGAGATGGCGAAGTGATCGAGCAGGGCCACCGTGTCGTCCACGAACGTCCCCATCGTCACCGGTGCGTCCGGTTTGCCCGAGCGGCCATTTCCACGAAAGTCATAGGCGATGACCCTGTGCTCGGTGGCGAGGTGCGGAATGTTCCTCCGCCAGCCGAGGATGTCCCCGCCCACGCCTTCCAGCAGGATCAGGAGCGAGGCGTCTTCGGGCCCATGTAACTCGTGATAGAGGCGACAGCCATCGGGTCGGTCGAGGTACGGCATATGGCCCTGGGCCTCGATTCAGGATCGGCCGGGAGCGAAGGTTTCCACGACGGCGCGGTGGTTGTCGAGCAGGCGTTCCTCGGAAGGCCCGATCCACGCGCCCCCAACGATCACCCGGTCGACCAGGCCTTCGAAGCCGGCCAGTCGATCGCGGCACTCCTCTGCCCTCCCGGCCACGGCCAGCGAGTCGACCATGGGCAGGGCGATCTCGGTCATGGCCTCGAAGTCCTTCTTCACGAAGGCCCGCCGGAGGGGTTCGAGGCGATCCTGGAACCCGTGCAGCTCGAGGACCGGCCGGTACGTGCGGGTGGTGGCGTAGAAGGCTATGTGCAGCGCGGCCTCTCGCCTGGCCTCCTCGCGATCGGTGGATACGGCGGCGACGACGCCGGTGGTCACGTTCACCTCACCCGGGTCTCTGCCCGCCTCCTTCGCCCCTCGCTCGACTGAGGGGCGAAGCACGTCCCGGATCCATGCGGGGCTGGTCATGGGGTGCCCGAGCACCCCGTCGGCGCAACGCCCGGCCGTTGCCGCCATGACTCTGTTCACGGCGGCCAGGTAGATGGGGACGCCTCCGGGTGCCGGTCCCGCTCCAGGGAAGGGCGGCATGGTGATGGAGTAGAACCGGCCGCGGTGATCGATGGGCCTGCCCTCGAACGCGCCCAGGACTTGGCGGATCGCCTCGATGGCCTCGGCGATCTTCGGCGCCGGGTGCTCGAAGGCGACCCCGAACCGTTGCTCGTTGACCCGCTTGACCTGGGTGCCCAGTCCCAGCAGGAACCGGCCGCCGGACAACTCTGCCAAGTCCCTGGCAGCCATCGCGGTGATGGCGGGGCTTCGAGGAAACGCCAGAGCTATATCGGTCCCAACCCCTATCGTCGTGGTCGCCGCGCAGGCCACGGCTGCCTGAACGAAGGCCGATCGGGCCGTCTCGGCGCACCACACGCTCTCGAACCCGGCCGCTTCTGCTTCTCGCGCCAGCTCGCCGAGCCGCCTGAGATCTCCTCCCACGACGACACCCAGGTTCACGACGGCCGAAGGCTACACGCGTCGTGGTGCCTCGCGTGAGGAGAGACGACTAGTAATGAGGCTGCTGGGAGGAAGAGGACCGGAGTCGTTGCGCCATCACCTTCAACATCTTCGAGGCGATGGAGGGATTCTGCTCGATCAGCCGCTTGAAGGTCCAAGGCGTGATGCCGAGCGTGGTCACCTCGCTCTGGGCGGTGCAGGTCGCCGTGCGAGGCCCGCCGTCGAGCAAAGAGATCTCTCCGAAGAAGTCACCCGGTCCCATCTTTCGAACGGACCTTCCCCCCACGGCGACGTTCACGTCTCCGTCCAGGATCAGGAAGAAGCCGACGCCCGAGTCGCCCTCGCGAGCCAAGACCGCGCCCTGGCGATGCGTGACTTCCTTGCACGCGGTCGCGATCGCCTTGAGCTCCTTGGCGGAGAGTTCCTCGAAGATCGGGACGCCCGCCAGCATCTTCACGGGGTCTTGCCTGGCCACTTCGCGCTCCTTCGGAAGATCCCCTCTCGACCGAACCTGGCCCGAGGGATTGTATCCGAGGGACCCCTCCCTTATCTCCTCCCCAATAGGTCCGCGTCAGGCCGACCGGCTGGGTGGGTCCTTGCCGCGGGCGACCTCTTCAATCACCAGCTTTCGGACATCCCCGTGGCCTGACCGTTCCTCGATCAACGTTGCCGCGATTCCCTCGCCCTCTCTGAGCAGGCCGAGGAGGATGTGTTCCGTCCCGATGTAGCGGTGGCCGAGCCCAACTGCCTCGCGGAGGGATAGTTCCAATACTTTCTTGGCCCTGGGGGTGAAGGGGACGTGCCCCGCGACCGGGTCGCATCGACCACGCCGCCTCGTTCCCCACCGCCTCCGAACCCGGCGATCCAGCGCTCCCGGCCCGAAGGCCTCCTCCACGCGCCTCCGTACCTCCTCGACGTCGATCCCGATTGCTCGGAGCGCCTCCGCGTCCTTCTCGTGGCCCTCGTACGGCCCCTCCCCCACCACTCGTAGCACGTCGGCTCGGGCTGTTTCCAGATCCATCCCAATGCGGGCGAGTGCCCGCGCTCCTGCACTGGACTCCTCGTGGAGGAGTCCCAGGAGGAGATGCTCGGTCCCGATGTAGCCGTGCCGAAGGCTCCTGGCCTCGACTTGGGCGTGCACCACGGACTCACGAGCGGGCTGCGTGAAGCGCTCGAACATGGGCTATCTTCTCCCGAGGCGGAACCAGCGCCGGGCGTGCTTCTTGTGAACGGCCTGCTTGCTGATCCCCAGCTCGGTGGCGATCTCCTGCCACGACCACCCGAGTCCACGGGCATTGTCCACCTGAAGCGCCTCGAGCTGCTCGAGCAACCGGCGGAGCGCCGCCACTGCGCGCAACCCCACCCTGGGGTCCTGGCTACTGGCCCGCGTCGCCAGCTTCGTCGCCTCGCTCATGTGCGTCAATATACGTTGACGTTCGAGCTGTTGTCAACGCATGTTGACTAAAAGGGAGCGCCGTATCGGGCGATGCTCGATCGTCTAGATGCTGCCGTCGGAGCCGAGGCAGTACACGTTGTAGGCGCGCTGGATGACCTGCCGTGCGACATTACGGACCGGTATCCCGGCCGGGGTCACCCCTCGCTCCGTGCCTCGATGGGCGTGACCGTGCAGGATCAGGTCGGCGCCCGCTCCATCGATGGCCTCCCCCAGAAGATAGCTTCCGAGGAACGGATAGATCTCCAATCGCTCTCCACGAAGCGTGGTCTCCACCGGGGCGTAGTGCAGGAGCGCCACTCGGTGCTCGGTCTCGAGTTCCGACAGCGCCCTCCCCAGCCGCGCGGAAATGTCGCGCGTATGGCGGATGAAGGCCTTCATCTCCGGCTCGCCGAAGTCGCTCCCGCTGGCCCCGGTGAACCCGCCCCCGAACCCCTTGGCCCCCGCAACGCCCAAGGTCGCTCCATCGACCTCGAGCGTGGCCGCTTCGCCTTCCAGCACCCGCACGTTTTCACCCTCCAGGATCTTCGCGATCTCGGCCTCTCGATCCGAGTGGTAGTCGTGGTTCCCAAGCACCGCGATGACCGGAACGCCCAACCCCGCGAGCTCCTTCCCCAGCCCCATGGCTTCCTGGGGATCCCCCACGCGGGTCACGTCCCCCGCGATGAGCAGCACGTCCGCTTGCTCCGACAGGTCCTCCATGTGGGGTCGAATGGTTCCGGCGAGGTCCGGCCCGAAGTGAAGATCCCCCGTTGCGGCGACCCGGATCACGAGAGCTTCTCCACGTCCGGCTCACCCGTCGGCGACTCGACCGTCGTGTGGTTCACAACCTCGTGATCGGGCATGACCCCCTGCACGACGGTGGTCAGGTACGCTTGCCGCTCCTCGGATCCCACCAGCCCCGTGAGGAACACCTTTCCGGACGTGATGGTGACGTCCACGTGAAGCTCGCTCAGCCGCGGATCGAGCGCCAGGGCGTCACGGATGTGCTCGGCGAGATATGCGTCGGGTACCGGATCCGACGAGCTCATCCGGCCTCCCGCAAGCGCTCCTCGCTCTCGGTGACCATCTGGAAGAGGCGTCTCACCACGGTATCCGGGACGAGCACGTCGTTGGACTGTGCGTACAGGAGGAGGCTCAAGACTCGGCGCGCTGCCTTCCGGGCCCGCTGCAGCAGATACTCCCAATCGAGGTCCGTCCGCGACAGCATGGCGAGGGCGTCGAACCAGTGGCGGGGCGACTGCTCGTCGTGAACCACGGCCTTGATGACGATGAGGTCCTCCGGTGAAACCATGCACACGCGGACGCCGGAGAGATCGACCGGCCGAGCGTGCGCGAGCATCTCGTCGTCCAGGTAGATGTCGCCTGTCGAGCGGAAGATCACGTCCACCAGGACCCCGTCCTTGACCCCCTTGTACAACCAGAACGGATCGGTCTCCTGGGTTTCGAACCCCGCGTTGCCCAAGGCCTGGAGTGCTCGCCCGGAATCGGCCGGGCGCACCAACACGTCGATGTCATGGGTCCATCGCGGCCGCCCGTGTGCCGATGAGGCCAGCCCTCCCATCAGCATGTGCGGGATACCTTCCCGCTCGAGGGCCTCCTCCGCCTCCCCGAGCACGCGGAGGGTGACCTCCTCGGTGACCTCTCTCCCCTCGAAGATGTCCTCTGACATGGCTTTTCCCGAAGGCTGTATATACCCCCGGCCTCGGCCATCGACCCCTCCGCCCGGAACTGGGTAAGAACAACCCTGCATCCTGGAGAAGGGAGGACCACGATGGCCATCTTGGTACGCCACGCCATGACCGAATCGCCGAAGACGGTGCGATCCAGTGCCTCCGTGAACGAGGTGGCGCAGGTCATGAAGTCAGAGGACGTGGGAGTCATCCCCATCATGGAGGGCGAGGAGCCGGTTGGATTGATCACCGATCGCGACCTGGTGATCCGAGTCCTCGCCGAAGGGAAGGATCCGGTTGAGGTGCGCGCCGGCGACATCGCAAGCCGCGCTCCTGTATCGGTGACTCCTGACATGAAGCTCTCCGATGCTCGCGAGCTGATGGAAGAGCATCAGGTCCGGCGGCTTCCGGTCGTCAAGGGCCGGGAACTGGTAGGGATACTGTCGCTCGGGGACGTTGCGTGGGCGGACGCCAGCACCCGGGAGGTGGGTGAGGCCTTGCGGGCTGTGTCCGAGTCCGATAGCACCGTTTCCTCGAACGAGGACCTCCTAAGGGAACCCCGGATCGGACGCGCCGACACAAATAGCCTTCCATTGGGCGATAGCACGTTCATCTCGAGTCCCGATTCTTGGGTGGCTCCCAGGTTGGGCTGACCGTCGTCACTGCTTTGCCGTCGACGATGGGTCCGAAGCGGCGAATGTCGCTGCAGAGGAAGGAGGACGAGATGAACGGCAAAGAGGTGACGGGAAAGGGCGTGAGGCCTTCTCGTCGAGGACGGCTCGCCTCGGCCGGCCTCGTCGCCGCCGGGCTGTTCGCGGGAGCGATCCTGGCGGGCACGCACCTCGCCGGCGCTCAGAGCGCGACGTCGACGCCCACGGCGTCAGCGTCGGCCCCGGCGGCGAACGGAACCACCGATCCGGCAAAGCTGGGTCATGGGCCGGGCGAAACGCTGCTCACCGACGGTACGGCCAACAAGGTGAGAGCGGCAGCGCTGGCCGCTGTGCCGGGCGGCACGATCATCCGGGTCGAGACGGACTCGGACGGCTCGCCGTACGAGGCGCACGTGCGGAAGTCGGACGGCAGCATCGTCACGGTGAAGGTCGACAAGGACTTCAACGTGACCAGCACCGAGTCGGGCTTTGGCGCGGGCGGACCGAGATCCGGAAAGTCGGACGGAACGGGTGCCTGATCGAGCCGAGCTGACCGAGCCGAACTCGTTCCGGCTCACCCGAGGGGCTCGGCGCACAGCCGGGCCCCTCGACTCACGGAAGAACTTCCCGAGCGCCGTGACGGCGGGTGCCATCGGAGGACGAAACGTGGCGTAACGTGCACCTTCGGATCGGCCCCTATGCCACCGGATGACGGGTCCTGACGGCGAGCGACACGCGGGACGTTTGCAATCCGTTGCAGTTTCCTCCCTTCCCGCTGGGTCGGCGTCGCCAGAGACGCCTAGCGGCGTTCCCATCTCCACCGGAGGCGCGCGCTCGATGAACCAGCGGCCCGGGTCTTCGCTCGGCGTGACGCAACAATCAGGTGGGCCCCCGGCCTTCAAAATCGTGGAGCGGGTCAAACCCCGCTGGCGGGTTCGATTCCCGTCCGCCTCCGCAAGGGCTTCTACGGGGGGCTTGGCTTCGTAGACCGCCGACAGGGGAGGGGCCTCGACGCCTTCACCGGATTGAAAAACCTGTGCAGAGTTGGGAGGGGACGAGAGCGGCCCCGAGGAACATCGTCCGACCTTGCGGCCGTTCTCTGCTCCTCAGGGCCGACCAAATCCTAGACGGACCCGAAAGAGCCAGTCAAGCGGGCGGTGGCGTAAGGGGGTTTCCGCTGCATCACCCATTCGACCCCCGCGCCTCCCCCAGGGGCTGGACGGCTCGCCGGGTCGAGGCCTGGAAGAGGACCCTGTCTTACCCATGCTCAGGACCGCACGAAGCGGCATGAAGGAGGCTGATGCTTGGGCTGGAAAGAACGACGCGCCACGAGACAACAGCGACAACCGTCGGCGAACTCAGAATCACGGAGCGGCTGCGAATCCCGCAGGCGAGTTCGCGCCCATCCGTTTCCGCTAGGGTGGGAGACAGATGACCGAACCCGCGTACGTATGCTCCCTCGAGAACGAGGAGATGGCCACTCGTCGAGTGGAATGGCGAGCCCTCGAAGGTCGGGCCCTCATCCGGGCCGAGACCCAACCCGATGGCCGACTGCTCGTCTACCGCGGAGGCGAGGCCACCGCCCGGGCCCTCCGGGGGCTCATCAAGGCCGAGCGGCGGTGCTGCCCATTCCTCGATTTCAGGATCGACGCCGCCGACGACGAGGTGCGAGTGACGGTGACCTTCCCGCCGGAGGGTCGGCCGGCAGCTGCCGAATTGGGGATCGTGGGGCCGGACTGAGCACCCGAACCGGCAAGAAGGGCCGCCTCGCCTGGCCCAGCCGATGAGACGAGGATTTACGCTTCGACACCTGCGCGGCAAGCGGGAAGCGTCGCACACCCGAGGAAGCTCCGACGGGATTGGACTAACAGCCAGACAATCAAACCTGCTCACCATTCGGGCGGGGACGTTCGGCCTCATCCGGGAGGAAGCGAGGCGACCCGCCACAGTGTGGCGAGCCCGTCCTGGGTTCCGGGCCAGTGCCGAACGACGGCCTCCCGGCCGGCCCGCCTGACCACGGAGCTCAGGACAACTGCGACGATCACGGCGTCATCCACGTACCCGATCACCGGGATGAAGTCAGGCACGAGGTCGATCGGGATGGCGAGGTAAGCGAAGAGCAGCCAGAGCCTGACCCGAAGGCTTCGAGGCAGCGCCCGATCGGTGGCGAGCCGCCGAAGCAACCGCAGGGTGTCCGGGAGGATGCGCAGCGCCTCCTTGAGCACCGATCCCTTCGGACGGGCGGCCACAAGGAACACAACCAGCGCCACCCAGGCGACCGCCAGGGCGAGGCCCACCGCGATCAAGATCCGCCACACCATCGCTTAGGTCCCTCCCGTACCGATGGATGGGTTCTCCAGGGCGTCCATCCCTTCGAGCTTCCCGCGACCGTGCCAGTCGATCAAGGTGGGTTGGCGCGCCGGCGCCACAGTCTTAGCCAATCGAACGGCCAGGGATCACTACCCACCTTGCTTGCCGGGCAGGCAAGGTGGGATGGTGAGGCCGGCTGGGCAACGTGCCCGATCGGCCACGGGACGCTAAGAAGGAGAGCGGTTCATGGCAGGCACACTGGCCATGATGGCAAGCTCACCTGCGGACTACGAGCGTCTCGGACTATCGCCCACCTCGATCGCGCCGTGGGAGGACGGCGCACGCACCGACGACTCGGCGGGTACCTACGAATGGTGGTACTTCGACGCGCATCTGGCCGATGGGGCGAAACTGGTCGTGACCTTCATGAACAAGGACATCGCCGAGCCGCAGAAGCCGTTGTCCCCGTTGCTTCGGCTGGACCTCGATCTTCCCGACGGGCGACACTTCGAGAAGCTCGTGCACTATCCACTGGGCGAATGGTTGACGGCCAAGGACCGTGCCGATGTGCGCCTCGGCGAGAACCGATTCACCGGCGACCTGCACCGCTATCGGATCCAAGCGACCGCGGAGGAGATCTCGGTCGATGCCACCTTGACCGGCGAGGTTCCCCCGTGGCGCCCGTCGACCGGGTACATGCTGTTCGGCGCGGATCGGTCGCTGGAATTCGCCTGGCTTCCCTCGGTGCCTCAGGGCGCGGTGACCATTACGTACTCCGTCGCCGGGGAGCAGCACGAGACGACGGGGGTCGGCTACCACGACCACAACTGGGGGCAATGTCGGTCTGATGAAGGTGGTGCATGACTGGTACTGGGCTCGCGGTCAAGCCGGACCGTAGGTCATCGTGTCCTACATCACCTCCACCAGAAAGTATGGGTTCGAGCCGATTCCGATCTTCATGCTCGCCCGTGACAACATCCTCGTCGGCGACGACCCGGCCAAGGTCACCTTTGAACGGGACGGGGTCTACACCGATCACACGACCGGCAAGCCCGTCGCGGCGACGACGCGCTACACCTATCGGGACGGCGAGGAACGGTACGTGGTGTCGTTTACCCGCACCCACGACCTGTCGGCAACTCGGATGATCGACACCATCAAGGGCGTCAAACGCATCGCCGCCAAGTTGGCGCACTTCGACGGCGCTTACCTGCGATTCGTCGGTGACATCGAGGTCTCACGGTATCGCGGTGGTGAGTTGGTCGAGACCCACAAGGACGACGCTATCTGGGAACTGATGTACTTCGGCCACGCCCGCGACCAGTAGCGCCGAGCCGATCGGGTCCGGAGAAAGGAGCGAATGGCGAGGAATGGCTGCTGGTGACGGAATGGGTCGGCGAACCAACCGTCTCGACGGTGTGGTGTCCGACCTGGGTGGGGCCGGCGAGGTCACCGGCCGGCCGTCCCGCCTGCGGAAATGCTTGCGGAGGTCCTCCGCAACCACGTCCGTCAGTTGTTGGCGAATGTCGACATCTTCCGGATTCAGTTCAGCGAGCTTTCCAAACTCACCGGCGATCGTGCCGACATGCTGCGGCGAGACATCTCAGCCTACGTTCACCGCATCGCGAACGTCATCGAGGCCGGTCAGAAGGACGTCACGTTCGTCGATGTCCCGCCCATGACCCACGCGTTGCTGATCCTGGGCATGTGCAATTGGCCCACCGAGTGGTACAGCGGCACCCGATCCCATCTCAGCATCAATGAGTTATCCGACTACGCCGCGCGGATGGCGCTCTCGGGTGCAATAGGCACCGCCCGCCCCAACCGCTAGGCCGCATTCGCGGGTGGCCGCCGCCACCGGCACGATTGGCTACGACGACCAGAAGACCTACGTCAGTGCGAGAGCGAGCATTATCGTTTCCGCCGCGGCTTCGTGCGCGCTGGGCATGAATTGACAGGCTCCACCAGCGAGGTGTTCACTCCGCAGACCCGAGCGAAGGAGGGCGACGTTGGCCGGAGCGGTCAAGAGCTTCGAGACCCCAGACGAGACGCGAGAGTTCCCGAACGGACGGGGCGCCATCGTGCACCTCGCGACCGGAAGCGCCGCCGAGGCGTGGATGGAGCCTGGGTGGAAGTGGTCCGAGAGCGTGAAGCCCATCGCGGGCACGGAGAGCTGCCAGATGCACCACGTCGGCTATTGCCTGGCCGGCAGCCTCCACGTCGTCCAGAACGACGGAACCGAGCTGGACATCGGCCCCCGGAGCGTCTACGAGATCGAACCCGGCCACGACGCGTGGGTCGTCGGTGACGAGGCCTTTAACGGCCTCGAGTTCCAGAGCAAGACCGCCGAGGAGTACGCGAAGAAGTAAGCGCCTCGACGGGACCGGCTCGGGATCCTCGATCGGGTACTGGGGGTCCCTGGCGAGTGGATAGTGACCGAGCCGGATGGGGCCGTCATCCACCTGGACGGCCCTGTTGCGTTGGCTGAAGCCCGTGCGTGGTGGACCGATCCGCTTGGGTCGGTGTCAGATGACCAGGGCCAGCTCGGCGAACGCGTCGGCCAGGCGTCGCCCGGCTGGCACGTCGGTCCCCAGATCGTAGAAGCCCCGGC
>WNFV01002861.1_pt1 | contig 33586 bp, 31 predicted proteins | sample 5400101 | NCBI WGS metagenome assembly WNFV01 (sample SAMN13153361, study PRJNA577476) | soil metagenome | isolation source: 115 cm soil or saprolite under grassland replicate 1 | place: USA:California | collected 2016-06-15 | reverse complement strand
CTCGATAAACTGATTCTCCAGACCCCAGCGTTTCCGGTATTCCTCATCCCACTTCGCCTTGTAGGTGGCAATCTTCGGCTCGTTCGGCGGCACTTCGCGGAACACAAGCTCGCGGATCGGGAAGACGGTCAACTTCACGCTGCCCATCAGACTCACATAAAGTTCACGGCCCTCGATATATTCCTCCGCGATGGCGTCGCTGTTGTATTTCTCGTGAATAAAACCGACCCGCTCACGAAAATCGTCGTCGGTCTCGACGAAGGACGCCTGCGAAATGCCGTAGGACGCTTCCTCTTTCACCGGCTTAATCAGGATCGGAAACTTGAGCTGCTTCGGTCGCCCGATGCGCTGGCCGCGCGGAACGACGACGAAATGGGGCACATGGATTCCGTGATAGTGCAGAATCTTTTTCGAAATGCCTTTGTGCTTGCAAAGCGTAAGACCGGTCGAGCCGCAGCCGGTAAAAGGCCGGCCTTGCATTTCGAAAAATGAAACGATGTTCTGATCGAACCCGGGGTTGTTCCTGAACTGTTCGACGAGGTTGAAAAGAACATCCGGCGCGAATGTCTCGAGTTTTTGCCGCAGCAGATCGACATCATCAAAGATGGCGAGATGTTCTGCCGTATGGCCGAGCGCCCCGAGCGCAGCCATGACGTCCGCCTCGGTTTTCCAATCCTTCGTTTTCATCTCCTTGCTGAAGTCCTGATCGAGACTGGTGGGACTTGTGCCGTCGAAAAGCACGAGGACTTTGAGTTTCTTTTTCACGCTATTTTTCTCGTGTTTGTCATTCCGAGCGAAGTCGAGAATGGAGCGGCTGGGGAAGCCGCGACATCGACGGGAAGGCCGAGTGCTGAGCGAACGGGAAGTGAGCGAATCAAATCTCTCATCGTCGTTAATCCAGAGATGTCTCGACTTCGCTCGACATGACAGAACGAGTGGTTATTTTGTGCGCTTGAATTTGCCCGTGAAAAGATAATTCATCACCAGCGTCGTAATGAAAGCGGAGACGCGAAAATCCTGCTGCGGATCGTCGTTGTGCACACGGAGTCCCAGCTGGTCGGAGCGTTCGATCAGTCGCGCGAGCAATCTGTTCACACTGAACTTTTTCTCGTTGGTCCACTGGCACACCGAATTCAACAGTCGTCGCCGCCGCCGTCGCAGATACGAACTTGCATTAATTCCAGCTGGTGCGGCGAAAAGCTGCCGCAGATCCGCATCGTAGAAATCCGGATACGTGTCCGCGTAGAGTTTTCGTTTGCGCGCGTAATAAGTTTTGAGCTTGACGTTCAGGCAATCGTAATCGGCGATGCGATACTCCGGCATATGCGGCGGTGGTTTTCCCGCCAGGGATTTCATCAATTCATCGACGTATTCGAGTTTTTGGAGCGCCCGCCATCCAGCGTAACGTTTGCGCCAGTCAAGTCCCGGCGTGAGCCAGACCGCGAAAGTCTCCGCGAAATCTTCATCCGGATGGCTCTGAGCGTACCAATCTTCGAGATGCATGACGTAACTGCGGCTGAACGGGCGCGGCCGGTAAGTGTCCGGAGTTTCCTCACGCGATGTCGGCCCGAAAATCTGACGCCACTTTTTCTTGCGCGTAAGCTGATAGGCGTAGGTGTAAGCGTGCCCCGCCTCGTGCCGCATTAACTTCATGAACCACTCTTTCGTCCCGCCCTCGACCTCGAGCATCATTGTCCGTTCCAGCGCGCGCAGCCGATCGTGCACGAGAAAAAACGGAATGAAAATCGCCGGGATGCCGATCGGCACAAACCATTCATCGCCAATGTGACACGGCGGATGAAACACAAGCCCGTGGGCCGAAAGCTCGTCGTAAAGCTGCTTGATCAGTGGTTCAAGCGGCGTGCTCTCGATCCGCAACCCAAGCGTTGAGATACGGCGTTCGAGAAGTTCCTGGTCGCTCAGTGGCGCCCAATCGACAGCTTCCATTTCGCGCACGGTATCATCGGGAGAAGCGCTGTCACGCCTTCGCGTGAGCGATTCCGACCAACAAGACTGTTAGTCGAACTTGTCCGCCTCGAGAGGCGGAAAGTGAAAGCACAGCACCGCTAGGCGAATCCCGCGTGAGACGTCCGCCGGTAGAGCAAAGTCAAAATTAAACCAGGCTTCATCGGTCTGGGCCTTCGCCCGCTTGAAGCACGAATGCGTTGTCAATACAGCCGGAATTTGCTGCAACACCTCAGAGAAATCTCGTGTGCGGACAAAACATAAAATTGCTGCCTTCGAGTCGCGCCATGTTAGATAGCTTAGGATCTGATCAACCGCATCGCGCAATGATTTCGCTCCACGCCAGAATTTACATTCGGCAACGAAGACATTTGCCTTCTCGTGACGGATAACGATATCGGTTTTGCCCGCCTTATTAAATGTTTCGCCGGTAACACTCTCGAAATGAGGGGAAAGTACCATTATGAAGTGATCGCGGAGCGTTTCCTCTTTCTTCCCGGCATAAATACTTGGCAGGCGCTCCATTTCGCGGCCGGCATCTACGCAAATCCGCAGGATGTCTCGATAGAGAGAATCGTCGAGCACCGGATCTGGATTAAACGGAGCATTCGATGCGACAGGCTTCACGACGACCTTTTTCCTAATGACAGGGATGGTGAACGTTTGCGGAACGTTCGCAGCTCTTCTAATAGGAACGCCCAGTTCTGCCAACAAATTCGATTGCTTTAGATGCTGCTCCTTACGGAGCTGAACCAGTTGCCGCGTCGTCGTTCGTATTGATTTATCGAAAGCCTCTATATCGGCGTTCATGTAAGCGCATTGAGTCGCGATTGATTTGAGATCGTGTTCCGCCTCTTGCTTGATTTTAATCGCATCATCGTACCAGTTGGAAAGTTTGCATCAATTGTCCAATATCTTCGTGTTCCGTATTCTAGTCGAATGATGGCCGCAACATCCAATCACTCAACAACCTTACGGGGTTCGGATGACCTACCAAAAAGACATTGGGCAAAATGCTGAAATCAGCAGCGTCTTTTAGTTTGAATCCAACTGCGCCGATTGGCGGATCGGACTGGTTAAATAGTTACAAGAGGCCGCTTCGTATGATGACTGATTTTCGTTTTACTTTCTCGGCAGTCACTCAAATCGCGCGGGCGTCACTTTCCCGAAAAAATCGATTTGCTGGCTTATGCTTGATCGATTGACAAGTCGCCGAACTCGTCTATAGACAGGCCGACTCGCCGCGGCGAGTCGTTGTCAGAAGTCCGCGTGTCCCCTAAGAGCTAGCGCGCCGGGGCTATTCCGAATCCGAAGTAGAAGCTGCATTCCTGCGGCTTTCGGCATCGAATAGCATGCTCCACACGAGACTCGACAACATCGCAGCAACCCTGAAACACCATGAAGCGATTTTACACAGTCATATTTTTCTCATTGCTGGCATCGGCCGCTTTCGCGCGCGGGGAGTCGATCCTGGCTCGTGTCACCAGTTACTGGGCAGGTGAAGGTCCTAAATACGCCAGTACCGGCCGCCGACTCCGCGCCGGGCATTGCGCAGTCGATCCCAAGCGAATTCCGTATGGCAGTAAAGTTGTCTTCCCCGATCGCGCCTGCACCGCGGTCGACACCGGACCGGCGGTCGTTAGTCGCAAAGCCGCTCGTCTATGCGGGCGGACCGCGAGCCAACTCAAGGCCATTGTGGTCGACCGATTCTTTGAAACAAAGCGAGAGGCCATCGCCTGGACGAACGAGCATCCGCACTTTATGACGCTTCAAGTTATTTGGCCCGGATCTCACCCAGAACCATCCGAGCCATGATTAATTGGAAATAAAGATCGAATCGCTTTCAGCAGTCGGAGAGGGACTTACAGCTGAGATCGCAGGCCGACACTGGACAAGCACTGAAACGGCTGTACATGAAGAGCGATGAAATTGATCAACGCGCCGATTCGCGCTGCCCGCTGCGGCGGGCGAGCGGCATAAAGGCTCGTTAGATTTCGCCAAGTTGGAGCCCGCACTTCGCGGCACCCCAGTGGTCGAATCTCACCACGCGCGGGTTTTTGCGCCGGTATCCCGAACCGACTTCGGCAATCACACCTAACAATTTAGAAATCTATGAAACCAATACTTCAAATTAATCACAAACAGCGCGGCTCACCGCGCGACAACGGCGCAGGGCGTAATCACCAGAGTTTTCCTCTAACGGATTACAACTATCGTCCAACACCGGAAACCCAAGTGAGTTCCTCCGCCGGTCGGCCGGCCACGAAGTCGCCCGCCTTTCACAAATTAGGCAGTGAATTCTTTGGCGCAGAAACAAGCCGGGATTATGTCGCCGAGCTTTTGTTCTTCATTCTGATTACTGGCATCGCCGCCTGGCCGGTGGTGTCCATGCTCATTGCAGTGACTCGCCTGATCAGGAATTACTAACGGACCGGATTAGTCAGGGAGGTTAGCGGTTGCCGCTGACGATGCGGCGAATAGTTTGGCGTGACCATTTATGGAAACGACGGCCAAAATCTCCCAGATCATTATCTGGTCGACGCTGACACTGGCCGGCTCCAACCTGGATGCAGCGAAGGAACCGCTCTACGATGGGCTCGGCTCCTATTCGCGCAAGATCACTACCGACTCTCCGGAAGCGCAGCGTTATTTCAATCAAGGCCTCGCTTTTCTTCACGGATTCAATCACAGCGCGGCCATCCGTGCCTTTCAGCAAGCAGCGGAGTTCGATCCCGAATGTCCAATGGCGTACTGGGGTGTCGCGCTCGCCTGCGGCCCGCACATCAATTTTTCGCTTGTGCCGCCGCCGACCGCCCAGCTGGCTTGGAAAGAACTCGCGCTTGCCAAAGAACACGCCGCCAAAGCTTCACCGGTTGAACGCGCGCTGATCGATGCGCTCGCAACACGTTACGCAAATCCGCAGCCGCAAGATCGTAGCCCGCTCGATCGCGCATATGCCGATGCCATGCGCGAGGTTTGGAAGAGATTTCCGAGCGATGTCGATGTCGGCGCGTTTTTCGCGGAGGCTCTGATGGACTTGCGACCGTGGGACCAATGGACGCCGAAAGGCGAGGCGCAACCCGGCACAGATGAAATTTTGGCGACGCTGGACGCGGCGCTGAAGTTGAACCCGAACCATCCGTTCGCGAATCATCTTTATATTCATGCGGTGGAAACATCGCCGCATCCGGAACGCGCGATCGCCGCGGCGAACCGCCTTCGCAATTTGCAGCCCGGCCTCGCGCACAACACTCATATGCCATCGCACATCGACATTCGCACCGGCCGCTGGCTGGAAGCAGTCGAGACCAATCTTAAAGCCGTTGCGGCAGACCAGCGTTACCGGAAACTCTTCGGACCGGCCAAGGGTTTTCTGAATGTCTACGTCGCGCATAACCGCCACATGCTCGCCTATGCCGCGATGATGTCGGGCCAGCGCGAACTGGCGATGAAACACATCCGCGCCATGGTCGCGGAGTTGCCGGCCGATTTCCTCAAAGAGAACGCTCTGCAAGGGGAAGGCTTCGTCGCGATGCCGCTGGAAGTGATGGTGCGCTTTGGGCTCTGGGACGAAATCCTGGCCGAGCCGGATCAATACGCCGACTACATGCCGTTTACGCGCGCTTTTCATCATGCCGCGCGCGCGATTGCATATGCGGCAAAGGGCGACACGGCGATTCTGGGCGTCGTGATTCCAATGACCGAAGGGGAAATCCTGGTCGCAGAAGGCAAGGTCGCGAGCGGCATTAACCAATTGCGCACCGCGATAAGAATGGAAAATGCGCTCAAATACGACGAGCCGCCGGGCTGGTTGATTCCCGTGCGCCACTCCCTCGGCGCGGCGTTAATGAAGCAACAGCGTTTTGCCGAAGCCGAACAGGTCTATCGCGATGATCTCGCGCGTTTGCCGGGAAACGGTTGGTCGCTGGTGGGGCTGGCGGAAAGTTTGCGTCAGCAAAAGAAAAATGCAGACGAAGCCCCCCGGATACAGGCAAAGTTTGAAAAAGTTTGGGCAAAAGCCGATCTCACGATTACAAGCTCCTGTCTTTGCCAGCCACAAGAGTGACTGCAGTCAGAACGTGACGACTGCGTCGCTGGCGTTTTCCCCGACGGAGATCGGAACCTACAGCTTGGCGAAAACGCCAAGTAGCGGGCGGCGCGATGGCGTCGGAGACCGAAAGTCGCTAACAAAACCATCACGAGTACGCAGCTCGACGTGCCCAACGCTCCGCGCGGTACCGTACACCAGCACCGAACCGATCGGCGCGGAGAATGGATCCGTCACTGAGAGTCTTTTAAATCCGTAATTGCTGACGAGCTCTTGAGCAGCGTCTCTTGCGAGTTCAGTCTTCGGGCGGGAATCAACCGCACCAGAAGCGAGCAAGGCTTCCTTGACGTAATGCCAGCACCGAGAGCGCGAGTGAGCGTGCGCGCGTTCCTGCGCGATGCTCGCTGCTTGCATCAGCCTGCTATCGATGTGTCGATCAACTCTGCCGAAGGGATAAACCATCTGCTTCGGATAGTACTGCGTGATGACAGGCGCCGACTCCTTTTTGCCTCCTGCCGTCTTGAACGTGAAACGGCTAACAGGCTGCTCCTTCTTGCTTACGGTTGGTTGATTCATCGGGCGCACTGGCTCCATCGCAAACGTTCGCGCCGAATCTTTGGCGATTGCCGGCGCCGGTTCTTTCACGATCGGTTGTGCCGGTTTTTTCGTCACTACCGCGGGCCGCTTTTTCGTGATCGCCTGCACCGGTTTACCCGTGGTTTCCCGTCCCGACTTCTCCGTGATCACTTGAACCATGTCGTCAGCACTCTTCTGATCGTGGCTCGTAAGATTAAGTGCGGAAGGTGCCAGCGCCTGCGCGTACGCAGTTGCGCCAAAACCAACGACAAGCGAAATAGTTACAAATGCGACGCAGACCAATCGCCACATGGACGCGAGGTATGCCGGGAATCAAAGCGTTAGGCAAGCTTTTTTTTGAAAAAAATTTCGTGACGGAAAGCGTCGCTTGCGTGCCTGCGCTGTCAGTTAATTGGGTGCCCGCCGTCTGTGCTAATCGTAAGGAGGATAATCCGGCTCAAATCGAGGTGGTGGAGCAAATATCTCGTCGCGGTCGATCATGGCGCGGCGGTGCCGGCGAGGGACGACTCCTTCTTCGTCAGGCGCGATGATCGCAGTGCGGCCCGAGGGCAACCGCAAAATCAATCTTCCATCCGAGCTGATACCGACCACCCGACTGCGCACCGAACGGACACGGCCTTGTGGCAAGTCTTCGGACGAACCCTGAGCCCCGCGCGCGCGCCGCGACGTTGAGGCAACAGATTTCTTTTTGCTATACGAACTCGATTGGCTGGCAGTGGCCGGCTGCGTTGCCTCGTCAGGTTTCGAGGGTGACTCCGTTTCGCCCGCAGCCGAGGAAGAACTTTCGGCGACCGCTGCTGGTGAAGCTGTTTCGGAAGCCATTGGAGCAGTTGCTTGTGGTTCAACATTGGTTGTTTGAGGCTGCTGAACATCGGACGATGCAACCTGGGGCGAGTTCGAAGCGGTCGCCGCATTCACCGTCGATTGGCTTGGGACCGGCACAGCCGCGTTTGCTCCTTGAGATGCCACAGTCGCGGGAGTGTTCGCAGTCGCCACATTTCGGGACGCCGCCTGCGGTGGCGAAGATTCCGGCACGCCAATGAGAACCCCGATGTCCTTCGCCTCGCGATTCCGATGCACGATTTTGCCAATCGGCTCCGCTAGCAATAGGCCTACGATCACTGCTGCTGCGAGCAGCAGCGCGGCAACCGGCAATCCTATTCGCCACAATCGCGTGGACCGAGCCTCAGGTCGCCCCACAAGTGTTGTTCTGTACGGAATGCCGTACTTATCGGCGAGTGCGCGCCGACGTTCGATTTTCAGCAGGCATTCGCGGATCATCTCCGCCAACACGACCAAATCCTTTGGGCGTTGATCGGGGTCCCGATTCAACATTCCGGCAAGCAAGGTGCGCAGTGGTTTTGGAAACCTCGAAAACTTTGGAGTCCGCTGCACCGCCTCAGCCGAAAGCGCAACGCCAGTCAGGAGAAAGTAAAGCGTCGCACCGAGCGAATAAATCTCTGAACGGATGTCGCTGGGTGCAGTCGCTAATTGTTCCGCGCTGCCGGAATCTTCGGCGGCCGCAGTCGCTGCCTCGGTCGGAATACTTTCGCGATCGGATCTGACAGCAGGCAAGCCGAAGTTCGTCAATTTTATTAGCGGCCAAGTGCCCTCAGGCGTCTGCCCTGGAACAATCATTACGTCGGAAGGCTGAATGCAGGGATACGGGAGCTTGTGAAAAGTGGCCGACGACAGCACGCTCACGATTTGCTCTGCCACACGCAACGCTGCATCAGCTCGCATCGGTCCGTGGCTGCGCACCCACGCCGCAAGTGTTTCACCCGGCAGGTGCTCCGAGACATAAACAAAATCGCTGCCTTCGCGTCCAAAATCGAAAACTTTTGCAATGTTGACGTGCCGCAGCTTTTGCGCGGTGGATATCTGTTCCTCGAACTGCTCGCGCACGGCGGCATCGATGCTGTGCACCGGGATCAACTTTAGAGAAACTGGCTCAGCGGTTCTTTCGTCTACAGCTTCGTACGTGACCGCTGCACCATTTCGGTCGACTTCGTACGGAGTGCCGTCAGACCTGACTCGGACCCGGTAATGTTGAAGGAATCTTGTGCGTTCCATAAACGAACCTTGTGGCCGCGACGAAACGATTCATACTCGTCGCTCTGCCATTGGATTCAACCTCGATTGTGGCAGCGAGTTGCTAAGTGCGAGCCCGATTACCCTTGAATTTTGGACATTGCACTCGAATCGAAAATCGCCGATCTAAAATCCCAAATACGCATACCCCGTGGTGTAACGGTAACACAGCGCCCTTTGGAGGCGTTATTCTTGGTTCGAATCCAAGCGGGGTAGCCACCCTCTGAGGCGGCGATTTACCTATGAAAATAGGTAATTTGCTGAATGCGCAACAAGCCGCATCAAAACGCACAAAAACGCAGTCTATTCGACAAGTATTTGGCAAGTGAGCCGAGCAGTCGATTGATAAAACCGCGTCAGGGAAGCTCTTTCCTTTTGCGCCCGGGCCCGCTTATCATTTCGCTGGTTTCAGCATCATAGATCGGGGTGGTCCCAATGAGAATGCCGAGCTGGAGGATCTCATTCTGATTGGTTTCTTCCGGCCAGAGCGTTTATGAACACCTGCCACGTCTTTCACTTTTCCGGCGATCCCCAGCTTGTCTCGATGCTCTGCGGCCTGTTCGGCGGCCTCAGCTGCGTACTTGCTCAGACCGAGCCTGGTTCGCTCTTTACGCTCGGCCAATATCTCAGCTAACGAATTGAGGCACTGATTGCACTGGTGTGATTGCATCTGATTGCATCACGGTCAGCTCCTGGGTTGCGACTTGGATCTGTTGGGTCCAGCCGTGACGCTTAGCGTGGGCGAGAACGGTTCCCTCTGAGATGCCGAGTTTGCGAGCGATTTCGCGGAGGCCAATACCAGTGAAGAAAGCGGTCTTAATCTGCTCCCACGTTTCGTTGGTGATCTTTCGCCGCATACTTCGCAAGTGAGAGTGTGCATTTGAACATTCGTCGGTTTGTTAGCACGGCAATGTTAGTTGCCCACGATTTGTTGCGTACGAGTTGACTCATCAAGAATTGCACATCATTTCGCAATTAATGCGCAGATTCCTGGCCGTCGGCATGTACCAAAACCCACGCTGACCGCAAAAACGTTCAACAAACGCTGAATAAAAATTGGAACCAAAGTTACCTTGCGGTTCCGAGGCGCGTTAGCAAAGTTTGTATGAGATCAGTTGTTTCTGGCCAGTGTGACCCGGGGGTGGACAATCTGGCCGGCTGGCGGACGGGAGCCAAAATCAAATTCCCGGTTTAATAAGGAATAAAACGATGAATGATGAACAGGCTCAAGCGATCAGAAATGAACTCAAACGGTTCGCAGGGGATCTAAACCTCTCGGATGAACAAAAGACAAAACTTCACGAGCGGCTGGCTTTTGCGGCCGGCAGGCTGCATGAATACAAGAAGTCCCATCCGGAGGTTACCCGGCAGGACATCATCAAAGCGATCGGATCTCGCCGAACCGAACTACGCGAGGCGTTGGAGCGCTTCCTTACCCCGGAACAGTTAAAGAAATGGGATGGCGAAGTGGCCAAAGCGAAAGAGTTTCTGGGTTATCCTGCGGCGTGAGCCGTGACGATGGAAACACAAAGTGGCTGGCGCGAAGCTTTCGCGCCAGCTACTGGATCCGGAGAATCTGGGGTGGTACTCCATGGCCTAAAGACTCCCATTACGCGTAAGGGATTGATAGAAATGCTCGACAAAAGACTTGAACAAGAACAAGTCCCGAGAGTGGACGAACGTCTGGCGAGGGTTGTTCGGATCATTGTTGAGCAATATGACGGGGATGTGAAGGCGTTTGTCGACTCGATCCGTTACAGAACAGAGGTGAATCGGAAAGCTGAGGCCGCGTCGGACCATGGCGACGAGGCGCCGTTGCGTAAATGCCCGTCCACGACAAAGATTATCGGGAGAATTTCGAGCGCTCATTATTCCTGACGGGAAAAATAACGCAGGAGACGGCGTACGCCCTGAGCCCGCGAATAAAAGAGCTCCGGGCTACCAGCGGAGATCCGATAACCCTTTACATCGACAGCCCTGGGGGATCGTCTGCGGTAGCGGAGGGCATCCGTTTTCTAATTAAGGCCCCGGATCAGGATGGAAGAAGATGCCGATTAATTACTGTCGTGATAGGGACGGCAGCGAGCGCGGCAGCGGATTTGTTGGCGCTGGGTGATTATGCCATCGCGGAACCTCAAGCTGACATTCTTTATCACGGGTCCAGACAGGCGTTCGAGCAACTGCTGACCTTTGAGGGGGCAACGTCGGTCGCGGCCAATCTGCAGGAGGCCAACGAAAGGCTTGCGCTTCGCCTGGCGCGTTCTTCGTTCCGAAGGATTATCTGGCGCGTGGTCCAGTTGAAGGATGCGATCGAGAAATTTCGGGATGGACCGGAAGGGCTGAAAGAATTGGTCGAGGCTTTGACGGCCAAATTCACACCGGGGAATGCGATGTTGCTGAGAGAGGCGATTGCAAAGCAAAAATCACTGCAAGAGGTCAAAACTGCGGCCGATAATTACTTGAAGAAGCGCAAGAACGTCGCGCAGTGGCCAACCAAGCAGTTGGAACCCGAGTTGGTGCGGGCCATCGTGGACTACAGAAGCAGACTGCATAAGGAAGATGATTGGCTGTTGAGCCGCACGGGAATGCGCGAAGTGGCGAGCGACTTCAATCTCATTCATGATTACGCTTCGCAAACGAAGGACCTGGATGCTCAGCTGGAGGTTTATGGCAGCCTGTTTCTGACCCACGCGCAAAGCGTCGAATTCAAAAGCAAAAGCGAAGAAGAGCACAAAGTTTATCTGGAGAGCCATGCGGCAGACAAGCTGGAGGTTCTATGGTATTTCGTCGTTTCGTTGTGTCGGCTGCTGCAAACGAAAGATTACCAACTCACGCCGGAAGAGGCGTATTGGCTCGGGGTGGTTGACGAGGTCACCGGCTCCGGCCTGCAAAGTGACAGGGAGATGATTGAAATGATCCTGTCGACGGAGTCAGCAACGCGCAAGCCATGAAGGACTCGAACAGGAGAACCATGGGGGATTTGTTTCCTGTAAGTAGGATCGCCTAAACGATTCTGAAGGGCGAAACAATCTGGATTGCTGACGCGCATCGCGGCGACGGAAAACGCTTTATTGTGCGTGCGGATGAAAAGCTGACCGCGTTTGAGGAACTGGAATCGGCAGTTCCCATATCAGGTAAAACCCTACATTAAAATTAGGCGTTACCTGGCGTGACGGGCTTACACGCTTTCCTTTAAAACGCTTCCCGTTAAAAACATCTGAATCCGGGGCAGGGCAAGAAAACCTTCTCTCGGCGTTTTCTTCCCGTCTTTCAGACCTAGCAGGCACAGGGTCAACCACCCGAGAGAAAGAAAGGAAATAATCTAATGAATCCACTGATTCAGCTTAAGAAAGCAAGTGTAATAGTTCTGGGCGCATTTGTGCTTGCCTGCTGTGCGCTTTGCCAAACCACTACGTTATGACAAAATCAACCCCGACCCTTACGCTTACGCAAAGCGGACTGCTGGCCCTGTTGCTGCAACGCCAGCGTTACGCAGTCATCCAGTTGGCCCGGCGTCACGCACAACGCAAGCACATGCGCGCCGCCCTTTGGAGGCGTTATTCTTGGTTCGAATCCAAGCGGGGTAGCCACCCTCTGAGGTCTCCATGCTTTGGAAGCCTTCAATGTGTCGGCGTGAGATCCTTCTCGTAAACGAGCCGCTTTCACCAAAGACAGGGAAAAAAGCGGTAGCGGACCAAAGCGACGTAGGCTGACCATTCTGGATGTTGAGAGAGTACTCGCTCCTCGGCTTGGATGCGGTAGACCAGAGACGCCCAACCGACCAGCACTAGGAGGAGCGTGACGGAATTCCATTCCTGTAGGTTGTACCCGATGTCTCCAAGTACGTATGAGAGATACATAGGGTGGCGCACAACTCTGTAGGGTCCGCTCGTCACAAGACCTCTTAAGGCCGGACGGACCCCAAAGTGTCTTCCCATCGCGAGAAGACTAACAAGACTAAGTCCAGCCGCGAGCATCACCAGGGCCAGCCCAGCTGTGGGCCACGCCACATACCCAGGCGACCATCGTAGATAGATGACTTGCGCATAGGGGTAAACATAACCGATCCCGACCGCCGTGCTGGAAGCTATGGAGTAATCCCGCACCTTCGGGTGGGGCCGTGTGAGCGCGATCCCTAGAACGATCAAATGTTGCAAGACGTAGATCCAGTCCGTAATCGTGAAAGTTGGCGTCAGTAAGAAGAGCAGGACTAATTCTGTCGATGTGACGCAGAACAGAAGGAGATCGGCAAACCGTCGCCCAAACATTTCAGACACGTGCGGGACTACTTGAGTCGTTGAACACCTTTAGGAATGTCGGTACGGCAGAAACCAACGCACCTGCGTCATTGCGATCCAGCCGGGTGACGATGAGATGCGCAGCCAGAAAGGACGCAACCGGTCACAGGAATTAGCGGAAACTCGGACGATTGATGGAAGCCAAGATCAATTGCAGAAAAAGCAACCTAGTGCAGGCCGACTAAGTTTAGCGGTCAATCGTTCGGCTGCTCTTGTTGCTAGGATCGGCCCCTATTCCTGTGAGTCGTCTTCGACGTCATCTTCGGTTACTTTCCAGGTATTGTCGGGATTGTACCGGTCCATGCTTTGGAAGATCTTCAGCGTATCCGGCCCAAGATCCTTCTCATAGACGACTCCATCATGGCTGACGATGAACGTCTTCACGCCTGTTACTCGATATTGAGCCGGTGCCGCTGCCAGAGCAAACCCGCCAATCATGGCCCCCTTGACAACGTAGTCCGTTTGTCCCAAAGGCGCCGCTGGACCTTGTCCCTTCAACACCTTGAAATAGTAACCGTGATACGGCTGAGGTTGACCGGGATTCGAGTAGCCCTGCTCAAGAGCCTTTGCCACGCCTTCTCCGACAGGACCTCCCCATGTGCCATCCGGGTTTTGCCAGGCCAGACCGTCATGTTTGCCCGGCGTGCTGATGATTCGCTGCGCGTACTCGTTGATCTTTGAATCGTCATGCTTTTCCGCGGCGTACTCTTTTTGTGCCTCGACGAAACCACGACAGATCGCAATCGCATTCAGTTCATTGGCGCCGATGCGCCGGTTTAATATCTCCTCACGGCCTACCTTGGTATCAAACGACCACTTGCCTTTGCGTTTCACGACAGGAATAGGAAGCGGAAAATCATCGTTACCCACCAAGAGAATGGCGCGTTTGGGGTCTTTTTTGTCGATTTCAATCGAGCTTTTTTCTTTTGCCTTTGCTGCGAATTCCTGCGCCCGATTCTTGTCCTGCACAGGGTCTTCGGAAGCGACAATATCCTCGCTGTCGGGCCCTAGGATTTCCTTCGCAGCTGCGGGGTCGAAATTCGCCGCCACTTGAATAAGAGCGTCGACCGCCTGTTTCGGTGTATCGAATTGCTTTTGTTGTGGCTGCGACACCGCCGCATTTGACTCTTGTTTTTGCTCCGGCGCACCTTGCGAGGCCACAACCAGAAAAACGCAATTAACGATCGCGCAAACAATCACGAAGAATTTCGGCGAAGTCATAATATTTGCTTTCGATTTCATTTCTGTTTCCTCATCGAGCTTTTTCATCTTCGCCCACCGCCACGACCGCCGCCTCCGCCACGCCCGCCACCGTGGGAGCCGCCCCCACGTCCGCCACCTCCGCCGCGACTAAACCCACCGCCTCCCATGCTATGGCCGCCTCTGTTGCTGCTGGCTCGAGCGAAGTTTCCACTGCCACCGCCGCCAAATCCTTCGCCGCGAGAAGCGGAAGGCCGCGATGATGCGCTGCGGTTACCGATTTGGTTCTTAGCGTTACCGCCACTTGGACGAGCACCAGCTCCACCGCCGCTGGGACGAGCACCGGCTCCACCGCCGCCGGGACGAGCACCAGCTCCACCGCCGCCGGGTCGCGTTCCAGCACCCCCTCCACCAGGCCGTGTTCCAGTTCCTCCTCCACCAGGCCGTGTTCCAGTTCCACCGCCGGCGGGACGATTTCCGGCTCCAGCGCCGCCGCCGGGTCGATTGCCAGCTCCTGTCTGTCCCCTGTTAGCGAGTTGCTGCTGAACCTGGCTGGCGGACGCCCTGTTGTAAGGAGCGCCTCCGCGATGTTGTGGGTTGTGCTGCCAGTTACCGCTATTGATCTTGTTTGCCTGGTTGTAGTTGGTCTTGTTGAAGTTCGCCTGGTTAAAGTTGTTCTGAACGTTCTTGTTATAATTGTTCACGTACTTGTTGTTCACGTTAACGTTGACATTTCCGCCGCCCCACCCGCAGTTCCAACCCCAGCCGCCACTCCATGCTGCTCCTAGCGCAACTCCTGTTCCGAATGCAATCGCTGCCCCTGCCGCATAATACCCCGGCGGCGGATAAGCAATCGGCGGATAAGGGTAGGCAGGCGCACCATAGACTACCGTGGGGTCGTACGATGGGACGTAAACCACGTCGGGATTGGCTTGCTGCACCACGATAACCTGTTTGCCTCCACTCACAGTTTGAGTCTCCACTTTCTGTTGTTGGGTTGTCTTTAGGGTGCCTTTACTCTGAGCCTTCGCACGCATGGCCTGAATCGCGTCCATCACATCAGGTTCCTGCGCCAGGAAGGCGTTTCCCAGATCAGTCGTCCACTGAATGTTGTCTGCCATGCGATTTACCACATCTGGAAAAGTCGCCATTGCCTGGATGCTCGGATCCCAGCTCTGCTTTTCCACCGCGCCCGACAGCGCCTGGCCCTTCAGGTTCTTGTTCTTCTCCATCCACTGCTGAAGCTGGATGATCTCGAGAGGATAAGTCGAAGCGACCAGCGTCTGGCTCAAAAGCTGATCAGGATAAAGAGCAATCGGCGCAACCAGTGAATCCAATTGATCACTTGGAAGTTTCGGCGCCTGCTCCGCGTCCGGGGTCGTCGTCGTCGTCATCACTTGCGATTGCGCTTGCTGTGCCAATGCGCCAGGGCTCAATGAGAGGAATGCGGGACCCATGATCGCGATCACGTGACGAAATAGTGTGCGGCTTTGCGACTTCATAGTGTTGTACTTTTCAACCGTTGGTAAGAATAAATTAAATCCTTGTCAATCTGCATCCTGAGCAATCTTTCCTCGAAGCTTCTGCCCACCACATCTAAGGAGATCCATCTTAAAATGATATTGCTTACTTGTGAAACGCAAAAATGTTTACGCCTTAAGAAACCGTGTTAATCTCCGCCGCGCGATGATTTCAAATCACCTGTCCTTCGTGCGGAAATGCTTCTCGCTTTTCTGCGCTGCTGTGGCGCTGGTTATCGAATTGGCTGCCGCGCCGCAGCGCGCTGACGCGCGAGCAACCACGCAGTTTGAAGCGCTGCCACTGGTACGTTCGCGACAAAATCATTTACTGGTACGTGCTTTTATCAACGGGAAGGCAGCGTGGCTTACGATCGATAGCGGTGCGCCTGTAAGCGCAATCGCTCTGAATCGTCGCGAGTATTTTCGGCTGAAGCCAACCACTGCCGAATCGAACTTGCCGGCACGTGTTCAGATTAACGGCGCCTTCAACAATGTTGCAATCGCGCATGAGCTACGCATCGGAGGCTTAGCTCTGGTCGATCAACCGGTCGTTACTGTCGATCTCGGTTACTCTGCTCGTGCTGCACGGTTTGCTCGTGAACAAGAAATCGACGGGATTATTGGAGCAGACATTCTTTTCCCGACGCAAGCGGTGCTGGATTGTGAGCGGCAGTTACTCATTTTAAAAACCGATCCCGGCGTGCTGGGAAGCTTTCCTGGCTTTAATCGACGCGGATTGCGGGCTGTTCCGATTCAAGTCAGCGACGGCTACAATCTCTATGTCAATGGTTCTGTTAACGGAAAGCCTGCCAGGCTGATGGTCGATACTGGCTCGTTCACCACGCTGCTGCACCGTTCGTTCGTTCGGCGAATGCGAATCGCCACTCGGGAAACAGCGTATAGTTCGTCTGCCGTGAACCTGAAAGAGCGCGGCGTCCGCGTGGCTCATATTGGGAAACTCTCGGTGGGCTCCGTAGATATTTTCGCTAAGGACGTGGGCGTGATTGACCTGGAAGGATTAATTCACAACGGGTTGTTGGAAGGTTCGCCCCCGGTCGCCGGTCTGCTCGGCGCGGAAACGTTGAGGCGTCACCACGGCATCATCGACTTCGGCACGCGCACGCTGTATTTAAGATAGCGAGCACCGCCTTTCGACTTTGTATTCCGAGCAAAGTCGAGCAATCTCCGATTTTTCTGCTGATGCACAAGGTTACACAGGCGTTCGTTTTAGCCGCAGGCCTCGGCAAGCGGTTGCGCCCTTTAACGGACGATTTGCCAAAGCCGCTGATTCCGATTTTTCAAAAACCGCTCATCACGTTTGCGCTCGATCATTTGATTGAAACGGGAGTGAACAAGTTCGTCATCAATACGCATAGATGTCCCGAATTATTTCAGGGTTTCTTCTCTGAGAACAGGTACAGAGATTGTCCGGTCAGGATCATTCACGAGCCTGATTTGCTCGAAACGGGCGGCGGTATCAAGAATGCAGAACGCGATCTCGGCACCGACCCATTCCTTACGTACAGCGGCGATATTCTAACAGACGTCGATCTGCGACCTTTGGTTGACGAACATTTTCGCCGCGGGAACGACGTGACCCTCGCATTGCGTGAGACTGGGTTGGCTTCGGATGTGGCGTTGCGGGATCATCGTATTGTGGATATCGCGAATCGCTACGGCATCCCCGGAAACTTTGATTTCGCGAACATCGCGGTTTGGACTTCGCCGATTTTTCAGCGCATACCGCCGCACAAAAAGATCTCCTTCATTCCCATTATTGCTGATTGGATCAGCGAGGGTGGCAAGATCGGCGGTTTGGTGATGAACGACGGAAAATGGTTCAACATTGGTTCGCGCAGGGAATATCTCGACGTGCACCGCACGATTTTGCAAGACGATTGGAAGCCGCAGTACGTCAAAATACACGACTGGCCTGAGCGCATCGCCAAATCAGCGGTTGTTGATGCCACGGCGCGATTGCGCGGCTGCTCAGTTATCGGAGAACATTGTCGCATAGGCGCACACGCCATCCTCGAAGACACAATTTTGTGGCCGGACACACAAATTGCTTCCCAAACTCACCTTCAGGGCTGTATTGTCCGCTCCCAAAAAAAGGCCAGCGGCATCCATCGCGACATCGATATTTAGTTCCAACAATGAGAACGGCGCTTCTTCTCCGACAGACCCGAATGCATTTTCCGCGTCTGGATGTCGATCAGATAACAATCAAGCCAATCGAAAAGGGAGGCTCTGACCGAAAATTTTATCGAATCGATTGCGCCACGGATCAGAAGCTGATCCTTGTTAAGTACAATCTCGACCGCGAAGAAAACCGGCACTACGTCAACATCGCGCAATTTCTCGACACCCACGGAATTCGAGTACCTAAAATTTATTTTCACGATCCGGTGGAGGGACTTATCTGGATCGAAGATTTGGGGGAGCGAGATCTCTACAGCTATCGTCACGAGAGTTGGCTCGTTCGCCGGGCTTTTTACGAATCGGCTCTGGATCAAATCGCGACTCTGCATGCGTTAACGGAGTCCGTTTGGGTCGAAATAAAGGAGCATTTGCCCGCCGAATTCAATGCGGAGCTCTATCGCTGGGAGCAGAATTATTTTTTTAGAAATTGCCTCGGCCGGTATTTCAACATCGACAAGGCCGAACTCGCGGCGCTCGCTGCGTTAGCGCCGCTAAAGGAAATCGCAAAAAGCCTGGCATCTCTTCCAAGAGTTTTAGTGCATCGTGATTTTCAATCGCAAAACGTCATCATCCAGAACGGGCAGGCTAATCTGATTGATTTTCAGGGTATGCGGCCAGGCCTCGCCCACTACGATCTGGCATCATTGCTTTACGATCCGTATGTCGATGTTGAAGAGGCGGAACGCGCTGAGCTGATCGCATATTATCGCGGCCGGCAGCTCGAGAACGGAATCACGATCGACGGTGACTTCGATTTGACCTTACGCTTGTGCGCAATTCAACGCCTGATGCAGGCGCTGGGCGCTTATGGCTTTCTCGGCCTTGTCAGGGGACACAAGAATTTCCTCCACTACATCCCAAGAGCCGTCCGCTCATTGCGTCATATCGTCGCAAAGGTTGATAACCTTAAACCGCTCGCCTCTTTCCTTGAGGAGCTTCGCGAGGAAAGCAGCGGAGCGGCAAGCTAGAAAATCGCTGCGGTTACTGTTTCCCGACGAATGGATTGGTTTTCCGTTCAATCCCGATTTTCGTCGGCGGGCCGTGGCCGGGCAGGATGGTCACATCGTCGCCAAGCGGAAATAATTTCTTCCTGATCCCGGTTATCAGCAGATCGATGTCTCCGCCGGGCAAATCGCCTCGCCCGATGCTTCCGGCAAAAAGTACATCGCCGCCGATGAACAATTTATCCTTGGGCGAAAAGAAACAAAGACTTCCCGGGCAATGCCCTGGAATTTCCAGAACTTCGAAATCAGCGCCAAGAAAAATTCGGTTTGGTGTTTCTTCGATGAGAAAATCCGGCTCCTGAGGCTCGATTTCGAGTTGGAAACCAAAGTTCCGAAAAAATTCCCGATCGGAGATCATAGGCGCAGTTAGCGGGTGACAGCCGATCGGACAGCCAAACTGGCGTTTGATCCTGGCGACATCCTGGACGTGATCGATGTGCCCATGTGTCAGGAGCAAGAGTTTGAGATCGACCTCGAGCGAACGCAGCCATTCACAAGTGCCCTCAGGCGCATCGAAGAGAATCCATCCCTCTGGCCCCTTGAAGAGATAGCAATTCGTTTCGAAAATGCCGCCGCAAAAGCTTTCGTAATTCATTGTACTTCACTGCCTTCAAACTTGGCTACGGCTTAACGGGGTCACTTTTTACGAATAATTGAATGTTCCCTATTCCTGATTGTCTCATTCCTACTTACATGTCGATCTTACTTCATCATCTTGCGTTTGATCGTGAAATCTGCCAAGGTGGCAAACCGCGTAATTACTAATGAAATCACGTTTCCAGCGAAGCTTGGCGTTGTGCGCCATCGTTTTAACAGCCACGACTGCCATGCCGACGGCGCTAGCGGCGTCAAAAGAAACGATCGCCATCTCCGTCGGCCGGCTTTTGGAGGAAGGCCATTATACCCGCCAGAAGCTGAATGAAGAAATTTCGAGAAAATTCCTGCTGAGCTATCTGGAGTTGCTCGATTTCAGTCACCTTTTCTTTACGCAGCAAGACATTGACACGCTCAATGCAAAATACGGCAACTCGATCGGAGGAGACGTTCTTCTCGGCACGTTGAAGCCGGCTTACGACATCTACGCGCTGTACACCAAACGAGTTGATGGACGGGTCGCCAAGATAAAAGAGTTGTTGAAGCAGCCGATTGATTTCAAGAGCAATGCGACGGTCGAGTTGAGTCGCCAAAAAGCGCCGTGGCCAAAAGATGAAGCGGAAGCCGACCAGCTCTGGCGCGGTCGTATCGCAAACGAGCTGTTGCAGGAGCATCTTAGCGAGCATCCGATTGAGCCCGCACCGCAACTCGTTGCTCGCCGTTACGATCGCCTCGCCCGCAACGTGCACGAGCAAGACAAGGACGAGCAAATCAAACTCTTTCTCGATGCGCTTGCACAGGCGTACGACCCGCATTCGGAATACCTGAGCAAGGCCGATATGAAGAATTTCAGTATCAACATGGGCCTGTCGCTCGTAGGCATCGGCGCCATGCTCCGATCGGAAGATGGCTATGCGAAAATCGAAAGCCTCGTGCCTGGCGGTCCGGCGCAGACGGACGGGAGACTTAAAGTGGGCGACCGGATTACTGCTGTGGCGCAGGGCCCGGCGGATTATGTCGATGTTCGCGAGATGCGACTGGACAAAGTGGTTGAAATGATCCGCGGAAAGAAAGGGACACGTGTCAGGTTGCTCGTCATTCCCGCAGACGCCACCGATCCGTCGCGCCGGAAAAACGTCGAACTGGTGCGGGATGAAATTAAGCTCAAAGATCAGGAAGCCCGCGCCGATATCATCATTAAAAAAGATGAGAACGGCGACCCCGTAAAGCTGGGATGGCTTAAGCTGCCTTCTTTCTATGCAGACATGGACAGACACCAGAAAAGCACCACGCGCGATGTGCTGGCATTGCTCAAACGTCTGAAGAAAGAAAATATTGCCGGATTGATTGTGGATCTGCGGCGAAATGGCGGTGGCTCGCTTGAAGAGGCGCTCGCGCTGACCGGTCTCTTTTTGAAGTCGGGCCCGATTGTACAAACCAAAGATTATAATGGGAGCATCAGGATTTCGTCCGATCCAGATTCGGGCATCGCCTACTCGGGGCCGCTAGTTGTTTTGACCAGCAGGCAAAGCGCGTCTGCCAGTGAGATTTTCGCAGCCGCTCTCCAGGATTACGGCCGTGCGGTGATCGTCGGAGACAAGAACACATTTGGCAAAGGCACCGTGCAGACGATCCTTCCAATCGGCCGGTTCGCTTCGCTGTTGGGCAGCCACTCCGATGAAGACGGTGCGTTGAAGCTCACCATCCAAAAATTTTATCGTGTCGCCGGCGGATCCACACAGCTTCATGGCGTTGCCTCCGACATTATCCTTCCCAGCTTGAGTGATCTGCCGGAGTTCGGCGAAGGAGCGCTAAAGAACGCACTGCCCTACGACGAAGTGTCCAAGGCGAAATACACCAAGTGGTCGGATACGCATTCGCTGTTTATCGATCAACTAAAGCGACGCTCGGAAGAGCGCGTTAAGAACGATCCCGAATTTCACTACGTGGTGGAGGACATTGATCGTTTGCGTCACAAGATCGATGAGAATCGAATTTCACTAAACGAAGATGGGCGGAAAAAGGAGCTTCAGGACGATAAGCTCCGCAAAGAAATGCGGTCGAAGGACCGCCTCGCGCGAAATCAGGAAGAGCCGCGTATCTATCGGCTGACGCTCGACACGGTCGATAAACCCAATCTCCAGTTGATCATGTATCCTGGTAAACTGGCAGAAGCCAAGAAGAATGGCGTTTCGCCAAAAATTGATCCTGAAGCCGCTGCTCCAGACGCGGATACAGATTCGGTCGGCGGAGCGCCCGGCGACGACACCAAAGAGCCAACCATCGATCCAGAGCGCGACGAGACGCTCAATATCCTCGCCGATCTGGTCGATCTTTCCCGCGGACCCAAGACCGCAAGCACCAATCGCTGAGAAATTTCGAATGGCGTTGAGCCTCACGGCCACCAAGGAGGCGGCGGAGGGACAAAGCGCGGCCCGAAGCGCGGACCTGTGAATCGGCTGCCTCGGCCCGGAAACAAAGGTTGCGATTGGCCTAAATAACGCCCTGCCGGTGTCCTGCCGAATACCGTCACCGGCGTCCCAACGTTGATGGAATTAAAGAATGCAATCGCGTATTGCTCGGGCATGCGGACGCAGCCGTGCGACGCCGGATAACCGGGCAAATATCCGGCATGCATTCCGTCAGCCCCGTTAAACCGCATGAAATAATGCATCGGCGCGGGAATGAATTTGCCGCCACGCGGCACTGACATATCGGCATCGGCGTCCGCCACGACCGTATTTCCGTACGCATCGACGATTTTTCCATACATGCTCGAATAATGGGCTCGTTCCTTCTCGAGGATCTTGAATGCGCCTCCTTTGGTGAGATGTCCATAACGGCCGCTGGAGATTGGCGACGCGAGCACCGGGCGCCCATTTTGAAGCAGATACGCCCTCTGTTCCTGCAAATCGATCTCGACTGAAGTTTCCGCGCGCAACAACACCGCTGTGCAGAAAAATATCGAGACCCAAAGCGCAACCCTCACATCTCGTTAAACCCTCCTCGTGCGCGGAAGTCGCAACTGCCGTGTTTCCGCCGAACAACGGCGCCTTACACCGCAATCGGAGCTTTGATTGACGGGTGGGGATCGTAACCGACGAGTTCGAAATCTTCGAACGCAAAATCGTGGATGTTCTTGACGGCCGGATTCAGTTTCATTCGGGGCAAAGGCCGGCAATCGCGCGAAAGCTGCTCGCGCGCCTGGTCGAGATGATTGTTATACAGATGCAGATCGCCAAAGGTATGGACGAAATCCCCCGGGCAAAGACCGACGACTTGGGCCATCATCATCGTCAGCAGCGAGTATGACGCGATATTGAATGGCACACCAAGAAACAGGTCGGCGCTACGCTGATACAGCTGGCAACTGAGTTCGCCATTCTGCACGTAAAACTGAAAGAGCACGTGACATGGTGGCAGCGCCATCTTCTCTATTTCAGCCGGGTTCCATGCACTTACTATGAGTCGCCGGCTCTGCGGATTTGATTTTATTTGCGCGATGAGATTGTCGATTTGGTCGACTCGCGCTCCGTTTGCGCCCTGCCAGTCGCGCCACTGCGCTCCGTACACCCGACCGAGGTCGCCGGTTTCGTTGGCCCACTCATCCCAGATAGTCACCCCGTGTTCGTTGAGATAACGAACGTTCGTATCTCCGCGCAGGAACCAAAGCAGTTCGTAGATGATTGATTTGATGTGCAGCTTCTTGGTGGTCAGCAACGGAAATCCCGGTCCTTCATCACGCAAATCGAACCGAGTCTGCGCGCCGAAGACTGATAACGTTCCGGTGCCGGTGCGATCATTACGTGGCCGACCGTGGTCGAGCACCAGCCGGAGCAGATCGTGGTATTGTCGCACGGCGAAATTTTATCGCCGCGCGTGCATTCGCGAAACAGAATTTCTCTTTCACCACAATTTTATCACTGGGATACGAATAAGACTTGGAGCTTTTAGAAACATCATGTGGATGCGAATGAGTTCGTAAACGCAGTTTTACCTTCAAAGGAGCTTACGAATGAACCTGATCGTTACATCGAGATTGATGGCAAATGCTGCGCTGCTCGCTTCAACTTTGCTGACAGCGTGTGGTCTGCGTTGCACAAGTCCTTCGACTGAAACGTTTACTGTCTTTGAAGACGCACCAATGCTGAAGCTGCTTGACCTCGGCACGCCGGGAAATAGTCCGGGCGACGTCTATCATTTTTTTGCTCCGCTACACTCTACTCCCGGCGGCCCCGTCACAGGCGAGGTATTTGGCTCGAAGACGCTGATCAAAATGGCGACTGACGCAAACCCCAACTTGGAGACGCGCGCAACTGTTCTGTTCTTCACCTTTGCCAATCATCAGGATCAAATTGTGGCTTTGGGCGCTCTGGATTATCCGCCGACCGCTGGTGAATTTGATGCGGGCCAACCTGTCGTGCGCGCGATTTTGGGCGGTACCGGCAAATACATGGGCGCACGCGGCCAATTGACCAGTACGCGGAATGCGGATGGTTCGTACACGCAGGTGTTTACGCTGCTCAAGTGATCGGAATACAGTGTCGCATTGGCGCGACAGCCGGTAGGAACTCGACTGGAATCGAGCCGAATTGTCTCGAGTCGAAAATGTTCTTTCGGGACCTGATCAGCATTAGGTTCTCGCGAACAGCAACTTAAGCTCTCACACTTGGGCTTGGCCCGAGCCTTGCTTGGAAGCTTGGGGTTAACGTCTGTCACGGCGATTCCGTCCGTCGACAGGCTCTACCGAGAAAGGATTTCAATTTATGGCAAAAGTTTTAGGTATCGATTTGGGCACCACTAACTCCTGCATGGCCGTGATGGAGGGTGGCGACCCGGTAGTTTTGGAAAACAGCGAAGGCGCGCGCACGACGCCATCGATCGTCGCGTTTACAAAAAGCGGCGAACGATTAGTCGGCCAAGCCGCGAAACGTCAGGCAGTAACCAACCCGCAGAATACGGTCTTTTCAATCAAGCGATTCATGGGCCGCAAGTTCGACGAAGTGCACGAAGAGCAGAAGCGCGTGCCTTACAAGATCGTGAAGGCAGCCAATGGCGATGCGCACGTACAAGTAGAAGTCGGAGGCCAGCTCAAGACGTTTTCGCCACCGGAGATTTCGGCAATGATTTTGGCGAAGCTCAAGAGCGACGCTGAAGCAAAGCTCGGCGAAAAAATCACGCAGGCCGTCATCACGGTGCCGGCATATTTCAACGACTCGCAGCGCACCGCCACGAAAGACGCAGGCAAAATCGCCGGCTTGGAAGTGCTGCGGATTATTAACGAGCCAACTGCAGCGTCGCTCGCGTACGGTCTGGACAAAAAGAAAGACGAAGAGATTGCTGTTTACGATTTGGGTGGCGGCACTTTCGACATTTCGGTGCTGGAAATTGGTGACGGCGTTTTCGAAGTGAAGGCGACCAATGGCGATACGCACCTCGGCGGCGACGACTGGGATGCGCGCATCATGGATTGGATCGTCAGCGAATTCAAAAAGGACACCGGCATCGATTTAACCAAACAGCCGGACGCGATCCAGCGCATCAAGGAAGAAGCGGAAAAAGCGAAGATCGCGCTTTCCTCAACGCAGGAATACGAAATTAATCTGCCGTTCATCACAGCGGATGCGAGCGGACCGAAGCACATCCAGAAAAAGCTGACCCGCGCAAAGCTGGAGCAACTCACGGATGATCTGATCCAGCGAACAGTTCCACCGGTGAAGGCATGTCTAAAGGACGCGCAAGTCACTGAAAAGGACATTAACGAGCTGGTCCTCGTCGGCGGCATGACACGCATGCCCAAGGTGCAACAGGTGGCGCGCGACCTCATCGGCAAGGAACCGCACAAGGGTGTGAATCCAGACGAAGTCGTTGCAGTCGGCGCAGCTATCCAGGGCGGCGTCCTCAAAGGCGAAGTCAAAGATGTGCTGCTTCTCGATGTGACGCCGTTGACGCTCGCGATTGAAACCGCAGGCGGCGTAGCCACCCCGATGATTCCGCGAAACACCACGATCCCGACGCGAAAGTCGCAGATATTTTCGACATACAGCGACAATCAACCCGGCGTAGAAATCAAGGTCTTGCAGGGCGAGCGACCGCTGTCGCGCGACAACAAAACGCTCGGCACATTCCATCTCGATGGGATTCCGCCGGCGCCGCGCGGTGTTCCGCAGATCGAAGTGACCTTCGATATCGACGCGAACGGCATTCTGCACGTCTCGGCGAAAGATCTCGGCACCGGCAAGGAACAGAAGATCTCCATTACCGGCAGCTCCGGACTTTCGAAGGACGAAGTGGAGCGGATGCAGCGCGAAGCGGAAGCGCATGCGGAGGAGGATAAGAAAGCGAAGGAAGCGATCGAGATCAAGAATAACGCTGACATGCTCGCATACCAGTCCGAGAAACAGTTGAAAGAGCTCGGCGACAAGATTTCTGGTGACAAGCGCAAGCAAGTCGAGGACGCCATCGCCGCGGTGCGCGAAGCGGTCAATCGCAACGACGTCGACGCGATGAAACGCACCTACGACGACTTGCAGAACAAGTTCCAGGAAGTCAGCGCTGAGCTTTACAAGCAAGCATCAGCGCAAGCAGGTCCGCGCCCGGGTCCGCAGCCTGGACCTGAAGCGCAGCCGCGTAGCGGCGCTGAAGAAGGCGCTGGCAAGCGCGAAGGCGACGTCGTCGATGCGGAATTCGAGGTCGTGGACGAAGACAAGAAAAAATAACGGAAACAATTTGCTAGCGATTGTCGGAACATCGACAGTCGCCGGCTCAACCCAAAAACAAAAACCACAAGGAGTAAAAGACAACAACTTATGGCAACAGTTAACGTAAAACCGCTCGGTGATCGGGTGCTGGTGCAGCCGATCGAAGAGCAGGAAGTGAAAAAAGGCGGGATCATCATCCCCGATACCGCCAAGGAAAAACCACAAGAGGGGAAAGTGGTCGCTTTAGGCACCGGCAAAATCGATGACAATGGAAAGAAAATCGATTTCACGGTCAAGAAGGGCGACAAGGTGCTGATCTCGAAATACGGCGGCACCGAAATCAAAATCGACGATCAGAATTACCTGATTATGCGCGAGGACGATATCCTCGGCATCATCGGGTAACCGGAGGAGACAAAACTTATGGCAGCTAAACAACTACAATTCGATGAAAGCGCGCGGCACACGTTGCTGCGCGGCATCGAGAAACTGGCGAAGGCCGTCAAGGCCACACTCGGCCCGAGCGGGCGCAACGTCATTCTCGACAAGAAATTCGGCAGCCCCACGATCACGAAGGACGGAGTGACAGTCGCGAAAGAGATCGAGCTCGAGGACCCGTATGAAAATATGGGTGCGCAGCTCGTCCGCGAAGTCGCTTCCAAAACGTCCGATGTGGCGGGCGACGGCACGACTACGGCGACGATTCTCGCGGAATCAATTTACCGCGAAGGTCTGCGCAACGTCACTGCCGGAGCGAATCCGACGTCGTTGCAGCGCGGCATCATGAAGGGTGTCGAGGCAATCGTCGAGGAGCTGAAGAAGCTCTCTAAGAAAGTCAGTGATCGCACCGAGATCGCGCAGGTCGCAACCGTTTCGGCCAACTGGGACAAAACGATCGGCGAAATCATTGCCGACGCCATGGACAAGGTTGGCAAGGACGGCACGATCACGGTCGAGGAAGCCAAGTCAATCGAGACCACACTGGAAGTAGTCGAGGGCATGCAGTTCGATAAAGGTTATCTGTCGCCTTACTTCGTCACCAACGCGGAGGCGATGGAGGCCGTGCTCGAAAATGCTTACATCCTCATTTACGAGAAGAAAATCTCGAGCTTGAAGGACCTGCTTCCGTTGCTTGAGAAAGTCGCGAAGGCCGGTCGTCCACTCCTCATCATCGCGGAGGATGTGGAAGGCGAAGCGCTCGCAACTCTGGTCGTGAACAAACTGCGCGGCACATTGCAGGTCTGCGCGGTAAAAGCGCCCGGCTTCGGCGATCGTCGCAAGGCGATGCTGGAAGACATCGCGGTGCTGACCGGCGGGCGTCTGATCAGCGAAGATCTCGGCATCAAGCTCGAGAACATCAAGCTCGAAGACCTCGGCAGGGCCAAGCGCATTACCATCGACAAGGAGAACACCACCATTGTCGAAGGCGAAGGCAAAAAAGCCGATATCCAGGGCCGCGTCGCACAGATCCGTCGTCAAATTGAGGAGACGACCAGCGATTACGATAGTGAGAAGCTCCAGGAGCGGCTCGCGAAACTCGCAGGCGGCGTTGCAGTCATCAACGTCGGCGCTGCGACGGAGACCGAGATGAAAGAGAAAAAGGCGCGCGTCGAAGATGCGTTGCACGCCACGCGTGCGGCGGTTGAAGAAGGCATCGTCCCAGGCGGCGGTGTTGCATTCCTGCGGACGCAGAAAGCGCTCGACAACATCAAGGACCTCGAACCCGATGAAAAAGTCGGTGTCGCGATTGTGCGACGCGCCATCGAAGAACCGACGCGTCAACTCGCGGACAACGCGGGCAAAGAAGGCGCGCTCGTCGTCGAGGAAGTGAAGAAGCGCAAGGGCAACGAAGGCTACGACGTTTCCGCCGATGAATACACCGACTTGGTGAAAGCGGGGATCGTCGATCCAACCCAAAACGCCGCGTCAATCGCGGGCCTGTTGCTCACCACCGAAGCGCTCGTGACGGAGATTCCCGAAAAGGAAAAAACTCCTCCGATGCCCCCGGGCGGCATGGGCGGCATGGACTATTAATCGACAGCCGAAACAACAATTAACAAACAGCCGAGCTCGAAAGGGCTCGGCTGTTTTGCTTTCTTGTTTTCGCTAACTTCGTTTGTAAATAATCACTGTTTGCCGTGACGACAGGAAAGCACCTAAGCAAGCGCTGGGGCGTGAACGTTCGCCATGCCTTATTCAACAAGAATGGTGATTGGTACCACTGTCTTGAGAGGTTTCCCGGCGCATTGTTCGACCGAACAGGTTACGTGCGATTTGCGACAGAAGACGAATACACACGATCTCCATACCTGCAGATCCGCCGGCACGTCTATGTCCAATAAGAATTTCACAGATGCCAGGATACGTGCAGGTGATTGGATCCACTCCACGAAGGAGTTCCTCCGCTATTATTTCTGTGTTAAAGCGATCGCAATTGCCTCTTGCTCGAACGGCGGGAAATGTGCAGGTCTCTGGTGGTGGGTTTGGAACGCCGATCCAAAATCGCTATGTCGAAAAGGCCACGTGTGCTGCTATCCGAAGGCATTTTCAACATCGCGGATATGCAGTTCGGTCGCGCGAAAAAGAAAAAGTAGGCTATGACTTTGACGTCCAGCGAGGACATGAGCTGTTACACGTCGAAGTCAAAGGTGTTTCTGGCACGGCGCTCAGATTTCCGATCACCGCGAACGAGATTACCGTGTGCGTCGCGTGATCGGCATTTTCGCCTGGCTGTCGTGACGTCTGCGCGAACTCGAACACCAAAAGTATACCTTTTCGACTCGGAAGCGTTTTTTGCAAAATTCAGGCTGAGCGCTTTGTCATTTTGCGCCGAATGCACCGTGCGCTGACGATCGATACTTGGGGAAGAACAGACGAAATCGACACTTGCATCAGTTACGTCGCGGAGCGAAGCGTCATCGGTATTCGCAGTAAGTTATCCTTGATTAGCTTAATAGTATCCGGTTGCAGAGAATGAGTTGCGAACCAAGCCTTTGATTCCGATATACCATCATACGTGCAGTGTCGGATAAAGTTTAGGATGCTTTCATCATTGGTAAGCTGTGCCCAATGCGGATGCGCCAGGTTGATAATGACGATTACAGACGTTTCAGATTTAGTCGCCTCGATGATTAGGTAAGGATCATTAGGCGACATATCGCTAACCAGATAAACTGATATCGTTGTTCGGTTCATTCTGGTCTTTAGATTCGGCCTAAGATTATTTACGATAACAGTCTTCAGAGACTCGTTAGCCTTTTTGACGAGTCTGTCGCTCGGGACCTCATACGTCTTAAGAAACGTACGGATCTCCTCGAGCTCAAGTTCATGCTCTAGCTCGTTTAGCGCCTTGTCTCGTTGCGCGTCAGTCGCCAGCTTCCTATTCGCACTTGGAGCTTTTCTGTGTGTAAGGGCGATCTGGCGAAGACCTCCGAGCGCCTCCTTAAGTTTCAACTCAAGCGCTTCTTGCTCGCCATCCTGGAACAAGATGCGGTCTTTCGTGTGACTTACTTCGAAACCTTCGAGTTCTAACTCTCCAAATAACCTCTGATTCACGAGGTCATTCGATCCGCCTTCTTGTTCCCCGTACAAAGTAATCGGCCGATACGAATCAGGCCATCCAGTTATAACGCGATCGGCCTGAATGATCGACAAGCCGGCATTGCGACGGCTGCCGCGCTCCCAAACGCCAGCCCAGCCCGAGACAGGTTTGCCAGCGATTTTGAAACGGAATGTGGTTTTCGCTAACGATCCATCTTTGAGGCGGTGTAACTTCTTATCTATATCAGCGTCCCACGACAAAACTTCATCATTCACTTTTAGTACGAGACGCCCTTTAGTGATATCCCGTCGGTACAAAGAGCGAAGGTACTCCTTCGCCTTACCCAAAGTCCGGCCGACAAGCTTTTGGTGCAGCCGTCTGATTTCAATGGTCGTTCCGTGCTCATCGCGTGGCGCGCTTTTTTGTTTGTGCGGCAGGTTCAAGTGGTGTGCAGCAATCTTCTGCACGTCTACAGTAATGGTGTGTCGGACTGACGATCCAAACTTCTTTGTCTCAACAGTCCACAAGTCGCCAAACCAACTAGCACCTGTTTTAAGTCCGAGTCCGTATCGAGACCTACCGGACGTATCGCTTGGCGGACGTCCGACGTAGACTGCGTCTTCAAGCTCCGACTCGTCCATACCAATTGAGTTATCTTCAATGCGAATGAAGTCGCCCCGGTGATCCTTGCCGGCGGTTATGGCAACCGTGAGTTTATCACTCGATGCAGCATAGACCTTATCGAGCACTTTTTTGTTATTAAGATATGACTGGGTGGAGTTATCCACAAACTCCGCCAACGCGTACCAAGCTTGGTAAGCGAGACGTTTGTACGACGAAATTATTTCTGGTCCCAGCTGTAGTTTCACGGTTAGTTAATCTCTAAATAATATCTGTCCCTCTTATCTGCGACTATCCGATATGTCTGGTCTGGCGAAAGCGGGTTGTATTTGCCGAGGAACTGCAGATACGTGCGTCCTTGATCGAGAATGAGCGACCAGCGCGTCAAGGTTTCTCCGTACCAAACGTACACCTGCTTGTTCTGAGTAGCGCCTTTAAACGCAAAATTCCCTACCAACTCAAAAAGATTAGCCACAGACTTATGCCGGCGACAGTGGGCCTCTTGGACGGTCGCGGCAGGATATTTGCCAAAAGCGCGATAGATGTTTCGACCGCGCGTGCTCTTGTAGATCTCGAAAATGCACAAATCTACACCGGCATCATTCAACTGCTCTTCCCAACTGTCACGCACTTCATCTGCAATCACCAACACACTAGGCATTTTCGAGGATAGCAACTTAGTTAAGCGTGAGATACTTGCCCTATGACGACAGTGTCTCCACAACTGCGTTTTGATGTATCCAGCCATTTCAGGGGCGTTGTAATCACCGTGCAGGAACACACCCGTTTGATCAAGAACATGAGCAATGTCGTGTTCGCCAACTTCGACTTCGATTATCCCCCAAGCCGCGAAATCGTGTCGGATCATCGCGAGATCGGGTTTCTTGGTCGCAGCAGTCGCGCTACTGACGACATCCTTCTTGAAAGGGAATACGAAATAGTCGCTGAAGAATGCTTTTACGTGCTGGCGGATGTAGCGCTCGAGCTCAGCTTCGCCATAGTATGCAACAGCCTTGAGCTCATCATACCAGCCATCTGTGGGGACTAAGACGCGCGACATCTTATAGTGAAACGAATCGGCCACGCGAGCCTTCGACATACTCGAGAGTTGGCTCAATCGTTACCCAACGCCGGCGCAATGTTTCTGCTGCAGCACCAGTGGTGTTGCTTCCTCCAAATGGATCAAGTACTAAGTCGCCGGGCTCCGTTAGGAACTCAACGAAGAACCTTGCTATTGCGTCCGGCATTCTTGCTGGATGCGGGACTAATCCGCGCTTTCTGCAGGAGTTTAGGTATGGACTGAATGCTTTCGTATTTGCCACCTTGATAACGTTTCCTATTGAGCACTCATCTGTTTTGTCCGCAGCGGAAAATTCTATAACGTTGGATGGAATTGCCCCCCCATTATTTCGCAGGAACGATTTCTTTCCGACCGAATGCTGCGAGGGTCGCTTGCCGGAATTATAGTTCTGAGTTTTCAACAGCGATTCCATCGCCTCACTGTATTTAACAAGAACGCGGCGATTATCGGCCTTTGGTCGTGTCGTTGGTGCCATCCACCACAAGTGTGTAAACGAATCCTTTACCCGAATACGTTCAACACTGACCCATTGTGCTGGACTCGGCAGTCGGGCTGGATTGTACCAGATAAATTGCTGACACAGATTAAGCTTGCCCGTTTCCAGAAATGCCAGGAGCGATTTCAGCGCCAGCGTAGACATAACAGGCAAACCTTCCAACCAGGAATTCCCGAGCTCCATGACGATTGACCCAGTTGGTGTCAGGTATTCTTTGAACGTCGTAGCGAGACCTGCCAACCATTCGGTGTATTTCGCACCTTTTCGATTTCCGTATTTCTTTTTGCGGTTTAACGGAAAGGGCGGCGATGTGAAGATTAGATCAACTCGCCCTTTGTATTTTCTTGCGAATGCGCCACGCGCTAAGATTTCTTCAGCGGTTCCCAAATAAAGAGAGCCGAGTTTTGTCGAGTACGCCGGGGGAATCGACAAACTTCTAAACCGGCGCGGCGTCTTTACTTCTGCCGCGGTTAACATTGGGCACACCTGCATCTCGGTCAGCGCTTCAGTTCAACTCAATTCAACTGACGTCGGGTAATCCGCTCGGCATTGTAAAATGGAACGGGCTCGTATCTAAATATTTGACCTTTTCCTTGGCGGTCGCCCTAATCTTCGGTGTGCGACGGATTTTTAATGCTCTGCGTTTTCTGCGGCCTGGCAATTCCAAGTGGAAGCGCGCGTCCGAGAGACAGGGTCAGAGCTTCATATCGACACTCGTTCCGACTGGATTACCGGAACTTGGAAGAGCAATTGAGCGATGGTAAGATCGCCGACGTGAGCCTTCCTGAAATCAAGACTGCCATCGAACAGCTTTCGTTCGAAGAGCGCGCCGAGTTGGCGGCGTGGTTGCACGGTTGGAACCATGACGAGTGGGATGAGCAGATGAAGCGCGATCTCGCGAGCGGTAAGCTCGATGAGGTGCTGCACGAAGTAGAAGAGGACATCAAAGCCGGACGCACCCGCGAAATGCCGTGACGTCGAGAACGCATCGGCGTTTCTGGCACGAGTTCAATAGACTACCAGCTCACGTCCAATTTCTCGCGCGAGAAAAGTTTCAACTCTGGTTGCGTGATCCGTTCCACCCGTCAATGCAGTTCAAACCGCTTGTCGGAAATGTCTGGTCCGTGCGAATCGGCGACCACTATCGCGCTGTTGCGCAGAAACACGGCGATCTCGTCGTCTGGTTTTGGATCGGCACGCGCGAAGAATACAACAATTTCATCTGACAACTGCGGTAGCCGCTGAGCTATTCGGGCAGCGTCTCGCCGGAGGCACCGATTGCGGCGGGGAAATCTTTTTCGGAAGCGTTGATGGTTGAGAGCGTGAAGCTCCGTCGGAGCCACGCTCCTTTACGGAGAACGCTTCGCTTTAGTTGAGAGACCGGAACCCGTCATTCGGGACTGCACCGTACACGGGGCTTCTTGGAAAGATCTCGTCCCGCTCCTCCAGTTCCCTCATATCACCCTGGCGCCTAAGGTGCGCACGATGACCCACTTGTCTCCGCGCTTCTTGAGGAGATCCATAAAAACAAACTGACCGCTAATGTCTTTTCCATCGTGAAGCCTTTTTTCGGTGACGCTGGCTTGGACTACGGCCACATCGCCGAACACCTGCACATCCATAGGTC
>WNFV01001345.1_pt1 | contig 33634 bp, 22 predicted proteins | sample 5400101 | NCBI WGS metagenome assembly WNFV01 (sample SAMN13153361, study PRJNA577476) | soil metagenome | isolation source: 115 cm soil or saprolite under grassland replicate 1 | place: USA:California | collected 2016-06-15 | reverse complement strand
CGAGCGCAGAACGATTTGAAAGGAGAGGCGAAACAATGATCACACCAACACTTGATGAAGTCCTCAAACTGGCGCGGCGCCTGCCGATCGCCGACCAGCAACGGCTCGTAAGGCTCCTCCATCCCCCGAAGACGATCGAACAGCTCGCTGAAGAGCAGGGAATCAAGCCAGGTGATTGGAAGATCGCGGCAGAGCGCGCTAGGGGCGCCTGGCCCGAGGATGAAAGCATTGATGACTTCCTCGCATTCCTGCGAGAATCGCGGAAGGATCGCAGGCCGCCCAAGGATTTCGGCGACATCGATGGTGATCCTATCCCGGGTCCGGGAATCATCGATCGAGGGAATGACGCCGACCCGGAAAGCAGGGCTGAGTAATGCGCGTCGTAATCGTTGATACGGACGTCGCTTCATTCATCTTCAAGGGAGACACCCGCAGCGCTCTGTACGATCCTCATATTGATGTGACCAACACATTGCCAGCCATCAGTTTTATGACCCGCGCAGAACTTGAGCAGTGGGCCGTCCTGCGTAACTGGGGACAGACGAAGCGCGATGAGCTGCGCGCCTTCATCGAAGACGGCTTCGTTACAGTGGATTCGAATGAAGCTCTCTGTACGATGTGGGCAGAGGTCCGCGGCCAGGCGCTGCGCGCCGGGCGGCACATCGAGACGGCCGACGCGTGGATTGCCGCGACCGCGCTCCTCTATAACGCAGAGCTGGTGACTCACAACGCCGGGGATTTCGATTTTTTGTCAGGACTCAGGATCATCACGGAGGCCTGAAGAATGCGCGAAGAGCTACGCCAACTGATTAAGCCGCGACTGCCGACGGACTGGCTGAGGATGAGCGAGAAGATCTCAACGGACGATTGGGAGCTATTCGCCCATGACCCTAATGCTCAACTGGGTCGTCCCATCACCAGCTTCAGCGCACCGTTTCCAGGAGCGCAGATCTACGTCAAGGTTCGGCTTGAGCCGAATCCCTCCATCGTGTGGCTGCATTTCTGCATTCGCGACAATCACGGGCCGCTCAGTCGAGCCGCGCTAATCGAAACGGCAAACCTGCTGCTGGCTCGCCCGATCGGCGAACGGGATAACGTATTGTCGACACTGCCGGCCGCGGGAGACGCTCCTCCCGAGAGTGGTCCGCGATTTCAGGATTTGTGGTTGCAAATAGGCGGGGCAAGAGCGCACGCCGGAAGGTGAGCAATTGTGAAAAAACGGAAATCACGCTATGGAGGCGCCCGAAGCCATACCCATACGTTGCCACAGAACGCGCACAACCGCGTTTATGAGGCAGACGCGCTGATCGAAAAGAAGCGATACGCGGAGGCGTTGGAGATACTCGCACCGCTCGCCACCAAATATCCTAATCAGCTTGAGATACTCGCGTCACTGGCGGTGTGCTATCAGAATCTCGGTTATGTGAGAGAATACCTGCGAGCGAGTTTGAAGCTGCAACGAATGATGCCGGACCACCCAGAAGCCTTGTTAGCCCTAGCGCAGGCTTATCTGGCAGACAGTCGCATGGCGCTCGCGCGGCGCGCGTACCTGCGATTCATTGAACGATGGCCAGATGAGAGAAACGCCGAATATGCGCGCGCCGCGGCGCAGGCAACAGAAGCTGAATTGGAAAGGACGCTGTCAAAAATCGATTGGCCTGTCGAGGATAAGTATGAGGTGACTGAATTACACGAGGAGTCGCAAGTTTTGATGGGGCAAGGGCAAATTGCCCAAGCTCTCGAGGTCGCAGAGAGGTTGCTTGAACGGCTACCCGACTACATCCCAGCGATCAACAATCTCAGCCAGATACACTATCTCGATAATCGCCCCGCCGACGCCATCGCCACAGCTGAGCGCGCATTGGAGATCGATCCACAGGATTTTTACGCTCTGGGTAATCTGGCGCGATACCTGTTTTTACAGGGCCGCGACCACGAAGCGCAGCAAGTGGCAGATCGTTTGCGGTCAACGGAGTCTGATCGCAACGACATCTGGATCAAGAAAGTCGATACCTTCAGTTTTCTCGGCGACGACCAGGCTGTCTTGGACGCCTTCGAGGGAGCCCAGGAGGCGGGCGTACTCAAAAATTCATTGAACCTGCCAACGCTCTATCATCTCGCGGCAGTCGCGTCGTGTCGGTTGGGTAGAAAGGAACGAGCGCGCGAATTATGGCAGCAATGCCTGGAAATTGCGCCAGGCTTCGAATTCGCCAGGGCCAACCTCGTCGATTTGAGTCGGCCTGAAGGAGAACGTAACGGCCCGTGGGCTTTCACGCTTGATTACTTCATGCGGCAGCAGGTCATCGATGAAATGTTTACAGAATTCAGGAAGGCCTCCAAGCTAAGTAAGACGGATATCGACTCAACGATGCGGAATTACGTGCAACGACACCATCCAGAGATCATACATCTGATTCCATACCTGCTCGATCGCGGGGACCCGACGGGGCGCGACTTCGCCGTCAAATTGGCGAGCTCCACCGGAACGCCAGCAACGCTGACTGTGCTACGCGACTTCGCTCTGAGCCAGCAAGGCTCTGACCAAGCGCGAATGGAAGCCGCTGGTGTCGCGGCGCGAGCGGGACTGCTGCCCGGCGGCGTTTCAGTGCGAATGTGGATCAAGGGCGAATGGAGAGATGTTTTGATGTTCGGCGCCGAGATATCCTCCGAGCGGGAGGAAAAGGACATATTGCCGCCCAAAGTCAAGCGCCTGGTCACCGAAGGGGTGAAGGAGGTCACATACGGCGATCCAGCCAGAGGCGAGCGATTACTCAAACAGGCGATCCAGATCGCGCCCGACATCCCAGCTCTGCACAACAATCTCATGGTGGCCTACGACAAACAGGGTAAGGCTGTAGAAGCTCACGATCTGTTTGTGGAGATACGCCGGAGATTCCCTGAGTACTTATTCGGGATCACCAGTGAAGCCATAAGACTGGCGCGTGACGGCAAGGCTGACGAGGCGGAAAAAGTGCTCGATCCACTGCTTCAGCGCAAACAGCTGCACCCCTCGGAATTCACGTCGCTGTGCAGCGCGAAGATCGAGGTCGCAATCACGCGCAAGAACCGCGAGGCCGCTCAAAGCTGGATTCAAATATGGGAATCTGTTCTTCCTGACGATCCAAACCTAGAAAGATATCGTTCGTGGGTGGAAAGCTGGCGTGGGTGGAAAGCTTGAGTCGGCGACCGTGGTAGACAATCACTTTAGCCAAAATCGTCAGGACCAGCAAGATTCTTTACGTCACTGATGGACTGGAAGAGCCGCGCCTTACTCTCTTTCGAGTGCAGGTTTCGGCTCAGCCGTCCCCACACTGGACGAACACCTTTCAATGTATCCAGCGTTCCGATTCGATTTCCGCCTCTTTATGCAGATGTTTCATTTCTTCGGCGACGTTGATCATAAATCTGATCCAGCCTATTGCTGTCCGTTCCCGAAATCTCTGAAACTGTCGAATCTGAGATCCTTCGCCCTGTGAACGGCGCTGCCGTCTCCCTGGATGGGCGTCACTCCACCGACTACTACGATCTCGCTGTCCCGGCTTGAACATTGGCGATCTGCCCGCCTACCCCACAGGGAGTTAAAGCCGGTTCCGGCGTTGCTCGCCTTGCAATTTATCCGTCGTGGTAGGTCCCCTTCCGATACCTTGGCCCGGCTTACCGGGTTTGAGATTATTCCGAGGGATTACGAAGTTCCCTCGAACCCCGTGGCCACCAAAGTGACATTGTGACCGCGGGGCGATGATGTAAAGTCACATCCATCACCGCTGATCTCCCCACCTCATTAATCGGCGTAGGTGGTTATGGGTTATAGGCATCTCGGATTCACCATTAACCGGTTGACCATAACGACTTCCGTGACGTGCGCATCTTGGGAGTCCGATTCTCCCTCACGCCTCGCCCGTTTCTCCTCCGAGCTTGATCTCATGCCCATCCGGCCTGACAATCCGCCGGATTTCGGGAGGATTAGGACAGAACCGCTTCGCCGGTCCTGACCGAGTTACTCGATATTGCAATGCGGCCTAGCGCCGCGCCCTCCCTTTACCCATAAGCTTGCCGCGGACTGGAAGCATAAGTTGGAACTCCCGCACTTTTGGTGAAGACGACTGCAAAATACACAGGGGTGGCCATTTATAAAGATGAGGCGCTTCTGTCCAGAAAAGCGCTAAACGCCTCCTCGCTCAACATCTTGGCTCAAAAATGATCACCAAAATTGCGGATGAACCAAGTTATGCTTCCAGTATACGGTTTGCCAAACAATTGAGAGTTTTCTGTGGGCAGGGTGCTGATGGCGAACCCTCCAAAAAAAGACTTGACATGAATTATCTGATTGAAGTTAAAGAGATTATGAGGCTGAGGTTGAATTCGCCAACAGCATCCGGCCTACCGAAGGAACACTGAGACATTTCAGGGTACCGAACTATGGGCGTAACATTCCTTGTCGATGTCGAGTGACCGCGCATCCATCCCGTCGCACCAGGCTTTATGAAAGATGTGTTCGCAGCGCGCCGTGTCAACAGAGCAGCCCGCCGAGCGTTTGTAAGCCTTTTCGCCGTTCTCGCACGTCGCGTCGGTCTCGTTGAAGGCCGGCCCCCAATAGCCCGAAGTGATGAACAGTTTGGCCGGCGAACCCCACAAGCCGGAATATTGAATGAAGACCTGTTCGTTACGTGGTCTGCTCTTTTCGCCGACATTCAACAATCCGCCGCTCGCGCCTACCGGCGTCCCATCCCACCAGATCACCTGTCCGCCGTTCCAGGTTTCCTGCCGCGTGAATCGCTTCGATTTCAGGCTTTTGCTATCGGGCAAACTGGCGTGTCCGCCTTCTTCCGACCAGACCTTGGGATGGTCGCCTTCCCATTGAACATCTTTCGTGTGGTACTCGATGCCCGTGTGGCCGAGAAAGGCGACGAACTCCGGCTTCAACGCCGCGTCGAGATGCACGGCTACGGCCTCCCAATCGCCGCCGTGACTGAAATCGATAGAGAGGAAGCTGGCGTCATTGTACGAATAACAGCGCCAGTACTGGATCGTGATCCCGCCGCGTTGATTGGGATAAGTGTGGACATAGGTGACCCAATCTTTCGGATTATCACGTTCGCCGATTTGATCGGCGCGAGCGACATTTGCCAAAAAATATGTAGAGCGTTTGCAAAGGCTGTAAGTCGAATCCGATCCTATTTTTTGGCGCCCGCTTTGATCGGATGCGAAGGCCCTGTTGAGCAATTCGGCCTGAGCGCCCAGCCCGGACGCGACGGCGCGCTCGATCTTGGGAGTTGCCTCGCCGTCGTATTCGCACAGACTGGCGCGCGAGAGCAGCCAATCGACGCTGACCGGATAATTTCTCTCGCATTGGCCGTGATAGACAATGGGGGCGAAGCGATTCGCCAGTATGTCTTCCTCGGAGTCTTTCAATCCGTCCTGATCCTCATCGAGAGTTTCAACAGACGACGAGCCATTGCCTGGCGCCGTCGCTGACGATGAGTTTGATTGTGAGGCTGAGGACTGCGCGCTGATCGTGATGCGCGGATGATAACGACAATTCGCAGGCTCGTAATAGAGCGCCCACACTCCGGCCACACCGACAACGGCGAGCGCGATTATCAGCGAGGTTTTCCTCCATGACCGAAGTATTGGCGCCATCGAATGTCAGTGAAGTTCACCAGCTAGGGATTGTAAGGTTTGATGCAACATTCCTTTCCACATTTGGAACACTTGAGGCTTTGGAGCCACTTACCACGTTCCTTTCTGTTCCCAGTACTCACATGGTTCGCGTGACCGCCTGGGCACACAACATCTCCCACCCCATCGGATAAGGCTTTGGCCCCGCATTTCTCGCAAGTGTGATTGCAGGTGATCTCCTCGACAATATCGTCATGGCCTTTAGGACAACGTACTTTCCATGTTCCCACCAAACAAGCCAGCGCCGGATTTGGAGCAGCCACGATGATACCAGCAGCTCCGATTGTCCCAACCACTTTCGCAATAAATTCTCTTCTCGTCTTATTCATATAGTCTCCCCCTTTATCACTGAACGTCTTTTATCACGACGCGGATTCCAGTCGGAGGATCAACAGGGTCATCAAGGCGGTCATCAATCATTTTCTTGAGATCGGCGAGGGCCTCAGCGCTGCGCGTGATCCTGCACTCACTTCTTCGGTCAACGTCCTTGCCCACGAGGATGCACCCTTTCGTGTCTTTGAAGACAGCTTCATTCCCGATGTGGATCTGAACTCTATCCCGACCGCGCACCCCCAGCAATTCAATCCGCCAATGCAGACCTCTATCGTTGTGAAGCTTGTTGATCTGAGCGGAATACTCACCGGCAGGGATCGAGCTTACGAAGGGCGCATTATTGCCATCGGGGAGTTCAAGCGTATACAACCGGGCCGCGCCATCGACAATCAGATATCCCATTTGGCACTTCGGTCCGCTCGCTTTTCGCTCAATGGTGATGACCAGTTCCCGTGGCGCAACGCTCGGAACCAATACGTGTGTAGCAGAAGCGAGAATCAGGAGGAAAAGGTTGAAAGCATTCATAGATACATTCCTATCCTATTGGGATCCTATTGAGAAACACCGATGAACATAAGGTTCAGCGCACGTAGATACCGCATAAGCCTTTTGGCTAAATCAATCAATCTTCGGGTACAGAGTTGCGACCTGGCCTTGTGCGGGTTTTGTTTGGCGGCAATATGTTGGCCTATCCGAAAGAGCGACAAGGTTTCATAGTTCCAAGGGCTACAAGTCAACGGATTACAATGATCGATTCGCTATAGACGACCTTTCTTGTGAAGCGATCTTTGAAGTCAACTTTAATCCTGTAAGTGCCGATCTTTTGTGGTCTAAACTCTGGCAATTGACCGAAACCTTCCTTATCTGTTGTGATTGTTCCGAAATAACTAAGCTGTTGACCCATCGACTCTCCAAAATCATTTATTGCCTCATAATGCACTTCTTTATCAGCCTCGGGTTTCAATAAGGCATCACGATGAACTGATCTGATCCAAATAAGCGCAGCTTTCCCCTTGTCTAACAACAAAGGTTTTTCACGCCAAGGCAAAGGACATTTGCAGGGTTTATTGAAGCCAATGATTACGTAAGATTGGAGCGCATCAGGCACTGGTGCAAGGCGGACTGCCCTTCGAGCACAGCAACCCGCCATCATGCTGAGCACCAGCAAAATAGAAATTGTTCGAAACATACCAAAAGCCCCCTAACGCTTCATCTCCTGCCTGTAGATCTCCTACCTCCAGAGAGCACCCTTACTCCCAAAGATGGACGATTCCGAATGGTAGGTGCCGCTTCTACTTTTTTCTCTAGGCGCCGAATTTGATCTGAGGAGAGTTCTGAAACAAAGGTTATCCCGGCTAGAGTTGGCCCCGGGACGAATGTATCTGTGAAATCCATCGAATCGTAAAGTGCTTTAAGCTTCTCATAAGTTGTCTCGTTGATCTGGCCAGTGGCGAGACGTTCAGATAGCTCAAGGATTTTTTTGTTTTTAGCTGCGTACTCTCGTTGAGCTCGTGCTTGAAAAGTGTCTATCTTTGCTTGAGTAATACAAGACTCAGTTGTATCTCCAAGATCCGCGAACAACTGCTTTGTCTCGGGGCCACAAGCTACCGCCATAACGGCTGAGAATGCAATAGGCGCTTCCAAACGTCCCGTGTAGGTGACTGTCCTGCGAAGGGTAATTGCCTGAGAGAAGAACGACTCGCTATAGCCCATATTTACACTAAAAGACCAACCAAATAAGCTAAAGCCTCCTCCTCCACTACTAGGCTGGGGCGCCTCTGGATTTGGTTCAAATCTGAAGAAATTTTGTCCATTAACGGCCTGATCGTTTAGTGCTTGGAAAATCTGCTTCATGGTCTCGGCCATTTGCCGCCCATATGTCGCAGTGTCCAAAGAACCTTCAACCTGGGTGAATTTGCATACGTTATCTTTGTTGAGATCCTGAAATATGCTCTGGTATTCGGCACTGCCAATCTTAAACCAGCCAAGGCTCAAGGAAGAACCTGCACGTTTCCTGACCTGTTTCCACACTTGAGATAGATTACAATCGATATTGTAAGTCCAGGGATCGCCCACGAATTCAGCCTTCGCATCAACGTTGAGCGAGAATGCTGGATTAGGTTGTATACCTTGGCCTACCTGAGCATTGGCTAAGACTTGAGCGAAGAGTGACGAGGCGCTGCCAGCAGAGAAGGCAATTTCTGGGCCAATTTGAAACCCAGCAGGGATTTGTTGCTCAACTGTTCCGAACTGTCCGAATATTCCAGACAAGAGTACTGACGTCACTCTAGGAGACCGAAGCGGTATAGGAAGCAGCCGTGGATTGGGTACATTGAAAGCTTTTTTGATTGCCTCCAAAAGCTCTTGACGCTTTTGTGTGGACAAATCATAAGAAAATGTACCACTTATAATGCCACCTGATGCGCTTCGAATTTGGTGCTGGTCAGTCTGGACAAAATAAGCTTTGCCATATCCGAAGTGAGCCACTCTGTATGTCTTCAACCGTTCTCCAAGCAGCGCCTCGGAGCTGGTTGGCAAATACCAGAACTGTGTCCTATCTGTCGCATCTTGGTAGGCAATTGCTCCTTGTATAGTTATTCCGCGACTGAATGAGGGAGCGCCATGTACCGATATACCAATGAAAAGCGATGATATGGCAACAAATAGATTTACTCGAGTACGTCTCATTTCTGCTCCTTATTGTTGGTACAGCTTTCTAAGGTTCGTTATGTAATCTCGAATGGTGTTCAGGATTGGATTTAATACCATCGTCACTAACAAAACGAGCCTGCCTTACTGTAGGTTTGTAGAAACAATCATTCATTAGTGTTCAGAGCTATTTTGATCTGAACGCGCAAATGCAAGCCACCATAGGGCACACTTGATGATTTTGAAGAATGTTGCCCAATATCTACTGATCGTTATTTCTGCTTTCCCTTCTTGCAGTGGATTTTTGTCTCCACTTGATAAGGCGCAAATGGCACCAAAAATACCGCAAAATTTTTTCGCCGATTTTGCTCGACGCGGTTGGCTATTTGAAAAAGTGCGCTAAAATCTTGCGCGTCAGCAGTAAAACTCGGCGTCCCGAAGGGAGGATCGCTATGCCTGAGATAGAACATGGGCAGGAGCCTGAGGATGATGATGTCAGGCAGTTGCTTTTGACTTGGAATCAGGGCGATCAAGAGGCTTTTGAAGAACTGGCGCGATTGGTCGAAGCCGAATTGCGCCGTTTAGCCCGGCATTACCTATCCAACGAAAGACGCGGCCACACGCTGCGAACGACAGACCTGATCAACGAGGCCTGGCTGCGATTGATCAAACAAACGAAAAATGTCCGTTGGCAGGATCGAGCGCATTTCGTGGCTGTCGCGGCGACGCAGATGCGGCGCATCCTGGTAGATCATGCCCGCAAGCGCGGCGCTGATAGACGCGGCGGCGAGTTCGAGAGAGCGACTTTTGAAAAAGCGTTGAAGGTTTCGTACGAGCCGGAAGTCGATTTGCTGGCTGTGAATGAAGCATTGACTAAACTGGCCGAGGTGGACAAGCGCTCCGCTGATGTGGTCGAGCTGCGCTTTTTCGGCGGACTCACCACAAAAGAGACAGCCGAGGTTTTAGGAATCTCGCCCGATACGGTCGAGCGCGATTGGAATTTCGCCAAAGTCTGGTTGTTCGACAGACTCAACAGTTGAATTCGTCACCATCCCCCAAACTTTTGAGCCTGAAACGATCACAAGGGATCAAAGATATTTTCCATGCCGCCATCGAATGCGAGCCGGCTGAGCGTCCCGCTTTACTCGACAGACTCTGCGCCGGCGATGACGAATTTCGCCGCGAGGTCGAATCGCTACTGGCGCTGGAAGATCGCGCGGCGCCCTTTCTTGAAACTCCCGCCATTGAGATCGAAGCCAAAGCGATTGCCGAAAGCCATCAGTCACTAGAAGCCGGGCGGATGATCGCTCGCTACCGAATTGTCTCGAAGATCGGAGCAGGTGGAGGGGGTGAGGTCTATCTGGCACAGGACACGAAGCTGGGTCGCAAAGTCGCGCTCAAGTTGCTGACGGCTGATTCGAGCGCCGCTCCTGAACGGCTGCGCCGCTTCGAGATGGAAGCGCAATTGGCTTCTTCGCTCAATCATCCCAACATCGCCGTCGTTTACGATGTCGGCGACGAAGACGGCCTGCGCTTCATCGCGTCCGAATTCGTCGATGGCGAAACATTGCGGCATCGGATCGAGTGCGGCGCGATTGATTGGGCGCAGGCGGTCGAGATCGCCATGCAAATCGCTTTGGCGTTGGAAGCAGCCCATAAAGCAGGGATCGTCCACCGCGACATCAAGCCCGAGAACGTCATTCTACGCGCCGACGGCTGCGTCAAGCTGCTCGATTTCGGCATCGCCAAGCTGGCGACTCCGATAGCCGGCGACAGCGCCCCGGCGGGATTGAACAGGATCACAGCGGAGGGATCGCTGCTGGGCACGGCGGAGTATATGTCGCCGGAACAGGCTCGCGGTGCGGCGATTGATCCGCGCAGCGACATCTTCAGCCTGAGCGTTTTGATCTATGAGATGATTGTCGGGCGGCGACCTTTTACCGGAAAAACCGTCGCCGATGTCATCGCCGCGATTCTGAAAACGGAGCCTCCGCCGTTGCGCGAGGTCGCGCCGCAGTCCCCGGCCATATTGGAAAGAATTGTGAACAAAGCTCTGCGCAAGGAGCCTGAATCACGCTATCAGAGCATCGACGAGATGCTGGCGGAATTGAAATCCCTGAAAGAGAGTTCGATCGACGCGACGGACCCGACGTTGATCAGCGCCACCGATCTGGATGGTCCCGATCCGAGAGTGACGGTCGAGGACGAGTATGAGGAGTTCAATCCGTTGCTGTCGGAATTGGATTTTTCGCCGCGGTTGCGCAATTGGATAAAGAGGAATCCGCAAGGCAGCCTATTGGCGCTATTGATCTCACTGAGCGCTCTGGTCGCGATCCTGTTGGGCCGTTACGTCGGCGCGGCGGGCATTCGCGTTACGTTCAAATCGACGTGCGGCGTGGAGGTTCCCGATCTTTACTTCGGTTACCTGATCGAATTGAACGCCGGATTACTTTATTTGATCGGCGCGCCGCTGATCGTGACCACGGGCTTTCACCTACTCAATTTCGCGCATGTCGCCTTGCGCCGCCTGGCTTCCGGCAATCGCCTGGTGGTTAATCAAAGGGATGGGGAAGAGGGAGATAATCGCCCGTTGGCGATCATCGCTCGGCATAATCGTAAACTTTGCGGAATTGCGATTCCGATCATTGTCGTCTTTTCGATAACTCTGGTGGCCGTTCCCGAATACCTTGGCCTGCATCGTGTCGCTTTTGGCTGGGTTCAAGCCCTGTACGTTGGGAACCGCGTAGGCGCTGCCGTGGGCCCGCTTCAAGACCAGGACAATCCTGATCGGCGCGTTTCGCTGCCCCGGATCGAAAAGCAATTGAAATCATATCCCGGCTGCGAGGTTCAGGTCTTCAGAGTCGAACGCGGTAGCGGCTACCGGAATCGCGGCGATCGGATTATTCCCTTCGCGATTTTTCTCGCCGTCGCTTTGGGGTTGCAGATTGTATTCACAGCCTATGTGTTGTTGTTTGCGGTGAAGATCATTTTTCTTTTCGTCTTGCTGATTCGATCGCTGCTGAACGACACGATCCAGCGAATCCGGCTAGCGCTGGACTTCGAGGACGAAAACCGCCAGTTTGGGTTGAGTGGGTTGGACATGATCTACAACTCCTTTCTGACAATGGTGGCGCTGGAAGCTTTCGCATTCCTGCTTGCGCGGCTGGCGAACATTCCCAAAGGATCGAGCTTTTTCAGCGGGGCGGCGGGATGGGAATTGGTCGGCCAGGCCGCGATGGTTGTGATTGCGTTTCTGGGGTTGGCGTTGTTGATTTTCGGCCCGATTATAGTCGGCATGCGCCTGCTCCAAACAGTGGTCGAAGAGCGTCTGAAAAAGATCGATGCGGAAATTGAGGCGCTCAAGCGCGCAATCGCCCGCCAGCGGGATTCGAGAATCAAACAGGAACTGCAAGAGGAGCTTCGATCTTTACAAATGAAAAGAGAACTGGCGCAGCAGCAGCGCCCCTGGCCTCGCAAAAACTCCCTCTATCGCAGATTGTTGCTGGCCAATTTCCTTCTTTTATTCATTTTGCCGATCGGCATCGAAGCCTTCGGATGGCTTGAAGGCGGCGGGCCGCTGACTCACTTGATGGACAGCCTGGCCAAGTTCCTCTATGACTTATGCTAAATACTGCCCGACGGCGTCTGAGGTGATGAAGAGGCTATTCGGCCGGAAGATTCTGATCTCGACGTAGATGTAAACTGGGGTCCCGTCCGGGACCTGGGCGAGGATGTCGACCAACTGTTCCTTGGTAAGGGTCTTCATCGGGCCATCCCTTCGTTCATGGTCATGCCGGACCAATCGATGATCACCGACTGGAGGTCGTGATTGGTTTCTTTCAGATGGCCTTGTAGATCCCGCCACGCGGCCGCCTGCGCCGAATACACGTCCGCGGTCGGGTCCTCGTTGGCGTCCTTGTACGCCCCGTACAACTCTCGACATCGCTCACAGATTTTGTCACTTGTCATCGACCTCCTTATGTGGGTCATTTGTGGCCGATATAATCGGCCTGGAACCGACCCCGGTTAGTCCTTGAATCGGCGCTAATTGGCGTACTTTGCAACACAGCCCTACGTTCTACCTCTTTCGCTCTCGATCTGCCTATCCCACTCAATCATATCCTTGGCATGGTCAATTTCGTTCTGAGCCCATTCACGGATGCGGCGAAGCGGGTGTTTTAGATATGGGGCCACTCTCTCTTCCGTGCCGATGAAATATCTCGCTATGCCACCATAATAGTGTCGATTGCTATGGCGGGCTGCGCAGAATAAGCCGAACACGTCATCATCTTCCTCGAATTCATCCAACAACCAGGCTGTCATCGGTGGAACATGAATCGGATCCTCTGTGGTAGGGTATGGCGCGCTGACGTGTCTCGCCAAGGCGCGGGCGCCGATTATTCCCAGTTTTCTGACAAGTCTTTGAACTGTTTCGATCTGGTCGGCGCCGAAGAGGCTCAGCAGGTCGCCCAACAAACGGCGGTCTTCATGATCTATGCCCAGTATCTTCACTTCGAGGATGTTCATAGCCTCGACTGGATGAGACCGAAGAATCTCGCTCAGCATCGATAGCGCATCTGATCTCAACTCAATGTGTTCTTTAACAGCATCTATTAGTAGATCGATTTTGCGTGAAAGGTGAGAATCCGGCAACTTCCCTGCCGCGAGCATCCAATACCACCCTCTGTCTGAAAATGGCGACTGCACGAGTGATTTGGCGAGAATAGGAAGAACAGCGTCAGCGAGCGAGGCGGGAAACTTCACGCCGACGGGTATCCACTGACCAACCATCTGAAGGGCGAGATCGTAGGCTTGCGGTTGGCCTGATTGCCCAACTGCTGCAAGCAAAAGCATGACCTGGACCTGTCGATCAATCGACATCAACCGGGGCCATGCTTGCCCTATACGCAGACCTTCTAAGAGAGAGTAGTCTCCTGGTTTGGCTTGTGGAGTTAAGCGCAATAAGCGCCTGAATCCAGATTCGGAGATGTCAGCGTGAATCGTGACCAATATGGCTATGTCCGAATGGGCATCTGCTATGGCGTCAAGCACACCAGCCAAAGGCGCAGACACCTCACCGCTGCGCCAGTATAGGCCATGGAAATATCCGGCAACCAAGTTGACGCATCTCCCTTGCGTAAGCTGAGCCAACAGATCCTTTTCAAGTGAATTATTGAGATCCAGTTTTCCCAACGCGCGCCCAAATTCGAACCCCGAGACAGAACTTTCGCCATTGAACCAATCCCATAATCTGCTCAATTCTTCTGGAGCTTTGAGTGTTTCTGCTGCCAAAGCCTCATAGATATTGCCGACGTCCAATGGGTCCACAAGCTCATCTTTCATCTGCTCCCAAGCGCGCCTTCCGGTGACTTCGATAATGCGTTCGTTTAGACTCTTAGGATCAAGGGAGCGACGCCATGGTAAAACGTATTTGAGTTCACCCTTTGCCCATTCTTTTTCGTAATCCTGCCGGCGAACGCCCCATTTCGGATCATCATTGGCCTGCTGATTCAACCAATTAATATAGTGATCAAGGCTCAGCCTCAACCGCCTCATTTCTTCGCCGGTCAGACTCTCTGGAACCAGCCATTCACGCAGCGTTGCCAGAAGGCGGAGTTGGACGAACGCGCCGACATTACCGCTGATGGCCCGTCTGGAGAACTTGTGACGCTCAGATGACATCCCCTTAACCATTTCGATGAGTTGAGCGGCCGCAACCGCAGCCATTTTGTGTAGCTCACCATCAGTAGCGGGATGCCACATCGGCGGCGCCGGTTTGCCTCCGACCTTCTCGGGCAACCCAGTTCCCGTAACGAAGTCGTCAACAGATTCACTGAGAGCCTTCATCGCTACTCTTATAATTAACGTTAACTGCTGGTCTGTGGCCTCGTCCAGCCTTTTCATCAGATGCCGCCAGCGCGCATCAAACGGCAATGGGGTATTCGATAAGCGCGGCTTAAATAAACTTTGCCAGACTCTCAGGCTGTTATTACCGACATTCTCCTCCGTTTCATACTGTCCGAGCCGAAACAGAATCGCCTCGCATTCCCAGAAATGTTCCGGGAACTGCGCCAGTGCCTGACAAAGCCAGACGATCTGACGGCGGCCGCGCCATCCCCCGCCAAAAACCGACTTACCATCAAAAGCGAGCAATTGCTCGGGCGAAGCCTGCTCGACCGCTTGCTTCAGCCATCGCAGACCTCCAAGCGGATACGTTTCGGCATACTCTGCGAAGACACGAGAAGGCTCCCGGTCTGAGATCAGAGTCAGGTCGGTCGCCGGGAAGCGAACCTGTAGCCAGGCGGCGAGCACCGTGGAGGCTTCATCTCTGGTGTGTTGATCGCATTCCTGTATCCGTTCAATGAATCTCCGTTGTAGTCGTTCTGTGGGCAGGCTGGAGAAAAACGGCAGGGCGTTATTTCTTATCCTCCCCCACCCCCATCTCTCGAAAACGCGCCGGGCAAGCGCTCTCGGCGCCGCCTCGAAAAATCTCCCTTGCTGGCGGCCCAGGCCGATATCGCAGGCTTGCGCGATGACCTGATCCAATTCCGGCGCCGGCTTACCGAAGTACGTCGCCAGATGTTCGAGTTCGCGGCGCCTTTCACCGACGTTGCCGATATCCAGGCAAAGAGAGAGGATTTTGTAAAGATCGTGGAAATTATCGACATCGCCGATTTCCGGCTTAAATAGCGCGGTCACCCGCTTCCAAACCTCGTCCACAGAAGTGATCGGTTGCTTGGCCAATCCGGGATCGCGTTTATTGGCTTCTGTCAGCAGCAGCGCCAGGCGTAGATCGTGATCGCACCAATCCGCTATATTTTGGGCCTGTTCGGCTGAAAGGTCCGGATCGCTGGCCCGTATCACCTTGGTTACGTCAGTGGTGGAATCGGGAAGCGAAACCCATTTCACTCCCTCCCTAAACATGACGCTCTTACTCGTCCCCCCGCCGATTGTGACCACTCGCAGGCGATCCCGAAAATCCTGCAGGCGCGTTTGGAGCGAGGCGAACTCTTCAATCTCCACCTCATCAATCACGATGGCCGCGCCTATTCCCTGATTGCGCGTCAGATGGTCCTCGAAATCTGATTTGAATGCATCCAGTGTTGGAAAGTAGAGCACGCCTTCTAGCGCACGGTCTTCACAGGCTTGTCGAGTCGAGCGGGTTTTGCCTATGCCCGACCAGCCGGCAAGATGTAGAACGTTGTTGCCGGATGTGGCTAGCAAATGCCGCCTGATCTCTTCAACCAGCCGGGCTCGGTCACCGAATTCGACCCAGGTGACGTCGCGATTTCTATCTAGTCTCCTCCACTCCGCAAGAGTTTTCCAACCTCGCGGCAGGTCGGGAAACTTGACGGCCGGCGCCGCCGCTTCGATCTTCCTTTCGATACTACTGATCTTCTCGTACAGCCGATTTATTCCACTCAATACCTCATCTGAATTATTCAGTAGTTCACTGATCGCTCCGATAAGGGTTTTGCGGAACGGCTTGTCGCTCTTTTCATCGGTCAGCTCATCAAGAAGCGCCGCCGGCAGTCTCTTATAGACCTCTTCGGAAATGCCGCGAATGGAGTCATCCGTCAGATACGGTTCAGCGCCTCCATCAGAAGCAATCTCCGCTATCAGTCCTTCCAGCTCCCAGGCTTCGAGCAATCCCTGCCCCCGCAGCTGCGCCAACAGCCCTACCCCATCTGTCTTCGCAATCTCCGGCTCGGCCATCGCTATCAGATCGCGCCACTTCTCACCGAAGCGCCGGATGATTGCTTCCATCTGTTCGCTTCCAGGGTCGTCGCGTCGTTGGAGAGTTTCTTTGAGGGCCTTGCCGAACGCTTCGCCCACGACATCTGCAACAGCTGAAGCATGGGGTTTTGCTTCTTTATCGAATAATGCTCTGTCGAGAATGCCACCTCCCACCTCACCGGAGAGAGTTCCAAGTAGGCTGGTGAGCATGATGGTGAGTCTGTTCGCGCTCTCCGGGTCGGAGCCGGCCTGTAGATACGCGGCGGTACCCAACGCTCCGTATGTCAACAGTTTGATAATCGAGTGTGCTTTGCTCATCGACGTTTGCCCTATCTCCTGAGGTGGCGCTACATATTTCCGAAAGTGATAATCTCCGGCCCGAGTCAATCGAAAAAAACAAGTTACTCGGCCTTCTGTACTGACCCATGTGATTCGCAGTGAGTAAAGTGGTCGTATAAAACGTTCAGGAGTTGCGCCGCCGGCCGAGCAATATTTTTGTCTGTTTCAAAGATCGCCCTCACCTTATCAAGCCTCTCCTTGGCGCGGACGATCACGTCAGGCGACTTTTCTTTTTGCGCAAGCTGGTCAAGTCTTAATAGCGCTTCAGAAACATCTTCTTTCTCAAGCACAGGGATGGCAGCGATTCTCAGTAAGTCTAAACACGCCGACAGCGTCGATTCGAGGGGCGATTCCATACGTATAGAAATACTCTGAACGTTGCCCTGACCTCCCGCCTGAACCCCGCCATAAATCGGGGCTTGAAAGTACTGGATGACGGCCGGCTGAAAGTGCTCGGTCGGCCGCTGGGGATTTGAAATCGCCTGCTCAACTTCCCGAACCCCCTTCTGGGTAATCGTGACGAACATGCCGTTCTGCTCCACCAACCCCTCGTCTCTGAGATAAGCGATCGCTTCGCCCAACTCGTACCGACTTGGATCGGCGACTGGTCGGAGGCGATCGAAATTAACTGGAGACAGCCTGTCGTCTTTCGTCAACCCGTAAATCTCAAGCAATACTTGATAGCGGGCCTTCCCCTTCTCAATCAGAGCTGTGTACGTCATTGCCCTCCGCAATTCTGAAATCGCCTCCCCCACAGCTTTGTCGTACCGACTTTTCAAATCCTCCTTGAATTGCTCAGAGAGCCCCGCTGGCGGACCTGAAAACTTGCTCTCATAACCGAGTTCGACGAGGGCGTGGCCGACCTGAACATCGGCTATATGAGTAAGCTCGGCCGCAAGCTCCTTGACCTCAGCCTCGTCGAGAAGTCTGCCGTCGAGCCTATACGCTTCGATGTACGCCTGCGCGCGCGCCATCACCAACTCACGAAATTTCTCCGCGCTTACCTGGTTTAACTTCTCGTATTTTATGCTGCCCGGCGATTGATAAAATGAGACCTGGATCTGGCCGATGTCATACTCCCGGGTCTTGGACACCTCATCCATTTTCTGACTGTAAAGGCTCTCAACGTAATCTTTCGCTTCGTTACTGAGTCTCATAGATGCGTTAACTGAAGTACGCGGCAATGGCTTGCATGTACGGCATGGCGATCTCGGCCAACCCCTTCCCTATGTCGATAACGTTTTTTACGACATCCAGTTTATCCTTAGCCAGCTTAACCACCTCAGACGACTTCTCCTTCTGGGCAAGCTGTTGGACCCTCTGTAAGGCCATGATCGCTTCTTCCTTTTGAAGCTCCGGCAGAGCGGCCCTCTGCAGCAGCGTAGTAAGTTTGCCCAGAGACTCGTCAAAAGACGGATCAATGCTTATCGTGTTGTTCTGGACGTTATGTCGCCCGCCCGTCTGTATGCCGCCGTAGATCGGCGCATTGAAATTTTGAATGATCGTCGGCGGGAAGTGTTCGGTCGGACGCTGGGGATTTGAAATCGACTGTTCAATTTCGATGATTCCCCTGTGGCTGATGGCGACGCCGCCACCCGCCCGGTGATCGCCAATCAACCCCTCTCTCCCCAGGTAGTCGTAGATGTCCCGCGCGTCTTCCTCCGATAGTCCCTCTTCCTTCGCCAAGTCGAAGAACTTGATATTTGCTCTCTCGCTGCCCCCTGACCGCTCATAGAGTTTCCGCAGCAGAACATAGCGATTTTGCTGTTTCGATTCCAAAGTCATCTTGTTTCACACTCCCGGTGTCTATCGCGCATGGTAAGACCTCCAAGACGTGGGCCAGCGCATGTTGATTCATTGTCGTTTGGTCAGCAGCCATTATGTTGAGCCTTCAATCCATCTCACGGCTTCCTTTCGGCCAGCAACGCGGAGAGCGTCGAGAGCAATAACAGGGCGTCGTCACGCGTCCATTCTTCCGCCGGCGTATGCGGGCCAAGATGCGCCGCCTGCATCAAGTGCCAACGCAGATTGTCGAGCCGCTCTTTCTTCGTCCGAGCTTCCAGGTCGGGTCGCTGTGGCTTGACCCACCCCGGCCCCATCTGCTCTTTCTCAATGTCCCGCCACTTTTCGAGCGCCAGACGAACCCCTGTCACGCAACCCTTCCAGCCCGTCGAGCCGCCCTGCTCAAAATAGTTTCTGGCGTCGAGAAGCCCCTTCCAGACCCCCTCCCACTCCGACGATGGGCACACCGGCAAAGGAACCTCCACCAGCACGTTTTCGGCCGCTCCCAACTCCCTGAGCATATTCACCCACGCTTCTTTGGGATACGTGAGCGAAACGCTACCGACGTGGGAGTAGAACGGTTCCGACTCGGTGCGGCCCATGCAATCGGATTTGTTCAAGGGGAACAGGTAACAAAGCTGTCCCTCGAAGTAGAGGTCGAACCGAACAGGCCCGCCGGCGCGCAGGTTCTCGTAATAACCGAGTTCCGCGAACGAGCCGAGCCAGACCATTTGCGCCTGACGTTTGTAAGGGGTCCCCGGAGACTTGCCGACGTATTGACCGCCTTTGTGCGAGGTGTCACAGAGCAGGCGCCCGACCTCGACCCTTCGATCCGGCGGGCCTGCGTAAATGATCCCCTTGAGATCATGCGCCATCGGGACCATTTCGTCCGTGCCGACCAGGGCGAAGGCGATCTCTATAGGGAGTTGTAAGTTGAAACCCTTCGCCGTCCGATAGACTTGGAAGCGGACCGGGTTCTCATCGAAGGTGACCCAGCCGATTACGGTCCCGCCGGGCTTTTTTATCTCGATTGTTTGCGCCATGAAAATAGCCTTCTGAATTTAGATGTGGATCTCTTTCGGTTTCTTGGCATCGGGCTGATGGCCGCTCGAAAACAGCTCCTTGCAAATTTTGCATGCGCCGGCGGTCGTCGGCAAGCGCCGATTGTGTTGGCGCCGAAACTTGCCGGACAGTCAAAATCCTTTCGTCGCCGAATGGGGCAAATCACATCGTTGATCGGCGGTCAAAATATCGATATCGAACCGCAAACGGATGAGTATCCTTGTATTCAAATTCCTCGTCAAGCTGGATCTCCGGGCGAATGCCGGGAACAGGACGCCGTCAGCCGGGGTATGATATTCCAGCCAGCGGCGCAGGGCTGCAATCACGGCCTCGACCGCCCAAACTCGGCGCTCATCGTCTTGACATCATCACCCCAAAGGCCCGCGAAATTTAATCGAAAATATAATTGCTCACGAACGAGGTCGCGCGATCAATATTGATAGAGGCGCGGGTTTCTTCTATTATCTGCACCGTGCCGCGGCGAGAATCCTTACGCCGAAGTCCGACCTGATCTACTTATCTCTTGTCAAATTGGTATCCATTTGACGCCGGATCATTGATCATTGAGGTGGAGATTTATGCGTTCCCCCATCATCCCAACTCAAGGCCAGTTGGTGGAAGTTCGACAGCGCCCTTTCGTGGTCACCGAAGTCCAAATGAGCGCGCTGCCAACGGATTATTTGAACGGGCGCAGCGCCGCCCAACACCTGGTGACGCTTTCCTCGGTCGAAGACGACGCCCTCGGCGAGTCGCTTCAAGTCATTTGGGAGATCGAACCGGGGGCCAGAGTATTCCAAAAGTCCGAACTCCCCGACATTACCGCCTTCGACGACCCGGTGCGGCTCGACGCGTTCCTGGACGCCGCGCGCTGGGGCGCGATTTCATCCGCCGATCACCGTAACGTCCAATCGCCATTCCGCTCCGGAATCGAAATCGAGGATTACCAGCTCGACCCGGTTGTTCGCGCCGTGCAGATGCATCGGGTCTGTTTGCTGGTCGCTGATGACGTCGGTCTGGGTAAGACGATTGAAAGCGGGATGGTCATCCAGGAGCTGATCCTCAGAAACAGGGTGCGGAAAATCCTCGTCATCTGTCCGTCCGATTTGCAGATTCAATGGCAGGAGCAGATGCGGGACAAGTTCGGTCTGGAATTCCGCATCGTTGACAGCGAGGCGATGAAACTGCTGCGCAGGAAGCGCGGGATTCACGTCAATCCCTGGAATCATTTTCCGCGATTGATCACCTCGATGGATTACCTGAAGCGGGAACGCCCATTGCGACTCTTCCGTGAGCTTCTGCCTGTCGAGGGGGAGTCGGTCTATCCGCGCCGCTTCGATCTACTGGTGATTGACGAAGGGCATAACATCGCGCCCTCCGGCAGCCAGTATTACGCCGTTGATTCACAACGCACCGAGATGGTTCGCGCGTTGGCGCCGCACTTCGAGCACAAGATCTTCCTGACAGCAACGCCGCACAATGGTTACCCGGAGAGTTTTAGCGCGTTGCTTGAACTCCTCGACAACCAGCGTTTCGCTCGCGGCATCGCGCCGGACCGCAATCAACTCGACACCGTGATGGTGCGCAGAATGAAGAATGAGATCAAGGATTGGGACGGCCGTCCAAAATTCCCCGAGCGAAAGATCACGGCGGTCAATGTCAAATACACCGATGGCGAAATCCGGATTCACGAAACGCTTCAGAGATATACGAAGCTCTGCCGCGAACGAGCGCAAACCGGATCGGAAAAGTTCTCAGCCGAATTCGTCCTGAAGCTGCTGAAAAAACGCCTCTTCTCATCTCCGGCGGCTTTTGCGACGACGCTCGCGCAGCATCTTCAGACGGCCAGCCAGGGCGCGAGGAAAAAAGCCGAAATTCCGGAGCGGCTGCTCGAAAGACAACTTCAACAGCGGTTGTTGGAAGATTTCGCCGACGATCAGGCTTACGAAGAGACCGAAGCCGACGCCGTCACGACGACCAGCTCGCTCTTTCAAGAATTACGCGGAGATCAGAAACAACTGCTCGAAGAGATGCGAGCCTGGGCCGAGAAAGCGGCATGGGGCGCTGATTCAAAGGCGCGGGAGTTAATCACCTTGGTCAAAGTCCTGGTCTGCCCCAACGGTGTGTGGAGTGACCAGCGAGTCATCATCTTTACCGAATACCGCACGACACAGAAATGGTTGATCGAATTGTTCGCCGCCGAAGGGCTGGCCAAGGACGGCAGACTCCGTCTGCTCTACGGTGGGATGAATTCCGATGAGCGCGAATCGGTCAAAGCGGCCTTCCAGGCGCATCCGGACGCCGCCGAAGTCAGAATCTTGCTCTCGACCGACGCGGCCTCCGAAGGCGTGAATCTGCAGAACCACTGCAAACATCTGATCCATTACGAAATCCCCTGGAACCCGAACCGGATGGAACAGCGCAACGGGCGCATTGACCGGCATGGGCAGAAGTCGCGGGAGGTCTTCATCTATCATTTCGTCGGCGACAATTACGTCGACCAGCAGACGGCGGTGACTCGCCCGGGCAATCTCAGCGGCGACCTGGAGTTTCTGATGCGCGCGGCCATCAAGGTGCAGAACATTCGCGAAGACCTGGGCAAGGTCGGCCCCGTCATCGCCGCCCAGATCGAGGAGGCGATGCTCGGCAAACGCCTTGCGCTCGATACGGCCAAAGCGGAGAAGGATTCCGAATCCGTCCGCCGAATGCTCAAGTTCGAGAAGAAGGTTCACGAACAGATCGAGCGGCTGCGCGAGCAGTTGCAGGAGACCAGACGCAATTTGAGGCTGTCGCCAGAAAACATCGAGACCGTCGTTCGCATCGGCCTCGAACTGGCGGAACAACCCGCGCTCACTCCGGTCGAAGTCCCCGATCTGAAAGGCAAGGCGTTCATGCTTCCGCAATTTCAAGGGAGCTGGGCGGCCTGCCGCGAAGGCATCCCGCATCCGCATACTCGCAAAGCCAGGGCGGTTGTCTTTGATGACGACCTGGCCAAAGGTCGCGACGACGTGGTGTTGCTGCATCTCAATCACCGGCTGGTCAGAATGTGCCTGTCGTTGCTGCGCGCCGAGGTTTGGTCAACCGCTAGTCGGAAGAAGCTCAATCGGGCGACCGCCCGCGTTGTGCCCAACAGCGCAGTCGACAACCCGGCGATCATCGCTTACGGTCGCTTGGTGGTGTTGGGCAATGACCAGCAACGATTGCACGAAGAGATCATCACCGCTGGCGGCGTTATCCGCGAAGGCCGCTTCAATCGAATGAACGTCGGTGAAGCGCAGCGCGCGCTGGAAGCCGCCGAGCAGGAAATGCCAGCCGAAGCGATGCAACGGAGATTGATAGAATCGTGGCGGGAATTCGCGCCGGCGGCGATGAAGGCGCTCGAAGTCAGAATGAAGGATCGGACGGAAGGCCTCAAGAAAGATTTGCAGCGCCGCGCCGAGAAAGAGGTCGCGGACATCACGGCGATCCTGACCGAGTTGCGGAAGAGCATCCTGCAGGAGATTGAAGACCCGGAAGAGAGCGAACAGATGAGTTTCTTCGGGCAGTGGAGCGAAGAGGAAAAGGAACAGCGCGAGCGCGACCTGGACGCGTTGCGGATCAGGTTGGAAAAGATTCCAGCCGAAATCGAACAGGAGACCGAGGCCATCCGCAAGCGCTTCGCCGATCCCGAGCCGAGACTCTTTCCGCTGGCGGTGACTTTCCTCGTTCCGAAGAAGATGGCCCAGGCAAGTGGAGGCGGCGCGCGATGAAGAACGTGGGCAGACAACACGCCGAATGGCTCAATCTGATTGACATAAACGGTCCGTTCCTGACCGTCGAAGTATTGATGCGGGCTTTTCCGCAAGGCCCGGACGGGTTGGATACCGAAGCTACGCGAATGATCCGTAGCCCGTACCTCGAATGGGAAGATAATCTTCAACAGCGCCGCCCCGATCAGTCGGTTCATCGCGCCTGGATCGAGCTCGTGTTGAAACGTTTTCTCGAATACGGCGATAACGTGTTGCTCGAAAGCCAGGCCATTCCTGACGGCCTCAGCGCGAACGTGGCCACGCACGGCGAGGTATTGCGGCCCGATTATGTGTTAGCCAATCCGCCCGGCCGCCTCGAAGCCGGCAAGCCGCGATTGATCATCAAAATCTATCCCACTAATCAGGGATTGGAAAAGCCGGTCGCGAAGGCGCGTTGGACAGCCTCTCCGGCTACTCGGATGAAGCAGCTATTGAGCGCAACGAGCGCACAGTTGGGGTTAGTCACCAACGGGCAGCAATGGATGTTGGTCAATGCGCCGCGCGGCGAGAGCGTGGGCTATATCACCTGGCACGCCAGCCTCTGGCTCGAAGAGAAGAGCACGCTTCAGGCTTTCCGCAGCCTGCTTCACGCGCGACGATTCTTCGGCGTAGCCGAGACGCAAACCATTGAAGCTCTGCTCAAGGAATCCGCGCAGAACCGGCAGGAGGTCACCGACCGGCTGGGTTATCAAGTGCGCCGCGCCATCGAAGTCTTCGTGCAGACGATTGACCGGATTGACAAGGATCGTGGCCGCGCGTTGTTGGCCGGAGTCAACGAGACACGGCTTTATGAAGCCGCGCTGGCCGTAATGATGCGGCTGGTCTTTCTGCTCTCTGCGGAAGAGCGAGACCTGTTGTTGCTGAGCGATGATATCTACAACCGGTACTATGCCATTTCGACGCTGGCGGCGAAGCTGCGCGAAGAGGCCGATCAGACCGGCGAAGAAGTGTTGGAGCGGCGGCGTGACGCCTGGGCGCGATTGCTGGCAACGTTCCGGGCGGTTCATGGCGGCATAGAACACGATCATCTGCGGCTGTCGGCTTACGGAGGATCACTCTTTGACCCTGATCGCTTCCCCTTCCTCGAAGGGCGCGAGCGAGGCTCGCATTGGCGCGATACTGAAGCCGATCCCATCCCGATTGATAACCGTACCGTCCTGCACTTGCTCGAAGCGTTGCAGCTTCTGGAAATGAAAGTCCCAGGCGGGTGGGAAACGCGCCGCCTGTCGTTCCGCGACCTGGATGTGGAGCAAATCGGCCACGTTTACGAAGGACTGCTCGATCACACGGCGAAGCGGGCCACGTCTCCAGTGCTCGGGCTGACCGGCGCGAAGAATCTCGAACCGGAAGTCGAGTTGAATATGTTGGAGCGGTTGCGAGAGCGGTCTGAAGACGAGCTGATCGGCTACCTCAATGAAACCACTCAGCGCAGCGAAACGACATTGAGAAAGGCCATAGCCGCCGGAACCGACCCGAACAACAAACTCGACTCCCAAACTTTGCACAGGCTGCTGACCGCCTGCGACAACGACGAGAGTTTGCGAGATCGCATTCTCCCGTTTCTACCTCTGCTGCGCATGGACATGCGCGGGCTGCCGGTCGTCATCACCGCGGGGAGCGTCTACGTCACCGACGGCGATGATCGCCGCTCGACCGGAACGCATTACACGCCGAGCGATCTGACCGAGCCGATTGTGCGCCACACGCTCGAACCGCTGGTTTATGAAGGCGTCGCCGAAGGCCTGCCCGAGAACCAATGGAAGCTCAAATCGGCAGCGGAACTGTTGAAGCTCAAGGTCTGCGACCTGGCGATGGGATCAGGCGCGTTTCTGGTGCAGACGTGCCGCTACCTGGCCGACCGGCTTGTCGAATCGTGGAAAAAGGCCGAGGAGGCCAATCCCGGCAAAATCGTCATTGCGCCCGATGGCTCGCTGTCGGACGCGCGCCCCGATGAATGCCCGATTCCGAAAGAGGCCGACGAACGATTGACTGTGGCGCGCCGAATCGTCGCCGACCGCTGCCTGTACGGCGTTGACGTGAACCCGATGGCGGTCGAGATGGCGAAGCTTTCACTGTGGCTCGTCACGCTTCAAAAGAACCGCCCGTTCACGTTCCTCGATCACGCGTTGCGTTGCGGTGACAGCCTGCTTGGTGTGAACGATGTGGAGCAGATCGAATACTTCAGCCTGAAGGCCGCCGGCGGAGAGGCGACGCAGATTCCGCTCGCCGCGGACTATCTGAGAGAACAGATCGCCATCGTCACCGCGAAGAGGCTGGAGTTGGAGAGCTTCGCGGTTAACGACATCGTCGACCTCGATCGCAAACAGCGCATGCTGGCCGACGCCGAAGAGGCGCTCGATCGCGTCCGTTTTCTCGGTGATCTGCTGGTTGGCGACAGCCTGCGAATGATGAATAAACTCGGCCGTGACCGTCTTCGCCGGCCCTGGCAGACGGATGACGAAGTGTACAGCGAAGAGGAGAGGGAATCGGACGAACTCACCGATGAAGTGGTCCGGGCGTTCTCGGTACTCGATGAAGCGCGATATATGGAAACGGCGGAACTGCGCGAGAAGGCCGCCGCGCTCGTCGGCCGTCGCAAACCGTTTCACTGGGCCCTGGAATTCCCCGAAGTCTTCGGCGCCGCTGAAGACGCCGATCGGCGGATGAAGGGCTTCGACGCCATTGTTGGCAATCCGCCTTTCATCGGCGGCAAGAAGATCACAGGCGCGCTCGGCACTGATTACCGCAACTTTATCGTTGAATATCTTGCCGGCGGACAAAGAGGGGTCGCAGATCTATCAGCCTACTTCTTCTTGCGAGCTAAATCATTGCTACGTAAAGGCGGTAGCTTTGGCTTAGTCGCTACGAACACGATTGCTCAAGGTGATACTCGTGAAGTCGGCCTCGACCAGATTACTGCGAATGACAGTGTGATCTATCGTGCAGTGCCAAGCACCCCTTGGCCGGGGGAGGCCAGCCTAGAGGTTGCTTACGTCTGGTTGAGAAACGGTAGCGACTGGGCAGGTGAAAGCAATCTTGGCAACGAAGCGGTGAAAGGGATCACAGCTTTCCTTGTGCCAAGCAGCAATATCTTCGGTACTCCATTTCGGTTAGCTACTAATAGTGGTAGGTCCTTTACTGGCTCGTTGATTGTTGGCTCAGGCTTTGTCCTGTCTCCAACAGAAGCCCAGTCACTCACGACAAAGAATTCAGATAATAAGGATGTATTGTTTCCTTATTTGAACGGTGAGGATTTGAATTCGCGCCCTGACCAGTCGCCGAGCCGATGGGTAATCAATTTTCACGATTGGCCGCTAGACAGACAAGAGACCGCAGATAATTACAAGGGCCCAGTTGCAGAGGACTATGCGGATTGCCTAGAAATTGTAAGAGAAAAGGTCAAACCTCTCAGAGATAAAGTAAACAGAGAAATTTACAGAAAGAGATGGTGGCAATTTGCCGAAAGGTGCCAAGGCTTATATGAAGCCATCACTGGAATGGAAAAGGTGGTGGTGGTGGCGGCAACAAGTCGAACACTTGCATTTGCGATAGTCCAAAATGGAATCATTTTTTCTCACATGACTTATGTGTTCGCTCTTGACGGGTATAGTGGATTTGCTTTGTTGCAGAGCGCGATGCACGAGGTTTGGTCACGCAAATATGCGTCTTCTATGAAAGGTGATCTTCGTTATACGCCGACCGACTGTTTTGAGACCTTTCCTTTCCCATCAACAATCGAATCGCTAGAAAATGTAGGTCAGCGTTATCACGATCATCGCCAACAAACCATGCTGTCTCGGCAGGAAGGATTGACCAAAATCTATCACCGTTTCCACGCCTCTACCGAAAAATCCATGGATATTCAGCAACTACGCGAAATGCAGATCGAACTGGATCAACACGTCATCACAGCATATGGCTGGCGCGACCTCGATCTCGGCCACGGCTTTCATCAGACGAATCAGGGCGTGCGCTTCACGATCAGCGAGGCTGCCCGCGTCGAAGTTCTGGATCGGTTGTTAGCGCTAAACCACGAACGCTATGCCGAAGAGGAGAAACTTGGCCTGCACGAGAAGGGCAAAAAGAAGAAGGGAGCGAAGAAGAGCGCGAAACGCCAGGCAGCCACGAGCGAGGGCGCGCCGGGCGGCATCAAGCGGCAGGCGGAGCTATTTGCCACATCGGATCAAAAAGATTTGTTCGAGGATTGAAACTGTGCGCCCATAGTCGAATTTTCAGATATGAATCCACCCGTATTGACAACGCCCACTCCGTTCCAAATCCGCCAGGAATTGGAAGCGATGATCCTGCACGAGTTGCTCGGCCCGGCTGGCGGGAGCGATGAAGAGGTCAACGAGCGTCACGTCTACGAGCGTTACCTGGTCGGCATGCTCGCGCCGCTCAATAACTCTTATGAAGCGCCCGGCGGCGATGATGAGCTTGCGGTCAGCGACGGCGGCGACGAGGAAGGCGCCGTCGAAGCCCCCAATCCTTTCAGCAAAACGATCTTTCCCTCTTCGTTGGGATTGACCTTCTGCGTTGACGGCGAAGCATCGGCCATTCAGGTCACCACCCGCTGGGGAAAGTATGAAAAGGCGTACAGCGAGACGTTGACGACGGAGAAGGGAAATCCGAAGCGCGTCTGGAAGCGCGAGCAGATCGAGGAGCGGAAAAGGATGGCGCTGCGTGAAGGCGACTTGAAAGCATGGGAGGTCAAGCCGGCGATCGTCGTCACCGGCATTGCGCGCCGTCAGGACGATCAGTGGGTCGTGTCACTCTTCCTTGTAAACGGACAGCAGGAACCTGAAACCAACAAAGATTCGGCGTGGCTGTTTCAACCCGAACTGATCATAGAATCCGCCGATCCGGCGCATCCGGCGATCTTCCGCCGCCGCTCGAGCCGGAAAGGGCCAGGGAAATCAGATCCGAACTTCTTCGACGAAGAGACGGCGATGGAGATGCTCTACCGCAAACGGACTGAATTCGCCGTCGGCCACGGCGTCGGCGTCCACGCATCGCCCGATCCGGAGAACTATGAACAGGCCATCAGGGTCGAGACGAATGTCGTCCCGGCGTGGGAAGTGTCGAAAGTGACGCCGCCGGGCGAAGACGAAATCCCCGCGTTGGCCGGGCTGGCGCTGAGCATGAAAGAGCTGGCCGAAACGCCGGACGGCGAGCTGGCGCCGAAACTCAACCCGCTGGCCGAAGCCTATGAGCAATGGATCGCAGAGCAGGAACAGAAGATTCCTGACCTCGCCGGCGAATACAAATCGGCCGCGCAGCAAGCCGTCGCGAACTGCAAGACCACGCTGAACAGGATTAAAGAGGGCATCGCGCTGATCAGCGCGAATCCGGAGGCCTCCGAAAGTTTTCGCTTCGCCAACCGGGCGATGTACATGCAGCGCACGCAATCACTCAAATCGATGAAGCGGCGCGGCGGTCAGGGTGCGACGCTGTCATCATCCGAAGAGAATCCGACCTGGTATTCGTTTCAGTTGGCGTTCCTGTTGCTGAACCTTCCGGGACTGACTGATCCGAATCATCCCGACAGGACAGGCGCAACGAACGCGGTCTCTGATCTGCTCTGGTTCCCAACCGGCGGCGGCAAGACGGAAGCTTATCTGGGTTTGACGGCCTACACGCTGGGCATCCGCAGGCTTCAGCGCGACCGCTTCGGGCGTGACGGCGAACACGGCGTGGCTGTGTTAATGCGTTACACGCTGCGGCTGCTCACGCTTCAGCAGTTCCAGCGGGCCAGCGCGCTCATCTGCGCCTGCGAAAAGATCAGGAGAGAGGGCCCTGAGAAATGGGGTGATAACCCGTTTCGGCTGGGCCTCTGGGTGGGAGGCGTCACAACGCCGAACAAAACCGAACACAGTCGAGAGGCGGTCGAGAAGATCAGGAGCAATCAGGCTTACCAGATCATCAACGGCACCCCGCATCAACTGACCAACTGCCCGTGGTGCGGCTACGCCATTGATCCGAAAAGCAACATAATCATCGAGGGGTTCCCCCAGGGCAGCGCCAGAACAATCATTTACTGCGGCGATCCGATGGGCGACTGCCCCTTCACCAACGCCCAATCTGAAGGCGAAGGACTCCCGGTGATGGTCGTGGATGAGGAGATATACCGCAGGCTGCCGTCGTTGCTGATTGCGACCGTGGACAAGTTCGCACAGATGCCGTGGAACGGCGCGACCCAGATGTTGTTCGGCCAGGTCAACGGATACTGCGACCGGCACGGCTTCGTATCGCCGGAGATTGACGACAAGTCCAGTCACAACGCCACCGGCAAATACGCCAAAGCGAAGACCACTCCGCGCACGGCGCTACGCCCGCCCGATCTGATCATTCAGGACGAACTGCATTTGATCTCCGGCCCCCTCGGCTCTCTGGTGGGGTTGTACGAAACCGCCGTGGACGGCCTCTGTTCGTGGGAGGTCGATGGCCGGACGGTTCGGCCGAAAGTCGTGGCGTCAACGGCGACGATCCGACAGGCGCGCGATCAGATTTACAACCTCTTCCTGCGCGACATTCAGATCTTTCCACCGCAGTGCATTGACATCGAGGACAACTTCTTCTCGCGCCAACGCGAGACCAGCGAGCAGTATCCCGGCCGCCGCTACCTGGGAATCTGCGCTCCGGGCAGGCGATTGAAAGTGGCGCTTATTCGCGTCTACGTCGCGCAGCTCGCGGCGGCGCAGGCGCTGTATGAAAAGTACGGGAGCGTCATTGACCCCTGGATGACGCTGGTCGGTTATTTCAATTCCATCCGCGAGCTCGGCGGAATGAGGCGAATGATTGACGACGACGTCCCGGCACGCCTGCAAAAGATGGATAGGCGTGGCCTGGCGGTTCGCCGCTACCTCATTCCGAAAGAGCTTACCTCACGCATCAGTTCGACAGACATCCCTTTCATCCTCGACCAGTTGGAGAAGACCTTCGATCCGGCCAGGGACCCGAAAGAGATTCCGCCGCGAGAGAAGCCGATCGACGTTCTGCTGGCGACAAACATGATCTCGGTCGGCGTGGATGTCCCGCGGCTCGGCGCGATGATCGCCGCGGGGCAGCCTAAATCGACCGCCGAATACATCCAGGCCACGAGCCGCGTCGGGCGCAGCAAACCGGGAGTGGTCATTACGGTCTACAACTGGGCGCGACCTCGCGACCTGTCGCATTACGAAGGTTTCGAGAATTTCCACGCGCGCTTCTATCAGCGCGTGGAGGCGCTTTCGCTGACGCCGTTCTCATCGGGAGCGGTGGATCGCGGGCTGGCGGCGCTGCTGGTTTCGCTGGTCCGTTTGCGCGGGGTGGAGTTCAACGCCAATGAACGCGCGGCGGCGATAGTGAGCAACCATCCGTCAGTTCAGGAGGCGATCAAGAGCATCGCCGCCAGAGCCGCGAACGTGGCTGGGAATCAGACCGGAGAGTTCGTGGAACAGTCGCTGAAGAGCAAGCTCGATGTCTGGTTGAAGCGGGCCAAGCCGATTCCCGGCGGAGACGCGCTCGGATACAGGACCGACGCCCAGAAACAGACCATAGGATTGCTGCAAGACCCTTACCTGGCGACATCGGGCGATTTTGTCTGCCTGCAATCGCTCCGCAACGTCGAGCCGTTGGCGAACCTGATTCTTCGTCCCGGCTTTCTCGACGCTCAAATTGACCGGCTGCCGGAACCTTGGGAACAGCCCGCGACGCCGCCGGCGGATGAATACGCCGAGGAGGAGGAGGAATGAACAAGGTTGGCGAACTCAGACCGAGCCAGATGCTTTACAACTTCGGCGTGGGCGGAGTGGTTGATCTGCCGCTGATATCGGCGCTGATCCTCGGCATTGATGACTGGAATACGACGCATATGCGGAAGCTGCCGGAAGAAAGGTTACTGGCCGCGGTGAGAAGAATTCTGGGGCCGCAGGTGGGCTTTATGGCGGAGGCTCCCCTGCGTCGAGACGGCGCAGGGCCGATCAATCCCTACGACCAACAAAACCTGGCCGGTATTCCGGTGGCGCCTTTTCCCGGCTGGGTGATCTGTCCCGTGTGTCACCGCCTTGGGCCGCTCGACGGCGGCAGTTTCAAACTGGAACACAATCCCTTCAGATGGCAGGAGACCAGGTTTGTTCACGACGCCTGCCCGTACCAGAACGACAACAAGCGAAAGCGCCCGGTCATTCCCGCCCGCTTCATAGTGGCGTGTGAGGCCGGGCACCTTGACGACTTCCCCTGGGTCTATTTCGTCCACGGCGGGAATGCGAACTGCCAGTCGGTTCTGAGCCTCTCCGAGTATGGAGTGAGCGGGACGGCCGCGGACATCAATGTCACATGCAGGACATGCGGCAAGGGTAAAAATATGGCGCAGGCCTTCGGCGAGGCCGGAAGGCTGAATTTACCGAGGTGTCGCGGACGCCATCCCCACCTGCATAGTTTCGAGTCCAATGGATGCGATAAGCAGATGAAGGCGATGTTGCTCGGCGCGACAAACCTCTGGTTTCCGGTCACCCTCTCCGCGCTGGCGATCCCCGGGAAGGGCGGGAAGCTCCGTGATCTGGTTGACAAGAACTGGTCATTTCTCAATCAACCGGATAAGAGCGTGCTGGGCGCTATATTGACCACGCTGCAAAACAACGGCCAGCTCACCGACCTGATCGAATACTCGCTTGATGAGATCTGGGCGGAAGTTGATAAGAAGAAGAACGGGCAGGATGTTGAGGAGGGGCAGCCCGATATGAAGGAGCCAGAGTGGAGCGTCTTCTCGAATCCCGACCCTGCAAAGAACACGGCCGATTTCGAATTGATGAACGTCGCCCCGCCGGCAGGCTACGAGAACTACTTTGAAAAGGTCGTGCTGGTCAAACGGCTCAGAGAGGTGACCGCCCTGATGGGGTTCACGAGAATCCAGTCTCCAGCCGACTTCAAGGAGACAATGGAAGACGTGCCCACCGCCCCGATCTCGCGGCAAAGCCCCGCCTGGATTCCAGCAATTGAAGTTCGTGGCGAAGGCGTCTTCATCGAGTTCAAGGAGGATGCCTTGCAAAAGTGGGAGGTCGAAATCGGTCGAACAGATTACCAGCGCAAGACGGCTGAAGCTCACATCAACTGGCGCTCGCAGCGGGGGCTCGATCCGATGATAGGGATTCCGAACGCGCGGATGATGTTGATCCACTCCTTTGCCCATGCGCTGATGCAGCAGTTCGCAATCGAATGCGGGTACAACGTAGCCAGTCTGCGCGAACGGATCTATTCGAGACTACCCACTGAAGAAGGCGGCCCGATGGCTGGACTCTTGATTTACACGGCCGCGCCGGATTCGGAAGGCACGCTGGGCGGCCTTGTCGCGCTCGGCGAGCCGAAAACGCTTGCCCGCCATGTTGACCAGGCGCTCGAGCGCATCCGGCTGTGCGCCTCCGATCCGCTCTGCGCAGAAAACGATCCGACCAAAGTCACGGGGACTTTACACTGGGCGGCCTGTCACGCCTGCCTATTCAGCCCGGAGACCAGTTGCGAAAAAGGCAACAAATATCTCGACCGCGCTCTACTCGCGCCAACAATCAAAGTTCCTGGCCGGGCTTACTTCTCATGAGGACTTCGCATGATCGGCTCCCCCTCACCCATTCTCCTCGAAAAAATCCACCAGGCGGTGGTCGAGATTCCACCGCCGATTTTGGAGTCACTGATTTGCGCCTTGCGGGACTCGGCCGAATCGAGCCATGAGCAAATCAGGCATGCCGTCTTGAAGCCCATCCCGACGCCGGAGTTTCGAGACGCGATCAACGACTTGCTGGAGGCGTGGCGGAGTGAAGATCATCTCTTCCCGCCTCAGTCCCTCGCACTAGCGATTGCGAGCGCCGCGCATTCGTATCAGACAACCAAAGAGCAGACTGAGATCGAAATCGTCTGGACAGGCCCGACCGCCGGCGTAATTCCTTTGCGGCGGACTGAACAGGTATTGATCGAAATGATCCAGGAAACGAAGAAAGAATTGCTGATCGTCAGCTTCGCCGTGTACGACATCGCCGAGATCGTGGCCGAAATGGAGTTGGCGATCGCGCGCGCGGTGGCGCTGACTATTGTGGTCGAGACACCGGAATCCGGTCAGGGGAAAATCCCCTTCGGCATCGAATCGCTCCTGACCGCTCGGATCAAAGCTATGGCGCGCATCCTCAAATGGCCACATGAAAAACGCGAAAGAGCTGAGAACGGCAAGTTTGGCTCGGTACATGCCAAATGCGCGGTGGCTGATCGTGACTCGGTGTTGATTTCGAGCGCGAATCTCA
>WNFV01001342.1_pt1 | contig 33666 bp, 35 predicted proteins | sample 5400101 | NCBI WGS metagenome assembly WNFV01 (sample SAMN13153361, study PRJNA577476) | soil metagenome | isolation source: 115 cm soil or saprolite under grassland replicate 1 | place: USA:California | collected 2016-06-15 | reverse complement strand
GAGTTTGCGCCACTCGACTCGATCATCGTGGCGCGGATGGGTGAGAGCCACGCTCCTGGCCTCGCGATCGGGATCGTCCGCGGGAAGCGTGTCGTCTTCACCCGCGGGTACGGCGTGCGTCGGCTCGGCGCACCGGACCCCGTTACGACGCAGTCGCTCTTTCACATGGCCTCGCTCACCAAGCCGTTCGTGGCTACCGCGATTATGCAGCTCGTGGAACGCCGGCGGGTGGCCCTGGATACGCCGGTTACGCGCTATTTGCCCTACTTCCGCGTGAAAGGCGACGGGGCCCGGATCACGGTACGGCAGTTATTGACGCACACCGCCGGGATGCCGGACGTTACTGATTATGGATGGGATCACCCTGAATACGACGCCGCGGCATTAGAGCGTTACGTGCGGGGGCTCGCCGACAGCACCTTGATCTGGGCACCGGGCACGCGCTACCGCTACAGCAACATCGGCTTCGAGGTGCTGGCGGACGTCGTAGCAAAAGTGGCGCGGATGCCTTTCGAGGAATACGTCCGTCGGCAAATACTGCAGCCGCTTGGCATGCGTTCGAGTACGCTTGTCAAGCCTCAAGCCGATACGACCCTGCTCACGACGCCGCATACCACGGATTCAACCGGCGCGGCAAACGTGAGTCCCGTATTCCCATACAATCGTCCACACGCCGGCAGCTCGACGCTGCTCTCCAGCGTGGACGACATGAACCGGTGGATGCTCGCCAATCTCGCGCGAGGCAGGCTGGATGGCCGTCGTGTGCTCGATACCGCCAGCTATCAAGAGCTTTGGCGTCCCGCGACGGTAACCGACATCACCTCGAAGACGATCGATCGCGGTCACATAGGATTGAGCTGGTTCATGGGGACCTACAGCGGCCGCCGGCTCATCGTGCACAGCGGAGCGGACGTCGGCTTCCTCAGCTTCATAGCATTGGCGCCCGACGACAGCGTGGGTGTCATCGTAATGATGAACTCCGAGCATGGGACCGTCCTGAGTGCCGTAGTGCAGGCCGCGCTCACAGCTGCCTTGCGGACCATCCGAGCCCCGCGATAGGACCCGTTCTTCCTTACTTGGTCGCCGGCACGCCTCGCAGCGCGGCGATTCGCACCTCAGAACGGGGGACGACCCCCCCCAAGAAGGGAGGACCGCTCATTCAACCAACCAGCTCCGTGCGCGAACTTCCTTGTGCACCAAGTGCGCGAATAGGGGTGTCCTTGCACACCATCGCCCCGCTCTTGGCGACGATCCCTGGGATCGGGCCGTAGCAGCGCCTCTTGTTGGACGGCTGAGCTCATGCCCGATCGGTTCCCCAAAGCGGCCGCGAAATCTGTGCTCGCTCGTGAAATGGAAGCCAATCGCTTCAAAGCCAAGTTCCCACTCAGTGTTCATGGCGAAGAGTGCCGCCTAACGGTTGGCGCTTTTAGCTGCGGCGGGCGAACCCCGCCACAGAGCAGGTCAAGATGCTGCCGCAGCTTGGCCGCGGGGAGGCACGGGCAGCGGGGAGCCTTGGCCTCGGAGCGCCGTCAGCTACACAGCCCCCGTGCCGGTTGCCCTTATGCTCGGCGCTCCACCGTCTGGGAGCGCGCATTGGACGGGAGGCGCCGATGGCCGCGGCCCTCGGCGACTGCCATCAGCGAGAGCCTCCTTCTCCTCCGCCCGGAAGCGCTCGTGTCCGTCGTCGCGGGAGACATGTCACACGTGCGGTTACAATTCGACGCCGCAGGGATCAGCCGACACCTATGCAGGAAGATGACGCCACGGAGCGCATGATCTTGTTGATCAAGGGAGAGTACAATGATGATCCGCCGCCAAGTTGGGCGATCGCTGGTTGGGCTGGCCGTGGCCATCGTCACGGTGGGCTGCGCGCCCGCATTAAGGACGCATTCACGTCCGGCCGACGCTGTTGACAATGAGATCAGCCGCGTGCTCGCTGGGCTAGGTCCAGCGGTAGAGTCGGCCAGTCTTTCACCCGTTCGCTATCAACTCGCCGAACGCCTCGGAGAGTATCACACGCCTGGTCTCGTAGTCGTGGTCATTCGCGACGACAGCATTCGCTGGGTGTTCAGCATAGGCGTTGCCACGGCGGGGGGCAACGATTCAATGACGGCCTCGACGCGATTTGTCGTGCAGTCCCTCCACAAGCCGGTCACCGCGTACGGAACGATGCGGCTCGTGGAGCAGGGCGTCGTCGCGCTCGACCGCCCAATCGACGACTACCTGCGCCGGTGGCACGTGCCGCAGAGCGAATTCACCACGCATGTTCAGCCGACGCTCCGGGAGATACTATCGCACACCGCTGGGTTTTCGGTGCGTGGTGTTCCGACGTATCGGGACGGTGAGCCGGTTCCGACAGTATTGCACGCGCTCGATGCGCTTCCACCGGCTAGGGAAGCGCCGTTCGGATCGAATACGTCCCGGGGACGGAGCAGCGTTACTCTGGCGGCGGTTACACCGTGCTGGAGCTTCTCCTGGAGGACGTCACTGGCACTGACTTCCCGACGTTGATGAAGCAGCTCGTGCTCGATCCCCTAGCCATGCAGGCTAGCCGATTCACCGTCCGTATGCCGGCTGAGTGGCGGGCCCAGGCGGCCACAGGTCATGACGTCCGTCGCGTGCCGATCCCTGGGCGATGGCTAGGAATGGCGGCCGGCGGATTCGTGTCGACCGGTCCCGATCTCGCGAGATTCGTCATTGAAGTCGGCCGGGCGTGGCGAGGTGAGTCGAAGCCAATGTCGCGCGAGACCGCGCGCACGATGCTCTCGCCGCAGCCGCACGGTTGGGGCCTCGGGTTCGAGGTGACCGGGTCGGGAGACTCACTCTCGTTCTCGCACACTGGTTCTGGCGGTGGGTTCCGCACGCTGATCTATGGCTGTCCGGCGTTGCGTGCCGGTGTGGTCATCCTGGCGAACTCCGATGCGGCGAATGAGCTACGATACGAAATCCTCCGGAGCGTGGCGCGCGAGTATGGCTCGCCCGGTCCCAGGACCGAACGCCGCACGATGGTAGCGCTCGACGCCGAGGCGCGCGGTGCAGTGCTGGGCAGCTACGCGTTCTCCGACTCATCGGTGATGCGGATCTTTGAGGCCGGCGGGAGCGTCTGGGCGAGATGGAAGGACGAGATGCCCCAGCGGATATATCCGACGAGCGCGACGCACTGGTTCGCCGAGAACGCGACGGAGTTCAACTTTGCCGACGGCTCCGCTAACGGCTTCATCCAGCTCGAGTGGAGTGGAGATTTCGGCTCATTCAAGGCGCGGCGGGCCATGCCGCCCCGATAGGGAATCGCCCATCTGACATACTGAAGAGATCCTAGATGCGTACCCGTGGCGGGCAGCTAGTGAGCCTGTTTCTGAGTCAGCGTCGGGTATCAGAGGTCAACATTGCGGGCCTGCAAGTCCGGCAGCGGACGATGGGGGCCGAATGCTGTTGAGCACACACATTACGTGCGCGTCTACATGACGCAGCTCCGGCGCAAGCTCGAGCGCGATGCAGCGAGACCGGCGTACCTCATCACCGAGCCTGGGGTGGGCTACCGGTTGCGGTTTGAATGACCATTCGCAGCCGCAACATCGCTGGCTCGCCGTGACGGGAACTCTAGCGCAGCTCCCGCCGGCCCGCGGCGACGTCCGCCAAGGCGGCGACGTCCCACACCGAGACCAGTCCTCGCTGCAGCTCCACGAGCTGCGCCGCGGCGAGGCGGCGCAGCTGCCGGTTCGTGGTCTGGCGACTCAGGTCCGCGAACGCCGCGATGAGGTGTTGGGTGAGCTCGAGCTGCGAGCCGCGCGCCGAGCGACCGGGCGCGCCCAGGCGCTCGACCAGCTGCAGCAGCGCGCCGGCCGCGCGCCGCAACGGATCGCGCAGCCGCAGCACGGCAAGGCGGTCCAGCGACCGCCCGTGTTGGTACGCCCGTTGAGACGCGAGCGTCACCGCCAGCGACGGCCGCTCGGACAGTTGCTGGCGCACCAGCTCGATCGGCAGCTCGAGCGTGGCCGTGGCGAGCAGCGCCAGGATCTGCCACTCCGATCCCACGCTCGCTTCCCAATGCCGGGGCTCGAGCGACGAGCCGGGGCCGAAGACTTCGAGGATGGACCTGGAGCCCCGCTCGACCCGCGCTTCGAGCGCGATCCCTCCGCGCACGACCCACAGGTGCAACTGCCGCAAGCGCTCGACCGGGCACAGCGGCTGGCCCGCCGGGTACTCGCGTGTCTCGACGCCGGCGAAGCCAGCGATGTCACTTGAGAGGAGATCCAAACCGCTGATGTCCTGTTCTCCGCGTGAACGGGCAAAATCGAGACCAGCAGCGCCACGCTCCGCCGCCGTGCCATGTCGCTCGCGCGACACGGCCCCGGTGCGTCAGGTGTCGCGTACGCCGCACAGCGGATTCAGGTCGTGGTCAACGTCTTCCCCCCCTTGCGCTCGCGTTACTCCGGCACTTAGCGTAGTCGTAGTGTTTCGGACGCGTCTCCCCACCGATGCGGCTTGGGCCCGGAAAGGGCGCAGGCTCCGCGAGCCAGGGGAGGGACGAGCACCGGCCTGGGTCGTGACCGCTTGAGATCGGGGAAAGAGACCGCACGCTCTTTTCCGACGGTGGGCGGCCCAGGCCGCCGACATTTGGTGGCACGCGTCGCAGCCTTCAGCCGCAGTCTTCCAATCCCCACGTGCCGCCGGGGCGCGCCGCGATTGAACGCCCAGGAACCCCATGAGCCCACAGCACGAAGTTGAGATCCTGCTGGTTGAAGACAACCCGCACGACGCGGAGCTGACGCTGCGGGCCCTCAAGGCCCGCAACCTCGCCAACCAGGTGTTCATCGCCCGGGATGGTGCCGAAGCCCTGGAATTTTTCTTCGGGGATAGCGCGCACCCGCTGCGAGAGTTCGGCGTGGCGCCCAAAGTCGTCCTGCTCGATCTCAAGCTCCCCAAGGTGGACGGGCTGGAAGTGCTGCGCCGCCTCAGGGCGGACGAGCAAACGCGGATGCTGCCGGTCGTGGTGCTGACCTCCTCGCGCGAGGAGCCCGACATCGCGACGGCCTACCGCCTCGGCGCCAACAGCTACATCGTCAAGCCGGTCGATTTCGAGGCGTTTGCCCGCGCCGTGTCGGATGTGGGGTTTTACTGGGTGCTGCTCAACGAGGCGCCCCGCTAGGGAGCACGGCGCTGCCGTGCGCTGCCTCACGCGAATCACCATAACACTATACCACAGAACGAATTGTGACGTGGCACCAGCCCCGTGCGTGAATTTTTTACGGCCCCCCGCACGACCCGAATGGATGCCGAAAATGTAGATAGATTGGGCACTATCAGGCGAGTGTGCTCTCACTTTCATACGTAACTGGCTGTCATGACTAGCGTTACATCAGCACAAGCCCCGGAGTTGAGAAGTAAGTTGTTTGATTGCAATGAGTTTCCGTTGGCGCAGCAAGGGTCCTAGTCGACCATCGCTACATTTCGACCATGCCAATTGCCCCCCTGTACGGGCACGAGGGGATTCGAAACCGGCTGGCAGGCTCCATAGCCTCCGGCCGGTTGCCGCAATCCCTCCTGTTGGAGGGTCCGAGAGGCGTCGGCAAGCAGCGGCTGGCGCTCTGGCTCGCTCAGGCCTTGGTGTGTGAGAAGGTGGAGGGGAAGGAGCCATGCGGGGCCTGCCAGGCGTGCAAGCTGGTGACGACCCTGTCGCACCCGGATGTCCACTGGTTTGTGCCGCTCGAGGTCGCGAAGAAGGCAGCGGACGCGGACAAGCAGGTGGATCTCGTGGCGGTTGCGCTGGCCGAGGAGATGGCCACACGGCGAGGGCGTTCGTTGTACGAGCCGCCATCGGGCTTGGCGAGCCACGGGATCGCTTCGGTCCGGTTGCTGTTGCGCCGACTCGCGCTGACGCCGGTTCTCGGGCGACGCAAGGTGTTCATCATTGGTGACGCGGATCGGCTCGTGCCGCAGACGGGGGCGGAAGCGGCGGCGAACGCGCTGCTCAAAGCTCTGGAAGAGCCACCGGCTGACACCGTGTTCGTGCTCACCAGTGCTCAGCCAGACGGCCTGCTCCCGACCGTTTTGTCTCGCGTAGTGCGTGTCCGAGTGGCACTAAGTGGCGACAGCGTCGTGACAGCATTCGCGCAGCGCGAGCTCGGGATTACGTCACAAAGCGAATTGAACCAACTGGTTGCGGCCGCTGATGGGTGCGTGGGCAGGCTACTTGCAGCCTCTGAAGCCAGTCGGGGCACTCCGGATGCCGCGGAGGCGTTCTTGCTAGCGGTGAGGGGCGGGCCGGCGCAACGTTACGCCAGAGCCCTGAAGCAGCAGCCGTTCCAGGCGCGCGGAGGGTTCAGCGACCTGCTGGACGGGTTGCTCGAACAGTTGCGGGAGCAGGCGCGCGGGGGGCGTGGGAAGCACGCCGCGAAGGTGGTGGAGGCGATCGCCCGCGTGTTGGAAGCGCGGGAGTTGGCCCAGGGGAACGTGAATCCCCAACTGCTCGCGGCGGTGCTGGCGGACGATCTGGCCGCGGGGGAGCACGCGTGAAGCTGTCGCACGTGGACCAGGCGGGCCGGGCGCGGATGGTGGACGTGGGGGACAAGCCTATCACGGTCCGCACCGCCATGGCGGAGGGAGCGATCCGGATGTCGCGCGAGGCGTACCGCCTCGTGGCCGATCAGGCGGTCGCGAAGGGGGACGTGCTGGCCGTGAGCGAAGTGGCGGGCACGGTAGCGGCCAAGCGGACGGCCGAGCTCATCCCCCTGTGTCACCCCCTCGGCCTCGACCACGTCGAGGTGGAAGCGACGCTCGACGAGGCGCTGCCGGGCGTGCGGGTACGCGGCTCGGCCAAGGCAGTCGGCCGAACCGGGGTGGAGATGGAGGTGCTCACGGCCGTGTCGGTCGCGCTGCTCACGGTCTACGACATGGTGAAGGCGGCGGACCGCGGGATGGAGATCGAGCGGGTACGGTTGCTGGAGAAGACGGGCGGCACGCACGGGGACTGGCGCCGCGACGTCGCCGATTAGCCGATTAACGGAATTGACGACGCTTTGACACGCGACGTTAGCGTCATGGCTGCACGGAAAAAACAAGAGAGGGCTATGAACACGAAAACCCAGAAACTGATGCTGCAGGGGGGTCTGATCCTACTTGGCGCCCTGGTGGTGAGCAGCTTCGGCGGTTGGGCGCGGCGCGCTTCCGCGGACGACCAGCCGGTCCCCGCGTCGGCGCCGGTGGTGCTCGGTGAGCTCCGCGGCCTCCAGCAGGCGCTGGAGGCGACCCGGGGCGAGCTCGCGGTCGCCCGGCTGCAGCTCGAGCGGGCCAACGCCATCATAGAGTACTCGACTCACTACACCATTGCCGCCGACCTCTCGGCTGCGATTTACGACGTCGCGCTCGCCGAGGGCGTTGACCCGGGGCTGGCATTCCGCCTCGTGAAGACGGAGTCGAACTTCACCGCCAAGGCGACGAGCAAGGTGGGGGCGATTGGGTTCACCCAGGTCCTGCCGAGCACCGCTCGGTTGTACGAGCCAGGGCTGACCGTGCGGCAGCTGTACGACCGGAACACCAACCTGCGGATCGGTTTCCGCTACCTGCGAGACCTGCTGGAGCGTTACGAGGGCAGCCCGGAGGCAAAGCTGCGGCTGGCGCTGCTCGCCTACAATCGGGGGCCAGGCAGGGTCCAGGAGCTGCTGGATGCGGGGCGGGATCCGCAGAACGGATACGCGACGGTGATCATGAAGGGGTATCGGAGAAAGAGCTAAGAGCTTAGCCACACAAGACTTACTACGATAGCGCAGCACGAAGGCGTAGGAGCGCGGTTAGCAGTGGCTTCTACGCCTTCCTCATTACTCAACTCTTGACAGGACTTTGACTTAGCTACATATTGGCGCGCCCGGGCTTCGCGCGAGGTGATCCATGCCCTGGCGAGTGATCGCCGTGGGCGATCAAGTTTGGCATGTACACGCCCTTGCTGAGCGGCCGGCTCATACGCAGGCATGGCAGCTCGTGCTGGCGTTCCGTTCGGCCTCGGAGCGACCTGGACGGGCGCTCTTGGCCCTGTACCCGCTCGAGGCCACTTCCAAGTCGTCGCTGTTCATTCAGGCGGAGCACATACCGGACGCCGCGATCTCCCAGCTCCTCGCCGAGCGGCTGGCTTGAGTTCGCTCGATCTGCCGGAGCTCCGGCGCATCGCGAGCGCGGTCGGAAAGCTTCGCGGTGAGTCAGTCAGGGAAGTGACGGTGCGCTCGGACCTGCGTCAGCTCAAGGTGGAGCTCGTTAGCGGCCTGATTCTTGTAGTATCTGCTGGTCCGGACGCGCAGGGCAGGTCGCGGCTGGAGGTAGACGTGGTAGAACTGCCCCAAGATGCGTCTGGGAAGCAGCAGATCGAAGTGCGGTTCGACTGAGGTGGTCGAGCGTATCGACGGACCACCGAGCAGCGAGCGGCTGCGCTTCGAGGGCCTCGAGTTCGAGCGGCTCGCCAACGGGCGGTGCCGCGCGAAGGTGGTGCTGTCCTGGGCGGACGGACGGCAGTTCACGGGGGAGTGCGAGGGCGTCATCTCGCAGGCCGGCGAGCTGCGCTGCTGCGCCGCAGCGGCGGTACGGGCGCTCGAGCGCGTGGTCCAGCCAGAGATGGGCTTCGAGCTACTGGGAGTGAAGGCGGTGCGGGCGTTCGACGCGACCGTGGTGATCGTTTCGTTGTCGGCCCGGCAAGAGAATCGGGCGTCGCGGCTCGTCGGTGCGTTTCTCACTGAGAACGATGCACCGCGGGGCGCGGCCCTGGCGGTGCTGAACGCGACAAACCGTATCCTGGGGAACTTTTTCGCGACGCGATGAACACTATTGCCGATCCGAGACTGTCCGCGCTGGCGCTCGCGGCCTTCTGCGCCCTGGGAGCAGGCTGCGGGGGTGCGCGCGCGCCGACCACCGTCCCGACGCCCGCCGTGCGCGACAGCGCTGCCGTCGCCGCGCTGGGCGTGGCGATCGCTCAGGTAGCGCAGGACTCGGCCGCCGACCAGCAAGTCCTCGACAGCCTGCGCGGCCGGCTCGTGCGCGACACCCTGCGTGACCGCCCTGACACGAACGTGACCGTCGTAAAGGGCGAGGAAGTGGAGCGCGAAGCGGTGCGCCTGTTCGGCGACGAGGGGCGCGCCGCCATCGGGGCCGCGCCGCCGGCCGAGCCGACCTTCGATATCGACGTCTCGAGCTTCTCGACGAACCGGCGGGTGCTCGAGTACCTCGAGTTCTTCCAAGTCGACTCGCGGGATCGGTTCGAGATCTGGCTGGCGCGGCTGGGCCGCTACGAGGGGATGATCCGCGAGCGGCTCCGTGCGAAACGGCTCCCCGAAGACCTCGTGTATCTCTCCCTGATCGAGAGCGGGTTCTCGAACACCGCCGTGAGCCGCGCGAAGGCGGTGGGGATGTGGCAGTTCATGGCCAGCACGGCCCGTCTCTACGGCCTCTCCGTCGACCCATGGGTGGACGACCGGCGCGATCCCTTCAAGGCCACGGAAGCGGCGGTCAACTATCTCGCCGACCTGCGGGAGCGCCTGGGGAGCGTGTATCTGGCGGCGGCGGCGTACAACGCGGGCGTCGGGCGGATCGAGCGCGGGATCGGGCGGTTGCCCGGCGCGCGCGCCGCCTCGGGCGGCGAGGCCGATTCGGTGGGCGACCACACGTTCTTTCTGCTGGCCGACCGCCGCTACCTGCACCGCGAGACCCGTGACTACGTGCCCAAGCTGATCGCGGCGTCGCTGATCGCAAAACAGCCGGCCCGCTACGGGTTCGACGACGTGACGTCCCTCGAGCCGCTCGTGTTCGACGAAATCACCATCCCCGACGCGACCGGCCTCGACGTGCTCGCACGCCTCGCCGACACCACGGTGGCCGCGCTGCTCGAGCTCAACCCGCAGTTCGTCCGCGGGCTCACGCCCCCGGGCCGCGCCGCCGTGGTGCGCGTGCCGCGCGGCCGCGGCACCCTCGTCGCCGAGCGGTTCGACAGCCTGCCGGTGAACGAGCGGATCACCTTCCTGGACCACTACGTGTCGCGGGGGCAGACCGTCTCCGCCATCGCCCTGCGGTACAGCGTGAGCGTGGTCATGCTCGAGAGCGCGAACCCGCGGCTGCGGGCGCGCAAGCTACGCGTGGGCCAGCGGATCATCATTCCAATGAGCGGGCGCGTCGTCCCGGCGGCCGCGTGGTCGGTGCCGCCCGAGTCGCGGCGCCACGGCCGCGCGAGCCGCGCGGACGCGAGCACCGGGGCCCACCGCGTGCGTGCCGGGGAGACGGCGACGCAGATCGCGCGCCGCTACGGGGTGCGGCTCGCAACGCTGCTCACGTACAACGGGCTCACGACCGTGTCGATCATCCGGGCGGGAGACGTCCTGAAGATTCCGGAGAAGTGCCAGGCGTCGTCGTGCTGAGTCAGTCGCCCCGCGTGGCGAGCGCCCGGAACCGCTTTGCCAGCTCCTTCGTGACGGGACCGGGAGTGCCCGAGCCGATCACGCGGGCGTCGAGCTTCGTCACCGCGACGATCTCGGCGGCGGTGCCCGTGAAAAACACCTCGTCCGCCGTGTAGAGATCGTAGCGGTTGAGCGGGACCTCTTCGATCGCGTAGGTCGCGTCCCGCGCCAGCTCGATCACCGCGTCGCGCGTCACCCCTTTGAGGATCCCCGCGTAGGGCGGCGGCGTCTTGAGGGTGCCGTTCGTCACCGCGAACACGTTCATCCCGCTCGCCTCGGCGACGTAGCCCGTCGAGTCGAGCATCACCACCTCGTCCACGCCCGCGGCGATCCCCTCGACCTTCGCGAGGATGTGCGAGAGATAGTTGAGCGACTTGATGCGGGGGGAGAGGCTCTCGCGGTGACTGATGGGGGTGGCGGCGGTCAGCGCGGTCAGGCCCCTCTCATAGCGGTCGGCGGGCCATAGTCGGATCGAGTCCACGATGATGATGACGGTCGGCTTGGGGCACTTGCGGGGATCGAGCCCCAGATCACCGATCCCGCGCGTGACGATGAGCCGGATATAGGCCTCGGCGAGCCCGCTTCTCGCGACCGCCTCTTCGACCAGCCGCTGCAGCTCCGCCAGCGTCATGGGAATCTCGATCCACGCGCCCTTCGCCGACGCGTACAGGCGGTCAAGATGCTTCCCGAGTCGGAACACGCGCCCATCGTAGACCCGGATCCCCTCGAACACACCGTCGCCGTAGAGCAGCCCGTGATCGAATACGGACACCTTGGCGTTCGCCTTGTCGCAGAATGCACCGTCGATCCAGATCGTGGGGGGCATGGCCGGCGGAATATACCGCCGCAGGGGAGGAGCGGCTACGTGGCTTCGGTGCCGGGCCGGTTGTTGCGCTCATGCGGCGCTCCCCGCGAGCAATTCGGCGGAACAGCGGCCGGGCTCGGGCGTATCCGCTCTCAGCGCCCCCGAAGGAGGGGATCCGCATGGTGCAGGGCCGCCCTTATGTCGCCGGCGACACGCCTGCCCCGAGCGTTGCAGCCTGCCGCCAAGCACGAGGGCGTCGGCTCTTCAGCGCGCTCGGGGTCGTCGTGGCGCTCGTCAATCCTCTCCTCGTGCCCCGCGCGACCGCGGCGCAGTTCTTCGATCCCGACAGCCGCGTCCTCTGCTGGACCTGCAACAGTCACAATTACCATTTCGCGGGCGGCGCCACCGTTGGCGCGATGCTGCGCGTGATGCCGTTCGTGAAGCAGAGCTGGGAGACGCCGGCGGGCCGCGTGGCCACCGTGGCGATCGCCGGGGCCGGATGGGAGATGACCGACTACTTGCGGTGCCGCCAGGCACGCTCCTGCGGGCGCCCGGACGCAGGGTTCGGGCTCCTCGATCTGACGTACGACGTCGCCGGGGCCGCCGCGGTCGAGCTGCTGCTCTTCGGCCTGAAACGAGTCCCCGGGCTCAAACGGTTGCTGTGAGGGCTAGCGGGAGAGCGCGACGATCGTCTCGAGGAGGCGGCGCGCGAAGTCCTTGTCCCACGTCACCGCACTCTTCTTGGCGATCACCTGGACGCGCGTCGACCCCTTCCCTTCCGACTTGAGCGTCACCGTCACTTCACGGTCGGAGACGGCGCCCTCGACCTCGCGTTTCTCCTCGCCGTCCCCGCGCTCCGCCTTCGTCTTGGTCTCGCGCACGCGGAGCTGCTGGAACGCCTGCTGCGTGGCGTCGTACGTCCGATCGAGCGAGGCCGGGACCACCGACTCGACGCCACGCTGGGTGAAATAGACGCCACCGCCCGCGCCGGCACCGGCGGCGGCGACCACGCAGCCGGCGATCCCGAGCACCCAGGCCGCGACTACCAATGATTTCATGACGTCTCCGCGCGCCACGGGCCACTCCCCCTTTCCCGCCCCCCCATGACCCGGGCGGGGATCGAACCCGCGGCCTGCGGATTAAAAGTCCGCTGCTCTACCAACTGAGCTACCGGGTCAGACGGCACGAAACTTCGCTTCCCGCCTACACTTCCACAAGCCGGACGAGGCTAGGGCGTTACGCTCGGGGGGGTGGGGCGCTCTTTAGTGGCGTATGCCCCACTTCGGACCGAGCAGCGAATCACCGCGTCGGGCGCCGGATCGGGCGCTCGTCCTGCGCATGGCCAACGCGGACGATGGCGCTTTCCGAGAATTGCTCGCCCGCTACCGCAGCACCGTGTACGCGACCGCCTACGGCGCGCTGCTCGACCCGGAAGCAGTGGAGGCCGTGGTGACCGAAGCGTTCGAAGCGGCACGGCACACGGCCGCAGCGTTCCTGCAAACGCGCGGCAGCGTTTCGGGTTGGCTCACGCATCTCGTGCGCACCCGGATCGCGGCAACCCTTGCAATCCAGCCTGTCACTCGCCATATGTAAGCCCCTTCTAACCTTAGGCGTGCCATGGGGTCCTCTCGCGCGCTGACCAGGCTGGCGCTCGCAGCCGTCGGCGGGACGGTGGCGCTGGCATGTGGGCTCGGGGACGTGTTCTCTTCCACCGGGCTCGAGCCGGTCACGTTGACCTACCAGGGCCCCAAATGCATACCGGTCGACTCGACAGCGCCCTTCACGGTCGTCGTCGCAGCGGGAGGCCACGTGCTGGCCCAGCCCCGTCTCGGCATCGCGTCCTCGAACCCGTCGGTGGTCGAGGTGACGCCGGGACTCGACTCCCTGAGAGGGAAGACGAACGGTCAGGCGACGCTGACGATCCGCCTGGAGAGCTCGCTGTTCACAGATACTGCGCCGACGCTCGCCGAGTCGTTGACGGTGAAACAGTCCGCGGCGGCCTGCTGAAGGTTGAGACCGTGACGACCAAGTGCTTCAAGTGCGGGGCGGAGGTGGCGTCGGAAGCGCGGTTCTGCGGCCACTGCGGCACCCCGGTGTCCGACCCGGACGCCGGCACGCTGGTCCTGCCGTTCGAGGCAGAGGACAATCTGCTTCAGCGTTTGCGCCTGGTGCTCGCCGGCGAGTACGAGGTCGAGGGAGAGCTGGGGCGGGGCGGCATGGCTGTGGTGTTCCGGGCGCGCGAGGTGGGCCTGCGCCGCACGGTCGCCATCAAGGTGCTGCCGCCCGACCTGGGGCTCACGCCGCGGGCGGTGGAGCGGTTCCAGCGCGAAGCGCGCATGGTTGCCGATCTGGATCACCCGAACATCATCCCTGTATATCGCGTGGGGCAGATCGGCCACATCCTGTACATCGTGATGAAGTTCGTCGACGGGAGGCCGCTCGACGCCCTGATCAACGACCAGGGCGCGCTCCCCGTGCCCGTGGTGGTGTACGTGCTCCGCGCCGCGACCCATGCCCTCGCGTACGCACACGATCACGGGATCGTCCACCGAGACATAAAAGGCGCCAACCTGCTGGTGGACCGGGACGGCCGCGTGACGGTGTCGGATTTCGGGGTCGCCCTCCGAGCCGCGGACGTCACGCTGACCGCGGACGGCGCGGTGATCGGGACGCCCCCGTTCATGAGCCCCGAGCAATGCTCCGGCCAGCGGGCCGGCCCGCAGAGCGACCAGTACTCGCTCGGCATCCTCGGGTTCCAGATGCTGACCGGGTCCGTTCCCTTCCAGGCCGAGTCGCTCGCCGGCATCATGCAGCACCATTTCTTCACGCCGGTGCCCGACGTCCGCCTGGTGCGCGACGACGTGCCCACCGGCCTCGTCGATGTGCTGCACGTCGCGTTGGCCAAGGAGTGGGCCGCCCGATTTCCGTCGACCCGGGACATGCTGGCCGCGATCAACGCCATCCCGTTCTCCGAGGCCGACCAGCGGGAGAGCGAACGGGTGCTGCGGAAGCTCGCTCAGGGCGACACGGTCGCCAGGATCAGCACCCGGTCGCTGCCGGCCCTTCCCGACTCCCCCACACTCGCCCTCTCCCTCGACGCCGTCGCGCGGGCGCGCCCGGTGTCGCGCCGCGGCGCCTGGGCCGCGGGGACCGCGGCAGGCGTCGCGCTCGCGGTCGGGGCAGCCTGGTGGATCGGCGGCGCGACCGGCACTCCCGTTCGTCGGCAGACCGGGGATTCCGCCGCGGCACCCACGTCCCAGCCACCGGTCACGGTGCCGGCGGCGCCCGTGGTGTCCGCCCCGACCGGCAAGCTCCGCATGCTGACCAGCCCGGCCGATGCCGAGATCTTGGTCGACGGCCGGCACATCGGCGTCGGCAGTGTCCTGGATGTTCGGGTCGTCGCCGGGTCGAGGCGGCTGCGCGTCCGAGCGCCGGGCTACGAGACGCTCGACACCACCATCGTCATCCGGGCCGGCGAGACGACGTCGCTGGGTCGGATCGCCCTGCGCGGCCGGGATGGGGGCGCGTGAAGCGACTCGCCCTGGCTCTCGCGCTGCTCGCGGGCGGCGCCGCCCGCGCGTCGGCGCAGGGGAGCACGACGGAGGTCCTGACGCAGGCGCACGACTTCTACGAGCGGCTCGATATCGAGCGCGCGCTGGCCCTGCTGCGACAGATCGTGTCTCCGCGCTGGCCGTTCGAGGTGACGCCGGAACAGCGCGTCGCGGCGTACACGTATCTTGGGGCCTGTCTCGCGCTCGTCGGCAAGCGCGACTCCGCCGTGCTGTATTTTCGGGCGGCCCTGGAGCGCGAGCCGTTCACGGACCTGGACCCGGGCTTGTTCACTCCCGCCCAGCTGGAGCTGTTCCATCGCGCCCGACGCCTGACCTTCGCCGTCGCCGCCCGTCCCGTGGCCTCCACGCGGATTGACCCGAGAACGGAGCGCGTGTCGCTCACCATCGTCACCACCCATGCCGCCTCGCTGCGGGCGGAGCTCCGCACGGCCGCCGCGCCGTCCCTCCTGACCCTGTTCGACGGCGAGAGCGAGGGGCTCCGCGAGGTCGCCTGGAACGGCCTGCTGGGCGACGGCCGGCTGGCGCCGCCGGGACGCTATGAGCTGGTCGTCGCCGGGCGGAGCCGGCTGCTCGAGCGCACGGACTCCGCACGGGTGTACTTCGACGTCCGCCACGAGGTGCGTCCCCTCGAAGACACGCTGCCGGACCTCACGGACCGGGAACTCCTCCCCGAACAGCTTCCCAGGTCGGCGGCCACCGGGGAGCTCCTGAAAGGTCTCGCGCTGGCGGCGAGCGCCCTGGTGATCGCCGACCGGCTCGCGAACCGGGAGCTCGGAGGCGGGCTGCCCGCCGGCGCGGGGATCGTTGCGAGCACCGCGACCGTGGCGGGGACGGCGGCGTTTCTCCGGCGCCGGCACCATCGCGACATGCCCGAGAACGTCGCCGAAAACGCCCGCCGGCGCGCGGAGCGGGCTGCAGCCAACGTGGCGATCCAGCGCCGCAACGCGGAGAAGGTCGCGGCCACCGTGCTGCTCATCTTGCCGGCCGCGGGAGTCGGTCCCTGAGAGCGGCGGCACTGCTGCTGGCTCTCGAACTCGTGGCGCGCGAACCGGCGGCGCAGCAGCGCTTCTCCGGGACGGTCGCGGTGTCGCTGGCCGAGCACCGCGTCGACGCCGGGTTCGGGCGCGAGCGATCCACGGGTCTGGTGCTCGGCGCCGGCGCGGGGCTGCACGTGAGCCCGCGGCTGGACCTCGCCGTGCGGGCCCAGGGCGGCTCGCTCGACGCGTCGACGCCCGGCGCGGTTGATCGGGATGTGGGAGAAATCGGCCTCGCGGCGAGCATGACGGTCGGCTCGTGGCTGTCCCTGCAGGCAGGGCTCGCCCGGCGCGTCTACTCCACGCTGATCGCCCGGCAGGGGTGGACGCTGGCGGGCGTCGGCGCCCAGGCCCATCTCACGTTCACGGGGAATCCGGTGCGAGGACTCGCCCGTCTCTGGTGGCTGCCGGTCGCGTCGGTCTCGGGGCTGCCCCGGCCCGACCTCGCCTTCACCGCCGCCACGGGCCTGGAGTACCGCACCGGAGCGTTCACGCTGGGCGCCGTGTACTCGCTGGAGCGGTACGATTTCCCCGCGGCAGCAGCGGTGCAGCGCCTGGAGCAGCTGGCCGCGCTGACCCTGCGTCTCGACGTTCGCCCGGGGCGCCAATAGAGACGACTCGGGCGCGACGCTGGCCGCTCGCGCGGCTCGTGACCGAGGCGGAGCTTCCGGGATGGGCTCCGCGGACGCGTGGATGACATCCGTTGGTTCGCCCCAAACCGGTTCTGCACGCTGGTCGTCCCCCGGCTCCGACGGCTCGGGCTGTCCATTGCACTGGAGGGCGATCGCCCGGCGCGACTCGCGATCGCTATGGACGCCCAAGTGGCTGCGCACGCGTACCGCTACGCGGCACGACGTGGGTGTGCGCTCGTCCACTACGTCTGGGACCTCCCTCCCTGGCGGATCGGGGCCGGACGCCCCGACTGGATCTGGTTCGTCCGGGGAAAGTACGTACGGGTGCCGCACGTCGGACGGCGATACGCCGAGCGACCGGGCTACTACAGTCGTTTGCGGTTCGTCGCCCGGCACGCGAGCGAGGTGTGGGTCCCCAGCGCAGCGACGGCGATCAGCGTGCGAGCGGCGTTCGGCGTCTCGTGCCGGCAGGTGCCCTTCTGCTACGACTCGGATCGGTTTCAACCGGACACCACACGGCGGCAGCCGGCCGGGCCCGTCCTCACCGTTTCCCGCCTCACGCCGCAAAAGAACCAGACTGCGGTGATCCGCGCGGCCGCACGCTTCCACCCTCGGCTGCACGTGCGGATCATCGGCGACGGCCCGGAGCGCTCGTCGCTGGAACGGCTCGCGGGCGACTTGGACGTCGTGTGCTCAATTGAGCATCTGGTGAGCGACTCCGACGTGCGGGCGGCGTACCAATCTGCCGGCGTCGTTGTCTGCCCCAGCCGGTTCGAGGGATTCGGGTTAACGCCCATGGAGGCGATTGCCTGCGGGATCCCCGTCGTCGCGTCAGACATCCCGCCACACCGGGAGTTCCTGGGGGACGCGGCGCACTTTTTCCAGCTCGACGATGAGGAGAGCTTGGCGGCCGCGATCACCGCCGCACTGCACAGCGGTCCACCACCCCGGGACGTGCTGCGCTCGCTCACGATCGAAGCCGCCACCGCGCGTTTCTTCGACCTGCTCACGTCGTATCTCCGGTAGCCCTGCACTGCCCGGAACTCCCGCAGCGTTTCCAGATGCACCGCGAGCCGCTCGGCCCCGTTGCACGCGGGTACGATCACCGAGAGATAGATTTCGGCTCGCGCACGACCGGAAAGACATGACTCGTCCACTGCTCATCACAGGCCTCCTCTGCGCCGTCCTGCCTTCGCCCGCCCGTTCCCAAGGCCTCGGCGCCGCGTGGGACTCCGTGGCCAGGATCCTCCAGGCCCCGGGCGCGCTCACCGGCGGCTATTACCTACCGCTGCCGCGCCGCGACATCACCCTCCGGATCGCGGATGTCACGGTGGCGCCGGCGCTCGCGCTCGGCACCTGGGCGGGGTTCAGCGGCGAGCCCAACGACGCGACGATGATGGGCGACCTCGTGCTCACTGCGGCGGAGCTCAAGGCGGTGCTGGGCGAGCTGGTGCATCAGGGAATCGCGGTCACCGCGGTGCACAACCACCTCGCCGCGCGTCGCGCGCCGTGTCGACGGGAGACTTCGCGGTGACGGCGGACAGGCTGGACGCGCTGCTCTCCGCGCTGGCCGCGCACGGGATCGCCGCGACGGCGGTTCACTCCCACCTGATCGGCGAGTCGCCCCGGCTGTCCTACGTCCACTTCTGGCCCGACGGTCCCCGGCGCGACGTGCTCCGGGGCCTCAGGGCGGCGCTCGATGCGGTGCATTGACCCGTCACTCTCGGCGCCTAGGTTAAGGCGCCGTGAGCGACGCGTCCTCGATCACCCACGTCTCCGACACCGCCCGCTGGGTGGCGATCTACCGGGCGATGGAATCCGAGCGCCCCAAGCCGCTGTTCAGCGACCCGCACGCCCGCCGGCTCGCGGGCCCACGCGGGGAACAGATCGTGGCCACCATGCCGAAAGCCCGCGCGTGGGCGTGGCCGATGATCGTGCGCACGGCCGTGATGGACGAGTTGATCCTCCGAGCGATCGCGCGGGACGGCGTCGGCACGGTGCTCAACCTCGCCGCCGGGCTCGACACCCGGGCCTACCGGCTGCCGCTCGCGCCGTCGCTCCGCTGGATCGACGTGGACTTCCCCGACGTGGTCGCGTACAAGAAGAAGCAGCTCACGGGCCAGCGCCCGGCGTGCGCGCTCGAATACGTGGGCATGGACCTGGGCGACGCCGCGCGGCGGCGGGCCCTGTTCGCGCAGGTCGGCGCCGCCACGGGTCCGGTGCTCGTCGTGAGCGAGGGGCTGCTCATCTACCTCGCGCCTGAGGACGTCGGCGCCCTGGCGCGCGACCTCGCCGCCCAGGCGGCGCTCGAGTGGTGGCTGATCGACCTCGCCTCGCCCCGCCTCCTGCGGATGATGGCGAAGACCTGGGGGCGGTTCCTTGCGGCCGGCAACGCACCTTTCCGCTTCGCCCCCGCTGAGGGGACGCGCTTCTTCGAGTCGCACGGCTGGCGCGAGGCGGAGTTCCGCTCGACGTGGGAGGAATCGCTGCGTCTCAAGCGGACCATGCCCCTCGCGTGGCTGTGGACCTTGCTGGGCCGGCTGTACCCGCAATCGAAGCGGGAGGAGATCCGGCGCATGTCCGGGATCGTCCTGCTCGCACCAACCAAAGCCTGAAAGGAGCCTGCATGAACGTTCACCGACTGGCGCTCACCGGCCTGTGCGTCACCATCGCCTGCTCCAGGCAACCTCCGCCGGCGAGCGGCCCCCAAGTCGTCACCATCACGGCCACCAACTACGCCTTCGCGGTGCCCGACACGATCCCGGCGGGCCTCACCACGCTGCGCCTCGTCAACCAGGGCACGGAGCTTCATCACGCGTCCCTCATCCGGCTCGGCGAGGGCAAGACCGCGGCCGATTTCCAGGCCGGGCTGCAGGCCGCGATGAAGGAGCACACCCCACCGCCGCCGTGGATGGGCTTCGCCGGGGGCCCCAACGCCGTCGCCCCCGGTGACACGGCGACCGCGATCCAGGTACTCCAGGCCGGGTCGTACCTGCTGATCTGCTGGATCCCGAGCGCCGACGGGGTGCCGCACGTGATGAAGGGCATGGTGCACCCGGTCGTCGTCGCCGGAACGGCGGCCGCCGCCGCGGAGCCGCCGGCCGACGTCCAAGTGAAGCTCACCGACTACGACTTTGAGTTCACGCCGGCGCTGACGGCCGGCCCGCACACGATTCGCGTCGAGAACGCCGGTCCCCAAGGCCACGAGATCGTCATCGGGGCCCTGTCACCCGGCAAGACGCTGCAAGACTTCATCGCCTGGGAGCAGGGGGGAGAGAAAGGCCCCCTGCCCGCCAGCCGGTGGCTGGGCGGCGTCGCGACGCTCGACTCCGGCGCGCACGCGCTGTTCCGGGCGACCTTCGCCCCCGGGCAATACCTCATTCTGTGTTTCTGGCCCGATGCGAAGGATGGCAAGCCCCACCTGGTGCATGGGATGGCGAAGCAGATCACGGTCAGCTAGAACAGCCACCGCACCCCCGCTTGCAGCTGGCGGGGGTCGCCCAGCCCCGAGCGGATCGTGCCGTCGAAGTTGAACAGCAGGCCGCCGTAGGCCGGGTCTTTGAAGTTGTCGTTGTTGGTCACGTTGAAGATCTCGAGGATCAGCTCGAGCTGGCCCTGGCGCCCGGTGTCGAACGGCCGCGAGATGCGCACGTCCCAAGAGAAGAAGGCGTTGTCCTTGCGCAGCGTGTTGCGCAGCTGGATGTGGCCGTCGGCGCAGATCCGATCCGCCGGGGACGTGGCGCGCTGGCCGGCAGGCGGCGCGAACGGGTTTCCGAGCCGGGGGCCGCAGCTCGCCGATACGGGCTGAGGGGAATAGTAGCTCACACGGTTGTTGACGTAGATGTCACCCGGGAGCTTGGCCAGGACCCAGCCGTTGAAGCGGTGCCGCTGGTCGCGGTCGCTCCAGTTGTATTCGGCATGCAGCGAGTCTGGTCGCGCGTAGCGGAACGTGAAGGGATCGCGCTCGTTGTCGTCGTCGGACTTGTCGAACGACAAGGTGTAGTTGAGCTGGAACTGGAAGTTTGGATCGATGAGCCGCTTCACGCCGACCGTGATTCCATGGTAGCGCGACTGGGCGCTGCTCTCGACCGTCGTGAGGGTGAAGATCCCGTTCGTCGTGCCACCCGCGTAGTCGTCGAGCCCGGTGCCCCACGGGCTCCCGAAGACGGCGTCGTTGCGGTTGATGAAGCGCGTCAGGTGATCGGTGCGCGCGTGGGTATAGCTCAACGAGACGGCGAGGTCCGCGGCGAGCTGGCGCTCGTAGCCGATCGTCGCGTTGAGGGTCCGTGGGTTCCGGAAATCCTTGTCGAACACGAACACGTCCGGGAAGAACACCTGGTTCTGAGGCACGTTGCTGGGTAGCAGCGTCGCGAACGCCGGCACGGGGCCGACGTAGAAGTTGGGCACCGCACCGCGGAAGTGTGTGAAGCCATTCGAGCCGTTCGTGCTCCGGGTCGACGCGAGGTTCAGCCCGGGGATGCGCGCGTAGTAGAGCCCGGCGTTCGCCCGGAATACCTCACGCCCGTCGCGGTGCGGATCCCACGCAATGCCGAGACGCGGTTGGAACATCCTCTTGTCCGAGGGGATCGTTCCGTCGGACGGGAATTCATGGCCCGCCCTGGTCTGCCCGATAAAGGGCGCGAAGAACACCTGGCTCGGCGGCGTGATCGGATCGGGCTGGAGCTGCGCTTCCCAACGGAGCCCGTAGTTCAAAGTCCACTTGGGGTTCGGCTTCCAGGTGTCCTGGATGTAGAGCGCCAGCTCGGTCTGGGGGATCTCCTGCGTGCCCGCGGCCCGCACGGTCCGGTTCACGCCGGCCTGCTGGAGAAAAAGCAGGACGGGGCCGGTCTGAAACGTCCCGCCGGGGCAGGCCGCGGTTGTCGTGCTGCCGTCGGAGCACTCCTTGTAGTTGGGGTCGGCGACGAAGTTGAGGAAGCCGTTGACGGAGCCGAAAATATAGCGCGAGTTCGCAAACCCGATGAACGTCTGCACCGAATTCACCCGGTTCCACTCGGCCCCCGCCTTGAAGAAGTGGTTGCCGCGCGCGTAGGAGACGTTGTCGAGCAGCTGGATCCGGGTGTCGTAGTACTCGATCGGCAGGAAGAACGGCATCCCGAAGCGAAGTCCGTTCGCGAAGTCCATCGCCACATCCGGGAAGGGCCGGAGCCCCGTCTGGGTCGGGTCGGGACCCAGCGCCGCCGTGCGCGGCCCCACGTACGGCCGGGGCCGATCCTCGCGGGAATACTGGAACCGGAACTCGTTCGACGTATTCGACGACAGGTAGGAGACCAGGCTGCCGTTGACGGCGTTCGAGTAGTCCTTCTCCAGGCCGTTCGCGCTCCTGGCCCACACGTCGACGTCGAACGTCCCGTTCTCCTGCTGGGACCAGGTGTGGTTGTACTTGAGCGAGAGGTTGTGCTTGTCGGAGGGCCGCCAGTCGAGCTTGACGAGGCCGGCGCGGGCGTCGTTCGTGCGGGCGATGGGCCCGAAGTCGCCGCGCAGCGCCTGGCCGAAGGCGGTATCCATCCACTGCCTGAGCGAGTCGCGCGCCGGGCTCGACGGCCGGGTCTTCTGCTTCACCTCGTCGTAGATCTGCTGGTCGTAGGCGATGAAGAAGAACGCCTTGTCGCGCTTGAGCGGCCCGCCGAGCGTGAAGCCGAACTGGTTCTGGCTGAAATCGGGCTCGAAGGTCTGCACCGCGCCGCCGGCGAAGCGGTGCTCCGGTGTGCCGGAAATCGCGTCGAACTTGCCGAAGTAGTGGACCGAGCCCCGCAGCTGATTGGTGCCGGACTTCGTGATGACGTGGATGAAACCGGAGCCCGAGCGGCCGAACTCGGGCGTGGCCCCGCCGGCGGTGACGACGATCTCCTGCACCGCGTCGAGGTTGAACGTGAACGGCGGCCGCTGGCCTCCGCGCTGCTCGCCGAAGAACGGGTTGTTGAAGTCGGCGCCGTCCACCGAGACGTTGTTGTGGATCCCCTTCTGCCCGGCGACCGTCAGCTCGTCGCCGTCCGGGCCCTGGACGATCGATACGTTGGGCGTGAGCAGCGTCAGGTTGAGGTAATTCCGGCCGTTGTTCGGCAGCCCCGACACCGCCTGGTTGGGCAGGCGTGTGGACGTTTCCACCTTGGTCACGTCCACCAGCGGCGTCGCCGTGACGGTGACGGCCGCAAGCTCCACCGGCTCGAGCTTCAGGGCGAGGTCGACCGTCTCCCCTACCCGCAGGATGATGTCGGTCTGCTTTCTCTCGCCCAGGCCCACCGCCCGCGCCGTCACTTCGTAGGTGCCGAGCGGGAGCAGCGGCGCGACGAAGACGCCCTTCTCGTTGGTGACGACGGTGTGCTGGAACCGCGTCTGCACGTCCGTGACCGTCACCCGAGCGCCCGCAACCGGGCTGCCCGACGGATCCGACACCACCCCCCGGATCAGGCCGGTGGTCGCTTGTGCCTGGGCCGCGAGGGAACGGGACTCGCACAGCAAAGCCAGCGCCGCGCCGAGCAGCACGGCCGGCAGGCGCTTGGGGGAGCGGACGCCGCATGTCATCGGGTATGTCTCCGGCGCTGGAGTCTAGAAGGGCGCGGCAGAATTAGCACGGGAACGCAAAGGCGGCAAGGGCGGCGGTCTGGCGGTCCGGCGCTCGGAGGAAGAAGTTACTGACCGCCCGACCGGCCGACCGCCTGACCGCCCATGCAAAACGCCGACATCGCCCGCCTGTTCGATGAGGTCGCGGATCTCCTCGAGATCCAGGACGCCAACCCCTTCCGCGTGCGCGCCTACCGCAACGCCGCGCGGACGATCCGGGACTTCCCCGAAGCGCTCGCCGACGTGGTGCGATCGGGAACGCGCGACCTGACCGACCTCCCGGGGATCGGTGAGGACCTCGCCGAAAAGATCACGGAGATCGTCGGCAGCGGCGAGCTGAAGCTCCGCAAGCAGCTCGCGGCGAAGCTCCCGGCGGGGTTGCTCGATCTGCTCCGCATCCCCGGGCTCGGACCCAAGCGCGTCAAGCTGTTGCACCAGAAGCTGAAGGTGAAATCGGCGGCCGACCTCGCCGCGGCGCTGCAGAAAGGGAAGATCCAGACGCTCAAGGGTTTCGGGCCCAAGATGGAGGAGAAGATCCGCGCGGGACTCGGGCCCGCACGGGCGGGCGAGCGGCGGCTGCTCCTGCACGAGGCCGAGAGCCAGGCGACCGCCCTGGTCGCCTACCTCAAGGCGGGCGGGAAGATCGAGCAGATCGAAGTGGCGGGAAGCTATCGGCGCCGGCGGGAGACGGTCGGCGACCTGGACGTGCTCGTCACCGCCAGCGACAGCGCCAAAGTCATGGACCGGTTCGCCCGGTACCCCGAGGTAGCGGAGGTGGTGTCGCTGGGCGAGACGCGCGCTACCGTGAAGTTGCGCGGCGGGCTCCAGATCGACCTGCGCGCGGTGGAGCCCGCGGCCTACGGCGCGGCGCTGCAGTATTTCACGGGCTCCAAGGCCCACAACGTCGAGCTTCGGGGGCTCGCGCAGGACAAAAAGCTCAAGCTCAACGAGTACGGCCTCTTCCAGGGGACGCGGCGGGTCGCGGGCGCGACCGAAGCGGAGATCTACGCGAAGCTCGGCCTCGACTGGATTCCGCCGGAGCTGCGCGAGGCGCGCGGCGAGATCGCGCGCGCCCGCGCACACACGCTCCCCACGCTGGTGGAGCTGCGGGACATTCGCGGCGACCTCCAGATGCACACCAGCGCCACGGACGGGCAGGCGACAATCGAGGAGATGGCCCACGCCGCGCGCGAGGTCGGCCACGAGTACATCGCCATCACCGACCACTCCAAGCGGGTGACCATGGCGCACGGGCTCGACCCCAAGCGCCTGCGCGAGCAATGGAGGACGATCGACGCGTGGAACGCCCGGAGCCGCGGCCTCACCATCTTGAAGAGCGTGGAGGTCGACATCCTGGAGAGCGGGAAGCTCGACCTGGCCGATGACGTGCTCGCCGAGGCGGACTACGTCGTCGCCACGATCCACTACGGCACGAACCAGACCGAGAAAGAGCTGACGCGGCGGCTGGTGGGCGCGGCGCAGCACCCCTGGGTGGACGCCATCGGGCATCCGACCGGCCGGCGGCTCGGCAAGCGCGAGCCCTATCCGCTCGACTTCGACGCGCTCGCTCGCGCCGCCGCTCGGGCCGGCTGCGTGCTCGAGCTGAACGGCCACCCGGAGCGGATGGACCTGCCCGACACGCTCGCGGCCGCCGCCCGGCAGCTCGGCGCGCGGTTCGTCCTGTCCACCGACAGCCACACGCCGCTCAACCTGACGTTCATGAAGTACGCGGTGGACCTGGCGAGGCGCGGGGGGCTGGAAGCCGGTGACATTCTGAACACGCGGCCGCTGGCGGAGTTCAAGCAGGGGCTGAAGCGGTCCGTCCGATCAGCTCCAGCTGCACCACCGGACTGAAGCTGCGCCGGTGATGCGCCGTGAACCCGAACGCCGCGAGCGCGGCGAGGTGCTCCGGGGTGCCGTAGCCTTTGTTGCTCGCCCAGGCGTACGCCGGGTGCCGCGCGGCGAGCAGCACCATGAGGCGGTCGCGCAGGGTCTTGGCGATGACGGACGCGGCGGCGATGGAATGGCAGCGCGCGTCGCCGTCGACGATGGCTTCGTGGGGGCAGCCGAGCTCGGGACAGGGGAGGCCGTCCACCAGGACGAGGCCAGGACGGACGCCGAGCCGGTTGAGTGCACGTCGCATCGCGAGGATCGAGGCGCGCCGGATGTTGAGCCGGTCGATCTCCCGCACGCTCGCGGCACCGACGCCCACGGCCAGGGCGCGCGCCCGCACGACCCGCGCGAGGAGGAACCGCTTTTCGGGCGGCAGTAGCTTCGAGTCGCGCAGGCCCCGGATCGGCCTGCAGAACGCCGGAAACACGACGGCCGCGGCCACCACGGGACCGGCCAGTGGACCGCGGCCTGCTTCATCGAGACCGGCGACGAGCCCGTCCGCCCCGTCCCCCCCGCCCCCGGCCTGCCAGAACGCGCTTTCGCGCTGGAGCGTGGGGCGGGGCAGCCTCACGTCTGCGGCTCCTCCGTCGTTTCCGGGACGACGGGCCCGCGCTTCTCGCGGATCCGCGCCGACTTGCCGGCGAGGTGCCGCAGGAAGTAGAGCTTGGCGCGCCGCACCCGGCCCTTGCGGAGCAGCTCGATGACCGCGATCGCCGGGGAGTGCAGCGGAAAGATCCGCTCCACACCCACTCCCGCCGAGATCTTCCGGACCGTGAACGTCTCGTTGATCCCCCCGCCGCGGCGGCCGATGCACACGCCCTCGAAGGCTTGCAGCCGCTCCTTGTCGCCCTCGCGCACGCGCACCATCACACGGAGCGTGTCGCCCGGCGCGAAGGCGGGAAGGTTCGTCTTCAACCCCTCCCGCTCGATCGTTCTCAGTCGGTCCATACCCATCCCCTCAGTGCGCCTGCGCCTCTGTGTGCCTGTGCCTCTGTGCCTCTAGCCTTTCGCCCACAGATCAGGCCGCCGTTCGCGCGTCAGCCGCTCGGCTTCGGCCGCGCGCCACGCCGCAATCCGCTCGTGATCGCCGCTCAACAATACCCCGGGGACATCCATTGCGCGATAGCTCGGCGGCCGCGTGTAGCTGGGCGGAGAAAGCAGACCGTGGTAGTGCGAGTCCGTCGCCGCCGATTCGTGATCGCCCAGCGCACCGGGCTGGAGGCGCACCACCGCGTCGATCACGCACAGGGCCGCGGGCTCGCCGCCCGAAAGCACGAAATCCCCGATCGACAGCTCCTCCGCCCCCAGGCCATCCGCCACCCGCTGGTCCACGTCCTTGTAGTGGCCGCACAGGAGCGTGAGCTCTCGCCCCACGGCGAACCGCACCGCGTCGTCGTGCGTGAACAGGCGGCCGCGGGCCGAGAGCAGCACGATGGGCGGCCCGGGCCGCAGGTCCTCGACCGCCTCGAAGAACGGCTCGGGCTTGAGCACCATCCCGGCGCCGCCCCCGTACGGATAGTCGTCCACCGTCTGGTGCCGGTCGCGCGCGTAGTCGCGCAGCTGCACGACCCGGTAGCGCACCAACCCCCGCTCTGCCGCCCGGCCGGGAATGCTGGTGCGGAGCGGCACGTCGAAGATCTCCGGGAAGAGCGTCACGACGTTAAGGGTCAGCATCGGCCTCTTCCACGGCGATGAAGTGGTCGCGCCACGGCGCGACCGCAGCGCGCGACGTGACCCCGTCGAACCCGAGCAGCCACTCGCGGTGGTACGCGCGCCGGCGCGCCACGACCAGCGGCCCCGCCACCACCTGCCGCTCCTCGTTCACCACATACAGCCGGGCCTTGGGCGCGAACACCGCACCCGGATTCGCCACCAGGGGGAAGACCGCCACCTCCCCCTTCTCCCCGTGCGGCTTGCGCAGCCGTCCGACTACGCGGGCCGTTTGCCCAGCACCCCGGCCTTCTTCAGGAGCGAGCGGACGGTGTCGGTGGGCAGCGCCCCCTTGGCGAGCCATGCCAGGGCCTGCTCCGCGTCGACCTTGATGTCGGCCGGGTTGGTGCGCGGGTTGTAGTGCCCGAGCGTGGCCACGAAGCGCCCGTCCCGGGGCGCCCGCTGATCCGCCACCACGATCCGGAAGTGGCTCTGCCCTTTCCGTCCCACGCGCCGCAGCCGAATGCGAGTTGCCATAGTGCCTCAGGTCCTTTTCAAGAGCTTCCGCATCTGCCGGAGCTGGTCCAGCAGCCGATTGACCTCCTGCACCGGACGTCCCGAGCCCTTCGCGACCCGCAGGCGCCGCGATCCGCTGAGGATCGACGGGTCGGCGCGCTCCTCGGGCGTCATCGACAAGACGATCGCCTCGATGTGCTTCAAGTGCCTGTCGTCCGCCCGGATCCCCTTCAGCGCCTTCGCGCTCACGCCCGGCAGCAGCCCGAGCACCTGCTTGAGCGGGCCCATCGCCTGCATCTGCTGCAGCGCGACGAGGAAATCCCCGAGGTCCATGCCTCGCTTCGAGCGCGCCTTCCGCTCGAGGAGCTGCGCCGCCTCGACGTCCACCGTGGCTCTCGCCTTCTCGACCAGCGCCACCACGTCGCCCTGGCCCAGGATCCGGCCCGCCATGCGCACCGGATCGAACGGCTCCAGGAGAGGCGCGGCACGCTCCCCTACCTGCTCGCCCACGCCGACGTACTTGATCGGCACGCCGGTGGCGCCGTGCATCGAGAGCGCCGCCCCGCCGCGGGCGTCGCCGTCCAGCTTCGTCAGGATCACGCCCGTGAGCCCGACGCCCTCCTGGAACCCGCGGGCGACCCGCACCGCGTCCTGCCCCGTCATCCCGTCGGCCACGAGCAGCACTTCGCGCGGGTTGACCGCCGTCTTCAACGCGCGCAGCTCGTCCATCAGCTCGGCGTCGATCTGAAGGCGGCCCGCGGTATCCACGATCACCGTGCGGCAGCGCGCCCGCTCGGCCGCTTGCAGAGCGTCCCGCACGAGGGCGACGACCCTGTTCGCGTCGTGCGGGGGCGTAGCACGCTGCGCCTCTCCACCTGCCGAACCATCGCCCCCTGCCCCGAACACCGGCACCTCGACCTGCCGGCCGAGCTGCTCTAGCTGCTGCCGGGCGGCCGGCCGATACGGGTCGGCGGCCACCAGCGCCGGGGCCTTCTGTTCCTGCTTGAGGCGCCGCGCGAGCTTCGCGGCCGTCGTCGTCTTTCCCGAGCCCTGCAATCCAACCAGCAGGATCACGGTCGGACCGACGGAATTGAATTGGAGGGGCGCGGCCTGCTGCGCCCCGACGAGTCGCCCATCCGGCCCCGCGGCGGCGCCGAGCATCCGCGCCAGCTCGTCGTGCACGAGCTTCACCACCTGCTGGCCGGGGCTGACCGACTTGAGCTGGATCGCCCCGACGGCTCGCTCGCGCACCCGCTCCACGAAACCCCGCGTCACCTCGAAGCTCACATCCGCCTCGAGCAGATGACGGCGGATCTCGCGCAACGCCTCCGTCACGTCCGCCTCCGCCAGGACGCCGCGCCCCGTGAGACGCCGCAGGACGGCGGAGAGGTGCTCGGACAGGGCCGTAAACATAAGCCCACAAAAGTAGTTAGCGAGTTGCCGGAATCCAAGTGGGGTGTGTTATTTCGTGCCCATGCCGCAGTCCGTGTGGTTGCAAGGGCTGATCAACGTGGGCGTCGGCGCCCTCTCGGGCTACGTCACCAACGCCATCGCCGTGTGGATGCTGTTCCACCCCTACGAGCCGTGGGGAATCGGGCGGTTCCGGCTCCAGGGGGCGATGCCCAAGAGCAAGGCCCGCCTCGCGAAGAGCATCGGGAAGACGGTGGGCCAACGCCTGCTCACCGAGGAGGACCTCGCCCGCCAGCTCAGCGCTCCGGGGCTGCGCGCGGCGTTCGACCGGGCGATCGCCGTGTTCCTCGACCGGGCGCTGAACACGCCCCGCGGCGCGCTGCGCGCCGAGCTGTCGGCCCCGCTGGTGGCCGAGCTGGAGCGCTCGCTCGACCCGCTGGCCGAGCGCCTGGCGGCCGGCCTCGCGGCCTTCGCGGAGGGTCCGGGCTTCGAGGCGGCGGTGGACAAGTACGCGGCGCTCGAGCGCTGGGTGGAGGACGGGGTGGCTCGCCCCGAGCTCGAGCGGGCCGTGCGGGAGTTCGTCGCAGCCCAGCGCGACCGCCTGCTGCGCGACGAGCGGCCGTTGCTCGAGCGGCTGCCGCCGGGCATCGTCGCCGCCCTCGAGCAGGCGGTCGCCGATTACCTCCCGCTGGCGGTCGAGCAGCTGGGCGCGCTGCTGGCCGATCCTGCCGCCCGCGCGCGCCTGCGCGACGGGCTGAAGCGGTTCCTGGATCGCGCGATCAAGAACCTCCTGCTGCACGAGCGCGTGGTGGCCAAGCTCGTGGTGACCGAACAGCGGCTCGACCGCCTGCTGGACGGCCTGGAGGATGGGGGGTTCGCCGAGTTGGCGGAGGTCCTCACGTCCGCCGATTTCCGCGCCCAGGTCGCGCGCGCGGTGAACGACGCCGTCGTGCGGTTTCTCCGGACCCCGCTCGCCGAGCGGCTGTGGGCGCTTGGCCCCGACCGCCTGGACGGGCTCGAGCGTGCCGCGGCCGACTACATCGTCGCCGCGCTGCGCGCCCCGGCGACGCGCCAGTGGGCGGTGCAGCGCGCCCGCGAGGCGATCGAGCTCGGCCGCCGGGCGCTCGCGGGCGAGGCGGGCCAGCAGCGGGTCGCCGACGTCGCCCACGCGGCGGTGCGGGCGCTGCTCGAGCGGCCGATCGGCCGGCCGGCGGATCTCCTGCCGCGGGACGCCGAGCCGCGGCTCCGCCAGATCCTCACCGACCCGTTGTGGGACTGGATGCAACGCCAGGTGCCGGTGGTCGTGTCGCAGCTGTCCGTGCAGGAGCTCGTCGAGCAAAAGGTGCTGGGCTTCTCGACCGCGCGGATGGAGGAGCTGATCCGCAACGTGACGCAGCGCGAGCTGACGCTGATCGTACACCTCGGGTACGTGCTCGGCGCGATGGTGGGGCTCGTCATCTGGGGCATCAACGCGCTGGCCGGCGTGCTGCTCGGATAGCTACTTCACCCGCACCCGCGGCAGCGTCCGCCAGCCCGCCCAGTTCAGCGGGGCGTCGACCAGCCGCACGGCGGGCCGTCCGTCGATGGTGAGCAGCGCGATGTCGGAGCGCCGCACCGCCCGGCCGGCCGGGCGCCGCTTCGCCCACGCCAGCTCGAGTCCCTTCGCGAACCGCACCGCCGCGGGCTGGTCCTCCCACACCGTGTACCACACGAGCGCGTCCGAGCCGGCGCTGAGCACCTGGTAGCGGTCGCCGTCCCAGCCCGCCGCGTAGACCGCGGCGCGCTCTTCGCTGCCCAGCAGCTCGGTGAACAGCAGCCGGATCTCGAACGCGCCGAGATCGTCCTCGTATATCACCGCGTCCGGCGCCGGGACCTCGAACGCGACCTCGCGCGGGCGGTCGCGCGCGACGTAGCGCGACGGGTCGAGGATCTGCTCGGTCGACGTGGGCATCAGCGCGCCGTAGGGCTGCTGGCCCGGGTACTGCCGCCTGAACCAGCGGACGAACTCCGCCCCACCCAGGTAGGGGAAGATCAGGGTCTCGCGCAGCCACAGCGGCGCGTGCGCGAATTCGGGCATCTGCGCCTGCTGCTGCGCGGCCACCTCGCGCTGCCTCCAGAACCACCCCGCCGGCAGCGTCTCCGGGCGCTGCTCCGGCATCAGGACGGGGATCTGCGAGAGAACCGCCTGCCCCTCGAGGATCGCCTGCGCCGCGGCGCGCCGGTCGTTCTGCCGCTCTTGCTGGATGAGGGAGTCGAGGTTCAGGTACTGATGCTGCAGGGCGTGCACCAGCTCGTGGGACACGACGACCCGGAACTGGAACGGCTCGATGTCGGATCGGATGAACAGCGCGTCGGAGTCGGGATCGTAGTAGCCGGCGATCTGCTCGGTGAGCAGGTCGATCATCGTGCGCCGCAGGTCGAGCGAGTCGGGGATCAGGCCGAACAGCCGGTACGCAGCCGTCGCGCCCTGCAGCTCGGCGGGCGGGAGCTCCTCGGCGAACTTGTGGATGACGTAGTCGCGAACCTGCGCGCGCCCGCGGCGCAGCACCAGCGGGTGGTGTTTGAACGTGAGGCCCGTCGCGCGCTCCACGGCCGGCATCATCTGCCCCACGGTCTGCCGCAGCTGCGCCTCGGTCTGGATCTCCTGAGCCCGCTGCTCGCAGCCGGCTCCGCCCCACGGCGTCGCGGCCGCCAGCGCGGCCGCGAGCCACTTCGGCGTCATCCCCGCCACTCGATGCCCTTCCCCACCGCGGCCCCCACGACGCGGGCGACATCCTGACCCGTGACGACGATGCCCTGGCTCTCCAGCTCGCGACGAAGCAGTTGATCGAGTTAGGCGCGCCGTTCGGCGAGGGTGGCCGTCGGGCGGTCGGGCGGTCGGGCGGTCGGCTGCTCCGGCGCGCTCACCTGACCGCCCGACCGCCTGACCGCCTGACCGCCGAGCATCCTCTCGATCTGCTCCCCGATCCGCTCCAGCATCGGGAAGATCTCCGCCATGACGTCCTCCCGCGGCCCCGCCGGCGGCGGCTCGTGCGTCAGTCCTTTGCGGATCAGGGCGTCCACCTTGCGACGCTCCCGGATCAGCCGGTCGAGCTCGGGCGCGACCGCGGCGGTCGCCTGGGCGTGGGCAGATGCCTCATCCAACACGTCGATCGCCTTGTCGGGGCGCGCGCGCTCGGGGACGAAGCGCTCCGTGAGGACGATCGCCGCCTTGAGGGCGTCGTCCGTGATGGCGATGGCGTGGTGCCGCTCGAGCCGCGGTCGCCGGGCGACGAGCACTTCCCACGTCTGGATCGTATCCAGCTCCTCGACCACGACCGGCTGAAACCGCCGCTCGAGCGCGGGGTCGCCGCGGATCCACTTGTCGTACTCGCCGCCCGTCGTCGCGCCGATGACGCGGATGTCGCCCCGCACCAGCGCGGGCTTCAGCATGTTGGCCGCGTCCATCGCGGCGCCCAGGGCGGTCCCCTGGCCGATCAGGTTGTGCAGCTCGTCCACGAACAGGATCAGGTCGGAGTCGGCCGACAGCTCGCGCACGAGCCTGCGGATGCGCTCCTCGTACTGGCCGCGGAACGTGGTTCCCGCGAGCAGCGCGACGTGGTCGAGCGCGACGAGGCGCGCGTCTTTCAGAGCCGGGGGCACGTCGCCGGCCGCGATGCGCTGGGCCAGCCCCTCGACGATCGCGGTCTTGCCGACGCCCGCCTTCCCCATCAGCGCGGGGTTGTTCTTGTTCTGTCGCAGGAGGATGTCCACGACGCGCGCAATCTCCGCGTCGCGGCAGCGCACCGGCTCGAGATCGCCCCGTCGCGCCTGCGCGGTGAGGTCGACCCCGACGCGCTCGAGCACCGTGCCGGAATCGAGCAGCCCTTCGAACGGATCGCCCATCGGATCAGTCGCTCCGCAGGAAGTGCAGGTACCAGACGATGATCGCGTCGCCGAACACGAACGTCACCCCCGCCCCCAGAGCGAGGAATACCCCGAACGGGACGAGTCGCTTCTTGCGGAGCGACAGGGGAACAAAGATCAGGCTGCCGAGCAGCGCCCCGAGGAACACCGTCAGGAGCACGCCCTTCCAGCCGAGGAACGACCCCACCATTGCCATCATCTTGATGTCGCCGCCCCCCATCGCTTCTTCTTTGAACGCCCACTGGCCGGCCCGGGCCACCGCGAACAGCAGCACGAATCCCACCCCTGCGCCGAGCACGGCGTGCAGGAACCCGTTCACGCCGCCGACCAGGGACAGCCCGAGCCCGAGGACGAGGCCGCCCCAGGTGTACTCGTCGGGGATGAGGTAGTGCCGGCCGTCGGTGACCGCGATGCCGAGCAGCAGCGTCGCGAACAGCGCCGCCGCGAGCGCGTGCACCGTCACTCCATAGAACAACAGCGCCGCGACCCAGATCACGCCTACCGCCGCCTCGATGATCGGGTACTGCACGGAGATGGGCTCCCCGCAGTGCCGGCACCGCCCCTTGAGCAGCAGCCACGAGACCACCGGGATGTTGTCGTACCACGCGATGGGATACTTGCAGCGCGGACAGGTCGAGGGTGGCCGCAAGAGCGACATGTCGTTCGGGAGGCGTACGATGCAGACGTTGAGGAAGCTCCCGACGCAGAGCCCGAGCACGGCGGCGCCGGCGAGCAGGATCGGTTCAGCGACCACGCGTCACCTCGTAGAGCAGGATGCCCGCCGCGACCGCGACGTTGAGCGATTCCGCGTCCTGGGCGAGCGGAATCGCCACCCGCCTCCCGGAGACGGCGTTGAGCTGCGGGCGGACGCCGGCGCCTTCGTTCCCGACGATCACCGCGATGGGCCCGTCCGGCGGTGCTGGCGTCCCGGTCCCCGGCTCGCCGAGCGCCCGGTGCAGCGGCGCCCCGTCGGCGGCCGCGGCCCACACGGTGACGCCGCGCGTCCGCGCCCACGCGGTGAACGCGGCGTCGTCGAGCGACAGGACCGGGTGCCGGAAGGTCGCGCCCATGGCGGCGCGCAGCGCCTTGGGGTTGAGCGTGTCGGCGGTGCCGCGCAGCACGACTGTCCCGGCGGCGCCGAGCGCGTGGGCGGTGCGGATCAGCGTGCCCACGTTGCCCGGGTCCTGCACGCCGTCGATCACCAGGGTCACACCTCCCGGCTCCAGCGCGATATCG
>WNFV01004659.1_pt1 | contig 33678 bp, 29 predicted proteins | sample 5400101 | NCBI WGS metagenome assembly WNFV01 (sample SAMN13153361, study PRJNA577476) | soil metagenome | isolation source: 115 cm soil or saprolite under grassland replicate 1 | place: USA:California | collected 2016-06-15 | reverse complement strand
GGGCGGCCACCCACGAGGGCCTGCACTGCTTCGACCCCGACGGCGCCCTGATCGGCAAGCTGCTGCTGCCCGAGGTGGTGTCGAACCTGTGCTTCGGCGGCCCGAAGCGCAACCGCCTCTTCGTCACCGCCACCACGTCCGTCTACTCCTGGCTCACCACCGTCAACGGCGCCCCACGCCCCTTCGACCCCCGCTGAGTCAGGAGAGCAGCGCTCCGAGATCGACGGCGGTTGGGAAGCCGAGGTCGGAACGCAGGGTGTCGTGATGGACCCCGGTCGGGACGTAGGTCCGGTCCTGTACGTCGAGCTCGAACGTGTGTGCGCTGACGGTCAGCGAGCCGCTCGCGGGGCTCTCGACCCGCCAGAAGTGCCGGATGCCGGCTTCCGCGTAGGCGAGCGGCTTGGCGCCGCGGTCCTCCCGCCGGCTGCCGCGGGACACGACCTCGACGACGAGCAGCACCGACTCCTGCGGGATCGGGCGGGTCGTCAGGGGGACGTCGCGCGCGAACACCACGATGTCTGGCGCGACGTAGTCGAGCGGATCCTCGGCGAGCAGCACGTCGATGTCCAGCTCGAGCTGCCATTCGTCGGTCAGTTGGGGTTCGAGCGCGGCCGCCAGCCGGCGGGCGATGCGCTGGTGGATGGGAAGCGGGCTCGGATTCACGATGAGGGCTCCGTCGAGGACTTCGACCCGGCATCCCTCGGGGAGCCTGCTCACGTCAGCCAGGGTCCAGCCACCGGGTGGCGGGTACAGCCATTCAGTGGGCAGCGCCGTCATCTGAGCTCCTTCCAGCAACAACGGTACAGCGGGACGCTGCCGGCGTCTGGCTCAGACGTTACGGACCGCCACCGACAGAACTCTGAACGGTCACCGCGGCGAGCCCGGCGAACGCCAACCCGGCGAGCACCAAGGCCAATGCGCGCGCCCTGCCGGGCCCGATTGCCGGAGGCAACGATCGTGTGTTCAGCCGGTACAGCAGCAGCGAGTACACCGCCGTGGTCGCCGAGGCCACCCAGGCGGAGACGGTGAGCAGCCTGACTGGCTGATCCCGGCCGAGGGCCAGGACCAGCACCCCGGCGCCGACGAGAGCCCAGACCAGCCAGAGGTACAGGACGGACTCGGATGCCGATCGCGGAAACCGCGTCTTGACCAGGTCGGCGGCCAGCCGCGACGTGTAGTCCGTGATCCCGGTCGCGGTGACGAACAGTGCGATCGCCGCGACCGCCCAGAACAGGTACCCGAACCAGCCCCCGGCCAGCGCCTGCAACGCCAGCCCCTCCACCTTGAGGAAGCCGGTTGCGTTCTGCACCGCCGGGCTCCCGAACACGGACGCGTGCGCCAGCATCGACACGAACACGACCGACACCAGGCTGACCCCGCCGAAGGCGACCGCCTGCTCGACGTTCGCGAACCGCCACCACCTCCGCCACCGGGCGAGATCCAGCTCGCCGGCGGGGACCACCCGCGCGGCGGCATCGTGGTACCGCTCGTGGCTTGCCAGGGCGGAGGTGAGCCGCGGCTTGCGCAGGCCCATGCCGTAGCCCTTGTCGCGGATCCAGTTGCCCTGGGCAAGGTTGCGCGCGCCGCCGGCGTACGCCATCGCGCCGAGCAGCAGCGTCGTGCCGAGTTGCCCGGACGGGAACCGGGGCGCCGAGCCGAGTGCGGCCCAAGTGTGGCCGCGGATCACGAACACCACCGCGAGTACGGCGAGCAGGCCGAGCGCCGCGAGCTTGGCCAGCACCAGTCGCTCCAGCATCACGTACACGACCGGGGCGAAGGTGAGCACGACGCCGATCGCGAGCAGTACGGCGACCGCCAGCCAGCGCGGGTCGCCACTGCCGAACAGGTACGTGAGCACAGTCGCGGAGGCGGTCGCCCACGCCGGCCACAGGTTCGCGGCGTAGGCGAGCGCGACGAGCGCGACTCCCCAGCGCGGGCCGAAACCGGACAGCGCGGTCTCGCCGGTCGCCAGCGCGTACCGCTCGACCTCGGTGTTGAGCAGCCACTGGACGGCGATCCCGGCGACCGCGGCCCACAGGAAGACCAGCCCGGCCTGCGAGGCGATGTACGGCCACAGCACGAGCTCGCCGGAGACCCCGACGCCGGCGGCGACCAGGCCGGGGCCGGCGAGCCGCCAGGTTCGCGCCGGCAGGTCCGGCAGGCCGGCGATCCGTGGGTCAGACGTGGCGGCCATGTGCCCATCCTGCCGGGTCGCGACCTGGGTTTGGCGTCACATAGCCACGACAAATGCACATGAGTTGGTGAAGAATCGTCCACGGTAGCGGCCCGTCCGGAGCGGATCCCCCGCGGTGGGGTGAGGGATCCGCTCGACGGGCCGCTCGGGAGTGCCGGGTCAGCTCGGGAAGATGCCGCCGGTGACGTTGACGAAGGTGCCGGTGATCGAGCCGGCCCGGTCCCGACCAGTCGTCCGGACAGGCTCAGGCGCGGCTCAGCAGCCGGGCGCGGAGGCGGTGCAGGTGCGGCATGAGGCCGTAGATGACGATCGGCACCGCGACGGTGGCGAGGACGAAGGTGCGCAGGATGGTCGACATCGTTCGCAGCCAGTCGCCGAGGGCGAGGTTGATGATGGTGAGGGTCGGGAAGACACACAGCCAGATCATGAGCGCGAGCTGGTGCTTGTTCGGCGGGGGCACGGGGGCCGGCTGCGGGGTGGGTCGGTTGACGGACATGGTCTGCTCCTAAGTGTTCGGAATGGTCCGGAAGGCCTCGACGGCGTGCTGTACGTCCTGCTCCACCAGGTCCGCGTTGAGCGCGATGGCCGCGGCCGAGCCTTCCGCGGCCGCGGTGACGACCTGGGCGCGCGGGTTGGCCGCGTTACCCGCGACCCACACCCCCGGCACGCTGGTACGGCCCGCGGCGTCGGCCACCACCCAGCCGTCGTCGTCCACCGCGCAGCCCAGGCCGGCCAGGAGCTCGGCGTTCGGGACGAAGCGCGGGCCGACGAAGACCGCGCCGCGACGGACCACGCTGCCGTGCGCCAGCTCGACGCCGTGCAGCTGGTCGTGCTCCACCACCAGGCGGATCACCTTGCCCTCGACGATGCCGATCGCGCGAGCGACGAGCTGCTCGCGCTGTTCCGCGGTGAGCTGGGTGGTGTGCGGGAAGAACACCACGTCGGCCGCCCACTGGCGGATCAGCTGCACGTGCTGGACGGCGTTGGGGCCGCCGCCCAGCACACCGAGCTGCCGGTTCCGAACCTCGTAGCCGTGACAATAGGGGCAGTGCAGCACGTCGCGCCCCCAGCGCTCGCGGACCCCCGGGATGTCGGGGAGCTCATCGCGCAGGCCGGTGGCGACCAGAATCCGTCGCGCGGTCAGCACCGCGCCGCCGTCGAGGCGGACCTGAAACCCTGACCGGCTGTCCTGCGTGACGTTCCTGACCGTGCCGTCCCGTACCTCGCCGCCGTAGCGCTCCACCTCCGCGCGGCCGGCGGCCAGTAGCTCGCGCGGCGGCAGGCCGTCCCGCGAGAGGAAGCCCTGCAGATGTGCGGCGGGTGCGTTCCGCGGCTCTCCGGCATCCACCACCATGACCTTGCGCCGCGCGCGGGACAGCACGAGTGCTGCCGACAGTCCGGCAGCCCCGCCGCCGATGATCACAACGTCGTACTCGTTCATGCCGTCGAGGTTGCCCGCACCGGCGCAAGTCGACAACTTGCGTTGCCATTTCTGGGAAGCGGGGGTGGAATGGGGGCGTGGAAGCCTCGACATCACTCGCCGCCGCACTGGAGCAGGTCGGCCCGCGGATCAAGCGACTCCGGTCCCAGCGGGGCATCACGCTGACGGCCCTCGCGGCGGCGACCGGCATCTCCAAGAGCACCCTGTCCCGCCTGGAGACGGGCCAGCGACGCCCGAGTCTGGAACTCCTGCTCCCGCTCGCGCAGGCGTACCGTGTGCCCCTGGACGAACTCGTGGGAGCGCCAGAGGTTGGCGACCCGCGGATCCGGCTCGAGCCGCGCCGGGTCAACGGCCGCACCGTCCTGCCGCTGACGCGCCAGCCGGGCGGCATGCAGGCCTGGAAGATCATCATCCCCGCGAGCAAGGCCGAGCCGGAGCCGAAGACGCACGAGGGCTACGAGTGGCTGTACATCCTCTCCGGGCGGATGCGCCTCGTTCTGGGGGACCACGACCTGGTGCTCGGCGCCGGCGAGGTGGCCGAGTTCGACACCCGGGTGCCGCACTGGTTCGGCAGTACGGGCGAGGGGCCCGTGGAGATCCTGAGTCTGTTCGGGCCACAGGGAGAGCGGCTGCACGTCCGGGCGAAGCCCCGTGAGCGGCGCTGATCTCTCACTCGCGGACCGGGCAGCCGTTTCGTCGGCGTAACAACGGGATGACCGCGCCGAAACACCAGCGTCATAGCGTCATGGGCCGGGCACCGGGTGTACCCGGACGGGGCGGATCCACCGGTGCGATCGGAGGTAGGTGCTGATGGCAACGGTCATGGGTGGGGAGTCCCGGTGTCCGGGTCCGGTCCGCTGAGCGGCTGCACCGTGGTCGTGACGGCGTACGGCGGCGGTGCGGAGCTGGCCGAGACGCTGTCCTGGCGCGGTGCCACGGTGCTGCACGCGCCGACGACGCAGCTGATGGAGGTCGCGGACGGCGCGGCGCTGGTCGAGACCACGACCCGGATGGTCGCGAACCCGCCGGACGACGTGGTGCTCACCACCGCGACCGGGTTCCGCAGCTGGCTCGCGGCGGCGGGGTCCGCGGGCCTCGCCGCCGACCTGCTCGCCGTGCTCGACCAGGCCCGGCTGGTCCCCCGCGGGCCGAAGACGCGCGCCGCGGTGCGCGCGGCCGGGCTGGTACCCGCGCCAGGGGCCTCGTCGGACACCACCTCCGGGCTGGTGCGATGGATGACCGCGCAGGGCGTGACCGGCCGCAAGATCGTCGTACAGCTGCCGGCCAAGCCGGACCTGAGCTCGTTGGACGACCTGCGGGCAGCGGGCGCGTCGGTTCGCGGGGTCGAGGTGAACCGGTTCGGGCCGGCGCCGGATCCGCAGGCCGTCGACCGCGCGATCGGGCAGCTGTGCGCCAGCGCGGTGGACGCCGTCGTCCACACGTCGGCGGGGGCCGCGCAGGCGTTGCTGGACGCGGCGGCGTTGTCGGACCGGCTGCCCCGGTTGCTGGTCGCGCTGCGCAGCCCGCGGGTCGTGAACGCGTGCGTCGGGCCGTCCGCGGCGGCGCCGTTGCAGGCCGTCGGCCTGAACCCACTGGTGCCCGACCGGCCGCGGCTGGGTGTGCTGGTGCGCGCGCTGGTGGAGCGGCTGGCGTACGACCGGGCGCCGTCGCTGGACACCCAGTTCGGCCCGCTGGTGCTACGCCGGGGCGGCGTCACGCTGGACGGGGTCGCGGTGCCACTGGGACCCGGGCCGCGTGCGGTGCTGGCGTCGCTGATGGCGGCGCGCGGGAACGTGGTGTCGCGGCCGGAGCTGCTCGCGGTGCTGCCGGGCGCTGAGGACGCGCACACCGTCGAGGTCACGGTGAACCGGTTGCGCCGCGCGCTCGGGCGGCCGGAACTGGTGCGCACCGTGGTGCGGCGCGGTTACCGGCTCGCGGTCCCGGAAGTGGCCGCCCGCGCCTGAGAACGGGATCTCTCACCTCGTCCGGATGCCTGTGCGGAGGCCGTTTCGGCTGCGTAACAGCGAGATGACTGCCTGGAAACACCGCCGACATAGCGTCCTGGCCTACTTGAGGGTACGTCCCCGACGTCGTGGGCGGCCCGCTCACTCTCGGGCCATCCGACGAACGGAGACGCCATGACACTCGACGCACTGGGGCCGGACAGCTCGGTCGAACTGCGGGAACCCCACGGCGCAGTGGGTACGGTCGACGCCCCGCGCCGCGGCCGCTGGATCGACGTCTGGGACCCCGAGAACGACCAGTTCTGGGCAGAGACCGGATCCAGGGTCGCGCGCCGCAACCTGTGGCCGTCGATCTTCGCCGAGTTCCTCGGCTTCTCGGTCTGGCAGCTGTGGAGCATCGTGGTGGTCTCGCTCCCGGCCGCCGGATTCACGCTCAGCACCGACCAGTTGTTCTGGCTGGTCGCGATTCCGAGCCTGGTGGGCGCGACGTTGCGGCTGCCCTACACGTTCGCGGTGCCCAAGTTCGGCGGCCGCAACTGGACGATCGTCTCAGCGCTGCTGCTGCTGATCCCGGCCAGCGGTCTGGCGTACGTGGTGAGCCACCCGGAAACGCCGTTCTGGGCGATGATCCTGGTCGCCGCGACGGCCGGGTTCGGCGGCGGCAACTTCGCCAGCAGCATGACGAACATCTCGTTCTTCTACCCCGAGAAGAGCAAGGGCACCGCACTCGGCATCAACGCGGCCGGTGGCAACCTGGGTGTCGCCGTGGTCCAGTTCCTGGTCCCGATCGTGATCGTGGCGGGCGCCGGCCTGACCTTGAACCGGGCCGGCCTGATGTGGCTGCCGCTGATCGTGCTCGCCGCCGTGCTGGCCTGGCGGCTGATGTCGAACCTGACCGTGGCCACGTCGTCGTTCAAGGCGTCGATCACCGCGGCGAAGCGGGCGCACACCTGGGTGATCTCGTTCCTGTACATCGGCACGTTCGGCTCGTTCATCGGCTTCTCGGCGGCGTTCCCGCTGCTGATCAAGACCAGCTTCCCGGAGATCGCGGCGGTGAAGCTCGCGTTCCTCGGCGCGCTGGTCGGCTCGGTGGCGCGGCCGTTCGGCGGCAAGCTGTCGGACCGGTTCGGCGGGGCCAGGGTCACTGTGGCGGCGTTCGTGGTGATGGGCGCCGGCGTGCTGGCGGCGATCGCGTCGCTGAAGGCGGGCAGCTTCCCGGCCTTCCTCGGCAGCTTCCTGGTGCTGTTCGTGGCCACCGGCGCCGGCAACGGGTCGACGTACCGGATGATCCCGGCGGTGTTCCGCAGCACTACGAAGGACCTCGACGGCAGCACCGACCTGCCGCGGGCGCGGCGCGAGGCGGCGGCCTGCATCGGCATCGCCTCCGCGATCGGCGCGTACGGCGGCTTCGGTGTACCGCGCGGGTTCGCGATGTCGACGGCGCACCTCGGGTCGCTGATCCCGGCGCTGTACACGTTCTGCGGGTTCTACGTGGTCTGCCTGCTGGTGACCTGGTTCTGCTACCTGCGCCCGGGCGGCCCGCTGAGCAAGGAGCACGTGTGACGGTCGCCACCCACTGCCCGTACTGCGCTCTGCAGTGCGCGACCTGGCTGCACCCGGTTCCCCGCGAACCGGGTGCGGCCCAGGCCGTGGGGGTACGGCGGTCGGTGCCGGTCACGATCGAACCGCGTGCCCTATCGAATGAACAGGGTCCTACCAACCGTGGCGGCCTGTGCCAGAAGGGCTGGACGGCCGCCGAGGTACTGACCGCGGGCGACCGCCTCACCCGCCCGCTGGTCCGCGACGCCGGCGGTGAGCTGCGCGAGACCACCTGGGACGCCGCGCTCGACCTGGTCGCCGACCGGATCCGCGCCCTGCAGGTTGCCAACGGCAACGAGTCGGTCGCGGTGTTCGGCGGCGGCGGGCTCACCAACGAGAAGGCCTACGCACTCGGCAAGTTCGCCCGGGTCGCGCTGCGGACGCCGAACGTGGACTACAACGGCCGGTTCTGCATGTCGTCGGCGGCCGCGGCGACGAACCGTGCCTTCGGCATCGACCGCGGCCTGCCGTTCCCGCTCGCCGACCTCGGCGGCGCGGCGGCGATCCTGCTGGTCGGCAGCAACCTCGCCGAGACCATGCCGCCGGCCGTCCAGCACCTGGCCGGCGCCCGCGGGGCCGGCGGCCTGGTGGTCGTCGACCCGCGCCGGACGCCGACCGCCGAGCTCACCGACGGCGCCGGGATCCACCTGCAGGCGACACCCGGAACCGACCTCGCCCTGGTGCTCGCGCTCACCCACGTCGTACTGCACGAGGGTCTGGCGGACACCGCCTACCTGGCGGAGCGGGTGGACGACCCGGACGCGCTGTACCGCTCGACCGCGGCCTGGTGGCCGGAGCGCGCGGAGCGGACCACCGGGGTGCCCGCCGCGACGATCCGGGCCGCCGCTCGCACGCTGGCCGCCGCCGCTCCGGCCCGCGGCGGAGCGGGCTGCTTCGTGCTCACCGGCCGTGGCGCCGAGCAGCACAGCAAGGGCACGGACACCGTCACCGCCTGCATCAACCTCGCGCTCGCGCTGGGGCTGCCGGGCCGGCTCGGCAGCGGCTACGGCTGCATCACCGGGCAGGGCAACGGCCAGGGCGGCCGCGAACACGGCCAGAAGGCGGACCAGCTCCCCGGCTACCGCCGCATCGACGACCCGGCGGCTCGCGCGGCGGTAGCCGCCGTCTGGGGAGTGCGGCCGGACGAGCTGCCCGGCCCGGGCCGCAGCGCCGTCGAGCTGCTCGATTCGCTCGGTACGCCATCCGGGCCCCGGGCACTGCTCGTGCACGGCAGCAACCTGATCGTCTCGGCGCCGAACCTGCGGCACGTCCGCGACCGGCTGGCCGCGCTCGACCTGCTGGTGGTCGCGGACGTGGTGCCGTCGGAGACCGCGCTGCTCGCCGACGTCGTACTCCCGGTCACGCAGTGGGCCGAGGAGGACGGCACGATGACCACCCTCGAGGGCCGCGTCGTACGCCGCCGGCGCGCGACCGACCCGCCCGGCGAGGCGCGCAGCGACCTGGAGGTCTTCGCCGGTCTCGCGGCGCGGCTGCGGCCCGAGGTCGTGCGTGGTTTCCCGGTCGACCCGAAGGCCGTGTACGACGAGCTGCGCGGGCGAGCGCGGGTGGCGTCGCCGACTACGCCGGGATCAGCTGGGAACGTCTCGACGCCGGCGAGGCGCTGTTCTGGCCGTGCCCGGCCGAGGGCCACCCGGGCACACCGCGGCTGTTCGCGGACGGCTTCCCGACACCCGACGGACGCGCGCGCGTGGTCGAGGTGGACCACCGGCCGGTCGCCGACGACGTACGCGCGGACGCGCCGCTCTACCTCGTCACCGGACGGCTGCTGCAGCACTACCAGAGCGGCGCCCAGACGATGCGCGTCCCGGAGTTGGCCGAGGCCGCGCCCGAGGTGTTCGCCGAGCTGCACCCGCGGGTCGCGGCGGCGCTGGGCGTCGGAGACGGCGGCCGGGTCCGGCTCCGCACCGCGCGCGGCACGCTCGACGCCGACGTCCGGGTGACCTCGGCGATCCGGCCGGACACCGTGTTCGTGCCCTTCCACTACGCCGAGGTCAACGCGCTCACCAACGACGCGCTCGACCCGGTCTCCCGGATGCCCGAGTTCAAGGCGTGCGCCGTCGAGGTGACCCGGGTTCCCGCCGAGCGTGGCGCGGACGGCGCGCACCGGAGCGCGGGCGACGGGAGGGCGGCATGAGGGTCGTCGTCGTCGGCTACGGGATGGCGGGCATGCGGTTCACCGACGAGCTGCTCGGGACCGGCCTGGACTGCGAGATCGCCGTGCTGGCCGCGGAGCCGCCGTACAACCGCGCGCTGCTCACCGAGGTCGTCGCCGGGCGCGCGTCCGCCGCCGACCTGCGCGGCCGCCCACGCGCCGGCATCACCCTGTACGACGCGGTGGCCGAGCGCCTCGACCTGCGCCGGGGAGTCGTTGCCGACAGCAACGGCGACGAGCACCCCTTCGACCACGTGGTACTGGCCACCGGCGCCGCACCGCTGATCCCGGCGATCCCCGGCCTGCGCAATGGCGCGCCAGGGCTGCTTCAGACGTCGCCGCTGGCGCGGCTCGCACAGGGACCCGCCGTGCTGTCCGCGCTGCCCGGCCAGGCGACCGGACTGCCCGACGGTGTCCGCACCATCCGGACGGCCGGTGACGCGGAGGCGGTGCTCGCGGCGGCGTCCGGCGCGCGCCGCGTCGTCGTGCTCGGCGGTGGCGTGCTCGGTGTCGAGACCGCCGCCGCGCTGGCCGGTCACGGCACCCCGGTGACGCTGGTGCACGAGGGTGAAGTGCTGCTGGACCGGCATCTCGGGCACACCCCCGGACGCCGGGTCAACCGCGCGGTCCGCGCGCTCGGCATCGAGGTCGTCCTCAACGCCGACGCGGTCCGGGCCGAGACCCGCCACGGAGCGTTCCGGGCGCTGCACCTCGCCGGCGGCACGGTCGTCCACGGCGACCTGCTCGTGGTCGCGTGCGGAGTCCAGCCGGCGACCTCACTGGCCGCACGCGCCGGCGTCCTGCTCGGCGACACCGGCGGCGTCATCGTCGACGACACCCTGACCTGCCCGCACGATCCGCGGCTGCACGCGATCGGTGACTGCGCCGAGCTCGACGGCCGCTGCACCGGTCTGGTCGAGCCCGCCTGGGACCAGGCCGCGGTACTAGCCCGCCGCCTCGCCGGCGACGAAGCCCGGTACACCCCGTCGCCGGAGGTCCTTCGCGTCAAGGCCCCCGGCCTGGAGGTGATGGTCCTCGGCGACCTGCTGTCGAACACGCCCGAGATCGCACAGTCGCAGCCCGGCGCGGGGGTCGGGGCCGAGGTGTCGGCCGGTGGGCGCGGGGTGGAGCCGGGGGTTGAGGTCGTGACGCTGGCCGCGCCGGAGGGGGAGCGGTATGTGCGGGCGGCGCTTCGGGACGGGGTGGTCGAGGCGGCCGTGGCGATCGGCGCGCAGGAGGTCGCGGCCGAGCTGGTGCTGCTGGCGGATCGGCGTACCCCGGTGGGCGGGGACCCGAGCGCGCTGCTCGCCGATCCGGCCGTCGCGGGCGAGGGAGCCGCGCCGGACGGCGTACCGGGTGGGCAGGGCACGACGGGGCGACGGACTGTGTGCCGGTGCAACGGGGTGACCCGGGCGGCGATCACGGCGGCGTGGGAAGGCGGCGCGACCAGCGTCGGCGAGGTGGCGCGGCGGACCCGGGCCACGACGGGATGCGGCGGCTGCAGCGGCGCGGTCGGCGAACTACTGGAGCGGCTGGGCCGCGGTGAAGGCGATGCGGCCACGACGGCCAGGAGGATGACGATGAGCGAGCTGGCGAGAGCGAAGCATCTGGTGGTCGTCGGTGGCGGCATGGTCGCGCACCGGCTGGTGGAGGCACTGCGGTCCCGGGACACCGAGAACACCTGGCGGGTGACGGTGCTCGCCGAGGAGCCGCGGCTGCCGTACGACCGGGTCGCGCTGACCACGTACTTCTCCGGCCGCGACCCGCAGGACCTGGCGCTCGGTGAGCCCGAGCTGTGGGACGACCCGGCGGTGACCTTGCGCAAGGGAGTCGTTGCCACCGGCATCGACCCGGTCGCGCGCACGGTCCGCACGAGCCGCGAGGAGACGATCGAGTACGACGAGCTGGTGCTCGCCACCGGGTCGTACCCGTTCGTGCCGCCGGTGAAGGGCAGTGACCTCACCGGGTCCTTCGTGTACCGGACCGTCGACGACGTCGCGGCGCTGCGCACGTATGTCGAGGACCTGCGGCAGCGTCGCCACGGCGCGGTGCGCGGCCTGGTGGTCGGCGGCGGCCTGCTCGGGCTGGAGGCGGCGGGCGCGCTGCGGGCGCTCGGCGCGGAGACGACCGTGGTCGAGTTCGCGCCGCGGCTGATGCCGCTGCAGGTCGACGAGGGTGGCGGTACCGCGCTGCGCCGGCTGATCGAGGGCCTGGACGTCGAGGTCAACGTCTCCGCTCAGGTCACCAAGGTGAAGGCGGGGCCGGGCGGCGCGGTCAAGGCCGTGTCGGTTGCCGACGGCAACGACATCGCGGCGGACGTGGTGGTGTTCGCGGCCGGCGTACGGCCCCGCGACGAGCTGGCCCGGGAGGCCGGGCTGCAGCTCGGTGAGCGTGGTGGCGTGGTGGTCGACGAGGCGTGCCGCACAGGTGCGGACGGCGTCTCGGCGATCGGCGAGGTCGCCTGTATCGAGGGCCGGGTCTGGGGTCTGGTGGCGCCGGGATACGCGATGGCCGAGGTGGTCGCGGACCGGCTGCTCGGCGGCGCGGCGACGTTCCCGGGCGCGGACTCGTCGACCAAGCTGAAGCTGCTCGGCGTCGACGTGGCGAGCTTTGGGGACGCGTTCGGCGCGTCCGAGGGCGCGCTCGACATCGTGTACGCGGACCCGGTCGCGGGTGTCTACAAGAAGCTGGTGCTGTCCGACGACGCGCGCACCCTGCTCGGCGGCATCCTGGTCGGCGACGCCTCGGCGTACGCCGCGCTGCGGCCGATGACGGGCCGGCCGCTGAACGCCGACCCGGCGGCCTACCTGCTGCCCGAGGGCGCGCAGCCGGCGGCAGGCGGCGACCTGCCGGACGACGCCCCGGTGTGCTCCTGCAACAACGTGTCCGCCGGGACGCTGCGCTGCGCCGTGCGGGACCAGGGCTGCGCCGACGTGAAGTCGTTGTGCGCGGCAACGAAGGCCGGAACCAGCTGCGGATCCTGCCTGCCGATCGTGAAGAACGTGCTGAACACCGAGCTGGCAGCGGCCGGCGTCGAGGTCAGCAAGGCGTTGTGCGAGCACTTCGCACTGTCCCGCGCCGAGCTGTTCGACGTCGTCCGGGTGACCGGCCTGCGCACCTTCACCGAGATCATCGACCGGCACGGCAGCGGGCGCGGTTGCGACATCTGCAAGCCGGTCGTGGCGTCGATCCTGGCCAGCCTGGACCCGGCCGGGCACGTCCTGGAGGGGGAGCGCGCGACCCTGCAGGACACCAACGACCACGTGATGGCGAACATGCAGAAGGACGGCACCTACTCGGTGGTGCCGCGGATCCCGGGCGGCGAGATCACCCCGGAGGGTCTGATCACGATCGGCGAGGTGGCGCGCGACTTCGGGCTGTACACGAAGATCACCGGCGGCCAGCGGGTCGACCTGTTCGGCGCCCGGATCGAGCAGCTGCCGGCGATCTGGAAGCGCCTCGTCGACGCCGGGTTCGAGTCCGGGCACGCCTACGGCAAGGCGGTCCGCACGGTGAAGTCCTGCGTCGGGTCCACCTGGTGCCGGTACGGCGTACAGGACTCGGTCGGGATGGCGATCGCGCTCGAGCTGCGGTACCGGGGGCTGCGGTCGCCGCACAAGCTCAAGCTGGGCGTGTCCGGCTGCGCCCGCGAGTGCGCGGAGGCGCGCGGCAAGGACGTCGGCGTGATCGCCACCGAGAACGGCTGGAACCTCTACGTCGGCGGCAACGGCGGCATGACCCCGCGGCACGCCGAGCTGCTGGCCTCCGACCTCGACGACGAGCAGCTGATCGAGGCCATCGACCGGTTCCTGATGTACTACGTCCGGACCGGTGACCGGCTGCAGCGCACCTCGGTGTGGATCCGCGAGATCGAGGGCGGCCTGGACCACGTCCGCGACGTCGTCCTGCATGACAGTCTCGGCATCGCGGCCGACCTGGACGCCGCGATGGCCGCGCACGTCGACTCCTACACCGACGAGTGGAAGGCCACGCTCGACGACCCCGACAAGCTGTCCCGGTTCGTGTCCTTCGTGAACGCGCCGGACCAGCCCGACGCCGACCTGCGGTACGTGGTCGAGCGCAACCAGCCCCGCCCCGCGACGGAGCGGGACCTGTCCGGCCCGGTGACGATCGCCGGCCCGCGCCTGGAGGTGATGTCATGACGCTCCTCAGCACATCCGCGTCCGCCGTGGTCTGCCGTTACGCCGACCTGCTGCCCGAACGCGGTGTCGCGGCGCTCGTGGAGGGCCGGCAGATCGCGCTGTTCCGGACCTACGACGGCGAGATCTTTGCCCTGAGCAACAAGGATCCGTTCAGCGGCGCCAACGTGCTGTCCCGTGGCATCGTCGGCAACCGTGGCGACGTGCCGACCGTCGCGTCGCCGATGTACAAGCAGGTATTCGACCTGCGCACCGGCCGGTGCCTGGACGACCCGGAGGTGAGCGTCGCGGCCTACCCGGTGACCGTGGTCGACGGCATGGTGATCGTCGATGGCTAGGCAGCGTCCGTCTAGAGGCCCGCTCAACGGCTGCACCCTGGTCGTCACGGCGCACCGCCGCGCCGACGACCTGATCTCGTCGTTCGAGCGGCGCGGCGCGAAGGTCCTGCATGCCCCGACGCTGCAGATCGTGCCGATCGAGGAGGACATCGCGCTGGTCGAGGCCACCCGGCGGGTGATCGCGGACCGGCCCGACGACGTGGTGGTGACCACCGCCGAGGGGTTTCGCGGCTGGGTCGAGGCGGCCGACAGCGTCGGTCTGGCCGGCGACCTGCTGAGCACGCTGGAGCACACCCGGATCCTGGCCCGCGGCCCGAAGGCGCGCGGCGCGATCCGGGCCGCCGGGCTGGTCGAGGCGTGGTCCGCGCACTCCGAGACCACCGTCGAGGTGGTCGAGTGGCTGCGGCGCCAGGGGGTGGCGGGCCGCAAGATCGTCGTCCAGCTGCACGGCATGTCGGACCCGGCCCTGCAGGCCGAGCTGCGGTCGGCCGGCGCGGCCGTGCGGGAGATCGAGGTGTACCGCTGGGGTCCCGCGCCCGATGCCGCCGCGGTCGACCGGGCGGTCGCGCAGATCTGTGCCGGCGCGGTCGACGCCGTCGTACACACCTCGGCGCCGGGAGCGCAGGCGCTGCTGGACGCGGCGGGGGACCAGCTCGGCCGGCTGCTCGCGGTGCTGCGCAGCGGGCGGGTGCTGAACGCGTGCGTCGGACCGGTGACCGCGGCGCCGTTCCGCGCGGTCGGGCTGGACCCGGTGGTGCCGGACCGGTACCGGCTGGGCGCGCTGATCCGGGCCGTCACCGACCGGCTGTCGCACGAGCACGTGCCCTGCGTCGAGACCGCCTTCGGCCCGCTGGTGCTGCGCGGCGGCGGAGCCACCCTGGACGGTGTCGTCGTACCGCTGGGGCCCGGGCCGCGGGCGGTGCTGGGGTCGCTGGTCGAGGCGCGCGGCCAGGTGGTGTCGCGGCCGAAGCTGCTCGCGGCGCTGCCCGGCGCGGCCGACGAGCACAGCGTCGAGGTCACCGTGAACCGGCTCCGGACGGCGCTCGGCTGCCCGGAGCTGGTCCGCACCGTGGTGCGTCGCGGCTACCGGCTCGAGCTGCCGGAATCGCAGGTGGCCGGATGACCGACCTGATCGCCTGCGCGCACGGCACCGCGGACCCGCGCGGCCGCCGTGTGGTGCACGAGCTGGTACGACGGATCGCCCGGCTGCGGCCGGACCTGCCGATGTCGCTGGGCTTCGTCGACGTCGACCTGCCCGCACTGCCCGAGCTGACCGGCCGGGTCGTTGCCGACGGCACCGAAGCCGTGGTGGTCCCGTTGCTGCTGAGCGCCGGCTACCACGTTCGGACGGACATCGCCGGCGTCTGCGGGCCGGCCGTGCGCGCCGCTGGGGCGCTCGGCCCGGACCCGCTGCTGGCCGAGATCCTCGCCGACCGGCTGGACCCGCGCGGCTGCGACCGGGTGGTGCTGGCCGCCGCGGGTTCGTCAGACAGCCGCGCGCTGCTCGACTGTGAGCTGACCGCGTCGCTCCTGTCGTCGGTCGTCGGGCTGCCCGTGGACACCGGCTATGTCTCCGGGGCCGGCCCGCGCCTGGCTGACGTCGTACGGCGTGCCGGCGGCCGGGTCGCGGTCGCGACCTACCTGCTGGCTCCGGGCACCTTCGCCGATCACGTACGACGTGTCGCCCGCGCGGCGGGTGCGGTCAGCTGTTCCGAGCCGCTGGGCGCGGACTGGCGGATCGCGTCCCTCGCACTGGCCCGGTACGACGCCGTCGTGCGTTCTGCTGACAGGGATTTCGAACCAATCGGGGTGTTGGTAACGCGGCTGTCACCAGCCCCAATGCGGGCGCCACTCGAGGCTGCGCGGGAACGCCGAATCGCGAGCCGATTCGGTGATGTCCCATCCGTCCATGGACGATATGCGCGGCCCCTTGTGCTGCCGGGAACCGTGAGCGAGCGTGGTCGACCGCCGGGCGACGTATGAGGTGCAACCTGGTGGAGGTTGTTGTGGACGCCACGACGCCGGCGATGTGGGCGCTAATTGGAGAGACGGTTCGGGCAAGAGCACGCTGGGAATGCCGCGCCCGGCCTTGGCGGCGAAGGTGCCGCCGCCGCCCGTACCGCAGCAACATCCCGGCCGGCGCGAATCGTGGCGAGTTCATCGCGCCGACCCCGAGCAGCGTCATCCGCAGCCGCAGCATCTCCGCATCATCATGCCCGGGGTGTGGCTCCGAGCAGCGCGGCCTCGGCGGCGAGGGCTTGGATCCGGTCCCAGTCACCGGCGGCGAGCGCGTCGGCCGGGGTGAGCCAGGTGCCGCCGACGCAGCCGACGTTCGGCAGCGCCAGGTACGACGCGGCGCTGTCCGGCCTGATCCCGCCGGTCGGGCAGAACCGCACCTCCGGCACCGGCGACGCGACCGACTTCAGGAAACTTCAGCTCGCGCCGGCCACGTTCCAGCAGCCGCAGCATCTCCGAGACGCTGGACACCCCAGGCAGCGCGGGCAGGCCCGAGTCGTCCATCGCGTCCAGCAGCGTCTCGGTCCAGCCCGGCGACACGAGGAACCTCGCGCCGGCGTCGGCCGCGGCCTTCACCAGGTCCGGCGTGTTCACCGTGCCGGCGCCCACCACCGCCCCGGGCACCTCGCGAGCGATCGCGGCGATCGCCGTCAGCCCGGCCGGGGTACGCAATGTCACCTCGATCACCGGCAGCCCGCCGGCGACGAGGGCGCGCGCGAGCGGGACGGCGTGCCGGTCGTCGTCGATCACCACGACCGGTACGACGGGCGCGAGGTCGAGCAGCCGGGCAGGGGTCAGGTCAGCACTGGTCAGGTCAGGCATAGACGTCTCCATGGGCGGTGATCACACTGGCGCCGCGGTCGGCGGGTCCGACATTGCGGCGGAACGCCGCGAACAGTTCCCGCCCGGTGCCGAGCCAGTCGGCGTCGGCGGGTGCCGCACCGGCCGGCTCGCGGTCGGCGAGGTCGTCCGCGAGCACCTCGAGCAGGCCCTTCCCGGCGTCGAGCCGGACGACGTCGCCGTCCCGGACCCGGGCGATCGGCCCGCCGTCCGCGGCCTCCGGGCTGACGTGGATCGCGGCAGGGATCTTGCCGGACGCGCCGGACATCCGCCCGTCGGTCACCAGCGCGACCCGGTGGCCGCGGTCCTGCAGCACCCCGAGCGCGGGTATCAGCTTGTGCAGCTCCGGCATCCCGTTCGCCGACGGCCCCTGGTACCGGATCACCGCCACCACGTCCCGGTCCAGCCGGCCGGCCTCGAACGCCGCGAGGAAGTCGTGCTGGTCGTCGAACACCGCGGCCGGCGCCTCCACCGCCTGGTGCTCGGGGGCCACCGCGGAGACCTTGATCACCGACCGGCCCAGGTTGCCGTCCAGCACCCGCAGCCCGCCGTCGGACGCGAACGGCTCGGCGACCGGCCGCAGTACGGCCAGGTCGTGGCTGGCGTCCGGTCCGGCGCGGTAGGCCAGCTGGGCGCCGTCCAGCACGGGCTCGCGCCGGTAGGCGTCGAGCCCCGCACCGACGACGGTCCGGACGCCGGCGTGCAGCAGCCCGGCGTCGAGCAGCTCACCGATCAGGTACGCCGTCCCGCCGGCCGCGTGGAAGTGGTTCACGTCGGCCGGACCGTTCGGGTAGATCCGCGCGAGCAGCGGCACCGCCGCGGACAGCTCGGAGATGTCGTCCCAGGTCAGCTGGATCCCGGCGGCCGCGGCCATCGCGGGCAGGTGCAGCGTATGGTTCGTCGAGCCGCCGGTGGCCAGCAGCGCGACGACCCCGTTCACCACGGCGCGTTCGTCGACCACGTGCCCGACCGGAGTGAAACCCTCACGCAGCGCCGTCAGCTCGAGGACCTGCCGTGCCGCGGCCGCGGTCAGGGCCGGGCGCAGCGGCGACGCCGGGTGCACGAAGCTGGCGCCGGGCAGGTGCAGGCCCATCACCTCCATCAGCATCTGGTTCGAGTTCGCGGTGCCGTAGAAGGTGCAGGTACCGGCGGAGTGGTACGACGCCGCCTCCGCCTCGAGCAGCTCGTCCCTGCCGACCTTGCCCTCGGCGTACAGCTGCCGGACGCGCGCCTTCTCCTTGTTGGGCAGGCCCGAGCTCATCGGCCCGGCCGGCACCAGGATCGCCGGCAGGTGCCCGAACGCGAGTGCCCCGATCACGAGACCGGGCACGATCTTGTCGCAGACCCCGAGCAGCAGGGCGGCGTCGAACATGTCGTGCGACAACGCGATCCCGGTCGCCATCGCGATCAGGTCCCGGCTGAACAGCGACAGCTCCATGCCGTCGCGGCCCTGGGTGATGCCGTCGCACATCGCCGGCACCCCGCCGGCGAACTGCGCGATCCCGCCCGCGGCGCGGACCGCGTCCTTGAGCTGCTCGGGATAGCCGGCGAACGGCTGGTGCGCGGACAGCATGTCGTTGTACGACGAGACGATCGCGACGTTCGGCTTCACGAACGAACGCAGCGCGTCCTTGTCGGGCGTGCCGCCGGCGGCGAAGCCGTGCGCCAGGTTCGCGCAGCCGAGCTTCCCGCGGGCCGGTCCCCGGTCGGCGGCGGCGTCGATCCTCGCCAGGTACGCCGACCGGGTCGGCGCGGACCGCTCGGCGATCCGGTCGGTCACGGCGGCGATCACAGGGTGGACAGTCATGCGCGCATCTCCTCGTGCCAGGTGCGTCCGTCCCGCTCGATCAGGGTCGTCGCCGATGACGGCCCCGCGGTTCCGGCGGCGTACTGCTTCGGCCGGTCGCCGGCCGCCTCCCAGCGGCGCAGCACCGGCTCGGTCCAGGACCACGCGGCCTCGACCTCGTCGCGGCGCATGAACAGCGTCGGGTTGCCCCGCACGACGTCCATCAGAAGCCGCTCGTAGGCCTCCGGCGTACGGCCCTCGAAATGCTCGGCGAAGGCAAGGTCCAGGCTGACCGGCTTGAGCCGGATGCCGCCCGGCCCTGGCTCCTTGGCCAGCATGTGCATCCGGACGCCCTCGTCCGGCTGGAGCCGGATCACCAGCCGGTTCGGCGTCATGTCCGCCTCGACCCCCGGCCAGATCGAGTGCGGCACCCGCTTGAACACCACGACGATCTCCGACGCCCTGCGGTCCAGCCGCTTCCCGGTGCGCAGGTAGAACGGCACGTTGCGCCAACGCCAGTTGTGCACCTCGGCTTTGAGCGCGACGTACGTCTCGGTGTTGCTGGGCGCGTCCAGCTCGTCGCCGTACCCGGGCACTGCGCGGCCGTCGACCAGGCCGGCGGTGTACTGCGCCCGGACCACGTCGGCCGGCCCGACCGGCGCCAGTGCCTCCAGGACCTTCAGCTTCTCGTCCCGCACGCCGTCGTTCTCGATCCGGGTCGGCGGCTCCATCGCGACCAGGCAGAGCATCTGCAGCAGGTGGTTCTGCACCATGTCGCGGAGTGCGCCGGAGCCGTCGTAGTACTCAGCGCGCTGGCCGGCGCCGATCGTCTCGGCGACGGTGATCTGCACGTGGTCGACGGTGCTCGAGTTCCACAGCGGCTCGAGCAGCATGTTCGCGAACCGCATCACCAGCAAGTTCTGGACCGTCTCCTTGCCCAGGTAGTGGTCGATCCGATAGATCTGCGACTCGTCGAAGACGGCCGCGACCTGATCGTTGACGTGCCGCGCCGAGGCCAGGTCGGCGCCGATCGGCTTCTCCAGCACCACCCGGGTCCGCTCGGTCACCAGGCCGTTCTCCGCGAGCGTGGTGCTGATCGGGCCGAACAGCTTCGGCGCGACCGCGAGGTAGCACACCCGCACCCGGTCGGCGGTGTCCGCGAGCAGATCCCGCAGCCGGTGCCAGTCGCCGCCGCCGTCGGCGTCCGCGCTGACGTAGTGCAGCCGGCCGAGGAACCCCGCGGTCGACTCGGTGCTGAGCTCCCCGGCGGGCACGTGCTGGCGCAGCTCCGACTCGACCTTGTCGCGGAACCCGGCCTCGTCCATGCCGGCCCGGGAGACCGCGATCACCCGGAACGCGTCGGGCAGCTGGCCGTCGCGGTCGCGCAGGTAGAGGGCCGGGAGCAGCTTGCGCATCGCCAGGTCGCCGGTGCCGCCGAAGACGACGAAGTCGCACGGGGCCACCGTGACGGGAGTGGACATCGCGCTCTCCGTGGGTGCGAGGTAGTTCGGACCGGGCTCACGCTAGGCACTGTTGTGGGTGCTGCGCAAGCAATCTTTCGTACTTTGAGATACATAAGGTCTTCAACTATCGCACTTGACCGCTCTTGTTAACGCTCAATGAAGGCTGGTTGACTAGGAGGATGCTGCTCAGCCCCGGCCCTGCCGCCCCAGCCACCGTGGGACAGGTGTTCCGGCTGGTGCTGGAGGGAACCGCGACCACGCGGTCCGAGATCGGCCGGGTGACGGGCCTGTCGCGTACGGCGGTGACCGCCCGGGTCAACCAGCTGATCGCCCGCGGGCTGCTGGTCGAGCGCACCGCCGGCGAGTCCACCGGCGGCCGGCCGCCGGTGCGGCTGGAGTTCAACACCGCCGGCGGCATCGTGCTGGCCGCCTCGATCGGCCGCAGCCGCACCCAGCTCGGGGTGTCCGACCTCGGCGGCGAACTGCTCGTCGACGAGTCCATCGAGCTCGACCACGAGCTGGGTCCCGAGCACTGCCTGCCACCGGTCGCGGAACGACTGCGCGACCTGGCCGTCGCCGCCGGCCGGTCCGCCGCCGACGTGGTCGGCATCGGCGTCAGCATCCCGGGCACCGTCGACATCGACCACGGCAGCTCGCTCAGCTCGATCGTGCTCCCGAGCTGGGACGGCATCCCGCTGGCCCCGCTGTTACGAGGCGACCTCGACGTCCCCGTGCTCGTCGACCGCGACGTGAACGTGATGGCGATGGCGGAGCGGACCGGCCCCCTGCGCGACGTCCGGGACCTGCTGATGGTGAAGGCGTCCACCGGGATCGGGGCCGCCGTGGTCAGCGGAGGCACGCTGCAGCGCGGCGACCTGCACGCCGCCGGCGAGCTCGGGCACATCCCGCTGCGCGACGGCGGTGGCGTGCTGTGCCGGTGCGGGCAGCGTGACTGCCTCGAGGCCGTCGCCGGTGGCTGGGCCCTGGTGAAGGCGCTGCGGGCCGAAGGCCGCGAGGTGACCCACGTCCGCGACGTGGTCCGGCTGGCGCTCGGCGGCGACCCGGTCGCGCTGGACATGATCCGCGAGTCCGGCCGGCGGGTCGGCGAGGTACTGTCGTCCGCGGTGACGCTGCTCAACCCGGGCGTGGTGGTGATCGGCGGCGACCTTGCCTCGGCGTACGAGCCCTTCGTCGCCGGTGTCCGGGAGTCGGTCTACGGCCGCTCGACCGCGCTGTCCACCCGGCAGCTCCGGATCGTGCCGAGCACGTACGGCGACCGCATCGGCCTCGTCGGCTGCGTCGCCATGGTGCTGGGCACGGTGCTGGCCGCCGACGCCGTCAACAACCCGCGCCCGACCCGCGCCGTCGCCGCACACTGACTGCCGGATGTTGGATTCTGTGGTTTCTCTTTCGGGTTTGTCGCGCTTGGATCCTGTGCCATGAGCATCAGCATCGGGTCGGCGGCGACGTAGGCGTTGAGCAGGTGGCGATGGAACGCACACTGATCGCGGATGGTGTGGGCGTATGAGAACAGCGACGACGTGCAGAACGTCTACGCCAACTACGACGTCTCCGACGACGTCATGGCCGAGGTCGGCTGACCCTCACAGACCGAGGGCCTTGCCGTCGACCACCTGGGCGGCCGGCGGCGCCTTGGGCTCCTTGATCTGGTTGTACTCGCTGAAGGTCAAGCTCTCGGTGCCGGACGGGCCTGGCATGTCAAGGCGGATGGGGCGGGCGTTGGTGGCGTCGACCCACAGAGTGTGGTGCTCGCCCGCGAGACCGATGCAGGCGATGCCTCCGATGGTCCTTGTCCCGATCTTCCGGTCCCCGCCGGAATTGTCGAGCATGGCGCTAACGAAGGCGGGCTTGCTGGCGAGGACGGCCTTATCGCGGAAGCTCTTGTCGGTCACGGCGACCTTGATCCACTTGCCACGCGTCAGCTGCATGAGCACGTCGGCATACGTCTTCGGCGTGGCAATCTGCCGCCACAAAGTGTCGCTGAACTGCAGATAGGCGGTTCTGCCGATCACCAGGAACTTGACACCCGCACCGTTGGCGCTGATGGTGCCGGCGCTCGCGGTCCTGGCGAGGCTGACGTCGAGCTTGATCGGCGTGCCGTCGTCCGCCCACATCCCGCCTCGGGCGCGCACGCTGACGGCAGCCTTGGCCGCGGCCTTCGTTCTCCTGATGATCTGCTGAGCCGACAGACCGGCGATGCTTTCGGCCGGCTTCGACGGAGTCGCGGACGACGGCGCGGTCGGCCGGGCAGCTGCGCGCGGGGCCCGCACCCCGGACGCCTGCCCGACCCGCGCCGGGGCGGTCGGCTCGGAGCCGCCGCAACCTGCGATGAGGACGGTCGCCAGGGCCGTCGTGGTGATCAAACGCGTGCGAGTCGGCGACATGGCAATATCCCACCCCTGGTGAAGCACCGGACAGTGCCTCACCAAGCAAGATGCGTCGCGCGCCGAAATAGTTACCCGATCGGGCGCTCGACCTGCAAGTTGGCCCGCGGATAGACATCGTTCTCCTCACGGGCTGAGGCGCTCGAGGACGCAGGTTGTCTGCACAATATGCGCGACCACCCCTGGGCCGATAACGGTGAACCTCTCGGTCGTTCAGTGGTCATCTCTCCGCGCCCGCTGCCAAGGCTGCGTGTCCGCGGGGCTGGTGGTCATCAGCATGCCAACCGCCCGGCGCGCACGCTGTCCACATGGCTCCCTGATACAACCATGCGACTCGGGCGGGCCGCTCGCACCGAGTTCGGTAAAAAGGCCCCACCGGAAGCTCCTCGGCCGCCAGCAATGCCTCCTGGACGGCGTCCTCGATCCGCGCGGACGAGGTCACAGCTCCATGCCCGGCAGCGAGCCCATCACCTGCCGGACCTCGATCGGCTGCCGCATCGGGACGCCGCTCGGACCCGGCGCCGCCGAGACCCGCGCCTCGATCTCGATCGCGCGCCGCTCGGACTCCACGTCGACCATCTGGTAGCCGGCCAGCAGCTCCTTCACCTCCGGGAACGGCCCGTCGGTGACCACCGGCGCGGTGCCGTCCGACGTCACCACCCGCGCCAGGTCCGGGCCGCTCAGCGGCTGCCCGGCGACCAGCTCGCCGTGCTCGATCAGCTCGGCGTTCAGCTTCGCGAGGTACGCCAGGTGCGCCTCGATGTCGGCCGGGTCTCACTCCGTCATCGGCGGGACCCCCTCCACCTCGGCCGTACTTCGTCAGCAACACGAACTTCGTCATCGTGCACAGCTCCTCTCCAGCGCCCATCTTTGGCGCTCTCCACGTGAAGGACGGAGCCGGACGCGCGATCTCGACACTAGTCTCGGGAGCATGACATCCAGTGAGTTGCTGATCGACGGGTTCGGACGGGTCCAGGAGGTCGTGCACGACGTGGTCCGCGGTCTCGACGCCGAGGCGCTGGCCATGCGGCCGCTCGGCACCGGGAACTCGATCGGCTGGCTGGTCTGGCACCTGACCCGGATCCAGGACGACCACGTGGCTGGGGTCGCCGGCACCGAGCAGTCGTACGTCGCGGACGGCTGGGCGGATCGGCTCGGCCTGCCGTTCGCCGTGGCGGACACCGGCTACGGCCACACCTCCGGCGAGGTGGCCGCGGTACGGCTGACCGCCGAGCAGCTGACCGGGTACTACGACGCGGTGCACGCGCGCACGATCGACTACGTGAGCGGTCTCACCGACGCCGACCTGCCCCGGATCGTGGACCGCCACTGGAATCCGCCCGTCACCCTCGCCGTACGGCTGGTGAGTGTGATCTCCGACGACCTGCAGCACGCGGGTCAGGCGGCGTACGTGCGCGGCCTGCTCTGACAGACCACCGCTGGGTCACGGTTCTTCGGTGACGAGGATGCGCTTGCCGACGGCGTCGCGGCAGACCTCGACCGACCAGGCCATCAGCGCGCCGGCCTGGGCGTCCCGGAAGTGCCGCTGGATGGGCGAGGTGCGCAGGAAGCCGCTACCGCCGCCGATCCGCAGGCCGAGCTCGGCGACGCGCTTCGCGACCTGGTTCGCGTACAGCTTGGCCTCGACCGCGGCGTCCATGGCCGACGGGTCGCCGTGGTCGGCGATCCACATCGACCGCTCGCAGAGCAGCCGAGCCGCGGCCAGCTCGGTGTGCGCATCGGCGGTGTCGAACGTGACCCACTGCAGCTCGGCCACCGGGGTTCCGGTCGTCGGGATCACCCGGTTCCGGGCGTGCTGGACGAGCGCGTCGAGCGCCGCCTCGGCGACGCCGATCGACAGCCAGGACAGGCCGAGCGCGATGATGTTCGGCTCGCCCGGCACCATCCGCACGCAGCGGTTCTCCTCGCGCAGCACGGTGTCGTGGAACGACAGCAGCTGGCTCCGGGTGCCGCGCAACCCCATCGCGTCCCAGATCGGCACCGGTTCGACGGTCTCGCCGGCCGGCACCCCGAAGAACGCCGGGCCGTCGGCGAGCAGCGCGTTCACCAGGAAGTGGTCGGCGATCTCGCACCCGGACACGAACCGCTTCGCACCGTCCAGCCGGTACCTGCCCTCGACCGGCTCCGCTGTCTGCAAAGGGAACAGGAAGAGGTTCCCGCCGGTCGGCTCGGACAGCGCGTTCGCGAACCGCTTGCCCTCGGCAACTTCCTTCGCGTAGAACTCCGCCTTCTCCGGACTGGTGTACCGCACCAGCGTGAGCGCCGCGCCCAGGTGCATCAGCCAGATGCACGCCGTCGACGGACAGGCCCGGCCGACGACGCCCAGGATCTGGCCGAGCGTCTGGAATGAGAGCCCGGCGCCCCCGTACTCGACCGGCAGCGCGGCAACATCGATCCCCGCGGCGTGCAGCGCGCGGAGGTTGTCGACCGGCAGCGTCGCATCGGCGTCGTGCTGGTCCGCACGCGCAGCGAACGACGGAGCAAGGGCGGCTACCGCCTCGACGTAGGACCTCTCGGACTCAGGCACGGCAAACGGTGAAAGCGTCACGCGGCCCACGGTAGGACCGTCAGGGGTTGACCGCCCGGAGCCGGGGTCAGCTGGACTTGCGGAGGGCGCGGAGGTCGGTGTGGCACCGGGTCTCGACCTCGTCGAGCTCAGCGAGAGTCTGGTCGATGTCGCGGCGGCGTTGCTCGAGCTCGGCGCGCCGGTGCTGGATCTGGTCCAGCAGGTAGACGAGCTGCCCCTCCTCGCCGGGCTCGGCGTCGTACATGTCGACGATCGTGGCGATCTCGTCGAGGGTGAATCCGAGCCGCTTGCCGCGCAGGATCAGCCCCAGCCGGACCCGGTCGCGCGCGTGGTAGACGCGGGTGGTGCCGCGCCGCTCGGGCGTGATCAGGCCGCGGTCCTCGTAGAAGCGGATCGTGCGCAGGGTGACGTCGTACTCGGCGGCGAGCTCGGCGATCGACCAGGTGCGCATCGCGCTATTGTGCACGAGCCCACATTGCCTTACGTTTACGTAAGCGTCAATACGTCGACCGAGGGGCGAAGGTATGTCGTACGAGCTCTCCCAGGAGCACACCGAGTTCCGGCACAGCGTGCGGGACTTCGCGGAGGCGGAGATCGCGCCGCACGCCGCGGAGTGGGACCGCAAGCACTACTTCCCGGTCGAGGTGGTCAAGAAGATGGGCAGGCTCGGTCTGTTCGGACTGACCGCGCCCGAGGAGTACGGCGGCGCCGGCGGCGACTTCACCAGCCTGTGCGTCGCGATCGAGGAGATCGGCCGGGTGGACCAGTCGCTCGGCATCACGCTGGAGGCGGCGGTCGGACTGGGAATCAACCCGATCCTCACCTACGGCACCGACGAGCAGAAGCAGCGCTGGCTTCCGGAGTTGGTAGCGGGTGAGGCGCTGGCCGGGTTCGGCCTCACTGAGCCCGAGTCCGGGTCGGACGCCGGCGCCACCAAGACCCGCGCGGTGCTGGACGGCGGCGAGTGGGTGATCGACGGCGCGAAGCAGTTCATCACCAACTCCGGCTCGGCGATGACCTCGGTGGTCACCGTGACCGCGCGGACCGGGGAACGCCCGGACGGCAAGGCGGAGGTGTCCACGATCATCGTCCCGGCGGGGACGCCGGGATTCGTCGCGGAGCCCGCGTACGACAAGCTCGGCTGGCACGCCTCGGACACGCACCCGCTGGCGTTCGACAACTGCCGGGTGCCGGAGGCGAACCTGCTCGGCGAACGCGGCAAGGGCTTCGCGCAGTTCATGGCCACGCTGGACGACGGCCGGGTCGCGATCGCCGCGCTGGCGGTCGGCTGCATCAAGGCCTGCCTGGAGATGTCGGTCCAGTACGCCGGCGAGCGCCGCACCATGGGCGGGGTGATCGGCCGCAAGCAGGGCGTCGCCTTCCAGATCGCCGACCTGCAGGTGATGGGGGCTGCTGCCGAACTGCTGACCTATAAGGCCGCCGTGATGAAGGACCGCGGTGCGCCCACGTCTGAGTTCAAGAAGGCCGCCGCGGTGGCCAAGCTGTACGCGACCGAGGCCGCGGTGTCCGCGACCCGGATCGCCACCCAGGTGTTCGGTGGCTACGGCTTCATGGAGGAGTACCCGGTGACCCGGTTCTACCGCGACGCCAAGGTCCTCGAGATCGGCGAGGGCACGTCGGAGGTTCAGCGCATCCTGATCGCCCGTTCGCTCGGTCTTCCGGTCGAATAGGTTGCAGGTATGACGCGGGATCACTGGAAAGACGTCGCGGCCGCACGCGAGGCCACGCTCGCGCCGACCGACAAGGCGGCCGAGAAGCTCCAGTCGCAGAACAAGCTCTACGTACGCGACCGGATCGACCTGCTGTTCGACAAGGGCAGCTTCGTCGAGGACTCCCAGCTGGCGAACGCACTGGCGGCCGGCCTGCCGGCCGACGGCGTCGTCACCGGCCGCGGCCTGGTCGACGGGCGGCCCGCGCTGGTGGTCGCGAACGACCCGACCGTGAAGGCCGGATCCTGGGGTGCCCGTACGGTCGAGAAGATCGTCCGCACCACCGAGATCGCGATCCGCGACGAGCTGCCGGTGTTCTGGCTGATCGACTCCGCCGGCGCCCGGATCACCGATCAGGTCGAGCTGTTCCCGGGGCGCCGCGGCGCTGGGCGGATCTTCCACAACCAGGTCGCGCTGTCCGGCAAGGTCCCGCAGATCTGCTGCCTCTTCGGGCCGTCCGCGGCGGGTGGCGCCTACATTCCGGCGTTCTGCGACATCGTGGTCATGGTCGACGGCAACGCGTCGATGTACCTCGGCTCGCCCCGGATGGCCGAGATGGTGATCGGCGAGCACGTCACGCTGGAGGAGATGGGCGGCGCCCGGATGCACGCGACGGTGTCCGGAAGCGGCGACCTGCTCGCCACCGATGACGCCGAGGCCATCGAGCTCGCCAAGCAGTACTTCTCCTACGTCCCCGGCTGCTGGCGTTCCGCCCCACCGTCGTACGACGCTGCTCCCGCGGCGCGTCCGTTCGCCCGGGACCTGGTGCCGGCCGAGGAGAGCGTCGGGTTCGACATCCACCACGTGATCGACGCGATCGCGGACGCGGACTCGTTCTTCGAGCTCAAGCCGATGTACGCGCCGGAGATCGTGACCGGGTTCGGCCTGCTGGCCGGCCAGGTGGTCGGGTTCGTGGCGAACCAGCCGGCGGTCAAGGGCGGTGTGCTGTTCGTCGACTCGGCGGACAAGGGGGCGCGGTTCATCTGGCTGTGCGACGCGTTCAACATCCCGCTGGTGTACCTGTGCGACGTGCCGGGCTTCATGATCGGCTCGGAGGTCGAGCGGGCCGGCATCATCCGGCACGGCGCGAAGATGATCACCGCGGTGTCCGAGGCGACCGTGCCGACGGTGTCGGTGATCGTCCGGAAGGCCTACGGCGCGGGGCTCTACGCGATGTGCGGGCCGGGCTTCTCGCCGGACGCGTGCATCGCGCTGCCGACCGCGAAGATCGCGGTGATGGGTCCGGAGGCGGCGATCAACGCCGTCTACTACAACAAGATCCAGGAGATCGAGGATCCGCAGCAGCGCGTCGAGTACGTGTCCCGGCTCCGCGAGGAGTACGAGACCGACATCGACATCCTCCGCCTCGCCGCCGACCTGGTCATCGACGCCATCATCGAGCCCGAGCAGCTCCGCGAAGACCTGATCGCCCGGCTGGCCGCCGCCCAGACCAAGTCCCGCGAGTTCTCCACCCGCCGCCACGGAGTCCCCCCGGTCTGAGCCGCTGCGTCGACGGGTCATGTGATGCGTGAATGTGCCGCACTTGTGTGCAGCACATCTCTGCGGCATCCTGGTGCTATGGCAACTGCGGCGCGACGTGCGAGCCTTCCGCTGACCGAGCGTGACCTGGCCGACCTGGAGAAGCTCAGGCTGCAGGACAGTCCGTGGCTGCGGCGGGTCCGCGAGCACGTCGGTGACGAGAGTCTGAACAGCGAGGCTGCGATCCTGCACGCTGTCTGGAGGATCGGCTTCGATCGGCTGACCCAGGAGGTCCTCGACGAGGGCTATGCGGCGCTGGCCGCGTCGTACCAGACGGAGGACGAGCGGGCCTACCAGTCGGCCCTGCGCCGGCGCAGCCGCCGGCACCACGCAGATCGAGACGCCGTGTGACAACGTACGCCAGAGGGCGCGTCGTGTGGGCAGTCATCGACGAGGGGATCGGGCGCAAGGCGTATCTGGTGGTGTCGAACAACCGGCGAAACTCCGCGATGGACAGCATCCTGGTCGCTCGCATCACCACCTCGCGCAAGCCTGATCTGCCGTCGGTCGTCGAGCTCGACGCCTCCGATCCCATTGTGGGACGCGTGCTCTGTGACGAAGTGATGCTGCTCTGGACGGATGAGATCGTCGAGGACGGCGGGGCGCTCACACCGCGCACGATGGAACGAGTCGGTGACGGTCTGAGGCACGCACTCGCCATCTGAGCGGGGCGCCGGCCCAGTACTGACCGGGTCAGGCCGGCCCGAAGCCACCGCCGCCTGGGGTCTCGATGACGAGCACGTCGCCGGCGTCGAGGTCGGCGGAGTCGGCGCCGGCGAGCTCGACGACGGTGCCGTCGGTCCGCTCGATCACGGTGCGGCCGAGGGCGCCGGGCTCGCCGCCGGCCAGCCCGTACGGCGGGACCTTCCGGTGGCTGGCCAGGGTGCTCACGGTGACCGGTTCGGTGAACCGCAGCCTGCGCACCGCGCCGTCGCCACCACGCCACCGGCCGGCGCCACCACTGCCGGGCCTGATCCGGAAGCTCTCCAGCAGCACCGGCATCCGCCACTCGAGCACTTCGGGGTCGGTGAGCCGCGAGTTCGTCATGTGCGTCTGCACGACCGCCGCGCCGTCGAACCCGTCGCCCGCACCCGAGCCCGATCCGACGGTCTCGTAGTACTGGTAGCGGTCGTTGCCGAAGGTGACGTTGTTCATCGTGCCCGAGCCCTCCGCCTGCACGCCCAGCGCGGCGTACAACGCCCCGGTGACCGCCTGCGAGGTCTCCACGTTGCCGGCGACCACCGCGGCCGGGAACGCGGGCGACAGCAGCGTCCCGCCCGGGACCACGATGTGTAGTGGCCGCAGGCAACCGTCGTTCAGCGGGATGTCGTCGGCGACCAGGGTGCGGAACACGTACAGCACCGCCGCCGTCACCACCGAGGCCGGCGCGTTGAAGTTCGTCGCCAGCTGCGGCGAGGTGCCGGTGAAGTCGATCGTCGCCTCCCGGGCCTCGCGGTCGACGGTGATCCGCACGCTGATCTGCGCTCCGGAGTCGGTGCGGTAGGTATACGAGCCGTCGTCCAGCCGGTCGATCACCCGGCGGACCGACTCCTCGGCGTTGTCCTGGACGTGCCGCATGTAGGCCTGCACGACGTCGAGCCCGAAGTGCTCGATCATCGCGCCGACCTCCTCGATGCCCTTCTCGTTCGCGGCCACCTTGGCGCGAAGGTCGGCGAGGTTGGTGTCCGGGTTCCGCGACGGGTACGGCGCGCCGGCCAGCAGCGCACGTGTCTCGGTCTCCAGGAACTCGCCACCCGAGCACAGCAGCCAGTTGTCGAACAGGACGCCCTCCTGCTCGATCCGAGTGCTTGCCGAGGGCATCGATCCCGGTGTCAGCCCGCCGATCTCGGCGTGGTGGCCGCGGGACGCGACGTAGAAGAGCACGTGCGCGCCGGCCGCGTCGTACACCGGGGTGACGACGGTGACGTCGGGCAGGTGGGTGCCCCCGTGGTACGGGTCGTTGACGGCAAAGACGTCGCCGGGGCGCATCCGGCCCGCGTTGCGCCGGATCACCTCCTGCACGGTGGTACCCATCGAGCCGAGGTGAACGGGGATGTGCGGCGCGTTCGCGATCAGGTTGCCGTCCGGGTCGAACAGCGCGCAGGAGAAGTCCAGCCGCTCCTTGATGTTCACCGACTGCGCCGTCGACTCCAGCCGCAGCCCCATCTGCTCGGCGATGGACATGAACAGGTTGTTGAAGATCTCCAGCAGCACCGGGTCGACCTCGGTGCTCGCGTCGGCCGTGACCGCGTCGGTCCGGACCCGCTCGAGCAGCAGGTGGCCGTGCGGGGTGACGGCGGCGGTCCAGCCGTCGTCGACCACCGTGGTGGCGTTCGCCTCGGCGACGATGGCCGGGCCGGTCACGACGTCGGCCCCGCCGAGGCGCTCGCGCTGGTACAGCGGCACCTCCCGCCACATGCCCGCGCTGTGCATCGACACCTTCTCCGGCGCGTCGCCGGACGGTTCGGCGCTGAGTCCGCTGGACAGGTCGGGCTGCGCGGTGGCGCCGATCGCCTCGACGGTGACGGACTCGGCGATCAGCGGGCGGTCCATCAGGAACGAGAACAGCCGGCGATGGCTGGCCTCGAACTCCGCCTGCATCTCGGCGGGGTCCGTGAGGGGCACACCGACCGCGGTGTCGGTGCCGTCGTAGCGCAGCTGGACCGAGCGGTTCACGGTGATCCGCTCGGCCGGCACCTCCTCGTCGGTCAGCTCCGCCCGGGCAGCCCGCTCGAGCTCGTCGGCGACCTCGGTCAGCCGCGGCATCGCCGCCGGCTCCAGCCGCTGCTCGACCGACTGCTCGCGGGTGGCGAGGGTGTCGGCCAGGCCGATGCCGAGTGCGGACAGCACGCCGGCCATCGGCGGCACCAGGACGGTGCGGATGCCGAGCGAGTCCGCCACCGCGCAGGCGTGCTGCGCGCCGGCGCCGCCGAACGTGGTCAGCACGTAGCGGGTGACGTCGTGGCCCTTCTGGATCGAGATCTTCCGGACCGCGTTCGCCATGTTCGCCACCGCGATCCGGAGGTAGCCCTCGGCAACTTGTTCAGGGGTCCGGTCGTCGCCGGTGGCCTCGGTGATCTCCGCGGCCAGCCGGGCGAACCGGTCCCGGACGAGCTCGGCGTCCAGCGTCTGGTCGCCGTCCGGGCCGAACACCGCGGGGAAGTGCGCCGGCTGGATCCGGCCCAGCATCACGTTCGCGTCGGTCACCGTCAGCGGCCCGCCGTTGCGGTACGACGCCGGGCCGGGGTCGGCGCCGGCGGAGTCCGGCCCCACCCGGTACCGGCTGCCGTCGAAGTGCAAGATGGACCCGCCGCCGGCGGCGACCGTGTGGATGTCCAGCATCGGGGCGCGCAGCCGCACCCCGGCGACGGTCGCGTGGAACGCGCGCTCGTAGGCGCCGGCGTAGTGCGACACGTCGGTCGACGTACCGCCCATGTCGAAGCCGATCACCTGGGAGAACCCGGCCAGCCGGGACATCCGCGCCATCCCGACGATGCCGCCGGCCGGCCCGGACAGGATCGCGTCCTTGCCGCGGAAATGGTGCGCCTCGGCCAGGCCACCGCTGGACTGCATGAACATCAGCCGGACGCCGTCCAGCTCGCTCGCCACGCGGTCGACGTACCCGCGCAGCACCGGCGACAGGTAGGCGTCGACCACGCAGGTCTCGCCCCGCGGCACCAGCTTCATCAGCGGGCTCACCTCGCTGGACACGGACACCTGCGCGAACCCGAGCCGGCGAGCCAGGTCGCCGATCGCCCGCTCGTGCTCCGGGTACAGGTGGCTGTGCAGGCAGACCACCGCGACCGCGGTGAACCCGCCGTACGACGCCTGCTGGAGCTCGTCCTCCAGCGCGGCGAGATCCGGGGCGCGCAGCACCGTGCCGTCCGCGGTGACCCGCTCGTCCACCTCGATCACGCGCTGGTAGAGCTGTTCGGGCAGCACGATCTGCCGGTCGAAGATCCGCGGCCGGTTCTGGTAGCCGATCCGCAGGCCGTCGCCGAAGCCCCGGGTGATGACCAGCACGGTCGGCTCGCCGCGGCGCTCGAGCAGCGCGTTGGTGGCGACCGTGGTCCCCATCCGGACCGCCTCGATCCGGTCGGCCGTCACCGGCTCGTCCCGGCCGGCGCCGAGCAGCTCGCGGATCCCGGCGACGGCGGCGTCGCGGTAGCGGCCCGGGTTCTCCGAGAGCAGCTTGTGCGTAACCAGCGTGCCGTCCGGCCGGCGCGCGACGATGTCGGTGAACGTGCCGCCGCGGTCGATCCAGAACTGCCAGCGTCCGGTGCTCATGACGCGCTCACCACCCAGGCGCGACGGCCGTCGGTGTACGCCTGGACCAGCTGGCGTTCGGCGTCGTCGAGGTAGGCGCCCAGCGCCCGCTCGGTTCCCGGCCCGTCGCCGGCCCGGATCAGCTCGAACAGCTCGCGGTTGCGGGCGAGGTACGGCTCGTGGAAGCGGCGCGGGTCGGCCATGACGTGGAACACCAGCCGTAGCTCGGCGAGCAGCCGCTGCATCAGGGCGTCGATCCGCGGGCTGCCGGCGAGCGCGGCGATCTCGGCGTGGAAGTCGATGTTCGCGGTGCCGAGCCCGAGCCAGTCCTCGTCCGCGCTGGCACTGTCGGCCCTGGCCAGTGCCGCGCCGAGTCGCTCGATCGCGCCCAGCATCACGGTCTCCGGCGTGATGCCGCGGACGGCCTGGCACTCGACCAGCTTGCGCACCCGGTAGATGTCGACCACGTCGTCGACCGTCGGGACCCGGACGAAGACGCCGCGGTTCAGCTCCTGCACCAGCAGGCCTTCGTGGGTGAGCAGCCGGAACGCCTCGCGCAGGGTGTTGCGGGAGACGCCCAGCGCGCTGCCGATGGCGCCCTCGGCGAGGCGCTCGCCGGGTGGGAAGTACCCCTGCAGGACACGGGTCCGGAGGATGTCGGGGCGACCTGGTCCGCCCGGCTCAGCCGGTCCAGCAGGGCGCGATCCGACTCGAGATCGTGGTTCATGACTTGAATCTAGCCTTTTGCAGGATCGTTCAACAATCCTCTAATCTCGCGAAGGAGATGCCTGTCAGTCCCGTGGCCGGCGGGCCTTCGCCGGCGCCTTCGGCGGCTTCGGCCTCGACTGCTACGACTTCCAGACCCTCCCGCTGGGGCTCGCCGCTCATGGCGTACTTCTCCATCTCGACCGGCCGGGCCGGCCTGCTCAGCACCGTGACGGTGCTGGCCCTGGTCGGGCTGCCGGAGACCCGTGGTCGCGTGTTGACCTGAATCCCGACGGGAAGAAGACGATGATGATCAGCATGCAGCGATGGTCCAAGGGGCGGGTACGCCGAGACGAACGCGGATCGGTGTCGCCGGCCAAGGCCCGGGCGATGTTCCGCGACGGCAAGGTGACGCCGACGTCCGGCTGGTGTCCGGGGTACGCGCAGGCCAACCTGGTCGCGGTGCCCGCCGACTGGGCGTACGACGTGCTGCTGTTCTGCCAGCGCAACC